>Ga0137396_10000579_pt1 | contig 17725 bp, 13 predicted proteins | sample czc16metaG_FD_108284 | JGI IMG/M metagenome (GOLD analysis project Ga0137396, IMG submission 108284) | Vadose zone soil microbial communities from Angelo Coast Range Reserve, California, USA - czcobulk3.16 metaG | ecosystem: Environmental > Terrestrial > Soil > Vadose zone | place: USA...
CGGTCACGCATCGACGGATGCGCTCCCTCCCGTGCTCGTCGCCTCCTTCGGCTCGGCACGCCCCGCATCCCAATCTGCTTCGTCCGTCCGGCGGACTCGGGCTCCGGGCTCGTCTCCTGCGCGCGCTCGGTCACGCATCGACGGATGCGCTCCCTCGCGTGCTCGTCGCCTCCTTCGGCTCGGCACACCCCGCATCCCGATCTGCGTCGCCCGATCGGTGGATCCGGGCTTAGACCGGCACGGGTTGAGATTCGTCCGAGCTGAGGGAAGCGGCCTTGTAGGCCACGGCATTCAGGAAGCAGCCGAAGACCGAAGGCACCGCACCTTCCAGCACCTGGTAAAGAGCCGACGCCTGGTTGGCGTGGAAGCGCTTGCCGACCCAGGGCAGGTCCGTAAGGAGGCCTCCCGAGTGTGCGCCCACGCGAATAGACTCGAATCCGCAACACTCGAGCAGGCGCCGGAGAGAGCCGGGGTTGAAGAAGCGGATGTGCGGATCGGCCCAGGGCCGCTCGACGGCCTGGCTGTATCCGAACGGGTTCCAGCGTCCAAGCAGCGCCAAGTCCAGCCGCCGTCGCCAGTAGGCCACGTTTGGGGTACTGAGGATGAGCGCACCACCAGGACGAAGGACCCGCAGGATCTCACGGATCGTCTGTTCCGGAAACAGGACGTGCTCGATCACTTCGCAGCACAGCCCCACGTCGTAGGAGTCATCGGCGAAGGGAAGGGCGTCAGAGTGCCCGATTAGCCGAGCATCGAGGCCCCTATGCCGGGCAGCCGCCACCGCACGTCCGGAAATGTCGACGCCCACATAGGCACCCCCGCGTTCGTGCACCAGTGGCGCGGAGCGGCCGTCACCGCAGCCGACGTCCAGGCACTCGGCGCCTGGGAACAGGTGCTGCTGAAGCAGTGTGGCGACCCGGCGGGGGGCAGGCTGGTCCGGATGCGTGGCGGGTGTCCAGTAGTCGTCGTAGTACTGTTGCAGCTGCTCGCTGACGGATGCCGCCTCTCCGGGAGCACAGCTCATGACGGCGTCTCGATCACCGATCGCTCGCGGGTGATCCCGCCCACCCGATAAAATCGCCGGACGAGACGGGCCGTGGCCACCTGGGCCGGACGGATTCTGACCACGTCGGCCCCTGCCAACCCCAGGGTGAGGAGGCGGCCGATTCCATTCATGAGCTGCGGGGTCCAGCCCCACCCCCACTGCAGCCAACGGTCGACCGGTCCTTGGATCGCGCTTCCCGCAAACGCCGAAAGCGGCAATCCATGTTTTCGGGCAACCCGGACCACGGCCCGCCCTTCGCTGAAGCTATGCTGGCCGAAGTCTTGGGGGCTGACCACGTGCAAATGCTGGGTACGGGCTCGCGGCTCGAAGATGAACGGAATTCCCAGCGCCGCGACCCGCAGGCCTAAATCCGTGTCCTCGCCCCCGTATTCGCGGAACGACTCGTCCCACCCCCCCACCTCCAGCCAGGTGGCCCGCCGAATCGAGAAATTTGCGCCCCACACGTGCCAGGAGGCCTTGCCCCCCGCCGCCAGGCTGGCCATCGCCCGGCGCCGGGCGCGCTCGTACGCTAGCGAGGCGCCGCTGGCGCCATGGCCGGGGGCGAGCGGGTAATCGCCCTGCACCAGCACGACCCCGAGGCGGTGGGCGGCCAGGTGCGCACCGACCAGATCGAACGAGGCCAGCTGGTCGTCCCCGAGCACGATCAGGACTTCGTGACGCGCCTGGCGGCCGGCGGCGTTGGCGGCCGCCACCGCTCCACGGTTTGGCTGCACGAGCCACCGAAGAGAGTAGGCAGGGCGCAGGGCCGCCAGCGCCTCCACCGTCCCATCGGTCGATCCGTCCACGGTCACGATCACCTCGTAGCGGTCGGGCGGGACGGACTGGCGCTCCAGGCTGGCCAGCGTCTGCAGCAGCAGGGCTCGACGATTGTAGGTTGGGATGGTGATGGACGCCCGCAGGTCGGTTGGGCGCTCGGCATCCGCGGCGGCAGCCGGGACGTCAGCCGCGGGCAGGACGGTCCGCGACACGGTGCCCCCAAACCCGGGCCTGCATGGCCCTGTTAATACGCGCCGCGACAGCTGAGGACGATGAAGACCGTTTTGAGCAGGATCCAGGCGTCCAGCCAGAACGACTGGCGGCTGATGTACTCACGATCGGCGGCCATCCAGCCTTCGACCGTGCCGTCGGAGCGGCCCCGAATCACCCACAGACAGGTCAGTCCGGGTTTTGCCGTCTGCCGGATCAGGTCCTCCGACCTGAACTGTTGGACGTGCGCCGGGATGCACGGCCGCGGGCCGACCAGGCTCATCTGGCCTCTCAGCACGTTGACGAGCTGGGGCAGTTCGTCCAGGCTGGTGCGGCGGAGCACGCGACCCACCCGCGTCACCCGGGGATCGCGGCGCAGCTTATAGACCGGCCCGACGACATCGCCCCGCCGGCGCATCTCTTCCAACCTGGCCTCGGCATCGACCTGCATGGTCCGGAACTTGATGCAGGGAAAGCGGTGGCCCTTGAAGCCGACCCGCTCCTGCACGAAGAAGACCGGACCACGAGAGTCCAGCTTGATGGCGATGGCGATGGCGATCCACACGGGGACGGTGATGATCAGCAGGATGAGGCTCACGGCCACATCGGCGATGCGCTTGAGCACGGAATAGACCGTCCACTCCCGCACCCCCCACCGGGAGGGCGATCCCGCCAGAGCATGGATTTGCGTCGACATGTGCTTGTGACTGAGCGTACCGCTCACCCGGGCTCCCATTGAATGGGCAACAGGCAATGCCCGAGTGGGCGGACCGGGACGACGAGGCGACATGTCCCGGGACGTTTAGCTCAGAGCGTGGGACAGCCCCCGTGTCTCACCGTGGTACTGGACGATGAGGTTTCCACGGAACGCCCATTCCCACCTACGGCCAGTGGCACCTACGCTGGGCTCGGAGATAGATGGAGTGGCCGTCCAGATCACGTCCCCCGAGGAAGCCAGTCCGATCCGACGGCTCGCCACCTTCGCCAGCCGCGCGCCGTCGGCCGACGTGGCGCCCGGCTCCGCCCCCGCCATCCGGGTAGCGGTCATCGGCTACGGGTACTGGGGTCCCAATCTGGTCCGTAACTTCTGGGACCTTCCGGGATGCCAGGTCTGGGGCGTGAGTGATACCCGGGAGAGCCAGCTGGCCCAGGCCCATGCCCGCTACCCGGCCATCACCGCCAGCCTCGACTCCCACGCCCTGATCGCGGACCCGGCGGTGGATGCCGTGATCATCATGACCCCCGTGTCCACCCACTTCCAGCTTGCCCTCGAGGCGCTCCAGGCCGGCAAGCACGTGCTGGTGGCCAAGCCCCTGGCGGCCACTTCCGAGCAGGCCATCCGGCTGATCGAGGAGGCGGCGCGACGGCACCTGGTCTTGATGGTCGACCACACGTTCATCTACACCGATGCGGTGCGGCGCATCAAGGAGTTGGTGGACAACGGCAGCCTGGGGCAGCTGTACTACTACGATTCCGTCCGGGTCAACCTCGGTCTCTTTCAGCACGACGTGAACGTGCTGTGGGACCTGGCCGTGCACGATCTCTCGATCATGGACTTCATCCTGGGAGAGGCACCCTGCGCGGTGGCCGCCACCGGGGCGGCGCACATTCCGGGCCAGCCGGTCAACATGGCCTATCTGACCTGCTTCTTCCGCAGCAACCTCTTCGCCCACCATCACGTCAACTGGCTGGCCCCGGTGAAGGTCCGGCGCACGCTCGTCTGCGGCGAGCGCCAGATGATCGTGTACGACGACCTGGAGCCCAGCGAGAAGGTCAAGGTCTACGATCGGGGGGTCACGGTGAATGGTGGGCCGGAGCGGGTCGCGAAATCCATGATCGATTACCGGAGTGGCGACATGTGGGCGCCCAAGATCAGCCTGACCGAAGGCCTGCGGGTGGAGGCCCAGCATTTCGTGGAGTGTGTCCGAGGGGGCCGCACGCCGCTCTCTGACGGCCAGGCGGGCTTGCGGGTGATCCGGCTGCTGGAAGCGGCCACCCGATCGCTGGCGCAACGGGGTCAGCCGGTGGAGACCGCCATCGAGCCGGCCGAAGGGCAGCTCGCCGTCTAGGGGACGCGAAACCCTGGGAACCGTGCCTCCGCTCGGTGCCACACGCCGGGTGCTGATGGTCAGCCAGCATCCGTACGCGTCTCACGAGACGCAGCCCCCGTTCTGGGGACACCCGAATGTGAGCCGGAACGTGGCGGAGTTGCTGGCCCACGGCGTCGAGGTCGACCTCGTCTGCACCACCCCTCGTGTCTGCTATGGCCGGCGGCCGCCCGGACAGGCGGGGCTGCGCGTCTACGGCATTCGGATGAAGGAACGGCGGTCGCCCGCGCTCTGGTATCCGGTGCAGTACGCGGTTTTCTTCCTCTGGGCCCTGTTCGTGGTTTCCGGCCTGGCGTGGCGCCGGCGCTACGACGTGGTCCAGGTCGACAACGTGCCGGACTTCCTGGTGTTCTCGGCCCTGGTCCCGCGGCTGCGCCGGATGCCGGTCATCTTCTTCGTCTTCGAGCTGATGCCCGAGATGACCGCGGCTCGCCTGCACCTGGGCCCGGACGATATCCGCCTCCGACTGGTGACTCGGCTCCAGCGGGCCGCGCTGGCTTGGGCCGATCGCGTGATCACGGTCAGCGAGCGCCTCCGCCGCATCATGGGTGAGCGCGGACTGGACGCCACTCGGATCACCGTGGTGCCCAACTCGCACCCGCTCGGCGATCTCCCAGCCGCGGTGCCGTCGCGCACGCCGGTCCTGATCCTGCCCACCACCCTCATCGGGCGATACGGCGCGCAGGTCGCGATCCGGGCGATGGCGGAGCTGCGCCACGAATGGCCGGATCTCACGCTGCGGATCCTGGGCGATGGCGAGTACCGGTCCAGGCTGGTCGCTCTGACCGAAGAGCTGGGCCTGCAGCGACACGTCAGCTTTTCGCCCGGCTTCGTTCCCTGGCGCCAGGCCGTGGAGGAAGTCCGGCGGGCAACCATCGGGATCGTGCCCATCATTTCCGACGGCTATGGCGAGTTGATGCTTCCCAACAAGGTGTGCGAGTTCGTCTTCCTGGAGATCCCGTTTGCCTGCTCCCGGTTGCCGAGCATCGAGGAGCATCTGCCCGCCGATGCAGTCGCTTACTTTGAGCCCGGCGATGCGGGCGGGCTGGCAGCCCAGATTGGCCGCCTGCTCAGGAATCCTGAGCAGGCGCGTCTTCAGGCGAAGCGCGCCCGGCGAGCGATGGCCGATCTGGAGTGGGAGAGTGCCTCGCAGCGATACCTAGGGGCGCTCGGTGTCGCCTCCACCAGTCGGCCGCCCGCTGTTGCGCGGAGGCCGGTGCCCTCTCTCCTGTCCCCGCCCGAGGGAGACGGGACATCTCTCCGCGATCCTGGACTGTTTTCGGCCAATACGCCAGCCGCCTTCTGGCGGCTGCTGGGCGAACCGGAACCCACCCCTGCCCAGTGGGCTGCCGCGATCACGGTTGCCGCCGGGGAGTTGCCAGAGGCGGCGCGAATCGCCGGCGATGACATCCAGGCGCTGCTTCAAAAGACGCTAGGCGAAGGGCAGTTTGGTGGTGGCCACTGGCGCCTGTCGCGCGCTCTGCGGTTGTATTACGGCTTGCGGCCCGTCCTGCCGCGCTGGCTCACCCTAATCCTCCGGCGGTCGCGCGGCCGGTCTGCCTTCACCAGTTCTGCCCTGAACTGGCCGATCGAGGATCGGTACGTGCGGTTCCAGTGGGCGGCAGCGCAACAGGTGCTGCGCCTCTTGGGCCGAACCACCATGCCCTTCATTCATTTCTGGCCGGAAGGGCGCCAGTATGCCTTCGTGCTCACCCACGACGTGGAGACGGCGATCGGCCAGGGCCGGGTGCGCGCCCTGGCCGACATCGATGCCAGCTACGGGTTCCGGTCCTCGTTCAACTTCGTCGCCGAGCGCTACCCGCTGGACCTGGACCTGATGGGCGAGCTCCGGGAGCGGGGGTTCGAGGTCGGCGTGCATGGGCTCAAACATGACGGCCAGCTCTTTCAGTCGCGCCACGAATTCCTCCGCCGCGCCGAACGCATCAACCGGCACGTTCGGGCACTGGACGCGGCCGGGTTCCGCGCGCCCTGCACCCACCGAAACCCCGAGTGGATGCAGGCGCTGGACATCGAGTACGACCTATCATTCTTCGACACCGATCCGTTCGAGCCGATCCCGGGCGGCACCATGAGTCTGTGGCCGTTCCAGATGGGACGCTTCCTGGAGCTGCCGTACACCCTGGTGCAGGACTTCACCCTGACGTCGGTCCTGAACGAGACTTCCCCCCGGCTCTGGCTGGAGAAGGTCGACTTCATCCGCCGGCACTACGGGATGGCCCTGGTGAACACGCATCCGGACTACCTGAGCGACCTGGGGACGCGGCAGGTCTACACGACGTTCCTGGAGGCCATGCGCGCCCGGTCAGACTCCTGGAACGCGCTTCCGTCTGAGGTAGCGCGGTGGTGGCGCGCGCGGCGGGAAACCGCCTCCATCGCCAGTCTTCCGGGGGCGGTCCAGAACACGATCTCCGCGGCCGAGGCGGTGAACTCGGCCCGGGTGACCGTCTCCCTCGCCGGATAAGCCGCTACGGTCCCCGGCAACCGGCGGACTGGCCCGCTTGACCCAGCCGGCCTGGGAAACAGGACTATTGACACGGGACGGCCGGGACGATTACTTAGGAAGCATGATGCAATCGCAACCGAGTCCGATGGCAACCGCCCAGGCTGCGCCGCAGGTGGCCCGGGTCCTGATCGCCGACGACCAAACGCTGTTCCGGTCCGGGTTGGCCCGGCTCCTGGAAGAGGATCCCAGAGTGCAGATCGTGGGACAGGCCGTCGACGGCCTCGATGCGGTGAAGCAGGCCGGCACGCTCAAACCCGATGTCGTGCTGATGGACCTGAAGATGCCCAACCTCGACGGCGTGGAGGCGACCAGGAAGATCGTGAACGAGCACCCGGAGATCCGCGTGCTGGTGCTCACCACCTTCGATGCGGACAGCTACGTCCTGCACGCCTTGCGCGCCGGCGCCAGCGGGTATGTGCTCAAGGACTCACAGGCTCCCGCTATTGTGTCCAGCATCCTCGCCGTGGCGGCCGGAGAGCGGGTGATGGCGAGCGCCGTAGCAAACCGCGTGGTGGACATGCTAACCGGCACCACCACCCCCAAAGAGTTCTATGACGGGCTGACCGCTCGGGAGGTCGAGATCCTCAAATTGCTGGCCACCGGGCAGGCCAACAAGCAGATCGCCTATCACCTGCGCATCAGCGAGAAGACTGTTCGCAACCACGTGAGCAACATGTACGCCAAGCTGCAGATCTACGATCGCTCGCAGGCGGTGCTGTACGCCGTCCGCAAGGGGCTGATCGAGCTCTAAGCCCGGTGGATCCGGGCTAAGCCGGGCGCGCTGTCTGTCAGGCGTTCGCTCCCGTCGCTCGGGCTAGAGCCTCTCGGAAGACCCCACCCTACCCCTCCCCGCAGGGGGGAGGGAGATTCGGTCCCTGCACGCGGGAAGGGAACCAGGCCTTTCTCAAACCACACAGAGAACATCACTAAGACGCAGGTCCGGTCTCGTCACGCTGAGTGAGGGGCCCAGATGGGACTGTGCAGTCCCTGACGCGTGGGAGGGCTGCCCCATTCCATGCGGAGGCTGGCTCAGTTACGGTCGGAGTGTGGTCATCGTTCCCGGAATGCGGAACGGGGCAGTTACCGTGAGCGAGGTTCCGCGGTCGGTGCGCATCCTCGTGATCGACCGCCAGCCACTCTTTCTGGACGCCATGAGCCGGCTGCTGGCCAGCCCGCCGCTCCAGGCTCAGGTCGTGGTCACCCGGAGTTCGCAGGAGGCGGTCAGCATCCTGCGGGAGGCTCCGGTGGACCTGGTCGTCTGCGACGTGCGGGCCGACCCGGTGCCTGGGCCGGAGTTGCCGGGGCTGCTGGCCGAGCACAACCTGGAGGCTCGCGTGGTCCTGCTGGCGGAGAGTGAGGATGTGCCGCTGCTAGTGGCCTCCCTGCTGTGCGGAGCCTCCGGCTTTTTCACTAAGGACGCGCCAGTCGAGGAATTCCTTGGCGGACTGAATGCGGTGCTGGAGGGAAACTACGCGGTCGGCCAGAACCTGCTTCAGCCGGTGACGGCCAGGCTGGCCAGTCAGGCGGCTGGCGCCCCGCGCGATGAGGACCGGCAGCTGTCGCCGGCCGAGCATGACATCCTGGTGATGGTCGGCCAGGCGCAGAGCATTCGAGCCATCGCCCAGGCTCGCGGAACCAGTAATGAGACGGTTCGGAACCACCTGGCCAGCATCTATCGGAAACTCGGCTTGCACAACCGGACGGAGGCGATCCTCTGGGCGGCTCGCACGGGCTTGATCCATCCCGTGACCGGGTCCCGGGACTAGCGCCCAGCCCGTGAAGGTCGCGCCCATTTGCCGGGCACGACTGCTTCAGTACGCTCAACCTATGCGCCGCCTATTCGCAGGCTCAACGCTGCTCTGCCCGGTTCCGCCGTTCCGATCCGCAGAGGCGATGCCTCGCGAGCCGGCTGTCGCTGGCCCGTGAGTCGTGGAGGAGAGACCCCCGCTTAGCCTGCGTGATGCGTTGCTCCACCGCTGGCTGCTGGTGCTGGCGATCGTCGGAGCCTTTCTGCTGGCCGCCGGAATCCTGTCCCTGAGCAAGCCGGTCTATGCGGCATCGGCGGCCATCTACCTGGATGTGTCGCGGACCGCTCCGGGTTTTGACGAAGGCGTGGCGGCCGGGGAGCTGCTGCAGCACGACTTCATCGTCGCCTCCCAAAGCCGACCGGTCCTGGAGGCGGCCTGCGCCTCCGCTGGCGTGGCCTGCACGCCCCAGGAGCTGGCGGCCCCCGAATCGACCCTGGCCAAACGGATCAGCGCCAGTTCTTACCGGGGGACGAGCACGCTCCTGGTCACCGCCCGGGCGCCCACCCCCGATCAGGCCGCCGCCCTGGCCAATGCCGTCGCCCAGGCGATCATCAATCAGGACAAAGCGGAGGTCGTCCGGCTGTTCACGCAGCCGCGCGACAACCTGCAGAAGCAGCTCAAGGAGCTGCAGGCTGCCATGGCGGAGGAGCAGCAACAGCTGCAGCGCTCGGCGGCCGGAAGCCCGGCCGCCGCCGGTCACCAGGTCCAGCTGACCCGGTTGCAGGGACAGTATTCGGTGGTGTTCGGGCGCTGGCAGGACCTGAGTGAGCAGCAGGATCGGCTCACCAGTGTGGCCACCGTCGGCCAGCCGGCCTTACCGCCGGCGCGGCCAGAAGGCCCCAGCCGACTCCGGTACCTGGCGGCGGGCCTGCTCGCCGGTATCTTCCTGGGGGTCCTGGCTGCCCTCCTCGTGGAGCGGTTCAACGACCGAATCTTCAACGTCGAGACGCTGGCCCGGGCGACCCAGAGCCCCGTCGCGCTGCTGGACCGGGGTCCCGGCCGCGCCCGGCCCGCTCACCATAGTCCGTACTCGCTGGCCCTCGCCAGCGTCCTGGCCAGGGCCCCAGAAACCCGCACGGTGCTGGTGACGGCGGCCTCCCACCTCGACCGGACCGACGCGGTGGCGGCCGGGCTGGGTGCGGTGGCGGCCGAGGCCGGGCAGCGGGTGGTGGTGGTCCAGAGCGACGGCCAATCGCCGGAGCGGCCTGCCCTTCCCACCTCCTCGGCAGGGGGACTGACCACCGTCACGGCGCCCGCCCAGAATGGCGCAAGCCTGGCGGCCACGGTCCTTGAGGTGCGGCGGGAGGTCGCCTCTCCCGACACCTTCGTGGTGGTCGCCGTCCCCTCGCCAGACAGTAGCCCCTCTGCCTTCCTGCTCGGGCGCACCGCCAAGCGGGCGGTGGTGGTGGCGACCGCCGGCGTCACCCGCGTCCAGGATGCCCGCCGCAGCGCCGAGCTGCTGCGCTACTCGGGGATCGAGGTGGCGGCCGCCATCTTGCAGACGCGTCGCCCGTCCAAAGGCCGCCGGTGACGCCTGCAGTGGGGCGACACCCACGAACTCTGGTGCTGGCCTGGGATCGAACGCAGCCTCGGACCCGCGCCCTGGGTCCGGCGCTGGGCGGCGACTCGCGACACATTTACGGCGGCTGGCCCGGCCGGTATCGAGGCCTCTTGCCGGTGCGGTATGTCGCGGATGCGGCGCGCATGTGGCACAGGTTGCGGCAGGAGCGCCCCGACGTCCTGGTCGTCATCTCGCCGCCGGTGATCGCGCCCGTGGTGGGCTGGCTGTGGAGTGCCCTGCACCCCTGCCGGCTGGTGGTCGACTGCCACACGGGCGCTCTCCACTGGCCGAAATGGGGCTGGACGCGCCCGCTCCATCGGTTCCTCTTTCGGCGGGCGCAGGCCGTGCTGGTTCAGACCGAGGAAGATGAGGCACGGCTGCGCGCCTGGGGTACGCCCGTGGTGCTGCTGCCGGATGATCTGCCCGATCCGAGCGAGGCCGCCGCCGGACCGCCCGGGAGGCGAGTCCCCAGGGTCGTGGTGGCCGGCAGCTTCGACTGGAACGAACCCGTGGCGGCCGCGCTGGCCGCCGCCGCCCTCCTCCCTGAGATGGAGGTCCGCCTGACGGGCGACGTGTCCCGACTGCCACGATCCGTGCGCGCCGGTGCTCCGGCCAATGTCGTCTTCACCGGCTACGTTCCCTATGCCCAGTTCCTGGGAGAGCTGCTCACGGCAGACGTGGTCGCCGTGTTCAGCACCGATCCGCATATCATGAATCGCGCCGCCTTTGAAACCGTCGGCCTGGGCCGTCCGCTCGTCCTGTCCGACCTGCCCGGGCTGCGCGCCCGATTTGGCGAAGGGGCGGTCCTTTGCCGCAACGACGCGGCATCGATGGCGGAGGCCATCCGCCTGGCGCAGCGCGATCGCGACATCCTGGCCGAGCGGAGCCGGGCCCTCCGGCGACGACTTCAGGCACAGCGACAGGCGGCCCTGGCACAGCTGCAATCGATGGTGCGGTCACGCCAGCTTCGGGCGGCCGGGGCCCGAGTGCGATCGCATCCATGACGGTCCCCGATTGGGCACGGCCCGCACGGCTCTTGAAGAACGAATTGGTTCGTAACGCCCTCGGCCTCTATGCGCTCCAGGCCAGCTCCTGGCTGGTCCCGTTGGTGACCCTGTTGTTCCTGGCCCGGCGGCTCGGTCCCGACCACTGGGGAAGCCTGGTCTTCATGCAGGCGTTCGCCACCTACGTGATCTTCCTGGTGAGTTACGGCTTCAACTATTCAGCCACGCGCGAAGTGGCTCGCCACCGAGACGACTCGGATCATCTGGCCCGTCTGCTCGCGGGGGTTACGGGCGCCAAGCTCCTGCTGGCCCTGCTAGCCATGCTGATCGTGATTCCGGTCAGCGTGGTGGTGCCGGCGATCGCGCGCCACCAAGCGCTCCTCTGGCCGGCCATGCTCTGGGCGCTGACCTGGTCCTTCAGTGCCAGCTGGTACTACCAGGGACAGGAGCGGATGACCACGGCCGCCGCTTGCGAGACCGCGGCCCGCGTCCTCGCCCTGGCCGGCATCCTGCTTCTGGTCCGCTCCGGCGACGATACCTGGCGAGTGCTGACCATCCAGGGAGGCCTGTTTCTGGGTGCGGTGGCGCTCGAGATGGGCATCGCCTATCGGGAAGTCGGCTTTCGCATGCCCGATCTTCAGGGGGCGAGGGAGGCCTTGCGCGTGGGCCGGGACACCTTCCTCCTCACCGGGGCGCTCAGTTTCTACACCATCGGGAATGGGTTCATCCTGGGGCTGTTCGCCCCCGCCGCCTCAGTCGGGTACTTCGTGGGCGCCGAACGGATCAGCAAGAACTTTGCCACGCTGCTCAGTCCGATCACCCAGGCCGTGTTTCCGCGCACCAGTCACCTGGCATCCTTCGCCCGACAGGAGGCCGCCCGGCTGGCCCGCACCAGCCTCTTCCTCATGGGCAGCGTGGCCTGCGCCATGGCGGCCGTCGTCTTCCTCACCGCCCCGCTCCTGGTGCGGCTCGTGCTGGGGCCTGGCTTCGAGCATGCGGTCCCCGTCCTCAGAGTCCTGGCGCTGTTGCCGCCGCTGGTGGTGGTGACCAATGTCCTGGCGGTCCAGTGGATGCTCGCGCTCGGCCTAGACCGGTCTGTCAATGCGGTGATGCTGGCGGCCAGCCTGTTGAATATCGGCCTGGCGATCGCCCTGGTGCCGCCTTACCGGGAGATGGGGATGGCCGTGGCGGTGGTGGCTTCCGAGGCCCTGGTCACCGGGGGGCTGTACGCCGTGCTCCGAATCAAACGCCTGGATCCGCTGGCGTTGGCGAGGCTCGAACCGGGAGAGGCGCCGATTACGGCCACCGCGTGACGAGGGCTGTGCACACGGGACCATGAGCGACGCCGGGGTTCTGGCGCTCTTCCTGTTGATGATGGCGGGCCTCGCCGGCCTGGCCTTCGTGGCCCTGACCGCGTGGCGGCCGGCGATCGGGTGCGGCCTGTTCGCATTGTCGATCCCGCTCACCACCGGGCTGGGGCGCGGCACGATCATCCCGCTGCTGCGACCCAACGAAGCCATCCTGTTGATGCTCCTGGCCGGCCTCGGCCTGTATCACCTGCCGCGCCGGCCGCGGCGACCCGTCACCGGCCTGGACCTCGCCGTGGGCAGCTTCGCCATCGGGGTCGTCGTGATCGCGGTCCTCGTCCTGTTCCTGTCCTTCTCCCTGGACCTCCACGATTTCGGCACCCTCCGCAACGTGCTGGCGCCGGCCCAGTTTTTCCTTATCTACCTCGTCTTCGCGCGGACCGAGCTCTCCGGTCCTGGCCGCGAGACCGTCCTCAACCTGACGATGCTGGCCAGCGTGATCGTCGGCCTGGTGGCGATTGCGGAGCTGGCCAACCTCCCGGGGGTGCGGGCCTTCATGGCGGCGTACTATCCGGCGCCGGTCAAGCCGCCTGGGTGGGATCCCATCTACCGGCCCGAATCGACGCTCGGCCACTACAGTGCGGTGGGCGCGTTCGGCGCGCTCAACTACACGCTGGCCCTGTCCCTGGCAACCGCCCGCCACCCCGCCTTCTCGAGAGTCTGGCTGAGCCTGGTGATGGCCGTCAACCTGGCTGCCCTGGTGGCCAGCCTGACGTGGGCTCCGCTGCTGGTCATGCCACTGCTGACGGTGTTGGTCCTCTGGCACGGACGCCGCGTGCCGCCCGAGCTCGGCCTCTCGCTGGCGGCCCTGGCGCTGGCCTTGCTGCTGTTCTGGCCGGCCGTCAACGCGCGCGGCGCACAGCAAGGGGTGGCGACGGCCGGCCAGGGGCTCGTCATTCCGCAGACGTTCCAGTTCCGCTTGAACCACTGGGAGGAATTCTTCCTGCCGGCGCTGGCCGACCATGTCTGGCTGGGGACGGGGACCCTGATCCCGAGCGCCGTGCCGGACCGCCTGCTGGACTTCGTCGACAATGAGTACCTGCGCGAGGCGTTCCGCGCCGGCGTCTTAGGGCTGGCGCTGCTGGCCATCATGCTGGTCACGATCGCGGCGGTCGGCTGGAGGAGCCGAGCCAGTCCGGACCCGATGCGGCGGAGCCTGGGCGGCGCGGGCGTGGCCCTGGTGGTCTTCTTCGCCCTGATCGGCATGACCGCCGAATACCTGTTTTTCGGCGGGGTCACCCAGGAGTTTGCCATGATGCTCGGCTTGCTGGGGGCGATGCAACCGGCGCCCGCTGCGGCCCCCGACCAGATGGGGCCGGCTCCCAGCCCTCCCTTCGCCAGCGCCGGGGCCCGGCCGACAACTCCCTATCGGAAGCTGACCGACCAGAAGTGGGTGATGAGGGTTTGGCCCCAGTCATTCCAGGAGCCATCGGTGTAGTTGGTCATGGAGTTCCCGTCTGACCAGCTATCGGTGAAGCCGATCACGCCGCTCCCCTTGCGGGTCCGCACCCAGGTGGTGGCGTAGTCCAGAAACCCCGCGCCCCAGCTGGACGGGCTGGTCGTCCCGTTATAGAGGCCGACTTCCTCGACGATTACGGCGTACGAGGAGGCGAGGTTGGCCCATAGCGCGTCACAGCTGGCCGCCTGGGCGGCATCGAAGGTGACGTTTCCGTTGCCATATCGGTGGGCGCCGTAGACGAGGTTCGGGTCGCCCAGCGGGTAGCTGGCGATCTGGTCGCAGACAAACGACCACCAGATGCAGTTGACCACGATGGGCTGGGTGTTTCCGGCGGCACGGATCGCCTGCACCAACTGCTGCTCGCTGCTCTGCCAGTACGACCAGTCGCCGCAGTGGGTGAGGTCGCCGGAGACACAGTTCGGCTCGTTATCGGGCTTGATCCAGACCAGCGCATTCCCGGCGTACCGTCCGGCGAGCATGGCGACAAAGTCCACCACCGCGGTCGAAAAACCGGATTCCCCCTGACTGACCTCCATCACCATCCCCCGCTGGGTCACCCATGACACCACCTGGTCCAGCTCGCTCAGGTACTCGATCGAACCCAGGGGCCCCGTCGCGTAGTCGACGTAGGCGACCGAGACCCGAATGAGGTTCACGCCCTGGCTCTGGAGCTTGTCGAGATCCCGCTGGGCATTCTGATAGTTGTGCAGCCCATACCCGTTGACGTCGCCGCCTGCGAATCGGCCAAACACGGCGTCCGCGCCCTTGACGATGAACGGGGCTCCCGTGGAATCGACGATCCGATTGCCGTTGACCTGGTAACCGCCGGTCGCCGCGAAGGCGGTCACCGGCAAGGAGGCCGGCAGCAGGAGGAGCGCCACTGCCGCCAGAATTGGGCTTAGCCGGCATGTGGCGGCCATCGAATGGAATCTAACCCGCGGGCGCCGAGCCAGTCACTGGGCCGGTTGTCCTGCCTCGCGGGACAGGTCCACCGATGCCGCCACGTCCGTGGACAACGAGCCCAGCCCAGGCCTCGCCTTGAAGCGCCGTTACGTTGGCTTGGTGCTCCCGGCCGTCGCGGCCTGCACCGCCTGGATCATCGCCATCCAGGGGCTGGAGAAGTCACCCGCGCCCCAGGTCTGATAGAGACCGAAGCCGACCTCGTGCATGACGAAATGCGTCCAGGACACGCCCAGTTGGTTGAAGCGGATCAGGTTGCCCGGGACGTAGGTGGTTCCCTGGGACGGCCGCGAGCCCACCTCGCCCACGAAAAACGGACGCTTGTCCGGTGAGGCGCGATTGTTACCCGGGAAGTTGCAGCCGTCGGTGCCCACAGTGGCGTAGCAATGCCCCGACCACAGGATGCGAGTTCCGCTGACCGAAGGCAGGTTCCAGTTCGCCGAGCTCACCTCCAGCACGACGACGTGGTTTGGATCGGCGCCGGCGATGGCGTCGTAGACATGCTGAGCCCAGGTGTCATAGGCGGCGACCGATGGCGGTGCCGGTTCGTTGAACACGTCCCAGCCGACGACGGTGGGCTCGCTCTGGTAGTGGCCGGCGACGTCGATCCAGAAATTGATCAGGGCTTGCTGATTGGCGGCGGAGGACCAGAACCCGCTCTGGCCACCGTAGCCGCCGTTGGTGCCGCCGGGGGGCTGATACATGACCGGGATCATCCACAGGTGATGGGCCTTCGCCCAGGCGACATGCTGATCGACCACGGCGTAGAAGGTGGTGCGGTTGCTCGTGTACCAGGCGTAGTCGAGCCCGAACCGGATGACGTTCTCTCCGAGCACGCTGCCGGCCTGAGCATAGTCGGCGCCGTTGACGTTGATCCGGGCGATGTTGGGCCCGCCGCAGCACGCTAGCGCGGGCTCATTGTTGAAGTTCTCGCCCCGGAGGGTCACCACCTGGCCGCCGTAGACGAGGTTGCTGCCGCTGACGCTGACATAGGACCCAGCCACTGGCGACGGCAGCGGCGGTGGGACCGGCGGCACTAGGGTTGTTGGCCGGCTGACCGCGGCCGATGGTGGGGTCACCGTCGGGGGCCAGGGGCCCGAAGTCGAACGCGCACCCGGACGCGCCGTCGTCGGACCCAGAACCGCGCCATCCCGGTTGGCGGTCACCGACGCGCGTGCCGGTGCGCCAGGGCTGGCCTGGCGGCCGGCAACGCTCGAGGGGCTCGGCGCCAGCACCACCAACAGGGCGATGGCGACCAGCAAGCCAGCGATAGAGGGGACTCGACCCAGGTGCTGTTCCTCCCGCCGCTCGTTCACGGCATCGGGCGGGTTGTCAAGCAACCCGAACGGGGTCACAGTCTACGGCGTCCTCAGGCCAAAATCGACCCGCCCCGGCTGGTGGAAATAGTGCCAGCTCAGTTGGGCTTGATGCTCCCGGCCGTGGCGGTTTGCACCGCCAGGATCATGGCGGTGAAGGGGACCGAGAAGTCCCCGGCGCCCCAGGTCTGGTAGAGGCCGAACCCGACCTCGTGCATGACGAAGTGGGTCCAGGACACGCCCTGTTGATTGAAGTTGGCGAGATTTCCGGGGACGTACGACACGCCCGACGATGGCTGTGACCCAACCTCGCCCACGAGGAACGGACGCTGTGGCGGCGAGGCCGGGTTGTTGCCCGGGAAGTTGCAGCCGTTGGTCGCGACCGTGGCGTAGCAATGCCCCTGCCAGAGGATGCGACTGCCGCTGACGTTGGGCAGATTCCAGCCAGCCGAGCTCACCTCGAAGCTGACGAGGTGGTTGGTATCGACGCCCAGGATGGCGTTGTAGACACGCTGGCTCCAGCCGTCGTAGACCGACTGCGAGGGCGGGGCCGGCTCATTGACCACGTCGTAGCCGATGATGGTCGGCTCGTTCGCGTAATGGGTGGCGAAGTCGATCCAGAAGTTGATCAGGGTCTGCTGGTTGGTACTGCTGTTCCAGAAGGGATCCTGGCAGCAGTACCCGCCCGCCGAGGCGCCGGGTACCTCGTAGATGACCGGCAGCATCCAGAGATGATTGGCCTTCGCCCAGGCCACGTGCTGGTCGACCACCGAGTAGAACTGGGTGCGGTTGGCGTTGTACCAGTTCCAGTCCATCCCGAAGCGGATGGCGTTCTCGCCCAGCACGCTGCTGGCCTGGGCGTAGTCGGCACTGTTGACGTTGATCTTGGTGATGTTTGGCCCGCCGCAGCACGCCAGCGCCGGCTCGTTGTTGAAGTTCTCCCCGCGCAGCGTCACGACCCGGCCGTTGTACACCAGGTTGCCGTTGCTAACGACCAGGTAGCCGCCTGATGAGGGTGGCGGCGTCGGGCCCGGTGTGGGCGTGGGTGTTGGCGCCGGCGTCGGGCCCGGTGTGGGCGTGGGCGTTGGCGCCGGCGTCGGGGTTGGCGCCGGCGACGACACGGTGAAGGTCGTATTTAGACCATCGTGGTAGACGCCGTCCGCCGTCTGGTAGGTGAAAAAGCATCGCCACGTGCCTGGCGGATCGGTGGTGGTGAACGTCCGACTGGCCCTCAGGGTGTACGTGGCCCCGGCCGCCACCGAAATCGTGCCCGACACGGGCGCAAAGTCGCCGAATGGACCACCGGCGTTCGTCCCGCCTGGCGGCCGGCCAGCCAGGACGACCTCCAGCAGTGAGAGCGCCGTGGTCGTGTTGTTCCAGAGGGCACCGGTGGCCGACAGGGTTTGCCCTGGAGCCACGGTCGTCGCGCTCAGCGTGCATTGCTGCGTCACGTAGACCCCGCTGGGTGTGGGCGTTGGGCCCGGCGTTGGGGTCGGCGCAGGGGCCGGCGTTGGGGTCGGTGTGGGCGTCGGATTCGACGTCGGATTGGGAGTCCCGGTCGGCACCGGCGTCGGCGTGGGCATCCC
>Ga0137396_10000580_pt1 | contig 17723 bp, 15 predicted proteins | sample czc16metaG_FD_108284 | JGI IMG/M metagenome (GOLD analysis project Ga0137396, IMG submission 108284) | Vadose zone soil microbial communities from Angelo Coast Range Reserve, California, USA - czcobulk3.16 metaG | ecosystem: Environmental > Terrestrial > Soil > Vadose zone | place: USA...
CCTCGGCGTGCGCGCTCGCCACCCGGGCTTCGGCCATGCGTAGATCGGCGAGCGCTTCGTGATCGTCGAAGAGGACCAAGGGCTGCTCGGGCTTGACGGGATCGCCCTCTTTGACGAGCACGGCCTTGATTCGACCGGGCACCTTGTTGGCCAGGATGACCTCGATCACGGGTGACACCCGACCGGTGGCGACGATCGTCTGGGCGATTCGGCCGAGGCTGGCGACGACGACGGGTTCAGCGGTCCGTCGCTTCCACGTGACCCAGCCTCCCCCGGCCATGATCGCCACCAGGACCAATCCGATCAGCAGGTAGGGGAGCCGCCGTGTCAACTGACCAGCTCACCATCCACGAGATTGACGCTGCGATCGATAAAGGGATCGACCCGGTGATCGTGCGTGACGATGATGACGGTCCGCCCACCGGATTTGGCAATGTCACGGAGCAGCGTGATGACCTGCTCGCCATTCTTCCAGTCGAGGCTCGCCGTCGGCTCGTCGGCGAGAATCAGCGGGGGATCTCCGGCGATTGCGCGCGCGATGGACACGCGCTGCTTCTCGCCGCCGGACAGGTCCCGCGGCAGCGCGTGGGCGCGCTCGGCGAGTCCGACCGCGCCCAGCAGTTCCAGCGCTCGCCGGCGCCCGGCGGCCGGCTCGAAGCCCTTGAGCTTGAGCATCATCTGCACGTTTTCGGCGGCGGTGAGGGCGGCGAAGAGGTTGAAGCTCTGAAAGACGAAGCCCATGAACCGACGCCGGATCCCGGGCAGGTCTCGTTCGTCCAGGCCGTCCACGCGCCGGCCGCAGACGGCGATGCTGCCCCTCGTGGGACGCAGGATGCATCCGAGCATCGAGAGCAGCGTCGTCTTGCCGCTCCCGGAGGGGCCCATGATGGCAACCATTTCCCCAGGTTGGGCGGTAAACGATGCCTCTCGCACAGCGACGACCTCGATCGAGCCCTCGCGGTAGATCTTCGAGACCCGCTCTGCCTCGACAGTCGCCACCTCGTTGCAGTCTAACCGCCACAGCGCCTCGGGACCAAGAGATCTGTGTACGCAGAAAAAACTTCCCAATATTCCGCTCGGTGATTTAAGATGCCCACGGCATGTGCGTTCGCGCCCCTCGGACGCCGCTGTCGATTGCACGACGGCACTCGCTCCATGCATCGTCATCGGAGCCGCAACGATTCAGGTCGGCGTCAACGATCGGACACGTGTGTTCGCCAGATGTCGCTGTTGTAATCATGCAGCGGCCGTCGCGGTAATGCTCGCCTCCACCGGCGCTGCGCGTTTTCCCACGAAATACGGGTCGGAGCGTCCATCATCTCGGCTTTCGCGGGTCGATCGAGATGTGGCAGAGAAGTTGCTCTCGAATCTGTGCGGAGTGGAAACCCTCGAAGAAATCCAGCGGCTCCGCTACGACGTCTACTGCAACGAGTGCGGCTTCCTCGATAGCAATAATTTTCCCGACGAACGGGAACAGGACGAGTACGACGCGGTCTCGGTGCACTGCGCGGCGACCGATGCGACGGGCAAGCTCACGGGAACGGTCCGACTCGTTCGTGACTCGGGCCTCGGCTTTCCGCTGGAAGCCCACGCCCGCCGCCTCGATCCGGCGTTCTACGCGCTGCCGCGTGAGCGGACGGCGGAGATCTCACGTCTCGTGGTCGCCAAGAGCAGTCGGGGCTACCTCGGCGAGTTGCGGCCCGATCCCGGGGTGCTGTTCGCCCTGTTGCGCGAGATGAACAGGGAGTCGGCCAAGCTCGGGCTGACGAACTGGATCGCAGCCATGGAGCCCACCCTCATTCGCCTGCTGCGGCGTCTCCTTCGCATCGACATGCTGCTCATCGGCGAGCCCATGGACTATTACGGAGAGGTCTTGCCCTACCTGGTGCCCATCGCGGACGTCGGGCGACGCTTTCAGCGGACGCGGCCGGATCTCTTTTCGTACTTCGGCTTCGATCTCTACTGACCTTCCGCCGGCGCCTCGCCTCCCGATTCGTCCAGGGTGACAATCGCGTGCGAGCGCGACTTCAATTCCTCATCGATTGACTGGCGTCGACGCCGATCCGGTGAGCGCCGGCGTTCCCTGTCCGGCGGCACGGTGAGCGGATGGACGCGACGATCGCCCACTCGACGATCGAGCACCACGCTGACGTTGCGATCATTCGCGAACCGCCTTACGAGAACGTCGTAGAGATCACGATGCGCGCGGCCGACGATGAAGATGTGGCGTGCCATGCTCCTCTGGGTGCACGCTCCTCCGCGCGGAATGGGGCGGTGGCTCTACATCTCTTGAATACGACTCTTAAATACGCCGACCACCGCCTCAGTGGGAAATTAATTCGCTGACCTTGAAGGGGCGCCTCGGTACCCAGGAGCCTCCCGGTCACGTCCATCTCGGTCTTGACGACGGACCCCGCCGGCCAGTACGGTGAGCGGCGATGCGATCTTATGATGCCGAACCGGCACCCGCTGGCGCGCTGACGGCCGCCCCCTAGCTCTTGCTGTTCAATTCCTGGACGTTCGTCGTGTTCTTTGTGGTTGTGTACGTCCTCTATCTGTCGCTTCGGGATTTCCGCTGGCAGAACAATCTTTTGCTCCTCGCGAGCTACTATTTCTACGCCGCCTGGGATCCCCGATTTCTGATCCTGCTCCTCTCGTCGACGGTGCTCGACTACGTCTGTGCGCTGCAAATCGACCGTCATCGCGACGCGCGGGTCCGCCGCGGCTTTCTCATCGCCAGCGTCGTGGGCAACCTCAGCCTTCTCGGGTTCTTCAAGTACTTCAACTTCTTTCTGACCTCGCTCGACACCCTGCTCGGCCCGCTGGGCGTCACCGTCCGCGGTCTCCATCTCGACATCGTGCTCCCGGTCGGGATCTCGTTCTATACGTTTCAAGAGATGTCCTACACCATCGACGTCTACCGTGGCGAGATCCGTGCGGTGCGGAGTTTCCGTGACTTCGCGTTGTTCGTGGCGTTCTTTCCGCACATGGTGGCGGGGCCGATCATGCGCGCATCGAAGCTCCTCACACAATTCATGGCTCCGCGGACGATAAGCCGCGATGGCATCGTGAGCGGCGGGTGGCTGATTCTCTGGGGCCTGTGGAAAAAGATCGTGATCGCCGACAATATGGCGACCATCGCCGACACCGTCTTTGCCGCGTCCGCCTCCGTCACCTGGTTGACGGCGTATCTCGGCGTCGTGGCGTTCGCCTTTCAGATCTATGCCGATTTCTCCGCCTACTCAGACATCGCGCGCGGCGTGTCCAGGCTGCTCGGAATCGAGCTGATGCAGAACTTCGACCTCCCGTACTTCGCCGCGAGCCCCAGCGACTTCTGGCGACGGTGGCACATCAGCCTTTCGACGTGGTTGCGTGACTACCTGTACATCCCCCTCGGTGGAAACCGCGGTGGTCGCCTCGCGACATCTCGCAATCTCATGCTCACGATGTTGCTCGGCGGCGTCTGGCACGGCGCCGCATGGAACTACGTCTGGTGGGGCGGGTACCACGGCCTGCTCCTGGTGGGGCAACGGATGGGCGGTGACGCACTCGCGGTGGAGGCGGTGCGAACGCGATGGCGGAAGGCGATGGCGGTCGCCCTGATGTTTCAACTCACGCTCTTCGGCTGGCTGCTGTTCCGTTGCACGCGCCAGGTCGCCGTCGGCGGCCGGACTCAGGATGACAGTTTGCGCCAGATTCTCGAGATGCTGTCGTCATTCAGAAACGGCTGGGGGGTCGACTCGACATCGTTGCATGTCCTTGGCGTGATCGCCGCATTCGCACTGCCCCTACTGATCGTTCAGTGGCTCCAGTTCCGGACCGGCAACCCCTTCGTCATCCTGACGCTGCCGCGGTTCGTGAGAGCAGCGGCGGTCGCGCTGCTGCTCTTTTCGTGGCTGATGTGGGGCATCCAGTCCGGCGACGCCTTCATTTATTTCCAGTTTTGACGCCCATCGCCCGCCTCCCACGAACCCGATCTGCCGCCATGGCCTGCGAGGTCGTCCTCATCTGCCTTCTGACCCTCGTCCTCGGCGAGGCATACTTGCGAATGCCGTTCGTGCTTCCGCAGCTCGAATACCGCTCGGATGGCGAACTTGACGGCCGGCTGGCAGAAAATCAGGTCGGATACTTGTGGCTCGCGAACATGTCGTTGAAGACCCCGCCGATCACGCTGAATGCGGATGGACACCGGGGCGGGATCACCGACTGGTCGCGGCCCGTGATCGTCGCGCTGGGCGACTCCGAATGGCTCGGAGCAGGTGTCGAAGACGGGGACGTCTGGACACGGGTGCTCGAGCGCGAGCTCCGGCGGGGGACGCGGCTGTCAACGGTCCAGGTGGTGAACGCGTCGCATCCCGGCCACGGACCGTATCACGAGTACGTCGTGGCGCGTCGCCTCCTGCGCGATCACGACGTCGAAGCGTTGCTGGTGCGCGTCGCCATCGGACAGCGCGCGTTTCGTCCGGTGCCGGAGGAAGAGCGGACGCAGCACGTTCAAGGGGCGGAGCGGCGCGCGGCCGTTCGACGCGTCACGAAGGTCGTTCCGTTTTTGTACAACAAGATCGAAGCTCAGCTGCCGAGCATCTCGGCGGCGCTGCGGCCGCATCTGCTGCGTCGAGCGGTCGAGACCCGTGATAACGCCGCCCCCATGGAAGTCGGCCGCGCGATGGCCGGCGAGGCGCGCACATGGTGGGACCAGCTAGCGGACCTTGCCGCGGCGCGCGACGTCCCCGTGGTGTTCGTCGTCCATGACCTCGAGGGCCGCATGTCCTCGGTGGCTCTCGAAGAAGCCCTCCGGGGCGTTGCTGCGTCGCACCGGGGCAGCTACGTCGTTCGGCTGGGTCCCGAAGCATTCGGGCTGGATCCGAGTGACCCGCACGAGCTTGCGCGTCTCATCCGAGAGCGACTCACGTTGCGCCGTGACCCACACGCGAACGTCCTGCAGCATCGGCTGGTTGCCGAGGCGATCGCTGGTTACCTCAAGCGTACCGAGCTGATCGAAGTCATTCAGCGACGCGCTCGCGCGCGGACGTCCGAGCCGGCACGCCCGTCTTCTCGAATGCCTCGAGGCGGTTGACACCAGCCGCCCCGCTTTGCGATGCTCTCGCCCAATGCTCAAGAGGCCCGCGACTCGTCGGGCGCTTTCGGGCGCTGCCCTCGTCCAGCTGCTCGTCATCATCTGCGCGGTGCCGTGGGTCGGATCGCAATTCGCCGACGCAGCGGCCGGCATCGTGGAGCCCGGGGTGCGCCAGCGGGTGTCCCGGGAGGGAGCGGCGCGAGTCATCGCGGAGCTGCGGCTGCCGTCGGGGCCACACACGGCCGAGGGGCTCCTGCCATCGCCGGCTGCGGTCGCCGTGCAACGCAGCGACATCGCGACGGCTCGGCGGCAACTGCTCGCGCGGCTCGCGAGCCGCAGCCATCGCGTCGTTCATCAATACGACAGCGTTCCGTTCGTCGCGCTGGAGATCGGTCCGGATGCACTCTTCGAATTGGAGGCAGCCAGCTTCCTCGTCCGCCGTGTCGTGGAAGACACGCTGAACGCCCCGACGCTTCCGCAGAGCGTTCCGTTGACCGGCGCAGATCGGGCATGGAGCCGTGGGTTCGATGGCACGGACACCGTGGTCGCGATCGTGGACACCGGCGTCGAGGCGACCCATCCCTTTCTGGCGGGAAAGGTGGTCGAGGAGGCCTGTTACTCGTCGACGAACGCGAGCAGCACGAGCGTGTGTCCAAACGGCCAGATGCAGCAGGTTGGCCCCGGGTCGGGAACGCCATGTTCCTTGAGCGGCTGCTGGCATGGCACCCATGTCGCCGGCATTGCCGCAGGGGCGGGCACGAGCTTCTCCGGTATGGCGAAGGGCGCCCAGATCATGGCCGTTCAGGTGTTCTCGCAGTTCAACCGAAGCAGCGACTGTGGCGGCTCTCCGCCGTGTACGCGCGCATGGACATCGGACATCATCGCTGGACTCGAGCGTGTCTATGCCCTGCGCGGCGCGCGCAACATCGCCGCCGCCAACCTCAGCCTCGGCGGCGGCACGTACGCCACCGCCTGCGACACCGACCCGACCAAGGCGATCATCGACAACCTGCGCGCCGCCGGTATCGCAACGATCGTCGCAGCCGGTAACGGCAGCAGTGTCACGAGCATGAGTGCCCCCGCGTGCATCTCCACGGCGGTCAGCGTGGGCGCCACCACGAAAGCCGACGTCGTCGCCTCATTCTCGAACATGTCTGGGCTCACGTCGTTGCTGGCGCCCGGGGAATCCATCCAGTCGTCGGTCACCGGGGGGGGCTTCGGTGTCGCCAGTGGAACGTCGATGGCGACCCCGCATGTGACGGGGGCGTGGGCCATCCTCAAGGAAGCCGCGCCGAACGCGACCGTCAGCGAGATTCTGTCCACGCTTCAGACAACGGGGCTGGCGATCACCGACAGCCGAAGCGGGAACCCGGCGACGTATGTCACCAAGCCGCGGATCCGTGTCGATCAAGCCGTCGCGGCGTTCGTGCCGGTATCGCAGGCGTCCGAGATCGTCATCGACAACGGCGCGGCGGGCACGAGCGCGACGGGGACGTGGTGCACGTCGAGCGCGAGCGACTTCTTCGGCACGGACTCGCTATACAGCTGCGGCGGCGGTGTCGACACCTATCGCTGGACACCCACCTTCGCTGCGGCGAACACGTACGACGTGTACGTGTGGTGGAGCACCCACGTCAACCGCTCGAGCGCCGTCCCGGTGACCGTCGTCCACGCTGCGGGCAGCACGACCCAGACGTTCAACGAACAGGCCGGGGGCGGCCGGTGGGTCCTGCACGGCCGCTACAGCTTCAACGCCGGAACGGCCGGCTACGTCCAGGTGAGCAGCGCGAACGGCCAGGCGGCCGCCGACGCGGTGCGGTGGGTGCCGGTGCAATAACCGCGAAGGCTAGGTCCGGAACACGACGAGCGGATCGATGTTGACCGCCTTGCGCACGGACACGATCGAGGCGGCCAGGCACATCAGGACCGTCACGACGAAGATCGCCAGCATCAGCTCGAGCGGAATGATGATGGCGAGCCCAGCGAGCTCGATGAAGCGCCGGGCAAACAGCGTGATGGCGAGGCCGGCCGCGTAACCCAGCGTGGCGTTGATCAGCGCCTGCTTCACGATGATCCCGTAAACCTCCGAGTTCGTCGCGCCGATCGCCTTCAGCGTCCCGAACTCGCGCAGGTGCTCTACGGTGGCGGTGTAGATCGTCTGGCTGACGATGACCATGCCGACGACGATGGCCATGACGGCGGTGAGCCCGAAGCCGATCCCGATCCCGGTCTGAATGGTCCAGTACATCCGGGTCTTCCAGGAATAATCGCGCGATGCGAGCACGTCGACGTCGCGAATCGTCCGCAGGCTGGCGATCACGTCGCTCACGCGATAGCCCTCGGCGACGCGCACGAGAATGAACACGGTGCGATCGGCCACCCAGGAATCGATCTCTTGCGCGGTCCGGTACATCGTGAAGACATATGGGGCGGTCGTGAAGCCGCGGATCCCCCGCGTGATGCCGACGACCTTGACGCGGTTGTCGTTGACCTCGACGTAGTCACCGACTCGCAGGGTCCCGAGCTTGGGGAACGCCGACTCGTCGACGATGATCCCCTTGCCGGCCTTGAGGTCCTGGATCGAGCCTTCCTCGAGGTTCCACGGCCCCCCGATGCCGGTCTCCGGGTTGAAGCCGATCAGCTCGATGTTTTCCGAGCCGCCGTCCTTCTTCTTGAGGTTGACCCAGGTCAGGGTGAGCTTGTCAGCCCACGCGACGCCTGGCATTTCCTTGACCTTGTTGAGCTTGAGCTCCGTGAAGGGCAGGGGAAAGTCGAAGTTTGCCGAGTTCTTCGAGGTGATCCAGATGTCGACCGGGGTGTTGTCGATGATGATCGATGCGTTACGCATGAATCCGAGGTAGATGCCGAACTGCGAGAAGACGAGGACGACCGAGAAGGTGACCCCGACCAGGGTGATGGCGAACCGCGTCTTATCGTGCAACAGATTCTTTCGCGCAATGTCCACCATGACGCGGTCGACGTCTAGTCTATCGGTCTCCGCCGAGCCGGACCAAGGTAATTATGCCGTTGATTTGATTATATAAACGCGCCCTTTCGGCCGCCGATCAGATCCTGCTATTGTGAGAAATACGATGCCGGGAGAAGCAGGGGGCCCCTCCCAGTATTTCGATTTCCTCAAGGTCGAGCCGACGGACCCGTGTTGGGTGGAGGTCCAGCGGCTCCGCTACGAGGTGTACTGCGAAGAGCTCAATTTTCTGGACCCGGCGAACTACCCCGAAAAGCTGGAGACGGACGAGTTCGATCCCTTCTCGATACAGATCGCCGGCATCAACGACGAGAAGCAGGCGGTCGCCACCCTGAGGCTCATCCGCGACTCCCATCTGGGCTTCCCGCTCGAGCGCCACGCGCCATCGTTGTTCGAGTCCGTCCGAGAGCTTCCGCGGGACAAGACCGTGGAGGTGTCACGACTGATCCTCGCCAAGCGTTACCGTCGCCGCGCGAATGACGGTCGCTACGGCACCGGCGGCATCGAGGGGGACACGCGCTCGAGGATCGGTCCGGCGGGGCAGCAACGGAGCTCCTATCCGCTGATCCTGTTCGGCCTCTTCCGCGTGATGTTCGAGGAGAGCTTGAACAGCGGGTATCAATGGTGGCTTGCGGCCATGGAGCCGTGGCTGCAGGCCTTCCTCGAGCGCTTCGGCTTCGTGTTCGCGCCGGTCGGGCGTCCGATCGAGTACTACGGCCACGTCGTGCCGTACGCCGCGAGGATCGAGGACATCTTCAAGGCGGTGGCCGAGATGAAGCCCGAAGTGCTGCAGATGGTGCTCGGCGGGGGCGAGGCGGGCTAGCAGTCGGGGAGGCTGACGATCGCGTGAGAGCGTGACTTCAGCTCTTCGTCGACCGATGGCCGAATCCGGCGATCCGATCGCTGCCGTCGCTCCGTCTCGAAAGGCGCGTCGTCCGCTTGCACCCGACGTCGCTCACCAACCCGGCGATCCAGCACGACGCGGACGTTGCCGTCACTCGCGAACTGCTTGGTCAGAACCTCGTAGAGATCGCGGTGTTCACGGCCGACGACGTAGACATGGCGTGCCATGATCGGTCGGGCTGGCCGGGAAACAATTTGCTTGCCACATTGATCACCCGCGTAATATCAGCCTTAATCCGCGTGGTTGAAAATTTGCACACGCCGGTGTGTAAAGTAACCTGACACCAGCGTGACAGTCCCCCCAGATTTTGGACGCTCTCAGGATTCTTGGCGCTCTGAGTTTCGGAAATCGAGTGCTAAACTGCTAAAATTCGCTTGATGCTCCTTACGAGGATCCAGGCGCTGCCGCGACGGATTCTGACGGCGGCCAAGCAGAAGGCTCGCACACACGAGGTGGATCCCCGCACCTTCGTGGCGTTGTACGTCTTGTCCGCCATACCGTTCTACACAGGGATCTATTTCATTCTGCGCGGCAGCGGTGTCTTCGACATCGGCTTTCGCGATCTGCTGAGCTTCGACCTGCACCGGGTCCACTTGTCAGGCAGCACCGTTGCGCTAGGCTTCTTGCTCAATCGCCTCGGCTGGGCTCTTCCATATCTCTACGTCGAAGTTCGCGGGCGAAACCTCGGGTGGTACGTCCACGCCGCGGTATGGCTGTGGATCAGCCTTTCGATTTGGACCATTTGGTGACCGAACTCTCCGTGGTGAGGTGACGGCATGCTGTACGAGAGACTCGCGAAGGAGACGGCCGATGCCCGGGCGACATTCATGGAGCTCCCTCTGGTCACCGCTATCCTCGGCCTTTCTGCACAGAAGGCCCCGTCCAGGGACTCCGAGCACCGCGAAATGCTCCGGCACGTCTACCGCCGCTTCCTCGAAGAGTCGTATCATCACGTTCGCGCCGCCGCCAAGGTCTATGCGCTGGCCGGCTCGCGGGTCGATGAGGGCAATGAGCCATTCCGTGAATGGCTGTTGCAGCACGCGGTCGACGAGTATGGCCATCACGAGTGGATCTTGAACGATCTGCGAGCCCTGGGCGTCGATCCCGCCGACGTGACGCGATCCAAGCCGTCGCCGGCGTGTGCCGCGCTCGTTGGCTATATGTACTACGTGGCGGGCGTCGACAATCCGATAGGGATCCTCGGCGACTCGTATGTCATCGAAGGCCTGAGCCAGCTGTTTGCCACCCAGCTTGCGGGATCGATGAAGGATCACCTCGGGGTCGGTGACGATGCCGTCACGTACCTCGAGCGCCATGGCCGGGCCGACCAGGCGCACATGGAAGAGTTCAAGATCCTGGTCGATTCGCACATCCGGCGCGACAGAGATCTCACGGATATCATTCACGTCTCCCGCGTCGAGTTCCAGCTCTACGGCTGGATCGTCCAGGAGCTGCAGGCGCCTTCCCCGGTATAAGCTCACCGGCCGATCGTCAGCCCGGTGGAGTAGTCTCGGCATCGCCTCGAGATGACTGTCGAAGAATTTGACAACAATTGCGGGCCCCGGGCGGACCCGCAACATCGCCGCTATCCTCAACATACTGATTCATCAGACGTCAGGCCTTTTACACCGTCGCTCCGTCGCCACGCGGGACAGCGGTCCGCGTTCTCTTCAGCGAGAGTTGTCCGATGATTTTGACGATCCTCGCAGCGTCGGCTTGGCAAGGCCAGCGATGCGCCATATCTAGCTAATAATCAAGCTGATTTCTCCATGTTTGGTTTGGTACGGAAGATGCTGGTTCACCCCCGCACGTACGAACCAACGATTGGAATCCAAGTTGACCAGGGGGAACAGCATGAAGCTGATCGATAGGAAGAAGACGGCGCTCAGGGTGTTGGCCGCGGCCGTCGCCCTTGTCGTGATTGGGCTGGTGGCCGCGCCGGCACAGGCCGCATCGTTCTCGTTCAGATACACCTATAGCGGGCCGGTGCAGATTCACCTTTCAGACTGGACGACCGTTTCGTTCTACCCGGGCAACACGCCAGGGGGCACTACGAGCTGCACCGGCGCAGCTGCGTGCGAAGCGGTGGAACTCGGTGGCCCGAAGAATCCGAAGAGCGCTCAGGAAGACGAGTGGGGCGTCTTCAGAATCGACCAGATCCTCGCCCTGCAAGGGACGCCGGGCCATCCATCCGGATCGATCCTCTGGGCCAACGGCGACGCGAACTCGGAGTTGACGGGTATCTTCCGCGGGATTCAGGATCTGAGTGTTCAGCTGTCCAACGGCGCCGGCACGATCGATGCCGGGCAGTCGGACATCGGGGCTCGCGCAGTCGTGTACCTGAACGATGCTGGGACGTTCGACGCATCAGGCCCCCAGACCGCGAACCGGACCGGCATCGATACGTTCACCGGAATCTCGGGAGGCTCGTTCTTCCTCGGTGTCGACTTCGCCAGCGGCGTCTCGACCGACCCGAGCATCTTCTTTCATGACATCGTCAACTCGGGCGCGCCGTTCGTCTCTAATGCAACTGCGTTCGGCAACGTCAACGGCGGGAGCGCAGCGCCTATCTTCGACACGAATGCTCAGCCGTCACTGCAGGGAAACAGGGACCTGAAGTTCGTCATCAACGAAGACGCTGGACAATTGGCGCTCCTGTTCCCGCGATCGGACTTCGATACGTTCAGCAGTGATCCGATCACGGCCGCGGTGCTTGTTCCGGCGCCGCTGACGCTGACCCTGCTCGGCGTCTCGCTCGCGGGCCTGAGCGGTCTCAGCTGGCTCAGGAAGCGGCGGGTGTAGGGTCGTCGGTCGGCTTCTTCGTTCCCCCTCGGCAGCGGCCGGAGCCTCGCTCCGGCCGCTGCTGCGTTTGATGCCTGTGCGGTACGATCCCCTCATGGATGGACACGTCCGGCGGCTGCGCAATTGAAGGTGCTCCACGTCCTGGATCACTCGGCGCCGCTGCACAGTGGGTACGCGTTTCGGACGCTCGCCATCCTGCGCGAACAACGACGGCTGGGTTGGCATACGGCGCAATTGACCTCGACCAAGCACGAGGCGTCGATGGTGACGGATCTTCCGGAGCCTCGGCGAACCAACCCCGCGCGCGAGACGGTCGGGGACTTTGAATTTCATCGGACGCCGCGCCGGCGACACGCCGTGGATCGACTCCCGGTTCTCGGGCAGTGGGCGGTCGTGACCTCGCTTCGACGACGCCTGGCCGATGTCATTGAAGAATTCAAGCCTGACGTCCTGCACGCCCACTCACCAAGCCTCAACGGTCTGGCGACGGAGGCCGCGGCGCGGCGCCATGGCTTGCCATTCGTCTACGAGCTGCGGGCGCTGTGGGAGGACGCAGGCTTCAACGACGATAGCGCACACCCCGGCGGCCTACGCTATAGGATCAGCCGCTGGCTCGAGACAGCGGTGCTTCGCCGGGCCGATGCGGTCGTGACGATCTGCGAGGGTCTGCGTGGCGAGATCATAGGTCGCGGGCTGCCGCCGGAGCGGGTCACGGTCGTTCCCAACGCGGTGGATCTCGAAGCTTTCACGTCCGATGATGCGCCGGCGCCCGAGCTGCGCGAGCGCCTCGGCCTGCGCGGTGCGGCTGTCCTCGGATTCATCGGTTCGTTCTACGGTTACGAGGGCCTTGCGCTGCTGATCCAGGCGCTGCCAGCCATTCTGCGGCACCGGCCAGACGTCCGGCTTCTGCTCGTCGGCGGCGGTCCGGAGGAGTCTATCTTGCAGCGCCAGGTGCAGGAGGCTGGCCTCGGGACGACCGTGGTCTTCACCGGCCGGGTACCCCACGACCAGGTCCAGCGTTACTACGGCGCCGTAGACGTCCTTGTCTACCCCCGCCTGCCGCTGCGGGTCACCGATCTCGTGACGCCGCTGAAGCCGCTCGAGGCGATGGCGCTTCGGCGGCTGCTCGTGGCCTCCGATGTCGGCGGTCACAGAGAGCTGATACGCGACGGCGAAACAGGGTTGCTGTTCCGTGCTGGCAACCGTGAGGCGCTCGCGGCGCGAGTGGTAGAGGCGCTTCGACTGGGCGCCGCGGCCGACGCGATCCGCATCGCGGCTCGATCGTTCGTGGAGCGCGAACGGACCTGGAAGTTCGCGGTGAGCCGTTACGCCGACGTGTATGCCAAGGCGAAAGCCGCCGCTCGAGCGAAGCTACGCTCGTGAGCTGGTGGGAGGGCGAGCGACACCGATGATCTCGTCCACGATGCGCATGGCCTTCGCCGGGCTGTGATTCGCCATCATGCATCGCCGCCCGGCGTCGCCAAGCCGCCGACGTTCGGCGGGGTCTTCGAGAAGTCGTACGACCGTCGCCGCAAACTCTTCCGGTGTTCCTGCGACCAGAAGATCGCGGCCAGGCTCGGCGTCGACACCGCCGGCGGAGGCGACGCTGGCGACGGTCGGGACGCCCATCGCCATCGCCTCGAGGATCTTCGTCTGGGTACCGCGTGCGATCCTCAGCGGCGCGATCGCGACGGCGGACCGCGAGAGGTAGGGCCGGACGTCGGGCACGATGCCTGTCACCGTGACACCCGGCACACCCGCGAGCTTGCGGACGGCTGCCGATGGATCAGCGCCGACGATGGTGAGCGTCGTCTTCGGTCGCCGCGCCCGAATGAGCGGCAGAGTGCGGCGGCAAAAATCCACGATGCCTTCCTCGTTGGGGAAGTAGTCCATCCGGCCGACGAAGACGAGCGAATCGGGATCGTATCGTTCGCTCGCCGTCTGGAAGTATTCGGTATCGACGTCAATGGGGAGGCAGCGTTTCTCCACGGGCACGTTGTAGCTGCGTAAGATCTCCAGCTCGCCCTGGGTGGCGCAGGTGCAGATGTCGAAGTGCCGAGCCAGCCTGGCCTCCGCTCGGCGCATCTTCCGCCCCTCGAGGGCATAGCCGGCTCCGACCGGCCATCGCTTGAAACGTGCATAGGCAAGCCACTTGTGAGAATCCATGTCGCAGAAATCGAGGATCTTGCGCGGACCGCGAACGTCGGCGACGTAGTGCGCCACGAACGCGCAGTGCACGAAGATCACGTCGAACGCCGAGCGAGCGATCTCGTCCCGGAGGCGGCGGGCCAACGCGGGCGAATGAAAGTAGCCGATGGCCGAGGGGACGGGTGTCGGAACCCGGGCGATCATCCGCGCGAGCGCCGCGATCGGCGAAATCGTTTCGACGATGAGCTTCGTGCTGTGCGAGAGCGGCCGACCGGCTTCGACTTCGGCCTCGGACCGCGCGAGCGACGCGACAGTCACCTCGTGATGCCGCGCCAGATGGGAGATGATGTTGAAGCACCGGATCTTGCTGCCGTGCGACGGCGGATACGGCAGGCGGTGCGAGAGAAACAGAATCCTCATGAGCGATACCGACGGCACACGATTGCACCGAAGATCGAGCCCAGGCAGATGATGATCACGTCGCTCACGCTGGTGGTGCGGGTCAGCGTGAACAGCTGCGCGGCTTCGAGCACGACCCCGCACACAATCCCGGCGATGACAGGCGCCGCGCCGTTCGACGGCCACTCGAGGGCAACGGCGAATCCGAGGAAGCCGGAGAGCAGGAGCTTGTTGCCCAGATCGAACAGAGCGGTCCGCGGATCGGCGACGTAATAGCTCGCAAAGGGCATCCATTCGAGGCGCTCGAGCTTGGCGGTCGTCGAGAACTGGTACGGGGTCAGCTCGGCATGGGCGAGAAGAAGCACCGCCACTGCGATCAGCCAGGCCGCGCGATGACGACTGACGATCGCGAGCCGTGCAAGCCGAGGCAGGATGCCGGCACCGACGAGTGCGGCGATGCCGCCGATCATCACGTTGTCGACGTTTGGGCTCCGGCCGGCGAAGACCAGCTTGCCGGCCTCCAGCGCGGCGAGGAAGAGCGTACAGGCGATCGCGCCGATGATCGCTGGGCTCCGCTCACCAGTTCGCATCCGAGCGGCGAGATGGGACGACACCCCCCCGGCAAATGCCGGCCAGATCAGCTGCGGGACCAGCGCGTCGAGCGCCTGGTCAGGGGACCAGCGGGCGAAGGGAACCAGCTGTGCGTGGCGCAGGCTCTGCATCGCGGTCGAGACGTCTAATGTGGCAGCGAAGGGATACCAGCGGTCCACCATCAACGCGACAGCAAGAACGGTCAGCACCGACCACAATGGGCCACGCAGCATGGCGTGGGCCAGGCCCCCCCGCAGCCAGTACAGCGCCAGGAAGCCGCCGCCGATGCCGCCGATCGTCTCACACGCAACGTCCACCGGCGACGCCGTCCGCGACGGCAGGAACAGCTGGGCGCTCTCGACCGCTGTCCCGAACGCGAGCGAAGCGACCGTCACGAGGCCAAGGACCCTGACGGGCTTCTGGCCGTGACCCCGCGCCGCGGCGAGCAGCAGCCCGAACGGCACGAAGAGCGCGATGTTGCTCGCCATGTCCGCCACCGACCAGACACGCTGGCCGCCGCTGAACGGCAGCACGTGTACCTTGGCGAGCTGGTGGCCGGCCGTCTCCGCGCTGAAACTGAAGTCGAACGGGATGAGGGAGCCGTAGATAATGAAGACGCAGTACAAGCCGAGCGCTAGGCGCATCCTCTGAATTATAAGATCATGAGCGCGGAGGAATATCGAATGACTTGTCGCCAGACGAGGCGCACCGAGGATGGATAGATGGGGCGGCTGAGGAGGGCCGCGCGGAAGGTCGTGGCCCACGGAGTGGACATCGTCGGCCGAAAGCTCCTGCGGCGTCACGAAAGCTGGCCGTCGTCCGAGCTCTGGGGCATGACGGTGAACGATCGCGGCCACCTGTGCGTCAGCGGCCACGACCTCGTCGACGCCGCCGCCCGATGCGGTACGCCGCTGCATGTCGTCGATGCCGTCAAATTGGAGCGCAACCTGAGCACATTCCTCGCCGCCTTCCGACGCCATCACCAGCGCGTCGAGGTCGCCTACTCGTACAAGACCAACCCGCTGCCGGGCGTCCTCGAGCATCTGCATCGCGCGGGTGCCTGGGCCGAAGTCATCTCGCACTTCGAGCTGTGGTTGGCGTTCCGGCTAGGGGTGCCGGCGGCCAGGATCATTTTCAACGGTCCGGGCAAGACGGCCGAAGGGCTGGAGCTTGCCGTATCCCGCAACATCGCCTTGATCAACATCGACGGACTGAGCGAGATCGAAGCGATCGAGAAGCTCGCCAGCAAGCATGGCGTGGTCCAGCGGGTCGGTGTTCGCGTGATCACATCGGTGGGGTGGTCGGAGCATTTCGGATTGCCGCTGAGTACTGGAGCCGCTGAGGAGGCGATCCGGCGGATCACGGCCTCGCCGCACATGTCGCTGCAGGGATTGCACCTGCACCTCGGCACCGGCATCGCCGACATCGGGGCCTACCTGACGGGCGTTCGTGATCTCGCGGCCTTCGCCGCCCGAGTGCAGCGCGACACCGCGGTGCGCCTACGATACTTCGATCTCGGCGGGGGCTTCGCTGCGCCGACGGTACGCAAATTCTCACCGATCGACGGCGTGCTCCTCCAACATGGGCTGCCCGCTTGGCCTCCGGATCTGTCCGGCGATTCGCTCGCCGAGCGCCACGCCGGCGACATCATCGACGCGTTGCGCCCCGCGTTTGCCGAGGGCGTAGAGCCGACAGTGATCTTCGAGCCCGGGCGCGCGATCACCGGGAGCGCGCAGTGCCTGCTGCTGTCAGTGATCGCGCGCAAGGATTTCGGACGGCAGGTCCCGGCGATCGTGCTCGATGGCGGCCGCAACATCGTCATGCCGCCATCGTGGCAGTACCACGCCTTGCTCCCGGTCAACAAGGTCGCCACGCCGGGCAGTAGCTACTTTGACGTATTCGGTCCGCTCTGCCACCCCGGCGAGATGCTGTTCCGCACCCGGTGGCTCCCCGATATGCAGCCGGGCGATCTCTTGGCCGTCATGGACGCAGGCGCCTATTTCATTCCTAACCAGATGAATTTTTCGAACCCGCGTCCGGCCGCGGTCATGGTAGAGCCGGAGGGGTGGCGCGTGATCCGCGAGCGTGAGTCGTTCGACGATGTGGTCCGGCTCGACTTACGGCCGGACCTTCGGCGTTCTAATTGGCGACGTTGACCCCCCGTACGGCCTGGCCGTTACCACTGGCCGAGTCGCGCACGCTGATCGTGACCCAGTGGGTGCCGTTCGTCGTGCCGTCCGTCGTCCACGGCAGCGACACCGGCCCGTTCGACGTCGTGTCCGTCGTGCCCACCACGGCACCGTCCACGCTTATCGTGTAGGTCTTGTTGCCGTCGGCGGCGTTCTTGACCCAGATCGTGAACCACGTGGTGCCGCTGACCGTGGCCCCGTCGGCCCCGGGCTGCGTGATGAAGACCGCGATCGTCGCCGGCGGCGGCTGCTGCACCGTCACGTTGCGCGTGGCCGTCGCCGTGCGCCCGGCACCGTCTTGGACGGTGAGCGTCAGCGTGTGCGGCCCATCGGCCACCGTCGTCGTGTTCCACATGAAGGACGCGGTGCTGTCCGCGCCCGAGGTCGTGAAGATCGGTGTGGCGCCGCCGTCCAGCCGCACAGTCCACGTGATCGTCCCGGTGCCGCCGGCCTCGTTCATGCCGACCGTCACTGTGCCGCCCACCGGCGCGCCCTCGGCGGGCGTGGTGATCGACGCGCTCAGCGGGCCGGCGATCGTGACGTTACGCGTTGCGGTCGAAGACGCGCCGCTGCTGGTGTCCTGCACCGTCAGCGACAGCGTGTGCGGGCCGGGCGTGTAGGGGCCCG
>Ga0137396_10000582_pt1 | contig 17698 bp, 19 predicted proteins | sample czc16metaG_FD_108284 | JGI IMG/M metagenome (GOLD analysis project Ga0137396, IMG submission 108284) | Vadose zone soil microbial communities from Angelo Coast Range Reserve, California, USA - czcobulk3.16 metaG | ecosystem: Environmental > Terrestrial > Soil > Vadose zone | place: USA...
GTAGGACTGGTAGTTGCGGCCGCACTCCTCTTCCCTGGCATCGGAATGGTGCTCGCAAATTTCGTCAAAGAAGCAGAGAGCGCGGACGCCGCTGCAAACGCGATAACCTTCCCCATGATGTTCCTAGCCGGAACCTTCTGGCCTCGCGAGACACTGCCTGACATCATGAAGATCATAGCCAACTTCATGCCACTAACATACATCAACGATGGACTAAGAGATGCACTGATCTATGCGGAACCAGCCCAAGCCCTGACCAACACAATCATCGCACTAGGCCTAGCGGCATTTTTCATCGTTCTCGGCAGCGTACTGATGAACTGGAAGGAAGAATAGTCGTACCCTAGCGACCCATGTCATTCATACCTTAAATTCGGGACAATAGGCGGCCTCGATCATGGGCTCTCTTTCCTCGGCCAAGACCCTTGGTGGAGTAGGTGGGATTCTTGTTTTCATTCCCTTCCTCAGTTTGGTTGGCTGGATACTAATTCTTTTAGCGACCAAGGAAATCTCCGAAAGTGTTCAGGACAAGACCATATTTGATGATGCCCTTCTTGCCGGGATAACCGCGGTAATCGGAGCGGTTGTCTTCGCTCTTGTCTTTGCACTGGCTGTGTTCACAGGATCGGTGGCAGGTCGTTTCGCGCCTGGAACGTTTGTGTTTTCCGGCCTATTCTTAGGCGTCCTTGCCGCGTTCTGGGTCTTCACGATTATTTCCGCGATCTTTCTCAAGCGTTCTTACGAAAAGATCTCCCAACGGCTAAACGTTAGCGCGTTCGCTACTGCCGGCCTGCTCTACTTGATCGGAGCTGCGCTCACGATTGTACTGGTAGGTTTCTTGATACTTCTAATTGCTCTGATCTTCCAAGTCGTGGCGTATTTTTCGATTCAAGACCGGCCTCCGACAGCCGGTTGGAGTCAGCCTGCTTCGCAACCGTTCGCGTCCCCTCCAGTCACGCAACAGCCAGCGAGCCCACTGCAACAACCCACGGTCGAATCAAAATTCTGTTTCAAATGTGGCGCAAAGCTTCCCGGTGCCACGGTTTTCTGCACCAGCTGCGGTGCAAAACAGACGTAGCTTGGCTAGTCGTGGGTTAGATCAGCTATTGCTTCGGTCTCACTAGAATACTGCCACTTTCAATATTGACATCATAGACCGGCTCTGGCCTGGCGGTGGGACCTCTTCTTACCTGCCCATTGGTGACATCAAAACGAGACCCGTGCAAAGGACACTCCACCTCATGACCCTCGAGAATACCCCTATCCAAAGGACCACCCACATGAGTGCAAACATTTCCGATGGCATAGTACTTGCCCTTCACGTTTGCAACGAGAACCTGTTGACTACCAAGGATGACTTTCTTCATCTTCCCTTCAGGAATCTCACTTGTCGAGGCAACGCGGACGAAATCAGACATAGCCTTCGCCATGGACTTGACTACTCGACCTGATGAGTATTATCTCTTGCTGGAAAGCTACAGGCGCTAGTCCAAGTTGGAAAACCTATTCTAACGCAGACTTCGTGTCTACTGGCCTGAAGCAAGTCTCAAGAGCCCTAGGGTCAACCACAACAGGCCCAGGGCTATTGTGATACCCACTGCGATTATGACAATCTTCCCAACTCTAGTGGAGATCCCGACCAAAAGATCGTCTGTTTTTGACGGGGTCTTTAGGGCAAGCCTTTGCGGATATCTATGCATTGCTACAACGAAGAGCTTAGCTGCCAACCATGTTCCAACAAGGACCAGAACGAATGCCCATGCAAGGTCTATGCTGTCAAAGAATCCGGTAGATGCTTGGCTCGGATTACGCTCGGCAAGTGTCCTAACCAACCATATGACACCATAGGCCACGATGAATAGAACGACGGGACCTTTGAGGACTGAGACAATCATGTCATCGACTTTTGTCTCGGTTCTTTTCGCATACTCCGCCAGATACTTCTGAACAGACCACAAGACGAGAAAGGAGGCTGCAAGACCCAGTCCCAGAGTGCCGACTACAATTAACAGATCAACCACTGAAGCTAACCCAAGGCAGATCCCTAACGGTGAGCGTATATCACGGTTTACCGCGCGTGGCAAGGTGACCGCAAACATCATCTCAGCGACAGTACAGAAAGCAGTATCCCCGTAATGGTTGATACAACGGCCAGTAGCTTTCCAAGCATTTGAGTGTCAAACGGCCATGTGGAGATCGAAGAAACTTTCCTTTCCATCATGTCCAAGAGCAACATGTCCACGTTGACTTGAGCTGAGTCGATACCTGATCGCTCCTTCAAGAATTCTTCATGTCTCTGTCTCAGCCGCTCCCTCTCTTGGTGCTTGAAACGAGCCATGATGTAGTGAAATCTACGCATGGGAAGGAAGAACATCAAAAGGCCAAGGGCAATGAAGGTTGACAGTATGCCCAGATAAATGACATCGGAGGTCACCCGTGTGATGTTATTGAGCCCGTTGAGGAGCATACCTCCAAAATAGACGAATGATAGAGAGAGGGCGAAAGAGCCGACAGGCCTCAGTCCAAGATGGCTGTCCACTTGGTACGCCCTCAGCTGCAGTGAGGCAAGACCCATTCTATGAATGCTCCTTAATGAACTGAGGAAGAGCCATAGGGCAGAGGAGGCGCCCAGAGAGACTATCAAGAATTCAGTGGTAATCTCAACAATGCCTACTACGGTAGCCCCGGATTCAGGGTATATCCGCAGGTTGAACCATAAATTGCTCACGAACAGCAGGGCCCATGCGATTATCTGCCACTTACGAGCCGAGACTCCCCCAAAGAATTTGTGAAAGTCTCTCTCTCCGTTGGGCAAAAGTTTCGAAAGGGTACCCTCGGTCTCAAGAAGCTTCCTCCTCACATAGTGAACGACGTAGAACGTGTAAGCGATTGTCAAAAGGTAAGCAACATAGCCAATGTAGCCAGTCACCGCTAGCACAACACTAAGCCACCTGTCATATGCTCTGGATAGGTCAAAAGTGACAAGGTAAGCCGAAAATATTTGAAAGGGCGGTCCTAACAAGAATGCAACAAGGGCGCAACTGACAGAATAAGGCAGCCGTAAGACTGAAATGAACTGCTCTGCCAGAGTCGGCTGCTCAGGATAAGGGAATAGTCGCAACTCCTGCCATTAATATCAAGACACCACTAGCTCAGGCTTGGTCCTAAGCCTTCCATTCGAAACAGTATCCGATCTGGACCAGTTCGTGTTTTACGCTTAAAGCTAGTGGGTGGTCCCTCAAGTGCTTGTAGGCCGATTTCCAGGCGCGACTGTCCGGACGCTGATTCCAAAGGCACAAGCTTTACGGAATATCGATTTTCCTCTGCAATCTCGGACATGAGGGTTGAAACTGCAGTTGCAGCCACTGCCCGATGCTGTGAACTGCCGGTTCAACGTTTTTAGGCAGTTAGAAGTCGAGAGGCTGGTCGCTTCCATGAGTCCCTTTGATAATCCTGTTGTCCTAGATCTTCTAGCGAGATACAAGTCAGTCGCGGCGATGGCCCATGCTTCGTCCCTATTGGGCTGGGATCTTGAGATCAACATGCCTGAGGCCGGGGCCAGTGCTAGAGGCCAAGCGCAGTCGGAGATCGAGTTGCTCCGTCAGAAAATGACCATTGACCTGACGGGTCCTGTTGAGAAGGCTGAGAAGCTGAAGGCGCTCAACGATGCCGAAAAGGGCGTTGTTCGGGTCGTTAAGAGGGAACTCAACTATTACCAGAAAGTCCCGCCGAAACTAGTTGAAGAATTACAAAAGGCCACAATCGATTCGAACATACCCTGGAGAGAAGCCAGGAAGAAATCTGACTTCGACATATTCAAGCCACATCTCGAAAAAATAACCGAGCTGAAACGGGAAGAAGCAAACCACCTTGATCCGTCAGGAAACCCGTACAATGCACTTCTGGATCTATCTGAGGAAGGACTGACAACCACTGACCTTGACAAGATCTTCTCCGAACTTATACCTCAACTCAAGAAGATCCTTACCAAGACTCTCTCTCAAGGGGTCTTTCCAGAGAAACATCCACTGGAAGACGTTGATTACGATGTCAATTCACTGAAACAGGTAAACGAGAAAATTCTTCGGCTCCTCGGCATGCCTGAGAAGAGATTCCGTCAGGACGTTTCTACTCATCCCTTCGCTATCAGGATTGGGAGCGATGATGTGAGGATAACGACCAGATATGAGCCTAAGAATTTCAAGGCATCAATGTTCGGACTAATGCACGAGTGCGGTCACGCCCTCTACGAGCTTCAAGTAGACCATGACCTACAGTTCACACCGACAGCCTCAGGCGTATCCGCGGGAGTTCACGAGTCCCAATCGCGATTCTGGGAAAATGTCGTTGGAAGAAGCAAAGAGTTCGTCCCGCTACTCTACCCTCTCCTGAAAGCTAACCTGAGCCTAGTAACCCGTTACGATCAAAAGCAACTCTACTCGTACTTCAACACGGTAAAACCAAGTCTCATCCGAGTAGAAGCCGACGAGCTGACCTACAACTTCCACATCGCAATGAGGTATGAGCTTGAGAAGAAGCTCCTAGAAGGAAAGATCAAAGTCTCCGAACTTCCCTCCGTATGGAATGATATGATCGAGGACTATCTCGGCAAAAGACCCGAGAGCGATGCAGATGGAGTCCTCCAGGACATTCACTGGAGCTGGGGACAGTTCGCCACCTTCCCCGGCTATTCTCTTGGAAACATCGTAGCCGGAATGCTCTGGACCGCCCTGACAAAGAAGGGATTGCTCCCGATCAAAGGAGACAAGAGCATCACACCATTGAAAAACTGGCTGGCAGAAAACATCCACAAACCAGGATCAACCTATTCACCGAAAGAACTGCTTAACCGCGTTTTCAACAAAGGATACGATCCATCAGGACTAGTCGGCTATCTCGATAACAAGTATCTCGCAATGAATTGAACCCACATCAGTTCAGATCGATGCCAAAATGCCGACGTAGCAGCACAGAAAATTCTTCGTGGTTCTTGAGCAGTCGCTCAATCCTCGTCCCGGCTCGGGTCACAGTGAACTTCGTATCAGTAAGTGTTAGTCTACCGTTGGAAGTAAGTCGAGTACAAATACGGCCTTTTCTGAAGTGAGACTTTGGAGAGGTTTGTTGCCAGCGGCATCTCGGAACGAAATCCTCTAGCTTTCTCGGCCGCGGACCAAACATGTATTGAGGCTCCCAGACCCCCTTTCTTCTCAGCCTCCGAGACAGTAGGGTCCAGCCATTTTTCCGAGTGAAACGGTATTCTCTCTCACGGTCGGCTTGTGGACCTGACACGTCGAGCTGTTTTGGCTCGGTGAAAGAGTCGCCAAACCCCACGTCTACGAGCCACGGTTGCTTGAGTTGCACTAGCAGCGTCATATGGTCGAAATTCGGGCTGAACTCTCCGCTCTTTCCCGCGACTCGCGCCGAGAGCATCGACACCTTGTAACCCAATTGATCTAGTAAACTAGCAAACAAACCGTTGAGCTCGTAGCAGAATCCTCCGCGATGATGCTTGATGATCTTGTCATAGAACGCGTTCTCGCTCAGGATGATTGGCCTGCCAAGGTGAACATCGAGATTCTCAAAAGGGATCGAGAGCAAGTGTCTCCTGTGTAACCTGCGAAGAACCTCAGGGCTGGGTCGAATTCCCCCACCGTACCCAATTCGTTCAAAGTAGGCCTTAGCTTCCATCAAGTCTTTCAACTCGTACCAACTTTAATCTCCTTAGATCAGTAGACACGGACTATCATGGAACTCGGACTAAAGGACAAAGTAGCCCTGGTCCCGGCGTCGAGTAAAGGAATAGGGCTCGGCGTGGCCAAAGTTCTCGCCGCAGAAGGCTGCAAGGTAATAGTCTCTTCAAGGAATCAAGACTCAATCTCAAAAGCCAGGGACACGATTGTCAAGGAGACTGGAAACAAAGATGTGCACTCGGTCAAGGCAAATTTGGCCGTCAAGGCAGACGTTGATCATCTAGTTGATCAGGCAACAAGCAAGTTTGGGACCATAGATATTCTCGCGTACAACACCGGGCCGCCGAAACCAGGGACGTTCGCTGATCTCAACGACGTCGACTGGGAGCAAGGAGTGAAACTGCTCTTGATGAGCGCGGTCTGGCTCACTAAACGGGTCGTTTCAGGGATGGTTCAGAAGAAATGGGGGAGACTGATCTACATCACATCCTCCGCGCTGCGACAGCCGGTTCCGAATCTGGTCCTGTCCAACACGGTAAGGTTGAGTCTTGCGGGGCTCTCAAAATCCCTCGCATTAGAATATGGTTCGAAGGGATTAACCTCGAACGGAATCATGCAGGGACACATACTCACGGATAGACAGAGACAAGTCGCCAAGGACATGTCCTCAAGATCGGGGAAAAGCGTTGATGAGGCGATGAAACAGATGCTTCAAGATGTGCCCGCGGGAAGGTATGGCTTGTCGGAGGAAGTTGGCTATCTCGTAGCGTTTCTCGCCAGCGAGAAGGCGAGCTACATTAACGGAACAATGCTCGCTATCGACGGGGGACTGATTAAATCTGTCTTCTAATGCTCTATGACGACGGCTCAAGCAGTCCCAATCGCTTCAGGACGAGCAACGCTTGGAGCGTCACCCATTTGCTGGGCTTGCCTGCCTCTTCCAATTGCAAGGTCTGATCCTTCCCCCATCCCTCCGTCACGAGTTCACGCTCTTCTGGCCTTGACACGGTTTCTGTCCCGTGCATGGGATGGAAGTGACGCCAGCCTCGGTACACCGCTTCCAGAGGCCATCGTCCATCTACGAGTTGCTTGGCTCGCAACATTCTGAGCGCATCATCCATTCTCTCGTCTCTTGGGACCCCTAACTCCGATAGAACACGCAACCCGTGCAGGAAATCGTAGCAGTAGTGTGTGGGATAGTGTATTTTCAGAAAGTCGAAGAGGACAACTGAATCATCTCTGTCTGATTTGTAGATCTTGTGTTTGAGAACGAACTCGGAAGCGTTTGCCGCCGCCCCTTTCCACTCTTCTCTCGGTTCGTGTTTGATCATTTCGGAGAGGGCCCACATGGGCTCTACTGTGGCGAGGAAGGATCCATGTTTGCCTGAGGGGGCGCAGTTCCAGGCGGAGTCGGCGAGTTGCTTGGAGAGGAGCCAGTCCATCGCCTTTCCAACTCTATCGTCTCTTGAATATCCCGCCTTTGCGAGAGCTCTGACCATGTTGCCAGTGTTGCAAACATGCGGCTCGAACGGACTCTGATTCTTGGGACGCATAGAGAACCCGCCGGTCTCAACGTTGTGAAGCTCGAAAAAGTGCTCGACCGCATTCGCAAATCTTGGATCCTCTGACGTTACTCCGAGGTCCGCGAGGACGGCTAGTTGCCATCCTGTGGAGCTGAACTTTGGAATGTAACTAGACTCCTTGTTCTCCCAGTACGTGTTCTCTTTCTGTTTCGCGAAAATCTTGGCTGCCCATCCTTCTCGTCCGATCTTCTCTCTTGCCTTTCGGACTGAAGCGTCTTGTTCGTCATGTCCCATCAACTCGGAAAATGCGAAGTATCGACTGGAGGGTTCGTTCTCTTCCAGAAGCCATCTCGAAATGGTCGAGGAAACTGGGCTTTCTTTTTGAAGCTGTTCCAAGTCAGGCTCGGACGGGAGATCGCACCCTCATCTAATGAGTCTTTTTTCCGGCTGGAACCCGGGTCCAGCCTGCGAAGTGCAAGAAGCGGACTATGCAGGTTTCCGGAAGAGCAGCCATACGGTATAGGGCACACCATAGCGAACGTCCTCAGGTTCGCGAGCTTCTTTCAGAGCCTCGATGCTTATTCCCTTGAACATGTCGTTGGAATCTCTGGCTGAGTAAAGTCCTGCGAGCTGGCCTGCCATAACATGTTCTCTTTTCCATGCCTTTGCCCCCGAGTCTAAGAATCTCCTCAGAAGGTTAGTGTATTCCGCGTGACTGTCTTGGGATGTTGCGGATACATCGGATTGGGGAACTGAGTTCCAGCCCTCTCCAATCGACTTGGACTTCTCACGTTGCTCTGACATTTGATTTGAATAGATTTTAGGAAGGCACTAGAATATAGCACTAATAGTGATCGTTCTTGCTCTCTTGGGAGGACGCGTATAAGACCACGCCGCCATGGGACGTGGGCCGTCCGCAATCAGCTTTCGTAGAACTCGTGAGGGCTGGGGAGCTGAACAAGGGCAGAATTCTAGATATCGGATGTGGGACAGGGGAGAACGCGATCCATCTTGCGGAGAATGGGTTCTCAGTTATCGGAGTTGATCTGTCAGGCCGGGCGATCGCCATGGCAAGAGAGAAGATTGCCGAGAGAAGGTTGGACGTTGACTTCCGAGTCGGAAATGCTCTCTCGTTAGGCTTCAAAGACGACTCTTTCGATTACGTTATTGATTCAGGACTATTCCACACGTTCGCCGATAACGATAGGCCCGTCTACGTGCGCGAAATGGCCCGGGTGCTAGTTCCCAGAGGGAGATACTTCATGCTCTGCTTCAGCGAGAAAGAGCCCACCGGCTGGGGTGGACCAAGAAGAATTACAAGACAGGAAATCGAAACAGCGTTTACGCCGCTTTTCGGGATCAACTACATTAGAGATTCGTTGTTCGCCACGCGGATCCACAACAGTGGTGGGAAAGCATACCTAACATCTGCAATACGAAAATCCGTCTAGACTATTTTTAGGGGCTAGTAGCGAAGCAGAACGACCCCCGAACTGAACTTCCTTATCTCTACGGTTTAGGCTCGTCTTGGTTTGTTATCACCCCTCACGATTTCTCGGATCCTAGACGGATTCTGTTTTGAGATAGGATGACTTCACCTGCATGATTCCCTTCTGTCGCTTCAGCTCTCCCTCTAATCTCGTGATATCTTGAGCTCTGCCGCGGACTAGTAGAGCGCACAGGCAGTGTGCAGCGTCGATGTGAGCGTGGAGCGACGAGAGAATTGATTGTCTGTGATGGTGAGATGTTTCTGTGATACCCTCGTCGGCGCCATGAGTCTCATGGTTGTAGACCATGACGATGGATCCGACAACATGTCCTCCTCTAACGCCTGTCTCAAAATCCGAGATGAAAGATCGCATCGCCGCCTGTAACGCCTTGGACCTGTCCCTGTAGCCGCTGTGCGTTGAGGCTTTGTCGAAGGCTTCGAGAAGCTCAGGTGGCAGAGACATGCTTATTCTAGTAACTCCGTCATCAGTCAATACCAATTCGTAATTCGCCTCACAGTATTACTCAGCGCCGCCGGGTCGGCTAAAAGTATTACCAACTTAAGACTTTATATTACCAAGCGGAGGCTTCACGTCGAGACAACCTGTCAATATGTGCCGGGAGCCGCAAAGGCTCTTGGAGAGGGCGTCTTCTGAATTGACTGAACTCCAATTAGAGCACTCAAAGCTCGGACTCTCAACAACAGAGAAACTCAGAATCTCTATCATATACTCCGCCCTCGGCATCGCCACCCTCGCTGGCCTCGCCGCCTCAGTTATCATAGGCCAACTATCCGCCTTGCTCGCAGGACTAGGAGTCCTTGCCTTCACCTTCGGACTTCGTCACGGAGTTGACGCCGACCACATTGTGGCGATTGACAACACTACAAGGAAGCTCCTCCAAGAAGGTAAGCGTCCCCTTACCGTTGGCATGTGGTTCTCTCTAGGCCACTCGACGGTCGTCGTCGGCCTGATCGTGTCTCTTATTCTCGCCACCAACGCAGTAAGAGATCAGATTCCCGCCCTTCGAAGCAGCGGCGCGATAATAGGAACAACAGTCTCTGGAATCTTCCTGTTCCTCATCGGGCTCATCAACGTCGTCATCGTCTTAGGAATCTATCGAGTGTTCACGAGTCTCAAACAAGGAAAGATGAACGAGTCGGAACTCGATAGTCTCTTGGAAAACAGGGGATTCCTAAACCGCTACTTCAAAGGACTCTTCAAAATCGTCCGCGAGCCCTGGCAGATCTATCCAATCGGAGTCTTGTTCGGACTCGGCTTCGACACCGCCAGCGAAATTGCCCTGATAGCAATAACTGTGGGAGTCGGAGTTTCATCCGCAGTTCCGCTATGGATGATCCTCGTTCTACCTTTCATGTTCACATGTGGAATGGTCCTAGTCGATATGACTGATGGGATTACGATGCTAACCGCGTATGGCTGGGCGTTTCTTAGGCCAATTCGAAAAATATACTACAATCTTACAGTAACAATCATATCCGTCGCGGTTGCATTTGCGATCGGTGGAGTCGAACTCCTCCAAGTCCTGTCTAACGAGCTGAAGCTGAGCGGTCCATTCTGGAAGGGGCTTGGAACCCTCGATTTCGAGACGATGGGCTTTGGAATAATCGGCATCTTCGTAGTATCATGGCTTGCTTCCATGGCATACTGGAAGTACAAGCGATACGACGAACTCTACAATTGACGGTCTAGCTTAAGACACCCGCGTGAATCCGTTCCTCAATCCGATTGCGCGATATGACCACAATATTCATTGGATTCCTCTTCCTCGTGGCAGGATACGCCTTCCACGCAAGTGACTCCATCATCGCCTCGTCCTGCGCATCTGGGTGCGGAAGTGCGGCGACAGTGCTGCAGCTAATTGGGACATTATCCATTATTGTCGGAATCGTGATACAAGCGATCGGATTCCTCAAGTACATTCGAACACGATTCTCTTCTCCGATGAAGACCTAGCAGAACCCATTTTTCGATAGTGCTTATTAGCGAAAGGAGTCTTCGGAAGATCAGAACGCTTCGATGCCCTCGCAGAAAAAGCCAATCTCGAAACCTACCAAGAGGATTCGCATTCTTGTGGCAAAGCCTGGACTAGATGGTCACGATAGAGGTGCTCTCATCCTTACCCGAGCCTTCCGGGACGCGGGCATGGAGGTAATCTATACAGGATTTCTGGCAACGCCCGAGCAGGTCGCTCAGATGGCTATCGATGAGGACGTTGATGTTGTAGCAATGAGTCTTCTAAATGGCGCCCATATGACGGCCTTTCCCAAGGTTGCCAAGCTCATCCGAGAGAAAGGTGGAGACGACATCATACTAGTGGGTGGAGGAATTATCCCGGATGAGGATAAGCCAATGTTGGAGAAGCAGGGTATCACTGGCAATTTTGGGCCAGGGACATCCCTCAAGACGATCATCGAACACGTAGAGAGCGTTGTAACCAAGAGAGACTCCAAAAAGAAACCGTAAAGCCCAGGGACCCTTCACAAAGAAGAAGATGCAGTACGGTCGAAAGAACATGGGCTTTCTCTCCGTTATGGGCAAGATCATCATTGGCATAGCTGTCATAGCCCCTGTTATCGCTCTATACTTTGCAATGACATCCAGCGACGCGCTAGGTGCGACAGGGGTTGTAGGATTGTTAGCGGGAAGCGGCATTTTTTGCATCGGCGCGCTCTATGCAGGGCTTCTAGGGCTTAAGATCGAGAAGCTGTCCGCGAGATTGGATCCGGTTTCCAGGCAGAGGCCTAGAACCAAAGCGAAGAATCTCATCAAAGCGGAGTGCCCCATCGATCATCGCGAGGGAGTGTTTGTACATGTCAGCCCGTTTCGAAGTGATGCCGAGCCGGACGGGTTGGACCTCTTCTTGGGCTCGTGCGGGCACGAGGTCCACCGCGGAGAAATCGAAGCTGAAGCATAGCTCCTCAAGCCTATCAAGATTGATTCTGGCCGATTCTTTTACGACCGCGATTTCTTAGAATCGATGGTTCATCCAGTAGTTCTCTAGCTTCGTTTTCTCCGCCTGCCACTTTCTGCGAGGTGGGTGAAATTCCAGTCGGGGAGGATTTGAGAGAAACTCGCCCCTGAGCATGGCGCTTTCTCCCTTGTTAACTTCGAGAAAACATGATCCGGTTCCATCCCATATCTTTCGTTGCCCCTTTCCTGTGATCGACATTGCGATATTGTTTGATACCACTTCCGCCTGGCCGAGGGCGAACGACCCTGATTTCGGCAGAAACGGAACGTGTGCGTGAGGCGTCTCGATCGCAGTGACATCCCCGATCGCGTAGACTCTTTCAAACTTGGTGGCTAAGGTCTGCGGACTGACTGGAACCCAGCCGGACGAGTCGGTTAGTCCAGCCTCAACGACAGCGCTTGGACACTTGTGAGGCGGAACAACGATTAGCAGATCGTACGGTAGCTCTGTTTTTCCCTCAAACACGACCCTTTCTTTTTCTACTCTTGAAAGCTTGACCTTCGGACGAAACGCAATTCCCTTGGCTGTCATGAGCCTCTCCACCTGCTTACCAATTACGGGACCTGCAGCTGGAGCTGGATGGGGCTCCGGAGTGAAAAATTCGATTGTGACCTTCTTCTTCGCCTTGGCAAAGTGATCCTGCAAGAGCAACGCCAAACCGTAGGGCGCGACAGGACACTTGATAGGCAATCGAGAAATTCCAATAGCCAACCTTCCATTTTCAAAACCATCTAGCGCATCACGCAATTTCATCGCCGAGTCAAAATCGTAGAACTGGTGAGCGTATTTCTCCAGTCCCGGAATCTCGCCCGGCGAGTAATCAACTCCCATCGAAATGATGAGATGATCATAGTGCAACTCTTCCGACTCAGTCTTGACCGTTTTCGAAGACATGACAATAGAACGGACCTGATCATTGATCAAATGGACTCGTCGTTTCTTTGGGATCGAGAGGGCGCGTCGGACTTTTTCGGGTTCACGGCGGTTCATCGCCAGCAAAGGGAAAGAGGGTGAGAATTCGAAGTTCTTTTTTTGTTCGACGATCGTGATCGATGCTGAGGGAGCCTTCTCCGCCAGAAGGCCGGATGTTGCCATTCCTCCCATTCCGTAACCAAGAATGACGACTCTATCGTTCGATGACAACTTTGGTGAACAAAGACTGAGGATGAAGAAAGGCAATAACCCTTTGCGAAACAAGGACGAGGACTTTCGGAAGAAGTTACACTGATGAAATTGCTCAGATCAACGTCTTGAAGAGGTAGGTATTTCGTTATGATGCGGCCTCTAGGGGATAGTCTCCTCGGTTTCGGACTATCCGGAGGAGGCGGAGCTGTTTCCGTGCTTCCTCGTAGCAGAAATCGCACAACCGTACAGATTTCTCGCCCGGTTCAGCCATGAACCAGGTTGTCTCTGAAGCTGGCTTGGAATCCTTGCAGTAAGCGCACTCGACCTGTTCTCTCTCCAAGAGACTTGTCGTGCCCATGTTCAGGCCGGAATTAAGGTTCTGCAGGAAGATAAGCCTAGCTGAATCTCCACGTGCCGGCCGTTCAAGTCGGCATCATACTCTAAAGCAAGACCGCGAGACCGCGCACGTCAAGCGGTGACGAAAATCGGCTCCGAGAACTGGAATCATGGCAACACTTCTCTCCGGAATACTATTCGGCACGAGTGTACCCATAATCAAGCTCGGACTGGGAGTCCTTCCACCAGACCTCTTTGTCGCTCTCCGATTCTCATTAGCCTCAGTTCTAGTTCTGTTGTTTCTACGTCGAAACGGATGGGTTGACTGGACCCTTCTCCGGGCAAGACCCATCTGGCTTGTAGGATTCGTCAACGCTTTCGGTTACGTGCTACAGTTTCAGGGACAAAAGTTCACAACCGCCTCGGACGCTGCTCTGATCATAAGCACAGCCGCCCTCATGATTCCAGTTCTGTCGTGGGCTCGTAGAAGCGAAAAGATTACCGTCAAGAAGGGACTCGGAGTATTGTCCGGATTCGTCGGGACAAGCCTAGTAGTGACCCGCGGTCAAGCCGTGAGCTTGGGCCAAACCCAATTTCTGGGCGACGTGCTGATACTTGGGACAGCGGTCACAATCGCCCTGGTTTTCATCTATTCCAAAGACCTAGTTACGCAGAAGAGGGGACGAGCCGTCACTGGAGGCATGATTCTTATCACAAGCTTCCTTCTTGTCCTCGCGATTCCCTTGGACCGAGGAGGCTCGATCAACCTCGGCTGGGAAGCACTCTTCTATGTCGCGTTCCTTGCAGTGGTCGCGACGCTTGGGGCCTACTATTTTCTCATGAGAGGACTAGAAACAGTGTCACCGACTGTATCGTCGATCATTCTCCCGATAGAAGTGATCGTTGCTGTCGTGCTCTCAGTGATACTCTTCAGTGACCCATTCAACATCTACTCGGGAACAGGGGCCGTACTGATAGTCGCCGGGGTTCTGCTAGTATCGTCGGCGTCCTAGAACACTAGAATGGACTATTGGTGGGCGCCGCAAGTGGGACAATTTGACGCGTTCGCGTCCATCAGTCCCGTACAATACTTGCAACGGACCTTCACAGAAGGCGCTTGCTGTTGTGGAGGCGGAACACCGTATCCAGGCTGACCATAGCCTTGGTAGCCTTGATAACCTGGATTCATAGGCGGCATCCCATAACCAGGATTTGGCTGATAACCAGGGTTCGGTCCATAGCCTGCGGGCATCGGTCCCGGACCATATCCGACATTCATCGGCATGGAACCATAGGCCCCCGCTGGAACAAACGCGATTTGAGTCTCATTTGTCATGTCAGGTCTTCCCTTAACCTGCAAGACCGCTTTCAACAGGTTCTGGACTGAAGATCCGCCCCGTGTCGGTTTGCAAGGAGGAATGCCGACACTAAACGGGAACTCTCGGGCTAGGCCTTTTCCGAAGTCGGTGGCTCCTGTGACTTGTACATCTCGTTGGTAGAGATTGTTCGTCCGATGCTGGTTCTCTTGGACCCTCTGGTTGTTTGGGAGAGTGATCCAGACCATCTCATTCCAGCCCTCAACAACCCTCGCTTCAACCTTCAGTCCTATGGACGGGATGTACTCTTCCGCCTCCACATTGATCTTGCCCACGACCGGCTCTCCTTCTTGGAAAGTCGCCTTGTCAAGAGTGATCCAAATCTTGCCTTTTGGATGAGTAAGATGACTCAATAGACCCATACATGATCCTCCGAATGGATGCTATCACGTTCCATGTGCTCTATCAACCAAGCGTAACCAAACCAGCATCTTGGTAGAAACACAAGCCGTCCTTTCAGGAAAGTTCGGAAAAATGAAGTTCCGTCGGTGTTAGATCGCGGCTATTGCCCAGCTTCAGCAGTCGGCGTGTCAGAAGGTTTAATTTTCCTTAACGTGCCCAAATCGATTGTAGCTTAGTCTAATGGGGTTTAGCGAGGCGGGAAGGAGTGATTTTGGTGGGTGAGAAAAAGAGGCATCTTTCAACTGAAACCGTAGAGGCTCAGCCACCCTCCAAGAAACCCCCGGAAGGGGAAGATCCGGAAACCGCGTTGAAGGAGCTCGGAGCCGAGTTGGAGAAAGAGAAGGCGAAATCGGAGGATTATCTGAGGCGCCTGCAGTACCTTCAGGCCGATTTTGAAAACTACAGAAAAAGAGTTGAGAAGGAGATGCTTGATAATAGACAGTTCGGAAATCAGCGCCTCTTATCCGATCTCATAGTGGTCAACGACGAGCTGGAGCTGGCACTAAGAGAGGCAGAGGAAAGCGGCGAGAACCCTACGATAGTGGAAGGCGTCGGAATGGTCCGCAAACGGTTACAAAGCCTCTTGTCGAAAGAGGGTGTGGAGAAGATCCAGAGCCTAGGGTCAAAATTCAACCCGGACCTCCATGACGCCGCGCTCCGAATTGTGTCAAACGAGGAGGAGGGAACCATCGTGGAAGAGATCAGGCAAGGATACACGCTAAAGGGTAAGGTCCTCCGACCCAGCATCGTCAAAGTAGCGGAGAACCCCGCCGAGCGTGAGTCTAAATCCGAGAAGTCGCATATAGAGGGGATCGGGGAACATGAGTAAGCCTGAGACAGAGAAAATCATAGGAATAGACCTAGGAACGACAAACTCGGCCGCTGCGATAATGGAAGCTGGCCGCCCGGTTGTAATCCCAAGCGCTGAGGGACAGACCGCTTCTGGGAAGATGTTCCCATCCGTCATCGCGTTCACCAAAGAGGGCCAGCTGATAGTGGGTGAGCCTGCCAAAAGGCAGGCAGCTACAAACCCCGACGGAACCATCATTGAGATCAAGAGAAAGATGGGGGCCGACTACAGGGTCCATATCGCAGGGAAAGACTACACTCCACAACAGCTATCCGCTTTCATCCTCCAAAAGATAAGACAAGACGCCGAGACGTTTCTTGGACGACCGACAAAGAAAGCAGTAATCACCGTCCCCGCTCACTTCAACGATAATCAGAGACAAGCAACCAAGGACGCTGGAGAAATCGCTGGCTTCGAGGTTGCTAGAATAATCAACGAACCCACAGCCGCGTGCCTCGCGTACGGGCTGGACAAAGCCGACAAGGAGATGAAAATCATGGTGTTCAGCTTCGGCGGCGGAACACACGACGTCACTCTAATGGAGTTCGGCGGTGGAGTCTTCCAAGTCCTAGCAACTAGCGGAGACACTCAGACAGGCGGGACAGATATTGACAACGCGATAGTCGAGTACTTGCTCACCGAGTTTCAGCGCCAGACCGGCATAAGCCTCCGAAACGACCGCGTGGCCATGACCCGGCTCAAAGAAGCCGCGGAAAAAGCGAAGATAGAACTCTCCACTCTGCTGACAACCGATGTCGATCTACCCTTCATCTCAACGGACTCATCCCAGCCTAAGCATCTCCACACTACTCTGACTAGGGCGAAGCTAGAGGATCTTGCCAATCCTATAGTTCGGAAAGTTGAGACGCCGATCAAGAGAACTCTTGATGACGCAAAACTTACGCCTAAGGATGTAGACAGAATCATTCTGATCGGCGGCCAGACGCGCATGCCACTCGTCCGAAAATTCGTCGAAGACATAATCGGAAAACAAGCCGAGCGTGGTGTCGACCCGATGGAATGCGTCGCCGTCGGAGCAGCCATTCAAGGCGCCGTTCTGGCCGGAGAAGTCAAGGACATACTCCTCCTAGACGTTACTCCGCTGTCTCTGGGCGTAGAGACCCTCGGAGGCGTTGCCACAAAGATCATGGAGAGAAACACAACTGTCCCTACAAAACGCAGCCAGATTTTTTCGACAGCAGCCGACTCACAGACCACAGTCACTATTCACGTGCTTCAGGGAGAGCGCGCGATGGCATCGGACAACATATCCCTAGGCATGTTCAACCTAACAGGCATCCCACCCGCACCGCGCGGCATTCCTCAGATCGAAGTGACCTTCGACATCGATGCAAACGGCATCCTGAACGTTTCAGCGAAAGACCTAGCAACCTCGAAAGAGAACAAGATCACAATAGCCGCATCGACCAAACTCTCGAAGGATCAGAAGGAAAAGATGGTTCATGAAGCCGAGCAGTTCGCAGATCAGGACAAGGAACGAAAGGAAGAGGTAGAACTCAGGAACACCGCGGAAAGTATGCTCTACACCGCTGATAAGACAAAAGACGAGTTGAAAGACAAGATTACGAAGGAACAGGTTGAAACGATCGACAAGGCAGCGGGCACCTTGCGAGCGGCGCTATCTGGAAAGGAGGCTGATAGGATAAAATCGGCCAGCGACGATCTCTCACGAATACTCCAGAAGATTGGCGCCGAAATCTACCAGAAGGTCACCGCTCAGAAGCCCGGAGAGCCCGCCCAGCAGGCAACGGCGCCCGGAGCCAACCAGTCTAAGGATGACAATGTTGTAGATGCGGAGTTCAGAGAGGTAAAGGACGAAGGCTCTCGGTAGAGCGAGATGAATCGGAAAGAATGGAGAAGCGAGACTATTACGACGTGCTCGGGGTTACTCGA
>Ga0137396_10000583_pt1 | contig 17692 bp, 18 predicted proteins | sample czc16metaG_FD_108284 | JGI IMG/M metagenome (GOLD analysis project Ga0137396, IMG submission 108284) | Vadose zone soil microbial communities from Angelo Coast Range Reserve, California, USA - czcobulk3.16 metaG | ecosystem: Environmental > Terrestrial > Soil > Vadose zone | place: USA...
AGGTTCCGGCAGGATGTTTCCACTCATCCGTTCGCGATCCGGATCGGGAGCGATGATGTGAGAATAACCACGAGGTATGAACCGAAGAATTTCAAAGCGTCAATGTTCGGGCTCATGCACGAGTGCGGTCATGCTCTCTATGAGCTTCAAGTAGACCATGAACTGCAATTCACACCAACCGCCTCCGGCGTATCCGCGGGGGTTCATGAGTCGCAGTCTCGATTCTGGGAGAATATCGTTGGAAGGAGCAAAGAGTTCGTTCCACTCGTCTACCCCCTCCTCAAAGCTAACCTGAGCTTTGTAAGTCGCTATGATCAAAAGCAACTCTACTCTTACTTCAACACCGTAAAACCAAGTCTCATCAGAGTAGAAGCGGACGAGCTTACCTACAACTTCCATGTCGCGATGAGGTATGAGCTTGAGAAGAAACTTCTAGAGGGGAAGATCAAAGTCTCAGAACTCCCGTCCGTATGGAATGATATGATCGAGGACTATCTTGGGAAGAGACCGGATAACGATGCGGATGGAGTCCTCCAGGATATTCACTGGAGTTGGGGACAGTTCGCCACCTTCCCAGGCTATTCTCTTGGAAACATCGTTGCCGGAATGCTCTGGAGTGCTTTGACAAAGAAGGGCTTGCTTCCCATCAAAGGAGACAAGAGCATCGCACCCCTGAAGGGCTGGCTGGCGGAAAATATCCACAAGCCCGGGTCAACATATTCCCCGAAGGAGTTGCTTAATCGGGTCTTCGGCAAAGGATACGATCCATCAGGGCTAGTTGGTTATCTTGAGAACAAGTACCTCGCTGTAAAGTGAGTCAAGTCAGTTCAGGTCAATGCCAAAATGCCAACGTAGGAATTTAGCGAACTCCTCAAGGTTCTTAATCGGTCGCTCAACCTTCTTGTCTCCTCGCGTCACGATGAACTTCGTGTCTGTAATCGTGAACCTTCCATTGGGAGTTAGGCAGGTGCACATGCGGCCCTTTCTGAAGTGAGACCTTGGAGAGGTTTCCTGCCACCTACATCTCGGAACAAAATCCTCCAGCTTTCTCGGCGTCAGGCTGAATTTGTATTGAGGCTTCCATACAGTGCTTCCTTTCGTCCTTCGAGACAAGAGGGTCCAGCCATCTTTCCCAGTGAAACGGTAATCTCTTCCATGGTCAGTTTGTGGGCTCGAAATATTGAGTCGTTTTGGTTCCGTGAATGAGTCTCCGAATCCCACGTCCGCGAGCCATGGATGTTTGAGCTGGACAAGCAGGGTCATATGGTCGAAGTCTGGACTGAAACCTCCACTCTTTCTCGCGACGCGTGCTGAGAGCATGGACACCTTGAAACCCAATTTCTTCAGCAGAGCAGCAAACGAGCCGTTCAGCTCGTAACAGAATCCCCCTCGATGATGCTTGATGATCTTGTCATAGAATGCGTCCTCGCTCAAGATGATTGGCCGGCCCAGATGTATGTCGAGATTCTCAAACGGTACCGAAAGCAAGTGTCTCCGGTGCAGTCTGCGCAGAACATTAGCGCTCGGCCGAGTCGGCCCACGATAGCCTATTCGTTCCAGGTAGGCCTTGGTGTCCATTAGCGTCTCTCAACTAGTATCAGCTTTAATCTCCTTAGATCGGTGGTAAGGATCATCTTGGAACTCGGACTCAAGAACAAAGTAGTGCTGGTCCCAGCGTCGAGTAAGGGAATAGGGCTCGGCGTGGCCAAAGTTCTCGCCGCAGAAGGCTGCAAAGTTGTAATCTCCTCAAGAGATCAGGATTCCATCGAAAGAGCTCGCGACGTCATTGTAAAAGAAACAAGAAACAGCAATGTATTCCCGGTAAAGGCGGACCTCACAGTGAAGGCGGATGTTGACCTCCTCCTCGACCAGGCCGCGAGCAAGTTTGGGCCCATAGATATTCTCACGTGTAATACTGGCCCGCCCAAAGCAGGAACCTTTGCCGACCTCAGCGGGGCTGACTGGGAGGAGGGAGTGAGGCTGCTCTTGATGAGCGCTGTATGGCTCACGAAGCGGGTTGTTCCCGGGATGGTTCAGAAGAAGTGGGGGAGGCTGATCTACATCACATCGTCCACGTTGCGACAGCCAGTCCCGAATCTAGTGTTATCCAACACGGTAAGGTTGAGCCTTGCTGGTCTGTCGAAGTCTCTCGCGCTGGAATATGGTTCGAGGGGAATAACCTCGAATGGGATCATGCAGGGACACATACTCACGGACAGGCAGAGACAAGTCGCCCAGGACCTTTCATCGAGAACGGGGAAAAGCCTGGATGAGGCTATGAAACAGATGCTTCAGGACGTGCCCGTAGGAAGATATGGGCTGTCGGAAGAAGTGGGATATCTCGTAGCGTTTCTGGCCAGCGAGAAGGCAGGCTACATCAACGGGACAATGCTCGCAATCGACGGAGGACTGATCAGATCAGTCTCTTAGACTCTCAGGATCGAGGTTCAAGCAGTCCTAATCGTTTCAAGACTAGCAGTGCCTGTAGCGTCATCCATTTACTGGGCTTGCCTGCTTCTTCCAGTTGAAGGGTCCGGTCTGTTCCCCATCCTTCTGTTACGAGTTCTCGCTCTTCCGGTCTTGATACAGTCTCTGCCCCGTGCATAGGGTGGGATTGACGCCAGCCTCGGTACACCGCTTCCAGCGGCCACCGTCCATCCACCAATTGTTTCGCGCGCAACAATCTGAGCGCGTCATCCATTCTCTCGTCTCTCGGGACCCCTAGCTCTGCCAGGACCCGTAGCCCGTGCAGGAAATCGTAGCAGTAGTGCGTGGGATAGTGTATCTTCAGAAAATCAAAGAGTACAACTGAATCGTCTCTATCAGACTTGTAGACCTTGTGTCTCAGAACAAACTCGGAGGATTTGGCAGCGGCGTCTTTCCACTCGGCCCTCGGCTCATGTTTGATCATCTCGGAAAGTGCCCACATCGGCTCTACCGTGGCAAGGAAGGACCCATGCTTGCCCGATGGGGAGCAGTTCCATGCGGAATCGGATAATTGCTTGGAGAGAAGCCAGCCCATGGCCTTCTGAACCCTATCATCCTTCGAATATCCTGCCTTTGCGAGTGCTCTGACCATGTTGCCTGTATTGCAAACATGCGGCTCGAACCCTTTCTGATTCTTGGGACGGATGGAAAACCCGCCGGTCTCAACATTGTGAAGTTCGAAAAAGTGGTCTACGGCATTCGCAAATCTTGGATCTTCAGAGGATACTCCAAGATCGGCTAGAACAGCTAGCTGCCATCCTGTACCGGTGAACTTTGGAACATAACATGACTCCTTGTTCTCCCAGTAAGTATTCTCTTTCTGCCTCGCAAAGATCCTCGCGGCCCATCCTTCTTTTCCAATATTCTCTCCTGCTCTACGAACGGCGCTGTCTTGTTTGTCGTGTCCCACCAGCTCGGTAAGTGTGAAGTATTGACTGGAGGGCTCGTTCTCTTCAAGCAACCATCTCGAGACGGTTGGTGAGATTAGGCTCTCTTTCTGAAGCTGTTCCAAATCAGGCTCAGAAAGTGGGGCGCATGCTCGACTAAAGAGTCTTCTTGCAATTCGGAGCCGATAATTGTGCTCTGCCCGGTGGTCCAGAATGTTCTTGAATCCGTTACCGATGAGCGGGGTTCGACTGCCGTTGAGTTCTTGGGAAGACGCTTACAAGACGGTACCACCATGGGACGTAGGCCGTCCTCAACCAGCCTTCGTTGAACTCGTGCGCATTGGAGAACTGAACAGGGGCAAAGTCCTCGATGTCGGGTGCGGAACAGGCGAGAACGCGCTCTATCTTGCCGAGAAAGGATTCGCAGTAATCGGGGTTGACCTGACAAACCGCGCGATTGCCGCGGCAAGAGCGAAGGCTGCCGAGAGAAAGCTGAAAGTCGACTTCCGAGAGGGAAACGCGCTCTCGCTAGACTTCAAGGACAGCGTCTTCGATAGTGTCATTGATTCGGGACTTTTCCACACGTTCCCCGATGACGACCGGCCAGTTTACGCACGAGAGATCGCTCGGGTCCTAGCTCCTAGAGGAAAATACTTCATGCTCTGCTTCAGCGATAAGGAGCCGACTAATTGGGGTGGACCTAGAAGAGTTACCAGGGAGGAGATCGAATCGACTTTCTCCTCGTTTTTCAAAATCAACTACATTCGGGAGGCGTTGTTCGCTACGCGATTCCACAGCAATGATGGCAAGGCATACCTGACGTCGGCAATAAGAATCTCCGCTTAGATTACTTCATTGTTGGGCTGGTAGCGTAGGAGCACAACTCCGGAGCCGAACGTCTTTGTTTCTACGAGCTTCAGGTTGGCTTTGTTGGCGTCGCTAAAGAGACGTTTTCCACTTCCTAGAACAATCGGGTAGACCAAGAGCCGGTATTCATCGATCAGGTCATGTTGCATTAGCGTGTTTACAAGTTGGCCGCTGCCAAAGATCAAGAGGTCCTGGCCTGGCTGCTGCTTCAGCTTGGATACTTCGTTCTCAATATTCCCTTTGATCAGACGTGAATTGTTCCAGTGAAGTTTTTCCAGTATTCTTGAAACGACATGCTTGGGGAAACTGTTCATCCTCTTCGCATAACCCGCCTCATCAGTCATCGAAGGCCAGGCCTTTGCGAAACCCTCGTAGGTCACTCGTCCCAGCAGGAGAGCGTCGCTCGAAAACAGCTCATTAAACTTGAACTTGCCGATTTCTTCATTCCAGAACGGGAAGGACCATTTGCCAGGCTCTTCAGCGACACCATCCAGCGTCACGAACTCTGACACGACTAGTTTTCTCATGCTAATTCTCCTTCACAAACGCCGAATCTTATACTGATTCGGTTTTGAGGTAGGATGATTTTACCTGCATGATTCCCTTCTGGCGCTTCAGCTCTCCTTCCAACCTCGTAATATCCTGGACCTTGCCGCGGACAAGTAGCGCGCACAGGCAGTGTGCAGCGTCGATGTGGGCGTGGAGTGAGGAGAGGATTGACTGTCTGTGGTGGTGGGATGTCTCTGTTATGCCCTCGTCAGCGCCATGGGTCTCATGGTTGTAGACCATGACAATGGATCCGACAACATGGCCTCCTCTGATGCCTGTTTCAAAATCTGAGATGAAGGATCGCATCGCCGCTTGGATAGCCTTAGACCGATCTCTGTAGCCGCTGTGTTCCGAGGCCTTGTCGAAAGCTTCGAGAAGCTCTGGGGGTAGTGACATGCTTATTCTGGTAACTCCCTCATCATCTAATACCAAATTGTGACTCGCCTCACAGTATTACTCAACTTGGCCGAGAGGGCTAAAAGTATTACCAACTTAAGACTTTATATTACTACAGACCGGGGCCATGTCGAGATAACCTGTCAATATGCGCTGAGAGCGATAAAGGCTCTTGGAAAGGGCGTCTTCTGAATTGACTGAAACTCAGCTAAACCGTTCAACCCTCGGACTATCAACAGCAGAGAGGATCAGAATCTCCATCATATACTCGGCCCTAGGAATCGCCACCCTAATCGGCCTCACAGCCTCAATTATCATAGGCCAATTGTCCGCTTTGCTCGCGGGCCTCGGAGTCCTCGCCTTCACCTTCGGCCTGCGCCACGGAGTTGACGCCGACCACATTGTCGCGATCGACAATACAACTCGGAAGCTGCTCCAGGAGGGCAAGCGTCCTCTTACTGTTGGTATGTGGTTCTCTCTGGGCCATTCGACAGTGGTCGTCGGTCTAATCCTCTCCCTCATTCTCGCCACCAACGCGGTGAAAGATCAGATTCCAGCACTTCGAACCAGCGGCGCGATAATTGGAACAACAGTCTCTGGAATCTTCCTCTTTCTAATCGGAATTATCAACGTCATCATTGTCCTCGGGATCTATCGGATGTTCACGACCCTCAAGCAGGGGAAAATGAACGAGTCGGAGCTGGAAAATCTCCTGGAAAACAGGGGATTCCTAAACCGCTACTTCAAAGGACTATTCAAGATCGTCCGGGAGCCTTGGCAGATTTATCCCATTGGCGTCTTGTTCGGACTCGGCTTCGACACTGCCAGTGAGATTGCCCTCATAGCTATCACCGTAGGGGTCGGAGTCTCATCATCAGTTCCGTTATGGATGATTCTTGTTCTTCCATTCATGTTCACATGTGGAATGGTCCTCGTCGATATGACCGATGGGATTACAATGCTGACCGCGTACGGCTGGGCGTTTCTCAGACCAATCCGGAAGATATACTACAACCTGACTGTGACCGTCATCTCTGTCGCCGTCGCCTTTGCAATCGGCGGAATTGAGCTGCTCCAGGTACTTTCCAGTGAATTGAAGCTGACCGGTCCGTTTTGGACCTCGCTTGGGACCCTGGACTTTGAGACGATGGGTTTCGGAATAATCGGCATCTTTGTCGTATCATGGGTTGCATCCATGGCATACTGGAAATACAAACGATACGACGAGCTGTACAATTGATCTTCCTAGCTTAACACGCTCGACCGGTAAATCGTATTGAACCTGATGCGTGATTCAAACATAATTATCATCGGATTCCTTTTCCTTATGGTCGGATACCTCCTTCAAATATCGCATCCCACCATCAGCTCGTCTTGCTCATCATCTCTGTGCGGAAACGCAGGGACAATTCTTCAATTGATTGCTACTACATCCGTTATCGTTGGGATCGTGATGCTGGCGATCGGAGTTCTCAACATGACTCGAAGACGATCTTCTTCTCCGATGAACACCTAGGTAGAACCAAATTTCGATAGTCCTTATTAGCGAAAGAGTTCTTCGGAAGGTCAGAACGCTCCGATGCCATTGCAGAAGAAGCCAATCTCGAGACCCGGCAAGAGGATTCGGATTCTTGTGGCGAAGCCTGGACTAGATGGTCATGATAGAGGCGCTTTGATCCTAACTCGTGCTTTCCGGGACGCAGGCATGGAAGTTATCTACACAGGATTTCTAGCGACGCCTGAGCAGGTTGCTCAGATGGCAATTGATGAGGATGTTGATGTTGTGGCTATGAGCTTGCTCAATGGCGCTCACATGACTGCCTTCCCGAAGGTCGCTAAGCTCATCCGGGAGAAGGGCGGAGACGACATTTTGCTCGTGGGCGGTGGGATTATCCCGGACGAGGACAAGCCGTTGTTGGAGAAACAGGGTATTACGGGCAATTTCGGACCTGGGACCACTCTCAAGACAATCATTGAACATGTTGAGAGGGTTGTGGGGGAGAGAGACTCTAAGAAGAAGCGGTAGGACCAAGACATTTCTATCTAGAGATATTTTCGCTGGGAGCTGGAAAAACATGGGCTTTCTCTCGATCATGGGCAAGGTCATTATCGGAGTAGCCGTCATCACCCCTGTAGTGGCCCTCTACTTTGCAATGACATCTAGCGACGCTCTTGGTCAGACAGGCGTAATAGGACTGGTCGCGGGAAGCGGAATTTTCTGTATCGGAGGCCTATACGCGGGACTTTTAGGGCTCAAGATTGAGAAACTGTCCGCGAGACTGGATCCAGTTTCCAGGCAGCATCCCAGAACCAAGGCAAAGAATCTCATCAAGGCAGAGTGTCCTATCGATCACCGCGAAGGGGTTTTCGTGCACGTAAGTCCTTTCAGAAGTGATGCGGTGCCTGATGGGCTGGATATCTTTCTGGGCTCATGCGGCCACGAGGTCCACCGCGGAGAAATCGAGACCGAAGCATAGCTCATGAAGTGACGTTTTCAGAAATGTTGATTGAAGAAGCACTGAAAAAATTTCTAGACGAAGACATCGGCCACGGAGACATTACCACAGACGCGCTAGTTGATCCAGCCGCAAAAGCGACTGGGACAGTGGTTTGCAAAGAACGAGCCGTAATTGCTGGCTTATCAGAGTCTATCATCCTTCTCAAGCTCCTAGGCTGCCAGGGAAAACCCAAGGTCCGGGATGGACAAGAGATCCCTGCCGGGACAATCATTCTGGAAGCCAATGGTTTTGGACGTGACCTCCTCAAGGTGGAACGGGTGTTGTTGAACTTGTTATCTCACATGTCAGGCGTAGCAACCGCGACCGCCGAACTTGTCAACATCGCCAAGAAGAATGGGGGCTCGACCAGAATAGCGTGTACGAGGAAGACTCTTCCAGGGCTAAGATATTTCGAGAAACGAGCTGTCGAGCTGGGCGGTGGTGACACTCATCGTCTAAGGCTTGATGATGCTGTCTTGATCAAGGACAATCATTTGGCGCTAGCTGGTTCAATAACCGAGTCTGTTCGAAAGGCGAAGGCCAAGGTGAGCTTCACTAAGAAGGTCGAAGTTGAGGCTACAACTCCGGACCAGGCAGTGGAAGCAGGGCTGGCTGAGGCTGACATCGTTCTGCTGGACAACATGACACAGTCGGAGGTGAAGAGGTCTTTGAGTTTACTTGAGGGAAGAAAGCTTCGAGACCGTCTTCTGGTCGAGGTGTCCGGCGGTATTACACGAGAGAATCTTGAGAGCTATGTCAAGACGGGCGTGGACGTGATTTCCGTCGGATCGATAACACACTCGGCCAACGCCATTGACATGAGCATGGAGCTTCACCGCCCAAAGAAGGTGCATTGAAAATTTGCCCGGCAATCTTAAACCGCGCGTAAATTATTGTAAAGTGAGATAGTTCGTCTGGACCAGAAGATCAGATTCTGCACTACAAAGGATGGCGTCAGACTGGCCTATTCCACACTGGGCCATGGACCACCCCTCGTCAAGGCTGCGAACTGGCTCGGACATTTGCAGTTCGATCTAGATAGTCCGATCTTTCGACACTGGACTCGAGAGCTGTCAAAATACCACCAGTACACACGTTATGACGACCGTGGATGCGGCTTATCTGACCGCGATGTAACCAGCTCTAACTTCCAGGATTGGGTACACGATCTCGAAACCGTTGTTGATGCGGTTGGTCTTGACAAGTTTGCATTGCTGGGAATGTCTCAGGGAGGAGCGGTCTGCATCGCCTACGCCGCTCGCCATCCTGACAGGGTTAGTCATCTGATTCTATACGGTGCGAGCGCGTTGGGCTGGTCGAAGGTCCATACTTCCACCGAGGAGGTGGAGGAAGGAAGGGCTATTCTGACTCTGACGAAGACGGGGTGGGGAAAAGACAACCCTGCCTATCGCCAGCTCTTCACGTCCATGTTCGTGCCCGGTGGGACTGCCGAGCAGGCCGGCTGGTTTAACGAGTTGCAGCGAAAATCCACGTCACCAGAGACCGCGGTGCGCTATTTGATGGAGTTCGCTCAAATCGATGTCCTCGACCAGCTCGCAAAAGTGTCAGCGCCAACACTCGTCATCCATACCCGAGGTGATCTGGTGAACCGGTTCGAGGACGGGAGGGATCTGGCAACCCTGATCCCTGGAGCTCACTTCATTCCGCTGGAAAGCAGGAACCACCTACTATTGGAGAACGAGCCAGCGTGGAGGGACTTTCTGGTCGAGACGCGGCGTTTTCTGGGGGTGAAAGAGACGGGACCCGAACCGTCTTCGAAAGATAAGGAGCTAGGAGTCAAAGGCTGGCTCAGAGGACCCAAGAAATAATAGTCGCGGACGCGACAAAAAGTGTACGGAACGCAGTCTCTAGACTCTTAGTGGTGCCGAACTTTGTTAGGTCACTCGAACTTTATATAGGCATTCAACCACCCCCTCGGATGGACGTATTTCTTTGGGTGCATGGTTCCCCTGGAAGAGGAGGACTACGACGCAACAACAGGTTGCGGTCGAGGTGCAAGTTCAACCGACAAGAACGGGGGTTTCTCTGCGCAGTTTCATTCTTTGGCTAGGACCAGCGCTTATGGTGTCCATAGCGTACATGGATCCAGGCAACTACGGCACCGATATTGCTGCTGGTGCCGGCTTCAAGTACGACCTTCTCTGGGCGTGCTGGCTTGCTTCGGGCATGGCTATGCTACTGCAGTACCTTTCCGGCAAACTCGGGATTGTCTCTGGATATTCACTGCCTGAACTGGTCAGGAAGTCTCTTGTGAAGCGCAGCTATGTCATCCCGTACTGGGTGGCGGCAGAGGCGGCAGCCGCAGCCACAGACCTAGCAGAATACCTGGGCACGGTGCTCGGTCTCAACCTGCTCTTTGGAATCCCACTTCTCTACGCGGCAATATTCGGTGCGCTTGACGTCATCTTGTTATTGACTATGATGACAAGGAGGTGGCGCCTGATCGAGCAGTATTTCGCATTGCTGATAAGCATTCTTGTCATAGGCATTCTTTACAACCTGATAGTGGTCAAACCCGACCTGACACAGGTCGGGTATCATTCCCTTGTGCCATTCGCGTCGAGCAACGCCGCTTTCTTGGTAGTAGTTGGAGTAATCGGCGCAACCGTGATGCCACACGCGCTCTATGTCCACTCATGGCTTTCAAAGAACAAGATGGACATTGTGGGACGAAAGACCAGCGGGGGAAACCTAGGCAGCGCAATCACCGATTCAATGAAACCAATGGCGAGTCATCACCCATATTCGAATCAGCAGATAGAGAAAACGAGGAAGATACACCTCATCGAGACCGTAACTGTTCTAACAATTGCAGGAGTGGTCAATGCGGGAATACTCCTCATCGCCATCCCGCTTTATCCGAACACTAACATCACGGTTCACGACTTCGTCCAAGGAGTCGGCCAGATGTTCGGGCCGGCGATCGCCATTATCTTCGTTCTAACACTGCTCGCATCGGGGCTCTCCTCCTCTGCGCTTGGAACAATAGCGGGACAGGTCATAATGGAGGGATTGATCGGAAAGCACTGGAACATTTGGGCGAGACGAATAGTAACGAGATTCATCAACGTGTTTCCAACCACGTTCGCAATATTGCTGGGGATCGATCCGCTCAGTTTGCTTGTTTACAGTCAGGTGATTCTGAGTCTCATGATTCCCCTCCCAATGATACCTCTCGTCTACTATACCTCGAAGAAGAAGTTCATGGCAGGCTTTGTCAATAGAAGGAGCACGCTCATCCTAGCCGTAATTACAGTCGCTTTGATCATGGCCTTCAATAGCTTCCTGCTCTACACAATATTTGTTCCTCGTTGAGGCGCCCTCCCCAACCACCTCCTCCTGTCAGGGAGGCAGATCGCACTTTCCAGTCATCCACCTTGAACGCCAAACAGTTGATAGAGAACGCTCATGAGATCCGGGTCCGAGAACACCGGCTCAAGACGAGCCTCAGGCTTAGAACCACAGAAGATATCCACAGATTCATCCATGATGAAGGCCTCGTCTCATTCCTGGGAGGAAATGAACTCCCAAGCTTCATCAGCGCGATACTGGGAAGAACATGGAAGCCATCAGCGAATGGCTTCACCGGATGGAATGATTGGTGGTCAGTCAAGATTTCAGGTCAGCCGGTGGCCCAGGTGTCCCGGGAGGTCGATGATAGAAACGATATTCTCGCCACCAGAATATTCAGGCGGACGAAGACCTTCGTCTCGAACAGGATCTGGCCCGTCCTAGACCCGGTTGTGAAGCGTCACAAAGAGCTAGTCCAGAAAGGAGAGATACTCTCAGTCCTCGAACAACAATTGCTCAAAACCATCAACGGCGAGGGCCCAATCAGGACAGACCAGCTGAGAAAAAAACTCAAGCTCGAGGCAAAAGAGAACAATTCCAAGTTTCACCGAGCACTAACAAGTCTAGAAAGCTACGCGCTAATAATCGGTGTCGAAGATCCTCACCCGGAGAAACATCTTCACGCGAACATCTGGCAAACATGGGAAACGAGAACCCGCGGTGGAATTGATCGTGCGGGCCTCTCCTATGAGAAAGCGCTGGCGAAACTCCTCGAGAAGACTATTGACGCGTGCGTTCTTGCCCGCGAAGATCAAGTTGGTAAATGGTTCCAGTGGAGCGCCGATATGAAGGAAGTTGCGAAGGAATTGCTGCTGAGTGAAGCTATTCTGAAGGCTGGACCCTACCTCGTCTCGTCTCGGGTTCGAGATGTCAACAATTAATCACCAGGGCACCTCCCAATGTGAGCTATGCCAACGATACCTGCTGATCCTTCGTCTCCTGATCTCGCCCGAAGAAGCCGAATCATAGAGAGAATCGAGAGGGACGCGGGGGTCCAGAATCTAGCAGATATTCTCGCGCATCGTCTCGCTCCAACTGATCTCCAATCGTTGCTCTTGGAGGTCTATGCCCGAAGGGCGAAGAGTCGCGAACCTAGAATATTGCTTGAGGACCAAGTCTCAAACCGGTTCACCCGGCCGTCTATCTCTAGTCCTTCATGTCTTCTTGAATGGGATCGCATCGCCTTCTCGCAACTACCCGAAGTCTTCCAGCCTATCGAACTCTCGCCTGTCTGCCCGCTAGGAACAGTTTCTGTACTAGCTCCCATCAGCCAGGATTGGACGGTTTCGACAATTAGGAATAATGAGGTTGTTGCTGATTCGACGAACGTGCTCGCGATTGAGTGTGCGGTCCGACGCCGGGAGCAGAGGAACTTTTCTTCAGGTAAAGCGAATTCTGTTCATCTGGCGGCGAGTCACCGCCTCCTGAGAGGCCAGAAATTTGGCGTCGGTCCCGGCACTAGACAGCACTTCAGAATCCTCACCCTGTGTAGTGCAGGTCGTGATTCAGGGAGTCTTCTGTTCGAAACCGAGACTATAGGTCTCCACATCGGATTCTATCTTGCTGCACTCAAACAGTTTCTAGGAACCAAGACGGCTCTCCGCGTTGCCATTTCCGACTTCGGGTCCACGGTCATGCGCCCGGTGATTCGATCGGGAGTGATCGAGAAGCTTCAGTCAGCACACAGGAAGGTCAGTATCGGAATCGACCAAGGTCGGAAGCAAGGCAGAGGATACTACGGCCAGTTGTCTTTCAAGATCTTCGCAACACCATCCGAGGGACTGGAGCATGAACTGGTTGACGGTGGAGATGTCGATTGGACCAAGAAGCTCCTCAACAATGCCAAGGAGCGTCTCATCATCAGCGGATGTGGTAGCGAGAGATTGTGCGAGCTCTTCGATCCGACCGCGTCCCAAAAGAGCGGCTAGGGACTTCCGGTCGCTACTGCTGAGTGTCTTTCTCCTTTTTCAGCAACTCATCCAACCGTTCGAAGCTCTCGTCCCAGTACTGCTGGAACTCGGTGGCCCAAAGAGCAACTTCCCTCAAAGGCTTAGCCTGCAGCCGGCACCAGCGTCTCTGTGCTTCGCGTCGGCGCTCGATGAGACCGGCCCTCTCCAGAACCTTAAGGTGCTTGGACACCGCTGGCTGGCTGATCGGCAACGGCTCCGCTAGTTCTTGGACGGTGGCCTCGCCCCGTGCGAGCCGGGCGAGGATGGTGCGACGCGTAGGGTCCGATACGGCCTGGAAGGTCGCCGAGAGAGCGTCGCTGCTCAATGCGTGGTCCGTAGGAGCTCGTCGAGGCGGTCGTATCCCTCGTTCAAGCCGCTCTCCATGTTGCTGGCTAGCATACCGTCGCGATGCTCCTTGCGCTCAAACTTGACGATCGATGTGACCGTGGTTCGGCCATCATGCTCTTGGAAGAGGGCTGTTTGAAGAGACTCGCCTGGCATGCCTTCGAAGTTCCATGTCTGCACTATGCGCTCCGGGCGCACGATCTCGCGGAATTCGCCGTGGAAGCCGTATTTTGTGCCGTCCGTGTCAATGTGGGTGAAGTGCCATTGGCCGCCGGGGCGGACGTCCATTTGTTCAATGGTCATCTTGTATTTTCGGGGTCCCATCCATTGGGAGAGCAGTTTGGCATCTGTGTATGCGCGGAACACGAGGTCAGGCGGCGCCTCAAATGTCCGCACTATGCGGATTTCGGTATCATTCGGTGTTGTGATCAACGCGGGCTTCGAGGTGGATTGAGAAACTTTCATAGGCATACATAACCAGATAGCTATATAACCATTTTGTTAAGCTCCTGTCTGGGGAAACACAGGACGAGAAAACGGGAGCTACCCTAAAACGGGTCTAGACATTTGAAAGCCTGAGGCTAGGAGATTGTGTAGGAATATCAGGGCACTCTTCAACTTCGATCCTCCCACAACAGAGGAAGAGATCCGGGATGCTTGTTTGCAGTTCGTCCGAAAGATCAGCGGGTTCAGTCAACCGTCGAAGGTAAACGAACGTTCTTTCATGGCGGCGGTAGAAGGGATAACCGAGGTTTCAACTAATCTTCTCCGATCGCTTGAAACGAATGCGCGACCGCGGAACAGGGAGCAGGAGATTGCAAAAGCAATGGCTCACGCTAGAGAGATTTTCGCGCTAGTGCCTCCGCCTAGTTGGCTTTTACGTTTTCGAGAAAAGTCGCGGATGGGACGAAGAAGAGGTTCCCCGTGACGGCACGGCTGAAATCCAGTAGCTGATCGTAATTGCCCGGAGGTTTACCGACGAACATGTTCTGAAGCATCTCCTCGATCGTGCGTGGCAAACGGCTGTAGCCGATGAAGTAGGTGCCGAACTCTTTCAGGCCGGCGTGACCAAAAGCCATGTTGTCTCGGAGTATCTTGATCTCCTTCCCATCCTTCACTATCTTGGTCAGCGCATTGTGAGCGTAAGTAGGCTTGACCTTGTCGTCCAGCTCCACATCATTCAGTTTCGTGCGACCCACGATCTTTTCCTGTTTCTCCACAGGTAACTTGTTCCAAGCGGCAAGATCATGGAGATACTTTTGGATGATCACGTAGCTGCCCGCTGTGAACGCAGGGTCCTCGCCGGTTATGAGGGTGGCATCAATCGCGTCCTGACCCTTAGGATTCTCCGTGCCATCAACAAAGCCGATGAGGTCGCGGCTGTCAAAGTAACGGAACCCTTGCGCTTCGTCGACCGGGTTGACTGCGGTTCCGAGCCGAGCCATGATCTGCGTCTCCAGTTCGAAACACAAGTCCATTCGCTGCGCCCGAATATGGAAGAGCATGTCACCGGGTGTCGAGACAGCATGACGCTCTCCGGCACGTATTTCGCGAAACTTGTGCAACTCGGCTGGGCGCGGTTTCCCGAACAGCTGGTCCCAGGCATCGGACCCAAACCCAACTACACATGAGAGAGTTCCCTCTTGTTCGCGAAATCCTACTGAACGCACGAGAGCGGCTAGATCTGCGCAGAAGGATCGGATAATCGCTCGATGACCAGCCCCAGGGTTGATTGTCACGACCAAAAAGATCGCGGCGCGGGTCAGCCCTGTGGCTACAGGCTGTGGGACAGCTTGTGGAATATCTGACGCTCTATGCGTCATAGGACGGAGGTCCCCCTAGAGTGCTGAAAACGTTTGCTGTCTTTCCTTTAGCGATGTCGGATTTGCGAGGCTAGGCGGGTGTTGTCAGTTCGAGCTTCTTCTCTTCTTTCAGAAAGCTCAGCAGTGCAGTGTTGACTTCTTCAGCGTGTGTCCAGGATATGAAGTGCGGTCCGCCCTTCACCACGACCAGGCGTGCTCCCGGTATCACTCTGGCGGTTCGTTGTCCCGAGGAGGCGAAGGGAACGATCCGGTCAGCATCACCGTGAATGACTAGAGTCGGTACTTGGACGCGAGCTAGATCGTTACGGAAATCTTCATACCATGTTGGAACGCAGGCAAGAGTGGCGCTTGCGGAGGCACCTGCTGCGATGTTCCAGCTGGATTGTACGGCTTGTTCGCTGACTCTCTTGCTGAGGAACTGGTCGGTGTTGTAGAAGTTCTTGAAGAACTCGGTGAAGAACGCGTAACGGTCTGCTTTGATGGCAGTCTGAATTCCGTCGAATACACTCTTGTCAACTCCTTCTGGGTTGTCCGGTGCCTTTAGAAGATATGGTGGGACTGATGATATGAATACGGCCTTGCTTACGTCCTTTGATCCGTATCGTCCCATATATCGTGCGACTTCACCCCCTCCCATCGAGAAACCTACAAGTGCAAAATCATGCAGTTCGATTTGACCGACTAGTCTGTGCAGATCTTGGGCGAACGTATCATAGTTGTAGCCGCTTGTCGGCTTGCTGGACTTACCGAAGCCCCTGCGGTCGTAGGTGATTACCCGGTAGCCCGCATCGAGCAGGACTGGCAATTGTTTTTCCCAGGACGCTCCGCTCAACGGATATCCATGAATCAGTACAATCGGCTTACCCGAACCATGATCTTCGTAATAGAGATCAATATTCCCAGAGTTTTCCTTACCAACATTAACGACTGGCATTGAGATTCAGCTCGTCAACTCCATTCATACTTATCACTATCGGTCTCCCACCCCGGGCTTGCCCCTCTTAGGGTCCTGTCAAGTTTGGTCATACGTCCCTGTGCCATTTGCAACGGGTTTTCTGGAACAACTAGGACCAGCTTGACTTCATCGGCATATCCAACAACTAGTGGCATCGCTCCGAGACATCACTCATGTTCTCTTGGGGTTCTAGGTTGATGACAACAATGCTTGACTAGGGCCCAATGGTCATCGGGCCTCGAGAAACGACTAAACTATAGATATCCGGTTCTATCCTTCTCACAGAGAGGACTCCGTTTGGCTAAGGCCTCGAGCGAGACCGTCGTTGAACCGCCAGACAAGATTTTTCACGAGATCGATTCTAGCAGCGACAAATTTGTTGAACAGCTACGGACCCTATGCAGACAGCCCAGCGTTTCAGCCCAGAACCTTGGACTAGACGAGACTGCTGAACTCGTTAGCAAACTTCTCCAGGAGATCAGCTTCACAGTAGAACGGTTCTCCCCAAGTAAGGGTCCTCCCGTAGTATACGCTGAACTTCGGTCTAAGACCGGGAGAAGGACGCTTGTCTTCTACAACCATTACGATGTGCAGCCTGTCGAGCCGGTTGAGCTGTGGAAGAATCCGCCGTTCTCGGCGACCGTCGAGGATGGCAGAATCTACGCCAGGGGAGCGAGCGACAACAAGGGAAACATCGTCTCTCGATTAATGGCGATAAACGCGTTCTTGAAGGCGAGAGGAGACGTTCCTTGCAATATCAAGTGGGCGATCGAGGGGGAGGAAGAGATTGGAAGTCCGCATTTTTCCGAGTTCATTACGCGATACAAGGACAGGCTGACTGGAGAGTCGGCCATATGGGAGTTCGGAGGCCTAGACTATGATGATCGACCCCTCGTCACTTTAGGCTTGAAGGGAATGCTCTATGTCGAGTTCAAAGTTCAGACTGCACTGAAGGACTCACACTCGGCTCGTGCCGCGGTCGTCGAGAACCCAGCGTGGCGTCTAGTCCGAATGCTCGACACGATCACGGACGAGGATGGCAGGATCATGGTAGAAGGCTGGTACGACGATGTCAAATCGTTCACTCCAGAGGAGCTGGAAGTCATACGTGCAATGCCGTTGGAAGAGCATAGCATCCGGGACGAGCTGGGAGTCAAGAACTTCCTCTTCGGCCTAACAGGATTCGAGTTCAAGAAAGCATTCTACGGAAACCCCACGGCGAACATCGCAGGAATATGGTCAGGCTACACTGGCCTAGGCCACAAAACAGTTCTTCCCTCCGTTGCCCAAGCGAAGATGGACTTTCGCCTGGTGCCCAACCAGGACCCAGTAAAGCTAGCAGGAAAATTGAAGCAGCACTTGGTCCGGCATGGTTTCGCCGATGTGGAAGTGAACCTTCAGGCTGAGAATCCAGCAGCGCGAACTCCGATCGACTCGCCGGTCGCGAAGATTGCAGCCAGGGCTGGAAGAGAAGTGTTCCACAAAGAACCCGTAACCCTAGTGACCTCGGCAGCCTCGGGTCCCATGCACTATTACACAAACACACTAGGACTACCGACGGTGG
>Ga0137396_10000584_pt1 | contig 17674 bp, 13 predicted proteins | sample czc16metaG_FD_108284 | JGI IMG/M metagenome (GOLD analysis project Ga0137396, IMG submission 108284) | Vadose zone soil microbial communities from Angelo Coast Range Reserve, California, USA - czcobulk3.16 metaG | ecosystem: Environmental > Terrestrial > Soil > Vadose zone | place: USA...
CACACCACCGGTTCGCGTGCCGAGAGCGGCTTTTCGTAAACGGCCAATACAGCCTCCAGGCGCGCGATATATTCCTCATCGAGTTCGGCCACGCACCACATTTTTTTCCCGCCACGGTTTCAGGTCGTGGCTTTCGAGCAGGACTCGGACCGTCTCTCGTCCCACCCGTGGCACCAGCTTGCGCTTCACTGCTTCCTCCGCTAGCAAGCGCACCGTCCACCGCGCCCGGCCCTCCGGCGGTGGACCGCAAACCAGGGCCACGATGCGCTGCCGCTGCTGTGCATCCAACCGCGCTTCTTTCCCCGGCCGCGCCCCCTCGTACAAGGCCCGCTCCAACCCGCCTTGCTGATAGCGTTGGCTGGTCAGCCACACGGTCTTTGGGGTCAACCCAACGTTGCGGGCCACCTTGCGAATCGCTTGCCCATCTGCCAGTTGTCGCAGCACCAAGGCGCGTAGCACCGTTCGTACCGGCTGCAGACCGCCACGCAACAATTTATCCAATTGTTGCTGTTCCGCCTTCGACAACCGAACCTGAACCCTCCCGCCATCTTCCATGTCCCAGCAATACGCCCGGACACCCTCGGCCACAAGTACTTACATGTATTACTCTCTATGTGGTCACGGTACTAGCCGAGATGGATTTGAATAAGTTGTCAGTACGACAACTTCACCTCACCTCCCTCGGACCGCGGCGCCGCAGTATCGCGGACGTCGCGCACCGTCCTGCATGTGCTGTCCATTGCACGCTGCTGCCTAGAGCCGTCTGCCTTCATGCGTCGCTTGATCGAGTCGCAGATATGAGTCGCCACGTACTTGAAGTCAGGCAGCCCGTGCGGATTGCGGGGGATGCCGTCGCCATCGTCTTTCACCATCAGATAGTGCTCCCCGTGCTCGCGCCCGCGCGTGACGGCAATGGTCTTGGCGCGCGCATCGATGCTGTTCTCGACGAACTCCGCGATGGCCTTGAGAGGATTGCTTTGCGAAAGAGCGATGATACGGATCGCGTTCCAATCATCGCCGATCCGCAATTTGCCGCTCTCTGATTCCGTCGGGTTGGTTGTGCCTGTTTTCGCCACGGTGACAAGGAATTCGACGCGTTGAGTGCAACAGAGGGACGACCGGTCTCAGCCTCCATCAGGCACTCACTATACCGACGGCCTTAATGCCAGGCAAGGCGCAGCCGTCACCGAACAGATCGCCGTGACTGAGCGTGTCGAAACCTCCGGTCCCGCCGATGAAAATATATTCCCCTAAGGGTGAGCAGACGCAGTATCTGCCTACGTCGCCAAATGGATTTTCTTGAGGCGCAGCATGCGCTGCAGGTATCGCCGCCATGACAGCCGCGGCAAATGTTAGACAATGGCGGAGACATCGCGAAGCGAGGCCGCGCATCGAAGTCACCATCAGAGAAGTCTGTCATTTCCCAGCATAAGCAACTTTCCCCGCGCCTTCAACTCCGCAATGCTTTCTCCGTAAGGGGGTTTTCAGCAAAAACAAAATGGTCCGGGTGGCAGGAGTTGAACCGGCGTGCTCATTCGCCCAAGACATGTCGGTGGCGACTCCGTGTATTTCCACGCCTGCTACCTCTTGGGGAAGAAGTTCATCAAGCACATTGACAAGAAGGACGGCGACAAGCACGACGACGACTACAAATCGTCTGCTTACTGTTGCACCGGTCACTTAGATTTGGATTTGGTACGGTGAGTCAATAACTCCGAGCGACCGATGACGGTTCGCGGGTTTTTGAGTTTCGGTGGGTTGGAGATTCCCTCGAAAGCTGCGGCCGACTTCCACGGGCTCAAGCCGTACATACGGGCATCGCGCAGAACACTCACTCCCTCGCTCCATGCAGCTAGCATCCGTTTTCCAGTGTCCTTAAAACCTGCCAGGCTCTTCATTACTTCACGAACGGCAGGAACGGTGTCTGCCACCGCATCACTGATGCGCTCCAGGATTTCCTTCTGCTCGCGTTGAGAAATGCCAAAGGTGGAAGTAATAAAGGTGCCCAGAGTTTTTCCGGGCAACCATGTCTTCCTCCCCATGAAACTGATTCCGGGGGGATTGTTCTGGTAACCCTCGTAAACTGAAGTCGTGAAGAAGTCGTACGCGGGTGCGAGACGTGCGTCCGTTCGTGACGTGTATAGCAATGCCAAATTCTTCGAATGACAGTCAGCGTTCCTCAGCGCGTACGTCAACAGCAGAATTGCAGTTAGCTTCTGGAAGGTCTCGCGCTGATCTCCGCCCGGCACATAGGTCCGAACCGCCTTCGCGATTCGCTCCCATGTGGTTTCGTACTTCGCGGATGGCCGAAGTCCGAGTAGCGCACAAAAATCTTCCAATGCTCGGAACGGCTTTCCGTTCTCGTCGACGTCGAACCGATGTACTACCAGAACTTTGCCATCCTGAGAGAGTTCGGTTTTCGCACTTTCGACAACCCTCGCTGCCACCTGCATGCACAAGTGTTCGTTGGCAGTCGCGAACGGAAGCTTGCTGGATGATCCTTTGATGATGTGCTCGTGGGTCAGCAACGAAGCCTTCTTGTGCGGTCCCAGGCCGCTTTGCTTCTTCTGTTCGGTGTCCAAGAACTTCGGCAGGACGCCTGAAACGCCGCTCTTTGCGTGTTCTCGAACAAGTCGCGAAAATGCCTCCTCCGAGTTGTCACCCTTCAGCAACTCGGCAACTTCGATCGGTTTTGCCGGCTCGTCCAGTGCGGCCTCAGGTGGAGCGACCTGGAGCCTTCCAACCATGTTTCGACCGATAACGGAGAGGAGTGCGACTGGGCTCGCCCCGATATGCGGTCCGAATTCCTCCTGCAAGACCTGCAGGAGGTAGCCCTCCGGAAGGTTCATCTGGAAAATGGGGTGAAGTTGGTCGTCCCACGGGTACGATTCGGTGCGGACGGGCATCGTCAAAGAGACGAGGTTCTCCGGCGCCACGTCTGGAACGTAAGTCATCACGCTCTTGAAGTCGCCGACTTGTTCAAGAATGCCAACGTGGCGACCGAGGACGTGGACATTCAGCTTCAAGCACCACCCCGTTCGCGCCGCAGTTCGTCGAGGGTACCTGAGGCTCCTACCTCGGTGAAACTCATTTCAAGGCCCAGCACGGCGAGTACCGCCAGGAGTTTGCGGGAACCGAACTCCGATACCTGTCCTCGTTCAAAGCGCACCAGGGATTCCCTCGTGATGCCAGAGCGCAGGGAAACCTCGCTCTGGTTCAGCCCAAGAGCCTTTCGTCTGGTTGAGACCGCTTCGCCCAGTTCTGCCAGCGTCTGCATAATGTGATTTATACATCACTTTTTAACGATTTTCAATACATTTGTGATATATACATCACTTCTATGAGTTGGCCTCCCTCGCTGGAGGTAGAGGAGGTCATCCCGCTTCCGGTTGACCCGCGCCACCGTGTCCCTTCCTCGAAAAAGTGGACACCTATGGACACTAAGGCGCGGACGAGTCAATAGATTATTGAAAACAAAAATGATGTGGCAGCCGGACCTGTAAGCCGAATTCGCAGGGCTGCGTTGCAAACACACAAGTTATTTGAAATCAGTCGCTGCGGAGTGTCAATGATGTCAACTTTGGCAGTGATGGCAGGTTTTGCGTCACACCGGCGTCACAATCCTAGATTGGGATGGACGTTTGCCAAGATCAACCAGATGCACGCGCCCCGCTCATGCCAACGAGCGAGCAGCAGATGGTTGGTCAAGGCAAAAAGCGAGGGAGCCGCACCCGCACGGCTCCTCCATACTCGCTCACCGATTTGTTTCTACATCAGGCAGCAGCTTTCTTACGCCGATCAGCAGCAGCAGCCGCAGGTTGGTTGACTGCTGCTGCAGGTTGATTAGGAGCAGCAGGTGCCGGCTGATTGGCCCCTGCACCCAGCAGGTTCGCGAGGGGGTTGTTGCCTCCTCCGATCGCTCCCGCCAACAGCAGATTATCGAACGAACCCCCTTGCGAGCGTAACAACAGGAGAGGAAGCAGATTTGCAGCTCGGATACGAAAGTACGACTCAGATCGACCTCGACGATGTTGTGACACTACGCGCATTCCAATTAACTGAATGGGTTCCTCGCGTTCCAGGCACTTGGTGGGACGAAAGGGGGTCAGGAACAGCGGGCACCCGCGGTGGGTCACGTTGAATCGCGAGTAATTGGATCCCGTCCACTTGAAGTCTACAGCCCAAGGAGGGCTTATGGCCGCGAACTGTTAAGCGCGGCATACGGGAGTATGGAAATGAAGAAGACTTGTGGCGTGACCTGCTCATATGCGGTGCTGTTTATAAAATGAGCTGAGCTGGATCACGTTTATATGCTGCACGCGGAAGAAATGACTGTCTATCGATTTCACCGCCAGAGCCAAAAAGAATGGGCCGCGCGTTGGCGGCCCAAAAAAAAGCACCTCTACGTGCCGTTTTCAAGTGGCGCGAGTCTTCTGGGCTGCCGAGCAGGTTTGCGCGAGCAGCCCCGCTTAGCGGCTGGGTGACGTCACACCAAATCCGTTTGCTACGGCCGGTTGGCAGCAGGCGGCCTCGCAGCTCTCGCCCGATTGACAGCAGCAGCTCTTCTCCGCGCAGCAGGTCTCCCTCGATTAGCAGCACGTGCTTGAGGCTGGCGGGCACCTGCAAGTGCTCGAGGTTGATTGGGTGGTCCAGGGTTAAAGAGGTTGGCTAAAACGTTATTACCTCCTCCAAAAGCGCCGGCCAAGAGCAGGCTATCTAATGCACCACCTTGCGAGCGCAAAAATAGCAGAGGAAGTAAATTCGCAATGTTCTGTGGTTGCTGTTGTCCTCCTAATGCTGAGCTAAGTAGCAAAGCGTCGGCAATTTTATCTCCACCGTTGCCGCCACTCAGAAGCAATAACGGCAACAGGTTATTCGCTCTCGGGTTTCTGCCGCCGCCTCCTCCTGGGGGAGGGTTCAAGGCTTGAGCCAGGTTGACAGCTCTCACAAGTACAGCCATTCCCAAGATGTTATTGGTCGGGACGTACTCCACGACTTGGCTGCTCTCCAATTCTAGGCCGTGAAGGTGCCCGTTCTGATCGACGTTCTGCACGAAAAGCACATTGAGCGGATTGTCGGAAAGAACAACGACGTCACCTGCGGCAACTCTCTGACTCGGGATTCGAACCACAACGTTTTGGATACTCTCAATCGTAAGACCCGTGACATCTCGCAGCTGCCCGTTCTCGTTAACGACCCATCGATCTCCGAAGCGAACCGCCAAACCTGCGGGACTCAGCCGGAAACTTCCAGAAGTGTCTCTGCCAATTGCAATGCCGCCTAGAACCGAACTTGCATCCATAAACCCTCCTGACCGCATGAGCATGTCAGGCAGTATTCTCCTACTGTTTTGTGTCGGGTGTCGGAAAGGAGAATGCCACGTCCTCGATGAAGGAGGTCAGCTCCTCCCTGGGACACTAGTTACGGGGCAAAATTAGTGTAGCACGAGATAAGTGACACCTCCTTCGTATCTGGTGATATCACTCAAACCAGGCTCATTGCACGCTTAGGTCTGGTGTTGAGAGAGAACTCCCCCAGAAGTCAGAACTGCTTTGCCGCTGGCCTGCCGCACAGCGTCTAATGCTCGTGCTGCCTCCTCGAATTCAGGTCCTGAATCGACGGCAGCAGCCAGATGTTCTTCGGCGGATTGCATGTTCCCGATAGCGAGCAATCCCAAAGCGAGGTTGTAGTGCGCGCGAGGATTTGTTGGAGCGAGTTCTACTGCTCGTTTGCAGTGTTCTATCGCAGACGCGTAATCACGTCTTGCCAGGCACACGAAACCGAGAGTGGCCCACCCTTCAGCGTGGGTGGGAGCAAGAAAGAGTAAGCGCTGCAAAAGTTCTGCGGCACGCGTCAGGTTGGCTGTGGCGGCAGCGAGGACAGCCGCAGGGAACAGAGCCTCCGGATTGTTGGGATCCGATTGCACCACGTTGTCGTAGGCAGCCGCCGCACCCGGCAAGTCGCCGGTGACATGCAGGGCCTGGGCCAGATTCAGCAAGGCAGAGCGGTGAGTGGGGTCGTGCTCCAACGCCTCACGATAGGCGGCAATTGCGCCTTGGTAATCGCCGAGAGCGAGCAGCGAATTGCCCTTATTGTTGTGAGCCAGGGCGTAATCGGGTTGGGCCGCGATGGCGCGCTCGTACCAGGGCAGAGCATCGGCGTGGCGTCCCTGCTGGCTGAGCAGGAATCCGTAATTGCTCAAGGCGGCGGCGTTGCTGGGGTCCAGTTCAATCGCACTGGTATATTCGCGAGCCGCCTCGTCCAGGCGCCCGGCAACATGTTCAAAGAGACCGCGATTATTGTGTTCAACGGACTGGACGGAATACCCGGGGAACGCGGCGCCGTCGGAACTGAAGTGTGTCATGTTCGTCTCCTTCCTTACATCTTGCTCACATCGGTAGCAGGTCCTTCACGGCCTGCTTGATATCAATCTCGGGCTTGATGAATTCCAGCTGATCCAAAGAGAGATTGAAGGGCTTGCCCGTCTCGTAATGCACGGGGAAGCGGACACCGATCTTCAGCCCGCTGCCCCACTCCTTGGATGCGAGCTTCCAGTCTTTGCGATAAACCTCGATGGTGGTGATGAATAGATCTACCTCAACCTTAACGTAAGCGCTGATGTCGAACTTGAGCGATGGTTGGGCTGACAGTTCCGCCACCGCATCGAGGGCAAAAATCCCGTTCTGATAGTTGATTTGGACCTTGGTAGACAGAGCCCCCATCAACCCAAGAGATGCGGCCAGCTCGATTCCGCCCGTCGCCGAGGCAATGGCGAGGCTGAGACCCAGTCCGCCGTGTACGGCGAGAACGAGTTCGGCATGCGCGGGTACGAAGAGTTCCGCCGCGGCCTGAAACTCAAGCGCATTTTCGTCTTTGGAAAGGTCAATGGTGGCCTTGGCTTTGACGCCGCGAAGTTGTCCGGGGCCGATTCCGGCGCGGGCCTTGATGTCAGCGCCGATCTCGGCAACCAGTCCGACGCTGCGCGTGCCGAGCGGAATGGCGAAGATGGGAATCTGGACGCCGAAGCTGAATATCTTCTTCTCGTAGGCTTTCTCCGGGAAGATGTTGATCGTATCCGGGACGCGGATTTCGCCGCTAACCTTGGTCTTGCCGTCTTCGAGAATTTCGATGCCGACCCCGGCGACCAGACCAGGAAGGATTTCATAGGCGAGTTCGCCCCCGCCCGTGAGTTTGTGTTTTTCCGTCAGCTCGGCGTGGACCTTGCCGGTGAGTTTGCCTTTTTTGTACGAGATCTCGCCGGAACCGGTCAGCAGGCCCTTGGCATAGCGAACTTCAAATGTTGCTCCCGCCCCTTGGAGACCGGGTACATCGAGTCCCAGCTTGGCGATGCCACTGAGATCGCCGTCGGCGTAGGTGAGACTGATGTCCGATTCCTTGACGCCGGGGATGCTGAGCGCGGCGGCGCCGGTAATCGCGAAATTGCCTTGCTTATCGAGCGAGAAAGACAGCGTTCCTTTCTTCACGCCGGGTACGCTCAGTTGCACCTCACCGACTCCAGAGATAGTCGTATCAGTGATGTCAACAGTCAGGTTGGCCGACTTGATGCCGGGCAGTTTGAACTTGTCCTTGCCAATGCTGATCTGACCCGTGAGTTGCTTGTCGCGGTAGGAAATCTTGCCTTGCGCTTTGTCGAGTCCGGGAACGTGGAAGTCCACGACGCCGTCAGCGCGGAAACCGTCTTTGTCGGCGTTCGCGGTGAGCTTGGCGTCGGCGTAAGTACTGACTTTGAAAGCCAGAACGCCCTTGGCCGAAAAGGCAGATTCATTGAGAGCGGCCTCGATGCTGCATTCGGTGATGGTGACGCCGGGAATAGGGATCGAGACGTCCGTGCCAGCGACTTTGAGACTTCCGCTAAAAGCGCCTTTTTCGACCTGTAGGAATACCTCGGCTTTCTTCAGTAACGGCAGGCTGGGGTTGAACTTGGCTTGTCCTTTGAAGCCGGTGCTGTCGAAATCAGCGGAGAAGTCCGCTTCGCTGAGAAAAGGGAACAGGAGCTTGAGGTTCTTGTTGGGGGTATCGAGACTGGCCTCGCCCTTAGTAATGAGGATGGCAATCTTGCTCTGCGTTCTAACCTTCAGGAATTCCTTAACAGCAGAAGAGATCACACCGTCAATGGTTCCGGTCTTGACGTTGTCGCCATCGGACTCGTCGACTTTGATCTTGGAAAGCTCGAATCCGGAAATGGCGAAACGATCAGCACGAATGATGGTTCCGTCTGGCGTGATGCCGAGACTTACGTTAGACCCGGCAGCCTTGAACTTTACAATCTGGTCGCCCTTGCGCCGGAAGGCCCCTCCCTTCCAGTTGGGAATGTCAAAATCGATGCAAGGGTCTTTTTGCGTAAAGGGCGGCTCCGCTTCCACATCGTCAAACTGCACAACTACGCCCGGTTGCTTGAGGTCTCGGATCTGTTCATTCCATATCCGCGTGCCCGCCTTCGAATTACGATCTCGATCAAGGAGCCGGAGATTGGAAACATCATCGGCGCCGCCGACCTGGAGCTCCACTACGTGGTCTGGGGAACACTGCTGGCGCAGGTCCCCAAGCGCATTCTGAGTTTCTTTCGGTCGGCCTCGATTCCATTCGGGCCATGCCGTGCTTTCAACCCGGCCCGGATGAAGGTCGCGCAATTGGCCCGAACTTGCGCGTTGTTTGTAAATCGCCAGGACTGCGGCCGCGTCTTCAGCGCTACCTAGCTTCTCTCCCGGGATCTTGAACTTCTTGCTTGCCTTGACGATGTTAGGTGGCGCCGTTGCGCGGTGAATTCGACCATCACTCGATCCGGTGACACTAGGCGAACGGCCGCGAGCGATGTCAGCCGCGGCGTGGTCGGCTTCCTGTTCCAGGGGATCGTGGCGTCCGCCATCGATCTGCTTGCCTGCGGCAGACGCGCGCCCGGTATTTTGCTGAACGACGTGCGCCAGTTCATGCGCGATCAGTTCCCGGCCCGGCTCGGTATCGGGTTGATATTCGCCCTGGGCAAAGTAAATGTGATTGCCAGAGGTGAAGGCTCGGGCATGAACCGCGCCAGCGGCTTGGGCAGCGGCGGAGTCGGAGTGCACCAGCACTCCTTCAAACTTGCGGCCGAACTGTGATTCCATGCGCTGCCGCAGATCCAGTGGGAGTGGCTTGCCGCCACTCTGTTCTAAGGCGGCGTGGTCCGGCATCAAGGCGGGCGTGGAACCGGAGTCCCTCGCTTGCCGCTGAATGGCGCGATGGTCGTCGCGCTTCTTGTCACAGTCGGCACACGCGCCACAGGCGCACTTGCGCTGCAGCACAGCCCCGGTAAATTGATTCCCGCGCTTGCGTTGGAGATCACGAGCGGCCTCCGCCTGTCGAGCCGGAGAACCTCCGAGTGCATTCATTTCAGGCCGAAAGGAATCAGGCGTACGGGCCGGACTGCCGCTGAACGGAACAGGCGTGGACGACGCCGGAACAGGCGGAGGAGCGCTGGTTTGCGCCGGCGCGGGCTGCGGCGGGAGTGGCGCCTTCGTCAGCGGATTCTTGGAAGGCGCGTCCATCAGCGCACCGCGGAGTAGTAGTCGCCGAACTCGGCGCGCTCGCAAACCTTGCCCATCTTCTGGTACTCGCGTTTCAGCCCGCGAAGCAGGTGGTGCATGCTGATGGAGCCGCCATTGCCGGCAGCGTGAAACGCTGCGGCGACAGCAATGTTGCGGATGTTGCCGCCGGCGAGGTTGAAGCGTTCGGCAAGAAATTCGAAGTCAATGCCGGGTTCAAGCGGCGCCGTGGTCGGGAACACGGTCTGCCAGATGCGGCGGCGGTGATCGGCATCGGGCAAAGGAAATTCGACGACGAAGTTCATGCGGCGCTGGAATGCGGAGTCGATATTGCGCCCCATATTGCTGGCGAGAATCACGACGCCGGGATAGTCCTCGACGCGCTGGAGCAGATAGTTGACTTCCAGATTGGCGTACCGGTCGTGAGCATCGCGGACATCGGTGCGCTTGCCGAACACTGCGTCGGCCTCGTCGAAGAACAGGATGCCGCCGCTCCGCTCTCCATCTTCGAAGACACGAGCGAGATTCTTTTCGGTCTCCCCGATGTACTTGCTCACGAGTGACGACAGATCAATCTTGAAGAGATCGAGGCCGAGAGCGCCAGCAATGACTTCTGCCGCCAGAGTTTTGCCGGTACCGGATGGTCCGGAGAAGAGCGCCAAGAGTCCGCATCCGAGGCCGACTTTGGCCTGGAATCCCCAATCGGTGAACACGCGCGAATGGAAGCGGACCTGGTCGCAGAGTTCGTGCAACTGATCCAGCGCCGGACGGGCAAGAACTAGGTCGTCCCAGCTCCGACGAATCGGGACTTTAACCGCGAACGACACGAGGTTGCTGGAGGAGAGTGCGCGGCAGGCAGCGAGGAAATCGGTGTCGGCAGGATCCGCTGCATCCCGCTCGAGAGCGATCTCTCTCGCGCGGGCGGCTGCATCTTCGATCTGCCCTGGAAGAAAGCGATAGAGAGACGCGAGACGGCTGCCGAGCTCGGGTGAAGAGACTTGACGCATCCAGATCTGGCGCCGTTGAGTTTCTTCCGGCACACCGATCGTGATTTCAAGACACGTGCGTTGCGGACGCTCGGGGGCACGCCATGGCTCAGTCTTTGCCAAAAACAGAAGAACTGGCCAGCGTTGAATTGTGTGGAAAATCGCGAGAAGGTTGTCACGAGCCACTTCCAGGTAAAGCGGAACGTTATAGAGGGTCGCTTCGCGCAGGGCGCTGGCGAGTGCGGTGTCGAGTGCTTTGCCTGCACTCACGGCAGCCGCGAGGTCGCAGAACAGCAGAGGCAGACCGCGGCGGCGGCACACGGCTTGGGCAAAAGTCTTCTTGCCAGCCCCGTGGGGACCACTCAACAGGCAGCACCAGTCGCCTTCCGGCGGACGGCGATCCAGCGCGATCAATTGTTCCTGGTGAAGCCTGCTCCAGATAGGCGTTTTTGCGGCTGGACTCAGCCAGCGGGCGAGGGGAACGGGTTCTCGTAAAGCGACATCGAGGTCGTCACTGCCGAGCAGGAAACTGGCGATACGGCGATCCAGACGCAACGGGAGGGCGAGAAGGGAATGGCCAGAATCCGGCACTCGTGCCAGGATGAAGCGCTGCAGCGGAGCTTCCGGATCCTCAAAGATTAAACGGGCATCGAGCTGACTGCCTATGCCGGAGCGAAACAAACTGAGAGCGAGTCCCACGGTTGGCTGTGTGGCCTGCACGTCATCCTGCAACCAGCCATAGATGCGCTCATACTTGCGGTCAATTTCCGGAGCCAGACACAAGACCACAGTCGATCGCTCAAGGTCGCTCAGTCCGAACGCGCGGGTCAGACGATCGACGCGGCCGGAGGCTGGCGGTGGAACCGAATCGGGAGCGAGAGGAGCGACGGGATTTCCGGTGGTTGTTGCCAGCAGGCGATCCACCTCGGCGTCGGAGATGTAGAGTCCGCCTTGCGGCACGTCCGTGCGCGCCGCGTGAACGGCAGCAAGGGCGGTCGCCAGCACGGAATCCAGACGCGTGAGCTCCGCTCGCAGACAGTTGAGTTCGGTATCAGTCAAGGTCGATCTCCAACAGTCTGCTGCCGGCCCAGGGCATTACCAGGGGGGTGGAGGCGAAACCGGCCATGCGAAGGACAACGCGCAGCGGACACACCAGGAAGCGCACAGACATGCGGGCCGGGGACAGAGTGACGAAGCCGCGGCAGCGAAGCAGGTTGCGATGGATGTACTCGTTGCTGCTTTCAGAGAATGCACCAAGCTGCAGGCGGAAGTCCCCCATCATTTTCCGGCTGTGAGATTGCAGCATGGCATCAATCGCGGGGAAGGCTTCCAGCGGGCCTCCGGGAGCGGCCAGGCTGAACCATGGGTCGGCAACACGCTCGTTGTGAGGCGCGGGCGTCCATGCTGATAAATGCTGCGCCATGAGTTGGGGCGACGGCGGACCGTCCAATCCGGCGAGCGCCGCAACGCCAGGATCGGCGACAGTCTCAGCAAGGTTCGACGCGCCCAGGCACTGTAATAAGGTCAGATACCGGGCGAATGCGGAGAGCTTGTCGCCTTCCGCGCTTCGCGACGCGAGAACGAGCAGTGACGCTCCTGCGAACTCCGTGATGAATAGCCGCTCTACGGTCGGCACAACGCCGGTTTGTGAGACCTCCAACGCAGATGCGATTTCGTGGGCAGGCACAGCCTGCAGGAAGGCCCCGACGAAGCGAGCCTGCTCGCCCGTATCCAGCAGCGGCCGTATGCGGGCCCAATCGCCCGTGCGAATTATGGCGGACAATTGCGGTTGCAAGCGGCAGATAGAACCAAGTTCCATGAAGCGCCATATGAAGCGCGCCAGATTCACATCAGGCCCGAGGTCAGCGCGCTCGGCCAGGATTTCGAAGTACAAAAGAAGCGTGTCGCGCGCCTGTGATCCTGAAGGAACAAATCTGCGTACAGTCAGTGCCTGCACTGCTGCTTTATGCCAGCGGCGATAGTTCGCTGCGGAAACCACTTCCGGGCTGGGCGGCAAGAGACAACGCCGAACGACATCTGCAATCTGTTCAGAGCTGAAAAGCTGAAGGACCTCCTCGAGCCGATTGCGCGCATGAAGGTCATGCAGGGCATCGCGTCCCCTGTCGGGATCTTCCATCAGCAAAAGTCTGGCGCGGTCTCCGTTAGAAATGCCTGGTGGCTCCACCAGGCGGCGGTAGTACCACACCGCGTCGGGTGTGCCATGAGCAAGATCGACAAGAAATGAAGCAAGCAGCTCGGCGCGGTCGCGAAAGACGACCACCCCTTCGCCGCGGCGAATACGTTCGATGATTCCTGTGGATACCGAACCGGCCCAGCCTTTTGCCAAGTCGTAGTCGCCGGAGCTTGGCTGAAGCATCACAGTCATTTCCATGTGGTCGACGAAATAGAGCGTGCCATCCTCTTCCGAAATGGAGTCCATCTCGCGCTCGAGGGCGGTCGACAGCAGTCGGGTGGCGACCAAGTCCATGCGTTCGCGTATTGCGGATTCATTGCCAGCGCCGCGCGGAACCGTGTAGTGGCAGTCGAGTTGGTAAATCGACAGGTCCATGTCGGTCAAGGGATGAGTTCTATCGCCAGCGAGGCGCTGTTAAAGCCCACGGCCGAGGCGGTAATGTGCGCCAGTATGGTGTCGCGCCCGGCGGTGAAGATCACGCTCGCTGTGCCATCTTTGAGTGCCGCCGTACGCGCCGCGAGCCGTCCCGCGGTGGTTCGAAAAGTGACAGTTGCTGAAGTTTTAATTAACTCGCCCCCCTCCGTTTGTGCGACGACGGTCAACGTGGTGGTGCTCCGGCCATCCGCCTTGAGATCGGGAACGCCATCACCGTCCTCATCCTGCGTGGTTGTGCTGAGCTTGAGGACCGGCTGGGCGGTTTTGGGGAGTTCCACGATCTGAGGTTTGTCGGGAAAGCCGGTCAGTTTGACCTCGGAGGGCGGGAGATTGAAATCAGAGTGAACTGCAATCGAGCCCGAGTGAGCCAAGTCTTCGGTATTGACGGGGCCACTGGCGCTACCAACTACCTCACCTCGCGAATTCACGATGTAATACATGGTGTGCCTCTCACTTGACACCGATGATCAGGTAGTTGACCGTGCCCGACAGGTTTTCATTCGGTGTAATCCATTTCGCATTGACGACACGGCCAGCCTGTACTTCGCAGTAGAAATCGTGGAGATAGGCGCTCAGATAGCCATTCATCGTCACCGGGCTGACAATCCACTTACACTGTGCCTCCGTGTACCCGGCCGGCAGCGGGATTACAGCGCCATCGGACAGTTGGCCGCTCAGCACCGCGGTGAAATTCGCGCTCGAGGGAAGTCCATCGAGTTTGGCGCCGTCCGCGGCCACGTTGCGGCCGTTGACCGTCCCCGTGGTTTGCAGACTCCCCGCCGCTTTGACGTTTCCCTGGTTATCGACCACGAACTGCTCTTTGAATTGCCCATCGCCGAAATAGACAGGGCCCACGACAAGGCGATCGTCGCCGCCGAGGTTGTCTCCGATCTGAATGCGCAGGTCGTTGCGGTCAGGTGCATTGTTAAAGCGCGAGAAGGCCATGGGGTCGGTATCGTCGGTGCCATCGGACTGCTTGAGGAGAAGCTGGCCGCCCCACAATTCCATTCCCCCCTTCACCACGCTTGCGCCGGAGACGGTGATGCCGTTCGTGACGGAGACGCTCTGCGCGGTGACATCGTCCTTGTCGAGCAGGATGTGGTTACCGCCGTTGCCGTCGTTGGTGCGAATGGCGAGATCGTGAGTCGCGCCCGTGCCGGCGTTTGCCGGGCGCGTCAGAGTCGCCAGGTCCTGGACGGTATCGGGTTCGGCATAGAGCTTGCCGCCACCCGTGCCAACCGTCCCCTTGACGACGATTTTCTGATCCACCGAGAGATTCTTGGCGACGGCGAGATTGTCCTTGTCAATCTGCACAGTGTTGCCGCCGTTCGCGTCGTTGGTGCGAATGTGTAGGTCGGAGCCTGCAGTCGCAGCTGCGGACTTGTTGGTGGTGAGGATGGCGTCGTTAGCGCCCTCGACACGAATCCGCAGCGTCGAGGCATGCACGTCGAACTGACCCGTTTGCGAGTAGACCTCGATGCCGTTGAGACCGGCGTAGTGACGCCCAGTCGGATCAACTCCCGTGATGGCGCCCGCAGTCCAGATGATCTTGCCGAGAAAAACCGGCCAGGGTTGTGCCACCGGGTCGTCGGGCAGGTCCTCCCATGCAACTGGCCATTTACTTTGATCGGCGGGATCCTGCGTATCGAACGGAGGCGGATGGTCCTGATAGATGATGAGGAAGGATTCGCGAATGCGCGTGTTGCTTGCCCCGGAGATGCAAGAGGCATAACCATTGATGGCCGGCGCGGTGGTTTCCGTACTGTAGGCGATCCAGATTTCCAGCGTGGCATTCGCCTGGCCTGCCAGTTGGGCGGCAATCTCGGTCGTGTCGAGAGGCTCGTCTTCAAATACGTAAATCTCGCGGCCGTAGCCATCAATGGCCATGCCGGCGCCAACGACCCATATGTTGCTCGCGTTCTGTGCGATGCCGAGGCCCGAGACGATCCCCCAGGTGTGTTCGCTGATGTAGTGGCGGCGCCGGCTCTCGTCCATGTACGTCTGTTCCGTGGTGAAGTCGGCGGCGCTCAGGAACTGGCCCTCGTTGTAGTTGACTCGGAGAATGTCTTCAGTAGCCATGTATTTACCCTGCGATGGTGCGAATGCCGGCCACGCTGTTGTCCGGTGCGACCAGCACCTCGACATGCGCGCCCCGATTGACGGTAAACGTCTGCTGCGGAATGTTGCTGATTGAGTAGGCTTCCCCTACCGTGGCCGCTCGCTTGACCGTAAAGGTGACTCCCATCGCGGCCAGATTCTTTTGCACCTGGTCCAATGGCTGCTTGTAGAAAGTTGTGGCGCTTGCCTGGTTGGGGTTATCGGCAGGGTTGGGGACGGCGACCGCTTTATTCTTCACCTGCTGCACCAGGTTGGACGAGTACGCCTTGGCCACCTTGTAAGTGTTGATGGTCTGCTGAACCTTCGTGTGCAGACCGACGAAGCCGGCGCGGTCGCCGACATACTTGCTGAGGTCGAGAGTGCAGCAGAGGTATTCCATGACTTTCCCCACGGCAGAAAATAGTGGCTGCAGCCAATAACGAACGCTCATTGCGGAAAGGACCTGGCTCCGAACCGTGTTGCAGATACTGATGACCTTGCCGTCACGCACCTTGAGGCAGGCGAGCAGCACGTATTCGGGCTCACAACAGTCGTTGCACGGAATCAGGTAGGCGTTGCAAACGCAGTCGATCAACAGTTGCACATACAGCAGGAAATACGCTCTGAGCGCCTGCACCACGGAACCCGCGCCAGCGGCAGGACTCACTCCTTCCAGGTTGGTACGGTCGAGATTGATCACCGGCCGGGCGACGCGAAACACCGCGTCGATTGCGCAAAGCTGGTCGATCAAGTTGCAGTGAACAGGGTTGTTAGCCTGGGAAAATTCGATAATGTCCTTCTTCATGCGGGCCACGACAGCCTGGATCGCATCGGCCTGCTGTTGCGCATGCGTCATCTGTTCAATCGCGGCAAGCTCACTGAGGTACGCGACGATCTTTTCGCCTTCGTCCTTAATGCAGGTCATGAGCCTCGACCAGAAGGTCGGCAGGACATTCAACTGCATGGCGGTGTCGTGATCGATGAGATCGACCTTGAAGACCTCAAGAGTGCGCGAAGGCTCGCACCGGCTGACCCGGCAGCCATTGTCGCGGATCAGGGCGCTGACCGGCTTGGTCGGCTTCTCGTCATAGGAGATGACCAGGCAGTATTCGACCTCAGGAGTTTCGCAATCTTTCGGAATCTGAGGTTTGGTGCCGTTGCAGCCGGCCTGTTGCTTCTTGCGACAGTCGAGGTAACCGGCTACGTCGAACGTGTAGGGCGAACAAAAGATGATGTCGTTCCCCAGACAGTCGAGCGCATAGCCCGGATTGATGATCACGGATCCATCAACGCACGGATCGCACTGGACGATAAGGCCGCAGACCACACCCGCTCCGAACAGATAGCGGTTGTGCAGGCGGTTCTTGGCCGCGATGTAATTCATGGCCGCATCAAGATCGAGATCGGTGAGCAATTGGCCGCAGAAAAAGCGCGGCTTCTCGATGCATTCCAATCCGGTGCAACAGGGAGCAGCGGGCGCCGCCATCGGAGCGTTGGCGGACTTGGCAGCTGCGTTCGCAGCCATGTTGCTGGCGCTATCGAAATAAGGAGAGCTGGTCGTTGGCATAGTGTCCTCTTAGGCTTTCGCCCGTGCTTTGATCCAGAACCAGGAGAGGAACGTTCCACCCTGGATACCTTCTTTGGCGCCAGAAGGGTGATCGCCGGTGGGCAGTTCGGCGCGCGGAAACTCAGCATCAATAGCGCGACCACCGGCAGTGAGGAAGTCTCCGAGCAACGTCACACGCACTTCGGCGCCGCTAGTGGCGATGAGGTTCTTCGTTTGGGACGAAAACTGAAACGCAAGGGCGTCAGTTGTGGTCGGCGCTCCGGCGAACGGATCCGCCGACCGGATGCGTCCCCCGGATAGCCTGACGTTTTGTACTGGAATCACCGTGCCCTTCAATTCGCAGAAGCAGCGGAACAGATCGTTTGAGTTGTCTTCCATCTCCACACGGAAGATTCGGGCAGCGGCAACGAGGTCGGGGACGTCAATCCGGCCGGGACCAAATTGCACGATAACTGCCGGGTTATCTCCGACGGTGGCAAATGGAGTCCCAACTCTGTCGTGTATCCAACTGAGAGCGATGATTCGAGTCAAGCCGGGTTCACAGCATTGAGCGTCTGCGCCGTCGGCGCCACGCGGAATAGTGAAGTTCAACACAGCCGCGGACGGCGTTCCTGAGTTTGTGACAGAGGCACTGGTGCCTGGAGCTCCGGTGGTGGTCGTCCCGACGCTCACCGTGCTCGCAGCCCCAGGAGCGCCATCGGCGCCATGGGGAATAACAAAATCTAAAATGGCAGCTGAGGGAGTTCCGGAGTTGGTGACGGCTGCGCTCGCGCCCGCTGCGCCCGTCGTAGTGGTGCCGACGGTTATGGTGCTGGATGCGCCCGGAGGTCCGTCGGCGCCGCGCGGAATCACGAAG
>Ga0137396_10000585_pt1 | contig 17661 bp, 18 predicted proteins | sample czc16metaG_FD_108284 | JGI IMG/M metagenome (GOLD analysis project Ga0137396, IMG submission 108284) | Vadose zone soil microbial communities from Angelo Coast Range Reserve, California, USA - czcobulk3.16 metaG | ecosystem: Environmental > Terrestrial > Soil > Vadose zone | place: USA...
AGCTGCAAGACCTCTTCGCGGAGGGGAACGCTGGTCAGGCGCACGAACTCAATCCCGATCTGCTTACTGAGCAGCCGTCCGACGTGCTCCTGATCCACCACTCCCATATCCAGAAGAACGCGGCCCAGCCGCTCCCCTGTGGCGCGATGAATCTCTAGCGCCCGCGCCAGTTGGTCAGGGGTAATCAGGGACTCCGCGAGTAGGAGATCCCCCAGCTGGCGCCGCCGGCGTCCTGCGCTGTCTGAGGCCGGAGTGCGATCGGATCCCTGATCGGCCACGGAGTCACTCCATTTCCACCGCACCACGCGCGGGGAAAAATCGGGTATGCGCCCGTCTCCCGTACGGTAGACGGGAATCCCTGGGGGCGTCAATCAGGTTTATTGATCGACGTAGACGACGCGGAGGAGCTCGTCGATTGTGGTGGCGCCTTCCAGTACCTTGAGGATACCATCATCGGCCAACGTCTTCATCCCCTCGGCGACGGCCTGCTGGCGGATCTGGTCGGCGGAGGCGCCTTTGAGGACCAACTCGCGGATTGCCTCGCTCATGGGCATCAGTTCAAAGATCCCATAGCGGCCCTTATAGCCGGACCCCTTGCACCGGTCGCAGCCCTTGCCTCGATAGAAGAGAATTTCTTCGCCCTGCTCCGGCTTCAAGCCCAGACGGTGCAAAGCTTCAACCGGCGGAGCGTACGCTTCCCGGCAGTTAGTGCAGATCGTCCGGGCTAACCGCTGCGCCAGGACTCCCAGTATCGATGAACTGATCAGGAACGGCTCCACGCCCATGTCCACCAACCGGGTCGTCGCGCTGGGGGCGTCGTTGGTGTGAATCGTCGAGAGAACCAAGTGGCCGGTGAGTGAGGCCTGAATCGCGATCTCTGCGGTCTCTTTGTCGCGGATCTCTCCGACCATGATGATGTCGGGATCCTGCCGCAGAAATGAGCGCAGCCCGTTCGCGAAGGTCAGTCCCGCCTTCGGGTTCACCTGCACCTGGTTCACGCGCGGCAGCTGGTACTCGACCGGGTCTTCGACCGTGAGGATGTTCTTGTCGGTTGTATTGATCTTGTACAGCGTGGAGTACAGGGTCGTGGTCTTCCCGCTTCCGGTTGGCCCGCTCACCAGGATCATCCCGTAAGGCTTAGCGGCCATTCCTTCCCACACTTCTAGCGTGGCAGTGTTGAAACCCAGCTTGTTCAACCCCAGCCGGGTGCTGGACTGGTCCAAGATGCGCATCACAACCTTCTCCCCGAACACTGTGGGGAGCGTGGATACGCGCAGGTCATACTCTTTGTTCTCGATCACGACGTGGATACGACCATCCTGGGGAATCCGGCGTTCGGCGATGTCCAGGTTGGCCATGATCTTGATGCGCGACACGATGGCGGCCTGCAGTTGCTTCGGGGGTGTCATCACGTCGTGCAGCAGGCCGTCAACGCGGTACCGGACCTGCACGCTCCGGCGGTGCGGCTCCATGTGGATGTCGCTCGCGCCGTCGCCGATCGCCTGGCTGATGACGAGGTTCACAAGGCGGACGACGGGAGCCTCTTCGGTCAGCGTGCGCAGTTCCTGAACCGAGAGATCTTCCCCCTTGTCCTCGGCAATATCGATGTCCGCCGTGACCGCTTGGCGCATCGCCTCATCGAGATCGATGCCACCGGTGTAGTAGCGGTTGATGGCAGCCATGATGTCTTCCTCGGCCGCCACGACCTGCTCAAGTTCCAAACCCGTCACTAGCCGGACGTCGTCAAGAGCCACGACGTTCAACGGGTCGGCGATCGCCAGCTTTAGCTTCCTCTTGGTCTTCTCGATGGCGAGCACTTTGTGCCGGTGCGCGATGTGCTGCGGGATCGCTTTCACTACATCGGGATCGATCTCGATAGTGCTCAGCTGCACGTAGGGTAAGCCCCACTGAATAGATAGCACCTTAGCCAGATTCTGTTCGGTCAATGCCCCCTGCTCGACGAGGATGCGGCCCAGATGCCCGCCGGAGCGGTGCTGTGTCTGGATCGCCTTGTCGAGTTGCTCGCGGGTCACCATCTTCTGATCCAACAGGATCTGACCCAGCGACTCGGCACGGGGCCTGGCCCGAGCCCCGCTGGGGGCCGCCTCCTTAGGTGCCTGAGGGGCCGCAGTCGACGGGCGTACTGACGCCCGCAGACCGGCGCGATCTTTGCTCGGCGGCTGTTGCTTCTCGTTTTTCGGCGGCTCGGCCGCGGGCGGTTCCTCAGCCGGGGGCGGCTCGACCTTCGGCGGCGGGGGCGCAGCAGATGCAGGTTGCTGCCTGACAGGCGGCGGGGACACCGGCGCGGGTGGCTCGCCATTAGGAGCGACAGGCGGAGGCACCGGCATGCGCGGCGCCTTCGGCCCCGCCACATCCACAGCTCCGCGGGGGCGCGGGGCACCTACTGTGCGATCGATGCGCTCCTGAACTTTGGATGCTTCCCGGAGTTTGCCTAGTTTAATGTACACGTCCCGGAGCGCGGTGTGGATTTCCGCGTCATCGGGAGCCAACTCTGAGGCTTTTTCATACGCGTGGCCGGCTCGCTCCCACCGTTCCTTGGCGACGTGCATCTCCGCCATGGCCTCGTAGACCATGACCGCTGCGCGGGGCACGCCGCGCTGCACGTACAGCGAGGCCAGACGCACATAGCCTACGGCGTCTTCGGGGGCAAGTTCCAGGACCTTCTTATAGGCGTTGACTGCGTCGTCGAATTTTCCGGCAGTTTCCAGCTCCCGGGCGTGGTGAAACGTCACGGCCCGCTCCAGCGTACTATCGTGCGCCGGAATCTTCAGGCGTGCTTTGAACTCTGCAAGATCGATGGCCATCGTTCCCTCACCCGTGCATCCGGCCGCGCCGTTCAGCCATTACAGTTGGTTGGCCACGGCCTGCCGGATTTTCTTCATTTCGATCCGCACACGTCCTAGATTTGTCCCCTGATTGCCGACGACAGCGAGCACGGCATCCGGACCGACGAGCGTGACCGCCACAGGACCCTGCTCGAACTCGATCAGGATGGACCCGAGGGTTCCGAGCTTCAGCGCATCCCCCATCGATTCGGAGGCCACCAGGCTGCTGGCCGCAATCGCGCCGACCGCATCGGCATCGAGCGTATCGGCCGATGCCGACTCGATCACGAAGCCATCGCGTCCAACCACCAGCGCGGCGGTGACCCCGTCCACTTTCAGAAGCGCGTCGAGGATGCCCCGCAGCCCCGCGCCCACGACCTCCACCACCGCGCCCTCGCTCCCCTCCGTGTCCGCTGGCCCGTTGGTGTGTTGTGATGCCGGCGCGACGACTGCCTCCCCCCGCTCCGGCCGCATGGCGTGGCCGGTGACTGGTTCACTCACTTACCACTCTCCGATCCCGGCCGGGCTTACATGACCCCGGCGTTGAGCACGGAGGCAATTTCAGGCATGAATCGGCGGAGCTGCAACCGGGCCTTGCCGACGTTCCCACGGGGGTTGATGACGATGCCTACGTAATAGTCTTGCCCGGCCATGGCCAGGAGAATGATGTAGCGCTCCGCGACCAGCATGACGTGGTCGATCGGGCCTCCATCCACTTTCTGGCACATGTAGTCGAGCACCTTACTGCTGATCGCGCCTTCTTGGGCGATCTCCTCGACCGAGAAGTTGGGATCCACCTTCAGGGCTTCGATCGCGGCGCCATCCATGCCGACCACGATCGCGCCCACCAACCCCTCGATCCCGCCCACCAATGATCGCAGTAAGTCCTTCACGCTTGTCGCCATCTTGGCACCTCACTCACTCGATCCGCGATCAACCTGGAGCGACGATCTTCAGCCCCCGGTGTCTGGGGGCGCGCCGTCTCCACGCCATCGCTTACCCTGCCTTGCCGTCGCTGCGGGCAGACTCAGCCTCCAACAGCAGGCGAATCCCCTGCAGCCGCAACCCTTCTTCATCGATCAGCCGCTTGATCCGCCGTATCAAGTCCAAATCGCGCTGGCTGAACAGCCGATGCCCCCCCCGCGTCCGTGCCGGGTGGAGTAGGCCATATTGACTCTCCCACGCCCGAATCCGCCGCGCATCCACGCTGGTCAGCCGGGCCACGGTGCGGATGGGGTAGATCGGGAGATCAGGTGCCACCACGCTCTCCTCGGTCTTCACGTCGAGTCCTCCCCTCACGTCAACACGCGCCATTAGACGGCCTCCGGGTGCATTGTTTCTCGCAGCCGACGCAACGCGGCGTGCATCACGCGCGATACGTGTTTTTGCGAGATCCCTAGCTTCCGAGCTGCTTCCGTTTGCGTCAAATCCAGGTAGAACAGGTAGTAGATCACCTTGCGTTGCAAGCCAGAGAGTCGCTCGACGGCATCGTTGATCAACACACGATCCTCGACCGGCAGCGCTCCCGCCGCGTGCTTCGTCGAAATACGGTCCCGCTGGGCAATCGGCGCGCCGTCGTCGCCTTCGCGCTCCTCGTCTAACGACACCAACCGGAGCGATTCGCGCGCCTGCAAAACCTCGGAGACCTCTCCTTCGGCCACCTGGATCTCACGCGCAACTTCGGCTGAGGTGGGGGGCCGGCCAATGCGCTGGGTCAAGTCGGTCGTTGCGCGCGCAATGCGATGGTCCATCTCGTACAACCACCGCGGACGCCGCACGGTCGTCCCCTGATCGCGCATGTAATGGCGGATTTCCCCGGCGATCAGGTGGCGCGCATACGTCTCAAACTTCACGCTGCGGCCGGGGTCGAAATTGCTGACGGCATTCATCAGGCCGATGTAGCCAATTTGATGGAGATCGTCGGTGGGGATCCCCGAGCGCCCATAGCGGCGGGCCACCTGGTGTACCAGCGGCATGAACAGGGTGGTCAGACGGGCATGAAGGTCAGTCGTGCGTAGGGCCCCGTAGGCGCGAAACAACGCGCCGATGTCGTCTGCGGCAGCGACCTCTCGGACTTCCACGACAAGAGCTCTGCGTCCCATACGCACGCCTCCTTATGATGCCCTGGGCAGAGGGGGCACCAACGCTCGGGTACCTGGCCGTACTCAACCAGTCGACCGGGTTTTAGGAGGGCTGCGGAGGAGGGAGGAAACAAAACGCCTCGTTCGGCAACCCGGCCGACCTTCCGGTAATCTCTACCGGCAGGCCCCGTAGCTTTGCGCCCCCAGGTCACCCTGGGTTAGCCTTTATCGTGAGGACTGGTTTCGAATTCTAACAAACTGCTGAGCAATTTGCAAGATACGACACAGTCCTCAGGACTCCTGCTAGACCAGGGCTCCCTCCCTTTTTTCTGGTAAAGGCCCGCGCTTGTTGTGGCGAAGGCTCCCGCTGGTTCTATGGAGATTTGCAGCAACTTACGTGCCAAAACTTCCACCTATGCCAAAAAGTGAGCGGAAAGGACTAGGACGGGTATCTGTTAGGGGTCTAACTGCCGATGAGGCGACGATACAGCGTCATCACGTTGTAGACGTACCACTGGGTCTCAGAGAATGGTGGAATCCCATTGTATTTGCTGACTGCATGGTGCCCCGCGTTGTAGGCGGCTAGGGCTAATTGCGGATCTCCCCCGAACCGGTCAAGAGCAGCGCGCAGGACCCGCACCGTAGCGTACACATTCCCTACCGGATCGGCAGGGTTGATGCCCATCCCCTGCGAGGTCTCGGGCATCAATTGGCCAAGCCCGTAGGCCCCTGCCGGAGACCGCACATCGGTCTGAAACCCCGATTCCACAATGATCAGCGCCATGACGAGCCGCGGATCCACGCGGTAGACTGCAGAGTAGTGCAGCACACTGCGGGCGATTGCCTCGACCTGAGCACTTTCCAGCCGAGGATTGTACCAGCGGATCACGTAGGCGTAGGCATCCAGATTGGGCTCGCCGGTAAGAACGGCGTCTTTATGGACGGATGCGGCCCGGAGCCACTGTCGAGCGAGTAGCACTGTTTGTGGCCTGGAACTTTGGCTCGCTCGGATGAAGGCTACGCGCGCTTCCTCGGCGTTTCCCGCCTGAGCGTAGGCCGCTCCCAACCAGAGTGACACCTCACCGGACGGGTGTAATGTCATCGTGCGTTCGAACGCGGCAATCGAGCTCCCCAGGGAGCCCAGCTGGAAGTAGGACGCTCCCAGCCACCCCCACGCGTCGGCGTCTTTCGGATGTTGTGCGAGGTAGGTGCGAAACGCAGCAACGGCGTCTCGGTAGTGCCCGGCTAAGTGGGCCTCTCGCCCAATCTCAAACTGCGACGCCGCCCGAGCCGCAGGGACGTTCCCCATCACGGCGGCAACCAGAGCGAGCGCCGCGATGAAATGGACGCACGGCCCGAATTCCTTCCCCCCTGTGATGGTGAGCATTACGGGCTCCGAGTTCGCTATGCCCGTCTGTGCCTCTCGTAGTCACCCTCAGGGCCTCCGGCACAGTGGAGCCGAGCAGTCGCCGGCCCTCCTCAGACCTCGTCTCCAAACTCTCAAGCGGCGGTGGATTCGATCGATCACACGGGCGCGTACCAACCGCTCGAGTCGCCGCACCAATTTGGTCGTGGGAAACTCCTGTGAGGAGAGCGGGTCGACTAAAATCGTATACATCCCCACCAGATTCCCGCCCAGGATATCGGTGAACAGCTGATCACCAATCAGCGCGGTCTGGCGGGCGGGGGTCCCCATGATGGTCATCGCCCTCCGAAACGCCCACGGAATCGGTTTCACCGCAGCGCGGACAACGGGGATGCCCAACGCTTCGGCGATGGCCCGGGGGCGATCCCGGAAGTTGTTTGAGACGATGCACGCTTTCAAACCCGCGCGGCGCAGCCGACCCACCCACTGCCGGACAGCTTCCGTGGGAGCAGACGCATTCCAGGCGACCACGGTATTGTCCAGATCAAGAACGACGCCACGAATCCCATCGCGGACTAAACGTTGGGGATCGACCCCCTCCACGGAGGTCGCGTGCCACGCCGGCGTGACCCAGCGGAGGTTCACGGAAGCGATCGCTGGCGGCGGACCGCGGCGAGGTGTTCTTGATAGGTACGGCTGAACACGTGTGAGCCGTCAGCGCGCGCGACGTAGTACAGGTAGTCTGTCACCGCGGGCGTCAAGGCCGCCTCGATGGCGGCCACGCCAGGATTCGCGATCGGCCCGGGCGGTAACCCGATATGCCGGTAGGTGTTATAGGGGGAGTTGATCTCCAGGTCTTTGTATGTCACGACAGACTTGTGCCGCCCTAGTGCGTAGAGGACGGTCGCATCGACTTCGAGGAGCATGCGGCGGTGCAGACGATTGAATAACACCCCCGCGATCAGCGCGCGCTCCTCGGGCAAGCGGGCTTCACGTTCCACCAGCGACGCCATGGTGATAATCTCGCGCATCGACCGCCCGCCCCCCCGCTCCTCCCACAGGGGCAGAACCACCCGGCTAAACCGCCCTAAAAAGACTCCGACAATATCGCGCGCCGGCAAGCCGCGGGGGATCTGGTAGGTGTCGGGGAGCAGAAACCCTTCGAGCGATCCCCCCACCGCGCCGTCGAGAAATGAGAACGCGTAGAGATCGGCCCCGTAGCGGACGACTGTCGTCAGCTGCTCTCGGTCGCCCAGCCCTTTGTCCACCAGTACGTCGACGACCTCCGTAACGGTAAGTCCCTCCGGAACAGTGACCGCATGCAGGAGGACCTGGCCGCGCGCAACGACATCGACGACTGCCAACAAGCTCATCGCGGGCGACAGGCGGTACTCCCCCCCTTGCAAGGAGTGACTTAGACCACGGATTCTAACTGTGAGGACGAAATCGGAAGCGCTGCGGATAATCCCCGCGTCACGCAGGATTTGCCCGATCGCGCTCGATGGTGCCCCAGACGGGATGACGACCACACGGGGAGCACCACCAAATAGACTGACCGGTCGAATTGCGGCGGCGGCGACGAGGATGCACAGTGCCAGCATAAAGAGGCCAGCACGGATCGCACGGCGAGAGAGGTGAGGAGGGAACAGGGGGGACTTGCTCACAAGCTGCGGCGGCAGCTACATGACCCGCCGGCCGCCGTTCTGCTTCGTGCCGCCGCCGAGACGTTTGTCAGACGCCTCATCCCCAACGATCTCGACGTCGTCGTACTCCTCGGTTTCTTCGATCGCGGCGGCCACACGGCGAAACTCAACCTCATCTTCCACTGCGACCAAGGTGTCCCCCTCGACACGGAACACTTCCGCGGGTTCTTCATTCTCCGGTTGCAAGATCGCGTATCGCTGGCCGTCGACCTCCACGATATCGACGAGATTGAATTCATGAGTCGTCCCGTTCTCGTCGAGCAAGGTGATCGCCTCGCCACGTTCTGTCACGTGTCCACCCCGCGTCGGTAGCTCATCTCGACTCCTGCCCCAACCTTCAAAGCGCGATCGCAGCGATGCCCAACAAGATCGTAACGCATCGCCCGTGAGCGTAGCACCGGCTCCTGGGAGGTGTCAACGCCTACGGTCGAGGTAGGTTTGCAGCATGATCGCGGCCGCGACGGCATCGCGGACCGCTCGACGCCGCCGGCGGCGCATGTCGGCGGCAATCAGCGACCGTTCAGCCTCAGCCGTGGACAAGCGCTCGTCTTGCACGTCGACGGGCACAGCCACGGTCTCCTGCAAACGCTGGACAAACTTTCGTGCGGCAACCGCTGCCGGGCCCTCTGTTCCGTCCATGCGCAGGGGCAACCCGACAACGATACGATCCGCCTGCACCGCATCCAGCCGAGCCCGGATTTCGGCGATGACCTGCGCCCAATTCCGGCGGGTAATAACCCCGTCAGGGAGAGCGAGTGCGCCTCCGAGTTGAGAAACGGCCACGCCGATGCGTTTGTCTCCGAGGTCCAGAGCCAGAATCCTCACGAGGTCGGTACGCTGAGGACGAGAAACGTCATGGCGACGCGTTCGCGCGCTGCAGCAGTGATCGCAGGAACGCCGGATCGCGACCGCGGCGCACGAGATCGGCGATGCGGGAGGCGTCCCCTACTCCACCCTGCCCGAATGTCGGCCGGCCGCCGCCACTCCCCCCGAACTCAGCCGCCAGCACACGGACCAAACGCCCGGCATCAAGCGAGGAGGCCGCAGCGGTTCGAGTCACCACCACCGCCCCCGTCACAGGCGAGCCCACCACGACGGCGCCGACCTTGTGCTCCTGGTCCAGTAGAGTCCGAAGGCGGTCGGCTTCCGCCCGCAGCTCCTCCGGGGTGGCCGCGGAAACCTCGGCAAACGCAAACGTGACCCCGTCGACTTCGACCATCGGGACGGTCTCCGCGCTGGCGCGCGTGCGTGCGCGAGCGGCGCGGAGCTCCCGCTCGAGTGCGTCCACCCGCTCGACCAACTGCCGCACGCGATCCGGCACATCGTCTGGGGCAGCGCGGAGCCGCTCGCTGGCCGCACGCAGTGTGTTGTCCAACCGCTCCAGCAGCGAGGCAGTCCCCCGGCCGGTGACTGCCTCGATGCGTCGGATGCCGGCGGCCACGCTGCCTTCTGTGGTAATCTTGAACAGCCCCGCTTGGCTGGTGTGCGACAGATGCGTGCCGCCGCATAGCTCTTTGCTATAGTCACCAATCATGATCACGCGCACCCGCTCTCCGTATTTCTCACCAAACAGGGCCATGGCGCCCAGCGTCAGAGCCTCCCTATAGCCCATCCAGCGGACGCGCACGGGCAAGTCAGCGAGAATGTGCTCGTTGACCTGGCGCTCAACCTCCGCGCGTTGATCCACGGACAACGGGCTCGGATGGGCGAAGTCGAAGCGCAGCCGGTCGGGAGCAACCAGCGAGCCGGCTTGACGGGCGCGTTCCCCGAGAACATCTTGCAGAGCCCGGTGCAGCAAGTGGGTCGCCGTGTGATTCCGCATGATGTCCTGTCGGCGAGGGACGTCGATTTCCGCGCGCACCGGCTGTCCGACGCGGACGCTCGCCCCGCGGACCTGACCCCGGTGCACGATAAGCCCTGTGATTGGTCGCTGGGTATCCGTAATCTCGACCACCCCGCGAGGCACCGTGAGACGCCCGGTATCCGCCACCTGGCCGCCGCCTTCGGGGTAGAAGGGTGTTCGGTCCAAGATCACCTCCACCTGAGCGCCATCGGCGGCCTGGTCCACGCGGCCCCCGTCCACGAGCAGGGCGAGAATCCGCGCACGCGCGGCGGCCTTCGTATATCCCACGAACTCAGTACTCAGCCCCTCTTGAACGAGCTGAGTGTACACGCGGTCGTCAGGTCGAGGGCCGAACTTTTGTGCCGCACGGGAGAGCTCACGTTGCCCGGCAAGCGCACGCGCAAACCCCTCCTCGTCGACAATCAGTCCCCGCTCGCGGGCCACATCACGCGTCATTTCGAGCGGAAAGCCAAACGTGTCGTACAGACGGAAGACGTCCTCGCCGGACAACACGGTGCCGGGTGTCTTCTGCGCTCTGGCAATCAGTTCTTCCAGACGCTCCATCCCGGCAGTCAGCGTCTGCGCGAACTGCTCTTCCTCCTGGGCTGCCGCGGATTGAATAAACGTGCGCTGGCGCACCAATTCGGGATACGCATCCCCCATCTCGTCGACCACAGCACCGGACAGGTCGGCCAGGAACTTCCGGCGCACGCCGGCGGACCGGCCAAAGCGCATGGCCCGCCGCATGATCATGCGCAAGACGTAGCTCCGGCCTTCGTTGCCCGGCGTGACGCCATCGGCCATCAACATCGTCATGGCGCGTCCGTGATCCACCATTACTCGGTAGGGAATGCTGTGTTTCTCACGTTCCTGGTCGGACTGGCCGAGAATGTGCTGGAGGCGATCCAGGAGCGGGGTAAACAGATCAGTCAGGTAGTCATCCGCGACCCCGTGCAAGACCGCCGTGAGGCGCTCTAACCCCATTCCTGTGTCCACGCCGGGGCGGGGCAATTTCACCCGCGCGCCGCCGGGCCGCTGATCAAACTGCATGAACACGAGGTTCCACAATTCGAGCCATCGCGCGCAGCCGTTGTCCAAGGCGACGCCGCAATCCGCCCGCTTGCACGTACAGGCCTCGGGACCCCAGTCGTAATGCAGCTCGGAGGTCGGGCCGCAGGGTCCCACATCGGCCATCATCCAGAAGTTCGTTGCGTCTCCCATCCGGAGGATGCGTGACGCGGGTACGTTCACGGCGCGCCAGGCCGCTTCCGCCTCATCATCATCGGTGTGCACGGTGATGATGAGGCGTTGGGGCGGAAGGGCGTACTCCCGCGCGAGGAGATCCCAGGCGTAGGCGATCGCGTCACGCTTGAAGTAGTCTCCGAAGCTGAAATTCCCGAGCATTTGGAAGAACGTGTGATGCCAGGGGCTGGGACCCACGTTGTCCAGGTCATTGTGCTTCCCTTGCACCCGCATGCACTTCTGTAGCGTCGCCGCCCGGCGGTAGGAGCGCTGTTCCCGCCCCAAAAACACATCTTTGAACTGCACCATCCCCGCGTTGGTAAACAGCAGCGTTGGATCTCCGGCCGGCACCAACGATGAACTCGGCACCACGGTGTGTTCTCGGGTGCGAAAGTAGTCCAGAAACTGCTCTGCAATGCGCTGCCAGGTGCGCCCCGGTTGGCTCATCAGCTCATCTCACAAAAAAAACAAAAACACCTCTCGTCGCTAGGGACGAGAGGTGCGCTCCCGCGGTACCACCCTCATTCCGGCCGTCGCTCACAATCTTGGGTATGCTCGGGCCGGCTCTTGTGTGCCCATCACGGTGGCAACCGCCCTGCTTCGGAATGGCGAGTCCCGTCATCGCAGGTGCTATTATTCCGTTCCTCCCAATGTACGCTCGAGCCTCCGTCCTGTCAAACCGCTCGCGATCACGAGTGTGTTTTCAGATCCGCCGCAACCTCGGCCAGCAGCGCCTCCGCTACACCGATGGACTCGTCCAACGCCACGATGGCCCGGTCCAGCTGTGCTTTCGTGATGATCAGCGGCGGCGCGATGCGGAAGGTCGCGGGGTTATTGAGGCTGTAAAACACGATGACACCGCGCTGCAACGCTTCTGCTGTTATGAGCAGCACGAGGTCGGGATCCGTAAACTCCATGCCCAGCAACAACCCCTTGCCTCGGACCTGCCGGATAATCCCTGAGTGCCGTCGGGCCACCTCGGTCAGGCGGTCCAGCAGGTATCCCCCGAGTTCTACGGCGCGTTCGGCCAGGTGCTCGTCTTGAATGACTCGAATCGTCGCGATCCCTGCCGCACAGGCCAATGGATTTCCGCCGAACGTCGACGAGTGCAAGTACGGATTCGACTCTAGCGCCTTCCACACGGGGGCCCGGCCGGTGAACGCGCCGATCGGCACGACGCCCCCGCCGAGGGCCTTGGCCATCGTCAGGATATCCGGCACCACGCCCCAGTGCTCGCAGGCAAACATCCTCCCCGTGCGGGCCAGTCCGGTTTGGACTTCATCAAGGATCAGCAGGGCGCCGCGACGGGTGCAGATCTCCCGCACGGCGGGGAGGTAGGTATCCGGGGGGATAATCACTCCGTTCTCCCCCTGGATGGGTTCCAAGATGACCGCGGCTGTATGCGTGGTGACCGCGCGGTCCATAGCGTCAATATCCCCGAACGGGACATGGCGAAACCCCGGGACCAATGGTTGAAATGGGGTTTTGTACGTATCCCGCCCCGACGCCGAGTGCGCCCCCATGGTTTTGCCGTGAAACGCGCCTTCGGCCGCCACGAACTCTGTCCGCCCGGTCGCAAGGCGGGCGAGTTTTAAAGCCCCTTCATTCGCCTCCGCGCCGCTGTTCGCAAAGAAGGTGTACTGTAAGTCGCCGGGTGTAACCTGGGCGAGCAGCTCAGCGAGATCCGCTTCGCCTTGGCGGGGCATGGCCCGCACCGACATCGGCATGCGGTCCAGCTGCTCCTGTACGGCGGCGATCACGCGGGGATGGCGGTGCCCCACGTTGAACACCGCGGGGCCTCCGGAACAGTCGAGGTATTCCTTCCCATAGATATCGCGGATGACGGCCCCGCTCGCCTCCCACTCCGTCGTCATCACGTCGGCGAACCGATACAGCTTCGCCAGCCCGGCGTTGATGTACCGGGCGTACTTGTCCAACGTGGCCTGGACGATCTGCTCAGGATGCTCCGGGCGCATTCGAACCTCCGCTCAGATACTCTTGGGCGCGACGCACGACCTCCCGCGTCTCCTTGTATTTGATACGGGCGATCGCCTCGTCAATGGGAACCCACTCGCAGGCCACGAACCCTTCCTCTGCTTGCGGGCGCGGCTCTTCGCCCCCGAGGAACTCCAAGAGAAAGTAGTGGACGGTCTTGTCGTAGTACGTGTTCTCGGACTTCCAGTAAAAGTGGTAGTGCTCCATGCCCAGGTCGGCGACGACCCGCACCCGGGAGATGCCGGTCTCCTCCCGCACCTCGCGCAGGGCGACGCCCTCCGGTGTTTCGCCTTCCTCAATGGTCCCCTTGGGCAACATCCATTTCCCGCTGGTGTGCTGCAGCAGCAGCACCAGCGCTCGGCCATCCTCGCGGCGGAACACGACCCCTCCGGCGCTGCGGGCCCGCTTCACGAGCTTCCGGGTGCCGCTCCCTGTGGTCTTCATGCCACGCGCACTCCGCAGTTCCCCTGCCGGGTACGGCACATCACCGCCCTGCTCCCAGCAGCTCTCGCACGAGTTGACTCACCGTGTTCCCATCGGCTCGGCCCTTCACCTTCGGCATCACGACCGCCATGACTCGTCCCACATCTCGGGGCTCTTTCGCTTCCACCTGCGCGATGGCGTCGACCACGATCCGCTGCAGCTCATCGGTCGACAGCGGCGCCGGGACGTACTCGGTTAGGATCGCCAATTCCAGGGACTCCTTGCGGACCAGGTCGTCACGACGGCCTTTGGTGTATGCCTCAATCGCCTCCCGCCGCCGTTTCATCTCGTGGCTCAGCACCTCGACTATTTCCTCGTCGGTGGGAGGGCGGCCGCGTTCGATCGCTAGGTTGTGGATCGCCGCCCGCGCGAGGCGAATGGTTGATACGCGCACAGCATCCCCGGCGCGCATCGCCTTCTTGAGGTCGGCCTCGAGCCGATCAGCAAGCGTCATCAGCACGTCCCCTATCCTGTGGCCCCATCCGGTAACCCAGAACGACAGAAGGGGGACCATTGTCCCCCTTCTCCCTCACCGGTCCACGGCCGCGTACCCGAACCCCAAGAGAAATAAGGCAGCGGCATCGGCTAGATTCCCGGGACGACTTCCTACGTGCCGCCGCCGGAGGTGCCACCGCGCCGCTTCCGGCGGGCCAGCTTCCGCCGGCGTTTGGCGCTGGGGGATTCGTAATGCTCGTGCCGTCTCGCGTCCGTAAGAATGCCTGACCGCTTCACCTGCCGCTTGAATCTCCGTAGGGCACTATCCAAACTCTCGTCCTTGCCCACCCGTACTTCCGTCATCTCCCCACCTCCTATATCGCCATCCTGCCCCTAGAACGCAGGAGACGTAGGAAACATGAGCCATTATAACACTCGGCAACAGGAGCATTCAAAGCCGCCGAATTTTGGGGATCACGAATTTGTGGGCGGTGTGCGTGTCCGAAAACCGCACGACTTTGACATCCACCAGCCCCGCTTTCCGTCCTCCGCCAGGACATCGGCTTCGGTAATCTCCTGGACGCCTTTGGGCGCCACCACCCACACACCGCCCGCCGGGGCCAAGGCGCGCCTGAGAAGGTCTAGGCACGACAGGACCGAGCGACGATCTGCCTGCACCAAGATCGCGTCGTGGCCCGTGGTCACGCGGCCCCGCACGTCTGTCCGCGCGCGCAGTTGGTCGAGAAAATCAGCATCCGTGATACCCACCACCGCCACTTTGTCCCCCGGTTTGACGCCGAGATTGTCGAGAAGCGACTTGGGATGGAGAATCCTCTCCGCCCACGTCCGGGCGCGGGCCCCCAACGCGAGAGTCGCGGTCCCACCCGAGAATTGCACCGTGAGGCGACCGCCTCTCACCCGCACGGCGGTCATGCCTGTGAAGGGAATGGCGAGGCGGAACGCACCGCGGAAGATCAAATTGTCGGATTTAAGGTAGGCTCGTCCCTCGGACTTCCGCCCGCCGTGGGTCGCGGTGCAATCAGCTTCCTGTCCCACGGTGACTCAGCCCCTCCCCGTGCCCCGGGTGCGACCATCCCGGTCCGATTCTCCCTCGTTGCCGCCGCAGTGCCTCCATCACTCCCACTTCCGCCGATCGACCAGTCGCTTCTCCGTTGACCCCAGCGTGCCAGGGGACACGACTTTCACGACCGCGCGCAGACGGGTGGCTTCCCGGATGCTCTGGCCGACCGCCTCTGCGAGGTGTGCTGGGGACTCGGCTTCCACCTGCACGGTCAGTTCGTCGTTGTGATCAGCTCGGGTCACCACCGCCTGGTAGCGTATGACCTCAGGGTGGCGCGCGATCGCTCGGTCGAGGTCATGAGGATGCAAGAAGATCCCCCGTACTTTCACCGCGTCGCCGACGCGTCCCAGGATGCGCTCCAATCGCAGCGACGTCCGCCCGCACGCACACTCTCCAGGGACGAGGCGGGACAGATCGCCGGTCGCAAAGCGCAGCAGGGGGTACAACTCGCTCAAGAAGGTCACGACCACCTCCCCGATCTCACCAGGCACCACGGGGACCCCCGTCGCTGGATCGACCACTTCTCCAATCACCCGCTCAGCGAGGTGCAGCCCGCTGCGCTGGGGACATTCATAGGCAACGAGCCCGATGTCGCCGATCCCATACGCCTGGCTGATCCGCAACCCGTGGCGCCCCTCCACATCACGCCGCAAAGTCTCCGGCAGCATTTCCCCGGACACACACGCCACCTCCACCGAAGACGGCGCAGCCTGCTCGCGGACCCTGTCCAACACGGCAGCCAAAAAGCTGGGCGTGCCGATGAACCCGCGCGCGCGCAGTTCGACCAGTGCTTTGACCTGTGTCTCGATGTTGCCAACGCCCGTGGGCACGACGACGCACCTCAGGGCCTGCAGCGCCCCGTCAAACATCGCTCCGGCCGGCGTGAAGTGATAGGAGAAAGTATTCAGGACCACATCTCCCCGACGGAACCCCGCGGCCACCAACGCGGGCGCAAATCCCCAGTAGTCCTCCCCAAAACCCTCCGGGTCATATATGGGTCCGGGCGACACAAAGATGCGTTGCACCTCGGCGAGCGGTTTCGCCAACCATCCGCCAAATGGCGGCACCGCAGCCTGCTGGAGAGGCAACGTGTCTTTCTTCAACAATGGAATCCGAGGTAAGTCGGCCAGCGTCAGCGTCTGAGGGCGCACCGCGGCGGCGGCCAGGGCGGCGCGGAAAGCGGGCGACCCCGCCACGGCGCGTTCGGCGACCCTCCGCAGAATCGCCTCCTGCGTCGCGGCCCGCTGGGAAGCCGGCTGCACTTCGGCGGGATCGTACACGTCGGAGGGGGTCCTCATCTTCCGGATGCTCCGGAGTTCATGTTCCGTTCACAGCTAAGGCGCTCCTCTGAAGGAAGGAATCCCACAGGCAGGAAATAGTCAGCAATGCTCCCCGACGAGCCGGTCCTGCGTGTCGAGGATCTCCACCTTCGTTTCCACGGGATCCAGGCGATCGCGGGTGCTGGTCTCACGCTCTCTCCGCGTGAGATTCTCGGAATCATTGGCCCCAACGGCGCTGGGAAGACCAGCCTCCTCAACTGCATCAACGGGTTCTACCGGCCGCAACGCGGCCGCATCCTCTTCCGCGATCGCGACGTTACCCACCTCCCCCCGCACACGCGCGCGGCGTTGGGCATCGCGCGGACGTTTCAGAACATCGCGCTCTACCCCGGGATGACCGTTCTCAACAACATCATGACCGGCCGGGTCATCCACATGCACGCGGGCGTGCTGTCCTGCGGGATGTATACCGGGTCAGCAGTACGCGAACACGTGGCCCACCGCGCGATCGTGGAAGAGATTATCGACTTCCTCGAAATCGAAGACGTCCGGAGCCACCTCGTCGCCGACCTCCCGTACGGCATCCAGAAGAAGGTCGAGCTGGGCCGGGCCCTCGCGCTGGACCCGAAAGTGTTAGTGCTGGATGAGCCGATGGCGGGGATGAGCATGGATGAAAAGGCCGACATGGCCCGATACGTTCTCGAACTGAAGGAGGTCCGCGCGATCCCGATTGTGCTCGTCGAACATGACATGGGTGTGGTGATGGACTTGTGTGATCGCCTCGTCGTCATGGACTACGGCAAGAAGATTGCCGAAGGCCCCCCTCCACAAATACAACAGCATCCCGATGTTATTCGGGCCTACCTCGGCGAGACCGGACCCCTCCCCGTCGCCTAATGGCATGGCCACCCTCCTGAAGGACCTCATTCCCGTCACCGTCCGGCAACGTGTCGAGGGCGCGGTCGACACCTTCCCCAAGCTCTTGCGCCACAACGCGCAGCGATTCGGCGACCGTGTGGCCTTCCGCGAGAAAGACATGGGGATCTGGCGCCCGATCACATGGCGCGAGTATTTCACTCGCGCTCGCGCGTTTGGTCTGGGTCTCGTGGCACTCGGAATGGAACGCGGCGAGGTGTTGGCGATTGTCGGCGACAACCGCCCCGAGCTGTTCTATGCGGCCGTAGGCACACAGAGCGTGGGCGCGATTACCTTCGGCGTGTACCAGGACAGCCTCGCCGAGCAGATGGCGCAGCTGATCGACTTCTCGGATGCGTGTTTCGTCTTTTGCGAAAATCAAGAACAAGCC
>Ga0137396_10000586_pt1 | contig 17649 bp, 13 predicted proteins | sample czc16metaG_FD_108284 | JGI IMG/M metagenome (GOLD analysis project Ga0137396, IMG submission 108284) | Vadose zone soil microbial communities from Angelo Coast Range Reserve, California, USA - czcobulk3.16 metaG | ecosystem: Environmental > Terrestrial > Soil > Vadose zone | place: USA...
AGAGAGGAAAACGGGCGTTTGGACGTCCCCAATCCCACTTGATTCCAATGTCCAGATCTCAATCGGAGCATGGAGGGGCGATGGAGTCAGCCAGTTCGATGGACGCATCGACGAGATCCGCGTCTACGACCGCGCCCTGACCGCTTCGGAGATCGCCGGACTCGCACCGATTATTCGACCGCCGCCGCTCGTCTGGCTGAACGCGTCGCCATCGACTCCGCTCGATTCGCAGAGCCTCGCCGAATGCCCTCCCACCGCACCGACCCGCGGGTTCGAGACTCGGACCCGTGAGGAGACGTAGACCGAGCCGCAATGAACCAAACTGGTTTCTGTTTCGTCCAGCTTTCGTGATGCTGCTGGAAGGAGCCCCGAAACCGCTCTCATCGTACTCTCTGGGTCCTGAGGCCTCCTTGAGGCTGCCGTCTAAGAACGCTTATTACTCGCGTGGACATCGTGCCGACCGGCGGTGGGGGACGTGGGTCTTCGGACGGAGTCGGTAGCGCGACTCCGGTCCTCATTAGCGACGTCCCTTTTCCGAAACTCGTTTTTCCTGCTGACGACTGCTGCACTAGGCAATGCCCTCGGTTTCGTGTTCTGGTTGGCGGTCGCCCGATCCTATTCTCCGGCGGACGTAGGCCTTTCGGCGACGGTATGGGGTGTCATCCTGTTCCTCGCTGGCGCGGGAAGCCTCGGCCTCCCATATGGAGTGATCCGATTCCTTCCCTCGGAAGGCGATCGGCCTCGTCTCCTCAACGCCGCGTTCGTGGTCTCGGGGACCGCATCCGCCCTGCTCGGGATTCTCTTCCTCGCGGGGCTAGACCTCTGGGCACCGACCCTCACCTTCCTGGCTGCCGACCCCCTGCTCGCTGCGATGTGCACCGCGTCCATCGCGGGCTTTGGGATGGTCGCCGTCCTCGACGCGGCATTCGTCGCCTCGCGGCGGGCCGAATACGGTATGATTCGGAGCGTGCTCTTTGGCGTCTTGAGGCTTCCGATTCCGGTCTTCTTGGCAGCCCTCGGGATTCTCGGGATTATCCTCGCATGGACAGTAGCCCTCGGGGTTTCTCTGGTCATCGGCATCTTTCTGCTCCTGCCACGTGTAGCTCCCGGCTTTCGTTCATCGCCATCCCTCGATGCGATTCGCGGCGGCGGGATGCTCGGATACAGTCTGTGGAACCAGGGAGCCGCGCTGACCGCGGCCGTTCCGATGTCCCTTCTTCCGCTCGTGATTTTGAACGCGCCGGCCTCCCAGGGAGGTGCCGAGGCGAGCGCGTTCTTCTTTGCCGCCGCGGCGATCGCCGGCGTCCTCTACGTCATTCCCTCTGCCTTCACGACGTCATTGTTCGTCGAGGGCTCCCATCCCAATCGGAGCTACGCCCGGGATGTACGACACACGATCGGATTTTCCCTCGCTCTCCTGGCAATGGGCATCCTTTGCTCGGTCCTGCTGGGGCGGTGGCTGCTTGGATTCTTCGGGGCGGCATACGCGACGGCGGGCTACGCGGCTCTCGTACTGCTCGCGTTGGCGAGCCCTGTCATCCTTGCGAACAATCTCTTTGCGACAGAACTGCGAATAGCAAAACGAATCCGGCCGCTGTTTGCGATCACGGTCCTTGCATCGGGAGTAATACTGCTTCTCGCCTTAGCTTTCCTTCCGGTGTGGGGCATTGCGGGTGCCGCTGCAGCATTCGGACTAGGACAGGCACTCGCGGCCCCGCTCTTCGCTTACGAGAGGAGGCGGAACGGGACGACGGCTTAAGAAGTCGAACGCTATCGCTCAATCGAATGTGTGTTGCGCAAAATCGGAAGCCCCAGTTGCGATTCGTTCCCGGTTTCAAGTTGCGAGAAAAAGGCTGTGGGATGCTACCTTGTTCAACGGCCTGTCCGGGGGTTGTGAAGCGCTTGAGGATCGTAGGCGTTGACCAATCCTCCGTACTCGCGTTGAGCCCCGTCCGGGGGCCGCATTGCGGTGGACGAATACGCCGAGGACGAATCTCCGTTCGTGGTTGGTCGTTTGTGGGTCACGGTCCATCGGGGAGCGCGCCGGAACGCGAGGGCAATCAGAATCGTGAAGGAGGCGTACAACTGGAGGATCCAGTAGAGATAGATTCCCGGGACGAGGGCAAGGTCGTTCCAAGACCGGCGCGCGATGGAATGGGCCACGATGAAGCCCACGTGGATTAACTGGGAGGAGACGAAACCCCAGGTGGTCGCGAGTAGAAGGAACGGCTGGGACGTGTCCGAAAAAATGGTGAGGGATGCGAATTGGAGGTAGATCGTGCCGCCCATCAGGAGGAAGGGCGAGAGCAGATGCATCGCCATGTCGAGTTTGAGCCTCCATCCGAGGCCACGGTTTCCCCACAGTCGTACGGCTTTGGGCAAGGTCTGCATGGCCCCGCCCCACCATCGTCGTCGCTGGTTCACGAAGTCGCGTACCGAATAAGGAGGCTGGCGCCAGACTTGCGCCGGGAGCATGGACGCTTTCGACCCCTGCCCCGCAAGGCGGACGGCCATTTCGAGATCCTCCGCGAGGCTTTGCTCGTCCCACGGACCCACCTTCTCGAGGGCTTGTCGGCGGATGAACATCCCCGTGCCGCAAAGAGGCACAAAGAGGCCGAGGCGGTCCTTGCCCGCGACGATGCCGCGATACCATGCAGCGGCCTCGTAGCGATCGAGTTTCGCGATGAGGTTTGGGCCGTCCGCATACGTCTCGATGATGGTTTGCGCGACGTCGACGTCCGGGTTGTCGTGAAAAAACTTCGCAGCTTTGAGTAATAGGTCGTCTTCAAACTTCGTGTCCGCGTCGAGGAAGAGCAGGACCTCCCCGCGGGCTTCGTGGAACGCTCGATTTAGAGCGGCCGCCTTCCCGCAAGAAGCGTCCTCGTGGAGCACCTCGACGTAGGGGCTGTCCTTGGCAAAGGCATCACAGATTTCTTTGGTGCGGTCATGGGATCCATCCTCTGCGACAAGGACCTGCAAAAGTTCTTTGGGGTATCGCAGTGCGTCGATGTTCTCTAGGGTGGTCCGAATGACGTTCTCCTCGTCTCGGGCAGCGACGATGATTGTCACGTTCGGCAGGTCCACGGGATTCCGGAGGGACTCCGGACGGAAGGGAGTTGCAAGTTCGCGGTTCGCGTGAGGCCATCCCACAGAGAGAATGATGAGGTGGTAGAGGGTCCAAGCCCACAGCACAATGAGGATCGTCGTCGACGCTATGAAAATCCAGACGGAACTCAGATACTCCCTCCGCGAGCGGTATGGGTCAAGGGGTCATCATCCTTGTCGTCATCGCTTGCACCGCCGTTCATGCACGATACGGACCCGGCACCCACTGCCACGGTCACTTCCGTGTGATGTGTTTCCTGGTGAAATTCGATTGCCTGTCGCGTGCGGGAGAAACGTCGGACCTTGAGCTCATTTCAGCTCAGAACTGGATTGCGTTCGAAGCGAAGATACGGTTGATCCGCGCGAGGCGAACAAGGAGACGCCGCCTGATGTGAAGACCGGCTGGAACACGCTCGGTGGAATTCCGCCCGCGAACCACGTCTCGTTAGAATCGGACCAGTAGATGGTGTAGACCATGCTCGCGTTCGCAAAGAGTCGCCAATCCACTGTCTCCACTTGGTGGTAGGGGTAGACGTGTGTGGGGTCCCCGAAGACGATGACGAAACCCGCGAAGACGTTTGACACGACGATCCAGTCCCTCGCCGTCACATGATCGTTCAGCCAGGCCACGGCGGTTTCGACTCCCGCGACCCGGTCGAGAGGAATTGAGGTCTGGACCATGCTGGTGGGGATGTACCACCGCGTCTCGGGGGACGTGAAGTAGGGAAGAGCGTGGTCCGCCGGGAGGACGAGGAATCCACCAGAAAGGACGGCTAGGATGCCGATAACGACAGCCGCGTGCCGGCGGTCCAATCTCATTAGAGCTCGGGCCGCTGACAGGCAGAGGGGGAAGCTCAACAGGACGAGCCACGTCGGCCAAACGGGGAAGGTCCACGATCCCGGCAGGAAGTAAACACCGAAGGTGCCGACACCGGCAGCGAAGGCCCATGCGTCCGTAATCGGCGACCTAAGGCGGCCGCGCCAGGCAAAGTAGGCGATGGGAAGAACACCTACGGCAATGACGAGCGTGGCGGCCCACGCCTTTGCGATCCACGAAGGATAATTGACCAAGCTCTGAAGGAAGGGAGGGGCTGTTGCGATGGGCGCGGGCAAACCGAAGGGCGGAAAAGGTCCGGGTCCTGCAGGACCGAGTAAGCCCGCATAGAACAGAACAAGGGCGACGCAGGATAAGCCCGTCGCGAGCCACAGTGGGCTCCATCGGCGATGGCGGAGGCTATTCAGGAATAGGATTCCCGCGATTCCGCCGAGTAGGACGGCCTCCACCTCCTCTGTGAGCACAGAGGCTGACGCGAAGATTGTGAAGAACGTGTAGCTCCGTCGAGAGGGGAAGTGTGGCGTCTCCGCGAGCGCCACGAGGAACAAGGAAATTCCGAGTACATCTTTCAAGGCATCCCAGCCGTAGCGCAGGGGCATGAAGTATGCCAAGACAAGGATTAAGGCGAAACCGGAATGCGTTGGATCCCATCCAAGGCCCCGTCGGCAAAACCGCCACAGGGCGAGTCCCATGACCCCATAGAGGACAGGGGGGAGAACCTCCAGGAGGGCGATGGAGCTGACCCCGGTCCACGCTAAGGCCCCAATCAGCAGCCAGAGGCCCGGGGCCATGTGGGCCTCCAGAAGTAACACCGCCTCTTGCCCGAAGCCGTACCTCTGCACGAGGCTGGCAAACGGGGCGTAACCTACGGTTGTGTCATAGCCGACCGGCACCGAAGGACCCGCGAGAATCTGTGGTATCGCCCGCAAGAGAAACGGGATGCCAAACGCACAGGCCAGCTGGGTCGAAGGTCGGGCGAGCCAGCGGACCACGGCAGTTTCTTTCATGAACTGCCAACCGTCGCTTACTCCGGAGCGGCTTTCGGTTCCGCAGCTGTGAACGTCGCCTGACGAAAATGGATTGTTGCAAGGGTGAGGGCGTCGGTCGGCTTTCGGCATAAGGACGACCTGAGGACACGGGCCGTGGTCTTAAATCGATGGAGGAGTTCGAGCTCGAGGGAGAGAACGGGGTGCGTGAGGACTCCCCGAGCCAAGGCGATAAAATCCTCCGAGCCTTCGACGACACGATCCGCGCGGAAACCGTGAGCCACGAAAGCCCGCGTCACGATTTCGCGGGCTTGTTGTCCGTGGACCTCAACCGAAACCTCCTCGGAACGGAACAGCGGCGCCGAAGCGGCTCCCTGGAAGAGCAGCGCTTCCGAGCCTTCGATGTCCATCTTCACCTTTTGGAACTGTGTCACTCCGACTGAATTGAGCAGTCCTGATGGGCTCACGGTAGTTGCCGTGTGCCCCCTGAGAGAACCCCCAGAGACGTGCACCATAGTACCCGCGCCCTCCAAATGGATAATCGCGCCGTCGGTGGGCCAGAGGGCAGCCTGGACAAGCCGAACATTCCGCAATTCATTGAGCGCGACCATTCGGCGCAGCTTGGCGAAATTCGCGGGGTCTGGCTCCACAGCCACGACAAGTCCACCCGGACCCACCTGCCTCGCCGCCAGGGCTGTGAAAACGCCCGAGTTTGCGCCTGCATCGAGGACAAAATCCCCCGCACGAAGACTCAGGGCGGAATATGCCCCCGAGAGGGCGACTTGGTAAATGGGGGCGAAGTCCTCGTCGTCTTCGATTGGCACGAAGATGGCGATGTCTTTCCGTCGGTCTCGGAATCGGATGAGCGTATGTTCCCCTCTCTATGGCCCAGGAGTCGATGGTAGAGTCTCGTGTGCAATAGTGAGTGCGGAGTGACAGGTGTTGGGTCAGCTGACCCTGGCTCGGACGAGCCTTTCCAGACCGCGCATTATGGCGAGCCCGGGAAGCAGGATCAGGTCTGCAGGTTGCATAGGCCCGCCGAGGACGTACTGTATCCTGCGCATGAGGGACCGTTGCTCCCGCCAACGCTGCGGATACCTCGCCGCGTAGCGCCTATCGGTCCTGCCATAGTAGGCTCTCTTGCGGAGGTACTCGGAGAGGGTGAGGCCCTCCTCATGATGGAAGAGGGGCGTCTCGACCCACCCGAGTCGGAAACCCATTTCGACGAATCTGGCATGGAGGTCATAGTCCTCAAGTCCCGTGAGAGTAGCATCGTAGCCGCCGAGTTGGCTGAACACGTCACGCCAGAAGCCCCGGGCCGCCTCGAAGAGGTTAGTCCGGAAATACCTCGAGCGTTCGAAACTGCGGACACGAACCCAATAACCGTCCCCGATGGTCGTTTCGCGAATGCAAACGCCGTCGACTTCTTGGCTCACACGAATGCAAGTCTCCAAGAGGCCCGGCGCTAGCTCCATGTCAGAATCCACGAAAAGGAGAAAGTCTCCATGAGCCGTGAGTGCACCTGTGTTTCGTTGATTTGATCGCTCCGGACCAGCATGCAGAACCGTGCACCCGTAGTCCGTGGCGATGGACGAGGTAGCGTCGCTGCTGTTGTTGTCGACAACTATCACTTCGCGCCGGTGGTACCCCTGGGCTTCGATGGATTGAAGTAGGCGGGGAAGGTTAGACGAGCTATTACGCGTAGGAATCACGATGGAAACAAAAGGTTCGTCAACCCGCAAGGTGGTCTCAGATGGCTTCGAGTTGGACACTATCCCTCCTATTTACGCCAAGCTAGGCGATTTCTCACGAAGACACCGGAGAAACGTCATCCGAAGTCCCAAGGAGCTGCCACCGTATGCCGGCTAGAGCAGATCGGCTGAAATCAACCTCGTGATGCACGCAAGTGGGCGCAAGCGGGACGCGGGAGATTTCCGGTCTCCTGTCTGCCGATGTCTTGATTGGGCTGAGGCGCCTTCGCTTCCACGATGAACTCCAACGGTCGACAGCCTTTGCCCGCCGTTTGGTTCACCGCCGTGAGTTTGCCCTCGAGCTAGTGGTTGATTCCACATGCCGGTTTGGCGACGGTTCGCGTCGCGCCACCACAGAAAATGCCTCCCCTCTTCTCAGTAACGCGTTGACGGCCGCTAACCCGGCTTGGATGACTATGGCTAGCAAGGCAATTGGGATCCGTTCCACTCTGCGTCTTTCTCCGAGTCCAGGGAATCGATGACCTAGCGCTCTCAGGACTTCGCCATAGAGGGTTCTTGTCTTGCACTCGATGGGGACACAGCCAACGTCCTGCAGCAGGTCAATTATCTGTTGTTTCCTCAGCAGAGTGAGGTGCACCGGAAATTCCAGGCCACCCCAGTACCTCCCAAAAATGAACCAGGAGGGAGTCTCAAATGTTGGTACCTCGACAAAAAGCAGACCCCCGTTGCAGAGAGATTTCGCCGCATGCTCCACCATTGCCCTCGGGTTGTATTCATGCTCCAGCACGTGATGGAGTATGACGACGTCGAATTCCACTCCGCCCCAGTCGGCCGTAGCGTCGAAGCCAACGTGGACAGCAATACCCTTAAGGTGGGCGACGCTGGCCAACCACCGGTTAGGCTCAACCGCGTGGGCTTTCCAGCCCGCCCAAAGGAAAGGCTCCAAATTGCTACCTGTGCCACAACCGATTTCAAGCACGTGTTTCGTTTGCCACTGATTCCCCGTCGATACCCACTGTCCAATCTTCCGATAGAGGAAGCTATTCATCCGGCTTAGTTGTCCAAAGATGGAAGGAGCGAGTACCGAATAGTAGTCCCGAGGATAGTATTCCATAAGATCCGTCCGAGCCGGAGCCGGATTGACGTACATAGCCTGGCAGCGTCGACAACGAACGAGATTGAATCCGTTGGAAGGTCTCGGGCTGTCGGATGGAATGCGGCTGCCGGTGTAAACGACTTTCGAATCTGACGAAGAACAAATCGGGCAGGAACGTGGCATCATGAAGGAATTCCAGTGATAACTCACGGTGACCTATGCGTTTTGAAAGAGATGGCCCTCCTCGTATTGGGAACAAACGCGGCCGGTACAACGCCAAGACGCCCTCCTGAGCCCCCGTGGGCACGACAAAGTGGACTGTCCGACATTCCGCGTGATGAAGGGCAATCTAGGTCCCGGTCTCGCGGTGGACAGCCGACTGCCACATCCTGGTCTGCTTTCGCTGGACTCAATATAGCAAAGAATGAAAGTAATTCGAGCCTTCTCCCCTTTGTCTGATTGTCGCATTATCATCGTCCGCCGGGCCTCAAATTCGAGCGAAGCGTTTGCTTTATTGTCCAGGTCTTCGCCGAGACCATGTCCCCGGTGTCGGCTAGGCTCGGGTTCCCATCATGTTCTCGTAGAACGACAAGTACGCGGGCCCGACCGCCTCCAGCGCGTGGGCCTCGCGGACAAAACGAGCCGCCCCCCGCCCCATGGAATCCAGCATGCTACGATTCTCGATTAGCAGCCGCATCTTTGCTGCGACGTCGCAGGGGTCATACGGGTTAACCAGGAGGCCTGTTTTCCCGGGGATAACAAAGTCGTGAAACGCGGGCATATCCGACGCGATGACGGGGATGCCTCTGGCCATGCCTTCAAGGGGCCAAAGGGCGCCTTGATCTTTTATGAAACGGAGTACGACCGACACATCCGTCCTGTCGAGCACGTCAAGGTAAGCTGAACGATGCAAATATGGATAAATCTCGAGTTCGACGCCGGCAGTTTGGAGTGACACAAGTTGAGACGAGAGACGGGAAGTGTGACCTCCAATCAAGATCACCCGGTACCCTCCGATCTTATCCGCGGCCAGAATCTTGAGGGCTCGAAGTAGCACGGCCAGGTTGTTCCTTGAGCGCTCGAGTTGCCTTTCCGCGAAGAGGAACGTTACGGTCTCGTCCCTCCGCCGGGATACGAGTGGTTCGGCGTGAGTCGTCGGTCCTGAAATAGGCACGGGAAGGTATGCGATTGGGCCGCCAGACACACTCCCCCAGAAGCGGGCAGCTGCTCGCGTTGTGCAAACTACGGCATCGGCTTCTTGCACCGCCTGTCGATCAAGATGATAAAACTGGAGTTCCGCGGTCATGCCGATCAGCTTCCAAATGTTCGCAAATTTCTTCGGCGCGTCCGTGATAATCTCGGAAGGGGACGAAAAGCCCCAAGCGGTAGCAGTTACCCAGGTCGTGCCTCCAACCGGCCGGAAAAGCGCTTCTGGATACACGAAGTGAAAGACGTCAGCATCTTTCGCGATGCGAGAGGAAGCCTTCGCCAGTCGCCTTCTGAGATAGCGGTAGGTCGTGGCGATTCCTCCAAACCAGTCGAGGAAACCGGGATCAGGACCCAGGTTGACAAAGGTCAGGTTGGGCGACAGCTCGAGTCCGGGAGGGCCGTCACCGAAACCTAAGATGTGGACGGAAGCACCCGCCAGATCCAGCGCTCGGGCGAGGTTGACGGTATAGACTGACATTCCGCTGCCAGTTGGTCTGGCCGGCAGAAGAACGATCCTAATGTCGGCCAGACCTCACTTCCCCACTTGTTTAGTCTTTGGGCTGCGTGATTCCCGCCCGCCGTAATCTGCGTTCTTGATTCGGTTCGTGTACCACTCATTGTCAGGGCTTGGGCGACCCTGGACTGCCCTGGACCCGCGGGTAGATCTTGTCATACAGGTAATCGCAGTAGGAAATAGCGAGCGCGAGCAGTAAGGTGAAATAAGCCCCGACCGCTGCGAGATTTGCCAGCTCATACGATCCCCCCGCGGCGAGGGACGCAGCGATTGCCAAGAGCCCAATGGACAATGTCAGGACCCGAATCAAGCGAACTTGCTTGCCGATTCGCCCCGCCTTGGAGACTACCGTGGTACTCCATGAAAGGGCACGACGGGCGCGTCGGGCAGGACGGCTATCGCCCGTCTGTGATTCGCGGTGGAGATAATTCCGCTGCTTCGAGTGGGCTTCCGGCATCCCTTTCCATCCAGCAGCGTCTTCCCGTCTACTCCCTCGAGAGCCCCAAAAGTGCGCAACCACTCCGGCGGCGACATAGCCAGATGGGACAACCAAGAGCCCAACTTGCAGTAGGGAGAAATTCTCCAACTTGACAGTGTAGCTCCCTTGTGCCGGCACGATATAGAGATTGGTCCCGAATCCGCTCAGGAAGGGACGGTTCAAAGCGCCTCGCGGACCTTCCAGGATCCAATTGGGGTTGAAGGGGGCTGAGAACTGGATTAGCGCCGGGCCACCCGCGATTACGGAGAACGAGAACGCGGCATGGGTTCCCGTAACGCGGTCGACCACTGCCCCCAGGGGCGAAGAAAGTAGATTAGGAAATATGGCGATGACTCCTAATGTGATATTGCCGGAGACCCGTAATGAACACCCGCCCCCCGGGGCTCCGTAAGGGAATCTGAAGAAGTCGAAGGTCGAAGAATCGACGGTCCGAGGAAGGTCGAAACCCGGGCAGCTCTGAGACAAGTTCCCCCTCCCCTTTGCCTCCACAGCCATCACATGGGCCCCTGAAGAAATTGGGAGGGAAGTATTCGAATTGGCACGAACCAGCCCTGAGTTAGTAAGTCCTCCGGTGCCGATGTCTGCGAAGCTCCAGATCAACTTGATGTTTCTAGCAGAGAGCTCGCCAGTCCCAGTCATCGTGAGTCGAAACGCGAAGTAGTTTGTTCCGCGAGGAAGTGTGCCCGAAAGATCAATCGTTGACCAGATAGAGGAGGGCGCATACGCTGGGCTGCTGACTGAGATAGGAAGGGGTCTGAGCGAGGCGTCGTTTGAAACAAAATAGGCTTGGATCGTTCCTTGGAAGTCCGCGCTTGTCGTGAATTCAAGATGACCCGATACCGTAACGGAGGTGCTATTTGAGCCCGGGACCTCGATTCCTGCCCTCGTGCCGGCGGTCAGTGGGGTGAGGTAGTTCAGGGTGATAACGGGGTTACTAGTGAGTGAGGATGGACCTTGGCTGATCGCTATTTTCCTCCCGCCTTGGACGGAAATATTCGCGGTCTGTGATGACCAGGTGGAGACGCTCCAGTGCTCATAGGGCACTGGGAGAGTCGTCGTTTGCGATTGAGCTGCCGCTAGGGAGACACTGACGTTTTGAGCTCCGTTGAAGCCTGTTGCGACGCCAGACGGGCTTGCGAGGCCAAAAAAGCCTGGCGTAAAGATCGCAAGCTGCGAAGCCCCGATGATGGCCGAGAGATTATCATCCACTGTCGTCTGGATTAGGTTGAGCCCAGGAGGTCGTCGTTGCTCCGGAATCAGCATGGGCCGGAAGTCATTCATCGATGCAGCTGCAATTGCCAGCGTGTACGAATTGGCCGGTCCTGAAGATGCTAGTGGCAGATCGAAAGCCTGAATGACGGGTCCGGCTTTCTGAATTTCGAATATCCAGATATCAGGGGGAGCGGCCTGGATGACCGAGAGCCCAGGCGACCGAGCGAGAAATTCCGCGAGCGATCGTACGACATCTGTGCTACCAAAGAGGTATAACGCGAAGTCATGCGAGACATTTTGCAGGACGAAGTAACGTATTCCATAGGCCCTAAGGAGTGGGGCGACCTGAGTAGAAAGATTGGACTTCATGAGATTTACCAAGGTTGAAATCGGGAGGGGCGGACTGATCCCGCCGGAACCGGGTGTCCCGACCGGCCAGAATACCGAGGAGGCGGGGTCTAGGGACTGAAGAGAATGGGCGACCGTGGCTACTGAACCGGGGACCGGAATCGGTTGCATAGTACCGTGATTTGGGATGGCGTTCCCCGGCAGCCCAGGGGAGAAAGCGGCAGGGTAAAACGAACCCGTGAAGAACTGCCAAGAACCCAGGGAAAGAAGAGAGACTGTCGCTATTATTAGCAAGCTCTTGAGTCGCCGCTGTCCAGAGGGAGGGATGGAATAACGGAGGTCGATGCCGACCTTCCGAAGTGCCCTTCTCATCAATCCCGTCTTCCAAACCGAGGTCCTCCATTCTATCACGCGAATGGTGGCAACCATGAAGAGAGGCGCCAAGCCGGATGTTGTGAGAACTTGCGCGTTATCGGGCACGCCTATTGTTGTCTGCCAGACCGAGCCAATTACCGGCACCGAACCAAGGGCGACCTGTGCAGATACAGCGGGAGGAATTGGCAGGCGGCTCCCCATTGATAGGCTCAGCCCTAGCAGGGCGACGGCCGCAAAAAATAGGGATGCCGGTCGGAAGCGGTGCGCAAATAGTGCACAAAGACAGTAAATTGGTGTTGCGAAGAGGGAAAGCATCCATAGCGAAGATAGAGGACCGGGAGGTAGAACAATGAACGGTGCGTTACCTAGGGTGGGCATGTTCTGGATTCCTCCGGGCGACATCAACACGGTAGGCGGAGCGTAGGTAACGTAGCTCCAAACATGCCCCATCAGAACGAATACCCAAAGTGGCTGAGCGTTCCCTGAGAGGAACTCGAACGATGATGTGGTCGTTTCTCGCAGGGGCGGCCCCAAGGCGCCCTGTCCAGCGAGCTGGTAGGCGAAGGCTGTCAATAGGGCCCCAGGCACGGAGACTAGGAAGGCAAGCCCAACGGTTTTGAGCGCGAGATTTCGGCGCTTTGTCAGAAAGAGCTGCGACAACGCGAGCGTCATCAGGATTAGCGACCCCCAGACGTACAACCGTGGGTCAAGCCAGGAGCTAGACCCCAATAGAGCGCCCGCCAGTGCTCCCCACTTAAGCCGCCTTTCCTTGAGCGAAGCGAGGCAGAGGATCGCAACGAGGCTCAAGACTGGCGAACCCCAGGCGAATGCAAACCCGAGTTGGCTCAGCGAATAGAGCGCGAACACGTTGCCGACGGAAAACAGGATGTAGCTGCCAATTATTGCGTGCTTTTTCCAGCCGTTGGGATCATATTTCAGGAGTCTCAGCAGTCCGATTGCAGCGATGTAGCACAGGCCGTACAAGCCAGCAAGGACAAATGATGCGAATACCTTTTCGGTAGTCTCTGCGGACGCGCCCACCGCGGCTAGCAAGGCGACTGGCCATGTGAACACCGAGCGAAGGAGGCCTTGGGCATCTGCGGCGCCACCCGTTAGAAAGTACGGATTAAAGACAGCTTGGTTGTTGTACCAGAGTTGCGGATTCACTTGCCAGGAAAAGTCGCGATAGACGAAAAACCCCTGTCCGAATAAATAGCCTCGCAGGGAGAGAAATACCAATGTCGCTAAGAGCAGCCCGTGAATTGCCATCGTTGTCGCGTGCCTGGACAGGGCTGCAACCACAGCCCGCACATTTTCCAAGAGACTAACCGATGAGCTATGCGACATGACCATTTCACCTGCGAAAAGCACCTGTCGGCTTACGCTCAGGGACGCCCTTAGGACTTCGAGACTCATTCATGCTCATCAAAGGGAACGCCACATGCCGGCGGCCTGGGCCACATCTCACTAAGGAGTCAAGCGGCCAGAAACCTGTCGTCAAGTCCCGAAGCCCGATCGCAAACTTTCTTTTCGCGCGCGGATCTAACTTAATCAAACGTCCCTCCGACAGGGCTGTTTTTCGGTGGGATATCGTTGTTGAGCAGTGCAACTTGGGTCCTCAAAGTCATGTCGAGGACTAGAAGCTCGAACGAGTGCCGGTGAGAACGGCCAGCGTTTCTCGGGCGTAGCGCTCCCATGTGAATCCCGACGCCCACTGAACCGCTCCCACGGACAAATCCTTCCGGAGTCTTTCGTCGACCAAAACTGCCCGGGCTGCACTCGAAATCGCTCTCCTGTTACCGTATGGTACTAGTAGGCCGGTCTCTCTGTGTCTCACACTCTCTTGCAGACCGCCAACTGCCGTCGCCACTGCCGGTGTTCCACAGGCGGCTGCTTCCATCGCTGCAAGCGACCAGCCCTCTCGTTCCGATGGCTGAAGTAACACCCAGGCTTCTTGGAGTAGCTTTGCCTTCAAGTAATCGGGAATCCAGCCATGGAAGGTCACTTGCTGTTGAACTCCTAGCCGGGTTGCCCGTTTTGCTAGGGATTGCGCCAAGCCCGCGCGATCCCAGCCAATTACGTGGAGGCGCAAGTTTGGAATATCTGGCAGAAGGTCAGCCAGGACATTTAGGGCCATTTCAGGATGCTTGTACCCCTCGATGGGGCCCACGAAAATCATGGAAGGAGTCGCGGACTTGTTTTCGCCCAGACGGTAGACGTTGTGGTCCAAGCCGGGGGGTACCACGTGAACTCTCTCTTTCGACAGCCCTTTTTCGATTAACTGCTGCCGGAATAGGTTCGTGAGTGCAACAAGGTGAGTATACCTGTATATAGCGGGGATAGCGGCCTCAGCGAGCCACCCCGCAACTGCGAACGGAAGGGGAAGTTCCTGAAAGAACGTGCGCCCCACAACGTGGAGCCACATTGCGATGACGGGCTCACGTGCATAGAGTGGCGCACACCACGGTACGCCCGTGATGCTTTCCAAGATCACATCGTAATGTTCGCGGTGGAATCGCGAGCCGTATAGCGTCCGTGCCCACCAGTAGACAGTAAATTGGTTGCCCTTGCGGACGACGCTATAGCCGTCCACGTTTTGCTCTGATCGGGCCTTTGGATGTTTCGCTGCAAAAAGGGTGACAAAGTGTCCTCGACTGTCGGCGAACCGCGCGAATTCGTGCACAAGGCGTTCAGCCCCGCCGGCTTGGGGGTGGTTGATATCACGCCAGTTGAACGCAAGAATTCGAAGGGTTTCCATGGGGCGACTCCTTCAAACGTTGGTAGGTCAGGGAGCAGCGTCGCCGAAAAAGATGACAATCGAATGGTCAACACCGCGGACTTTACCAGTCTCAGTGAGGGTTCGAAGTGCCTGAGTACGCCACCTGGCTTCCCGACCGTTCAATTCGGAACGGCTCTTCCCTCAGGTCGGCCAGTGCGGCACAGACTCGCTGCCGCTTCTCCCGCGGGGCCGCCAACAGCAGAAATCCTCCTCCTCCGGCTCCTGTGATTTTTCCACCTGTAGCGCCAGCGTCGCGGGCCTGGGAGTACGCTTTATCGATAGCTGGATCCGAGATGTCTTCGCCCAAGCTTCGTTTCAGCAGCCACCCTTCGTGGAGGTAATCGCCAACGGAATCAACTTGACCACGCGCGAGATCTCGGAAGAATTCGAAGGCTAGGTCGTGGAGACGGACGTATCCGTCGATACAGTTTGCCATCGCAGCAATTTGTCCTGTAAGGAGAGGAGCGCTCGGCCGCGTCCTCCCAGTGTAAAAAAGAAGGAGGCTGCCTTCCAGAGCACTCAGCGCTTCGTCAGTCAGATTAATGCGCCTGACATCGACGCTTTCGTCGGGATGGAACTGCATGAAGCGGAGGCCCCCGTAGGCCGCGATGTACTGGTCCTGCTTTCCGCCCGGAGCTCTCACGATTTCACGCTCCACTCGAACGGCCTCCTCCGCGAGTTCTCGGGGCGTGGCGGGATCGCCGAACCAAGCGTGAAGGGCGTTCAGGAGCCCGACCGTGAAGGCGGACGAGCTGCCGAGCCCCGTCCCGTGGGACGGGATATCCGAGATCGAGACGATCTCGATGCCGCGACGAATGCCGAGGTATCGTAAGCACTCCCGCACCAAAGGATGCCGCACGTCGTCTGCAGTTGGTACATTTTCCGTCTCGCTGTACGACACTCGGACGTGGTTATCAAACTTCTTGTTGACAATGAGGTATACATACTTGTTAATCGCGGCATTGACAACCGCCCCGCCCCTGTTATTCCGGTAGTACTCAGGGATATCGGTCCCGCCCCCTACGAAGCTGATACGCAACGGCGTTTGGGAGACGATCATCCGCTCACCGACGCGAAAAGCGTGCTCGGCCCGCTCGTCCTCTCGAAGGCGCTCGAGGACCTTCATGTCGTCCCCCACATCGTCGAGAGGGTCCGGACGACCTCTCGCGGAACGACCCTACGCAAGGGCGAATTCATCAAACGCAAGCCCACGAGAGAAAGGAACATGATAGTGATTGCTTTGCCGATCGGCATCCTAGACCGGTCGTCGTGTGTCCATTCGATCGGGATCTCGCCGATGCTCCCTCCCGATTTTCTCACATGATAGAGCAAGGAAATTTCGAAGGCGCGGTTCGTCACCGTGACGGCAGCCAGAATCCGGTCGAGGGCCTCCCGCCGAAGGAACTTCGCCCCGCATTGCGTGTCCCTCACCCGGAGGAAAAGAAGGGAGCGCACGAGAAAGTTGTACGCACGTCCCGCAACGACATTGAAGATCGGCTCGGGTTGGACGATGCGGCTGTCCTTCAACCAGCGCGAAGCGACGACGCAATCGTATTGGGCGAGGAAGCCCAAGAGCTTCACAAGCTCGTGAGGCGAAACGGCCCCGTCCGCGTCCGCGTAGCCCACGCTTGCATAGCGAGCCGCACGCATGCCGGCCAGGACGGCCCCACCCTTGCCGAGTTTCTGTGGAAATGCGAGCTTGCGGACTCCACGGTCCGCGTATCGATCCACGACTAACTCCGTGCCGTCAGCGCCGCCATCCAAGACGACTATAACCTCGTAGGGGGTCAACATCCGGTCGAGTGCATCGAGGTACCGTTCAAGGGTCGCGCCAATTCGGTCCTCTTCGTTCCACGCGGGAACGACGAGGGAGACGCCTTCTCCAATGGTCACGAACTATCGACCTCCTCCGACGAGTCGGGCCACGCCGTCCCGGAAAGCAGTGGTCGCTCGGAAGCCCAGAAGCCTCTCAGCCTTTGATGTGTCGGCGAGCGTCCTGGACACATAATTACGAATCGGGTTGGGGACGTATTGCGGTGCGATCTCCGTTCTCATGAGGTCCGCTAGAGTCCGTACGAGGCTATTGATGGAAGTCTCGCGACCCGTTCCGACGTTGATGATCTCACCGATCGCCTTCGTCTCGAGGGCAAGGAGGTTTGCTTGCACAATGTCGTCGACGTGGGTGAAGTCTCTCGTCTGGGTGCCGTCCCCGTAGACGATGGGTCGCTCACCTCCCCGCATAGACCAAAGAAACTGGGAGATCATGTTCGCATACGGCCCTTTGGGCTCCTCCCCGGGGCCGTAGATCGAGAAGTACCGCAGGCCGACCGTGTCAAGCTCGCCCCGCAGCGTGTACACCTTCGCGAGGTACTCGAACGCCAGTTTCGACGCCGCATAAGCGTTCGGTGCCGCGGGCAGAGCCATGTCCTCCCTCCAAGGTACCGGCAGGTTCCCATAGAGGCTCGATGTGGACGCATACACGAACCGCCCAACGCCCGCCTCGGCGCACGCCTGCAGGAGGTAGAGGCCACCCATCACGTTCACTTCTACCCCGAGGGACGGGTCCGGCTCGAACATTGGGCTCGAGGACACTCCGCCCTCGTGGAACACAGCGTCCACGCCACGTACGAGCTTTGTCAAGACGGCCCGGTCCGTCACATCGCCCACGGTGCCCTTCCATCCGTCCGTCGCCACCGGCCGCGGATCGAGCCCGATGACCTCCCAGCCTCGCTTTAGGCACGCCCGGACGAGGTGCTGGCCGACGAACCCCGCTGCCCCCGTGACGAGGACCTTCGTCATCGTGCTTCGGCCTCCTTCGGAATGAGTTCCGGGTGGCTGCGCCAGAACGAGAGCAGGTCGTGCAGCGTGTCTTTCAGGGCATGTGTCGGCGTGAAGCCGAGAGCGCGCAGCCTCGTGACGTCGGGATAGAGCGTCGGCTCGTCCGCAGGCCGCAGTCGCTCCTTCGCCGTCCGCACCTCG
>Ga0137396_10000587_pt1 | contig 17627 bp, 14 predicted proteins | sample czc16metaG_FD_108284 | JGI IMG/M metagenome (GOLD analysis project Ga0137396, IMG submission 108284) | Vadose zone soil microbial communities from Angelo Coast Range Reserve, California, USA - czcobulk3.16 metaG | ecosystem: Environmental > Terrestrial > Soil > Vadose zone | place: USA...
GCTTCATCGCCGAGCACGACGATCACCACGTTGCGCGCATCTCCGCCCTCGCGAGGGTTCTCCGGGATACGAGCGAGCCCTCCGCCGGCTTGTGAATCCCCGCGTGTTTTCATATATTTTTGCATGAGCGCCAAGACCCAACAGTCCAAACCGATCGGAGTCTTCGATTCCGGAATCGGAGGCCTGACGGTCGTGAAGGCGCTCATGCGGCGGCTCCCCCACGAGAATATCGTTTATTTCGGCGACACAGCGCGGGTGCCCTACGGGTCGAAATCCGCGCAAGTCGTGCGCGAATATGCCGCCCAGGACACCGACTTTCTCGTCTCGCACGACGTCAAGATGATTGTCGTCGCCTGCAACACCGTCTCGTCGGTGGCGCTTGAAGTTGTTCAGAAACATGCCAAAGTGCCCGTTGAAGGAGTCATCCTCCCCGGGGCGAAAGCGGCGGCGAAAGCCACAAAAAAAAAGCGGATTGGGGTCATCGGAACAATCGGCACCATCGCCAGCAACGCATACACGAATGCCATCCGGCAGATCGACTCATCGACCTCTGTCGTCGCTCAGGCGTGTCCGCTTTTTGTTCCCCTGGCGGAGGAGGGATGGATCGACCGCGAGGCGACCCGGCTGATCGCCCGGGAGTACCTGTTTCCCCTCAGGCTGCAGAAAATCGATACGCTCGTTCTCGGATGCACCCATTATCCGATTCTGCGCGATGTCATTCAGAGCGTCTTCGACGGAACCGCCGAGCTGATCGATTCGGGGGAGGCGACGGCCGTGGAGGTTGACAACAGGCTGACCGGGCTCGACCTGCGGAACAAGAGCGATCAGAAGGCGAATGTCCAGTTTTTTGTCAGCGACATCCCACACAAGTTTACCGAGATCGGAGAGAGATTTCTCGGCCAAAAGTTGGGAAGAGTGCGAAAAGCATCGGGTTTCTAGATCACAAGTAATCGAACACCACAACCATCTCCGGAGAACTTCATGACCGAATCAATCACATTCCTGCGCGCCATCGACCTCGTGATCGAACAGAACAAGATGCTTGCCCACCCGTTCTATCAGACGTGGAGCATGGGGAAGCTCAGCGCCGAAGCGCTGTCGGGCTACGCCAAACAGTACTACCGCTTTGTGCAGGCGTTTCCGACGTTTCTGAGCGCGACACATTCAAACACTCCCCGGTTGAGTCTCCGCCAGGAGCTCCTGGAAAACCTCATCGAGGAAGAACGGGGCCCGGACAACCATCCCGAGCTCTGGTTACGATTCACCTGCGCCCTCGGCATAACCGGGAACGAGCTCGAGCAAACGGCGCTTCTTCCCGAGACGGAGGAGTCGATCGCCACAATGCGAACCCTGACGCGCGACGGATCGCACCTGGAGGGGGTCGCCGCCCTGTATGCGTACGAGTCGCAGATCCCGGAGGTCGCCCGCGTGAAAATTGACGGACTCAGGCGATTCTACGGGATCACTGACGGCGCTGCGCTGTCGTTCTTTACCGTACACCAGGAAGCGGATGTCCACCATTCCGCGGCGGAGCGGACGATCCTGGAGAATCACGCTGTGAATCCCGATGACCGGCGGGCTTGCGTCGAGGCCGCGCGCAGGTCGGCGCGATCCCTTCTTACGCTCCTTGACGGAGTGCAACGCGCCTTCGTCGAGCAGCAGTGAGTCCCGAGGCCGGGACCGAAACGATAGCATGGAGGATTTATGCCGCTTCTCTCACACGATCAGATTGCGAAAGAACGGAAGGATTTGAAGGCATGGCAGCTCGCCGGCAAGGAGATCAAGAAGACGTTTGAATTGAAAGATTTTGCCCATGCGATCGGCTTCGTCGCTTCAGTCGCGCTTCTCGCCGAACGGGCCAATCACCATCCGGATATCGACATCCGCTGGAACAAGGTTTCGCTGGCGCTTTCCACGCACAGTGCCGGGGGGCTCACAGAGAAGGATTTCAATCTCGCGCGCCAGATCGAGAGCCTATGATACGATCACCGGCCGGCCCCGTCTCGTCGCCGGATACTCAGGAGGAAATCCTTGCGCTGTTCCGGCGGACCAAGGCCCTCCTGGAAGGGCATTTCCAACTCTCATCAGGCCTCCACAGTCCGCACTATTTTCAATGCGCCAAGGTTCTTCAATACCCTGAGTATGCGGAGGCCCTCTGCGGCCGGATTGCAGCCCGATTCAGCCGGGAGTCGGTCGGAGTCGTCATCGCCCCCGCGCTCGGCGGCATCGTCGTCGCGCAGGAGGTCGGCCGGCAGCTCAACGTGCGGTCGATCTTCGCCGAGAGGCGGAACAACGAGCTCGCGCTGCGCCGAGGGTTTGAGATCGCTCCCGGCGAGCGGGTGCTGGTCTGCGAGGACGTCATCACCACGGGCGGCTCGGTCGAAGAAGTGTTGAAGATCGTCCGGAGATCCGGGGGAACGGTCGTGGGCGTCGGGGCCATCGTGGACCGGAGCGGCGGCACTTCCGGGATCGAGAACTGCTATTCCGCAGTCACGATGAAGGTCCTTGCATACAAGCCCGATGATTGCCCCCTCTGCAAGCTCGGTGTCTCGATCGAAACCCCGGGGAGCCGCGAAGCCCGTCACGCCAAAACGCCGAAGAGCGCCCCGAACCATCGCCCTTAACGAACTCTCCCTACGACATTGCAAGACACCTTCGTCAAACATCTTCTAATCGCGCCCTGAACTCCGGTGCCGCTGAAACTGTTAAAAAGAAATAGGCTCTACGAGGGCCGGGTCTTCAACGTCGTCGTCGACGACGTTGAATATCCCTCCGGGAACAGGTCGATACGGGAGGTCGCGGAACATTCCGGCGGATCCGTCGCGCTCGCCCTCTTCCCGGACCGCCGGATCATCCTCGTCCGCCAGCACCGCTATCCGTTCGATGAGTTTGTGTGGGAACTGCCCGCCGGAAAGCTGAACCCCGGCGAGGATCCGCTTCATTGCGCCCAGCGCGAGCTCGAAGAAGAAACCGGATACCTCGCCTCCGACTGGCGGAAATTGACATCGATCTATACGACACCCGGATTCTGCAACGAGGTTCTCCATCTGTTTATGGGGCAGCAGCTTTCCGAGTCGCCGTCAGGGAGAAAATTGGAAGAAGGGGAACAGACGATGACCGTGAGCATCATGGCTCTGGATGAAGCGATCGCCATGATCGAACGCCAGGAGATCAAGGACGCAAAGACAATTTGCGGTATACTTCTCGCAGAGAGAGTGGCGCGGAGAACATGAATTCGATGGACGAGGATGTTTTTGCCTCCCCCGGGGGGGATCGGAAATACCGGCTCGATCTCAAGCGCTGCATCATTCGTGAATGCGACGGCGAGCTCGCGGAGCTTTCGTATTATGAGCGAAACAATTGGGCGACGGTCGAGCTCCAGTGCAACCGGTGCAAGAAGCGGTTCGTCGTCAAGGTCGAAATCTGAGCCGGAATGAACCCCAGGGAAATCATACGCAAGAAACGCGACGGCGGGCAATTATCGCGTCAGGAATTGGAGTTTTTTATCAAGTCCTACCTCGCGTCCGGCGTCGCGGACTACCAGATGTCGGCGTTTCTTATGGCGTGTTACTTCCGCGGTATGGATCTCGACGAGACGACCGCCCTCACGGAGGTCATGCTTCGATCGGGCGCAGTCGTCGATCTCTCATCGGTTCCGGGCACCAAGGTCGATAAACACTCCACGGGGGGAGTCGGCGACAAGGTTTCGTTGATACTTGCGCCGATGGTGGCGGCATGCGGCGTGCCCGTCCCGATGATTTCCGGTCGCGGTTTGGGACACACCGGCGGAACGCTTGATAAGCTCGAGTCGATTCCCGGATTCAGAACAAATCTATCCATACAAGAGTACAGGGCGGCGATCGGCGAGGTGGGAGCCGTGATGGCCGGCCAGACCGCCGAGATCGTTCCGGCCGACATGAAGATGTACGCGCTGAGGGATGTAACGGCGACGGTTGAAAGCGTGCCTCTCATAGCGGGGAGCATCATGAGCAAGAAGCTTGCCGAAGGGATCGACGCGCTCGTCCTCGACGTCAAGGTGGGGCGGGGCGCTTTCATGAAAACCGAGGCCGACGCGGTCGAGCTGGCGAAGACCCTTATTGGTATCGGGAAATCCTTCGACAAGAAGGTGATCGGATTTTTGACCGACATGAGCCAGCCGCTCGGCTATGCCGTGGGGAACTGGCTCGAAGTGAAGGAGAGCCTCGACTGCCTGAAGGGGAGGGATGTCCCCGACCTCATGGAAATCACGTATCTCCTCGGCGGCGCCATGCTCATGCTCGGTGGGAAGGCGACGTCGATCGAGGAGGGAACCGGCCTCTGCCGCCGCGCGATCGAGAGCGGCACGGCGCTGGATAAATTCATGCAGATCGTCCGGCGGCAGGGGGGAGACGTTTCGTATTTGGAGGATTTCCGGAAATATCCCGCGAGCAAGTTCATGATCGAAATCCGAAGCCCGAGTGCAGGCGATATCGACAATGTCGATGCCCTCGAACTTGGCCTTGCCGCCATTATGCTTGGGGCCGGCAGGATGACGCTGGAGGACGGGATCGATCCCAAGGCCGGCATCGTCCTAAGGAAGAAGGCCGGCGACGCGGTGGAAATCGGGGAACCGCTTGCTGCCCTGTTCACCGACAGTGAGAGCGCGGCCAAGGAAGCCCGGCCGAGGGTCGAGCGCGCCTTCAGCATCGCCACGGAACCGTCGGTGTTCCCGCGCCTGATCCATTCGATGGTCGATGACCGGGGCGTGCATCCGTGGCCGGTGGTCAACGCGAGGAAGTAGCCATGAACCGATCGTCGCAATAGCATGGGAAGAGCGACCCCCGCGAGAGTTAGATTTGAATTAACTCGAATATTTTAATATCTTCTCGGCCATGCCGATTATCACGCTCGTCAATGAAGGAAAGACCATCGAGGTTGCGGAGGGAACGAACCTTCGAAAAGCCCTCCTGAAGCATGGCATCTCGCCCTACGTCGGAAAGGACCGTTTCCTCAACTGCCGGGGCAACGGCCTTTGCGGGACGTGCCGAGTCGAGGTGGTGGACGGAAAAGGCGCGCCGCCGATGTCGGCGCTCGAGGAGGCCGCGCTCGTAGGACTCGTCCCCTTTTATGCCCGCGCGGTCCCCAAGAATGTGCGGCTTTCGTGCCGGATCCCGGTGACGAAAGACATGGCCATCAGGACGCATCCTGCCGTCGAGCTGGACTGGAATCTTACGCGGGAACGGCTCGCTTTGAACGCCATCTGGCTGACGTTCGGGGGTGCATTTCTCATCGTCATGTGGCGCCTCCTCTTTGAAATAGCGACCGGGCGCTAATCCTGCCCCTTCCCCCCTCCCGGAGGACTCCCGACCAATGTTCCCCGCCGGCCAACATGGCGACCCTTGACTTTTCCGCTCTTCCTTCTATATTTTGGGGATGTCCAAGGCGATAGCTGAGCGCGCAGAACCGGACCGATCGTTCTTCCGGCTCACACTCCTGGGGAGTCTGGTCGGCGCCAGCGTGGGCTTAGCCGCCCTGCTCTCCCGGTGGTTCGGCGTGCAATTTGTTCCCGCCCTATTCCCGGGAGGCAGTCCGATTCCCCCCGGTGTCGCGTTCGCGTTTATCATTTCGGGGGCCGCGCTCCTGATTCCTGAGATCGGGTTTCCGGCGAGCGGGATGCGGGTCTTCACCCGGCTCCTCGCCTGTGCGGTCGCGCTGATCGGCCTTCTCTCGCTCCTCAGCTATTTCATCAGCATGAATGGGGCGGTTCCGGCCGACTCCGGTGCCACCCATCCCTCCGTGGCGGTCTGTTTGTTTGCATTCGGATCCGCGCTTCTCCTGTTGCAATCAGAACGATACGCCGGGTTCGCGAAGGCGCTGACCTATGCGCTCCTTTTCTTCTGCTCGGCGGCGATCGTGGGCTCCCTCTATCATGTCGAAGCTCTCGCTGAGGGCGCTCTCTTCATCCACATCGGCGCGGAAACCGCGTGGACTCTCCTCATCCTCTCATTGGTTCTCCTCTTCGCTCATCCGGATGGCGTCCGTATACCCGTCGAACTGATCAACGTGATCGCTATCGCGATCGCCTATGCCGGGACGGCAAAGCTGGGCTTCCGCATGTCAATTCCCCCCGGAAATATTTCCGTGGTCTGGCCGCCATCGGGGATCGCGCTGGCGGCGATCCTGCTTCGCGGTCCGGCGTCATGGCCGGGGGTTGCGCTCGGTTCATTCATCGCAAACTCGTCATTCTTCTCCGGCATCACCGACCCATTCTCCGTCGATGCACTCGGGGCGGCGTCACTGATCGCCGCCGGCTCCACGCTCCAGGCGCTCCTCGGAGCGGCGCTGATCAGCAAATTCGGAGGGGGCGTGGATTTCCTGCGCAGCGCGAAATACGTAATCACGTTTGTGATGATAGAGATCCTGACGTGTTGCGTGGCTCCGACGTTCGGGGTCACGGGAGTCTGTTTTGGCGGGTTCGCGAGCTGGTGGAACTACGGCCCCCTGTGGTGGACCTGGTGGCTGGGAGACGCGACGGGCGTGATTCTTGTTGCACCTTTTTTGCTGGCCTGGTCCGGATTTGTCCGTCCGAAATGGGATCCCGTCCGCGTCCTGGAGGGGGCGGGCCTGGCCATCCTCTCGGTTCTGTCCTTCCAGATCGTCTTTGGCTGGCCGCTCCAATTGCCGGGGATTGCCTATCCATTACCGCACGTTGTCATGCCGTTCATCTTATGGGCGGGATTCCGGTTCGGGCAGCGGGGGATGACGCTCTGGATCCTCTCGCTTTTCGTGTTCGCCCTTGAGAGCACTATCAACTCCCGCGGTCCCTTCACCGCAGCGCCCGCCGAAGCAGGACTTTCCTCCCTGCAGGCGTTTCTCGGCATCATCACGGTGATGGGATTGGTCCTGGCTTCCGCAATCGACCATTACAGGCGCGCCGATCGTGAATTACATATCAGTTACAGCTTCCTGGAGGCGCGGGTGATCGAGAGGACGGCGGACCTCGCGAAGGCGAACGAGGTGCTGAAGACCGAGATCGATGAGCGCAAGCGCGCCGAGGCCTTATCCCAGAAGATTGAAGAGCGATTCAGGCTCCTGGTAGAAGGCGTGAAGGATTATGCGATCCTCATGCTCGACCCCCGGGGAAAGGTGATCAGTTGGAACGAGGGGGCGAAGCATATCAAGGGGTATGAAGCTTCGGAAATCCTCGGACGGGACATCTCGACCTTCTTTCCCGAAGAGGATCGGAAGGAGAAGCCGTCCCTGCATCTGCGAGCCGCAGTACGCGACGGCCGCTCGGAAGAACAGGGTTGGCGAATCCGCAAAGACGGGTCGCGCTTCTGGGCCAGCGTGGTGATCACAGCGCTGAAGGATCCGGACGGAACGCTTTACGGATTCGCGAAGATTACCCGCGACATGAGCGAGCAGAAAAAGAGGGAAGAGGAGCTCCGGCTGCTCGCGACAGAGCTCGAGCGCCGGTTATTGGAGCTCCACATCGTCAACAAGGAACTTGAGTCTTTCAGCTACTCCGTCTCGCACGATTTGAGGGCGCCGCTCCGTCACATCGACGGTTTTGTGGAACTGCTCAAAACCCAAATCCGTAATGTTCTCGACGAAAAAAGCCTTCATTACCTGAACGTCATCTCCGAATCCGCCGGGCGCATGGCCAGGCTGATTGACGAGCTCCTGGTGTTCTCACGGATGGGCCGCGTCGAGGTGCGCTCGACGACCGTGGAGACGGAGACCTTGGTCCGCGAATCGATCCGGTCTCTGGAGATGGATGCGAAGGGCCGGATGATCGACTGGAGAATAGGCCCTCTTCCCGCGATTCAGGCGGACCCATCCCTCATCGGGCTGGTCTTCACAAACCTGATTTCAAACGCCCTGAAGTATACTCGCACGCGCCCGGAGGCCGTCATCGAAATCGGCTGCGCTCAGGACAATAATCACGAGGCCTGTTTCTATGTCCGGGATAACGGGGTAGGATTCGACATGGAGTACCAGGATAAACTATTCGGCGTTTTTCAACGGCTGCACCGGTCGGAGGATTTTGAAGGCGTCGGGATCGGCCTCGCGAACGTCCGCCGGATCGTTCAACGCCACGGCGGCCGGACGTGGGCCGAAGGGGCGGTCGACGAGGGCGCTACATTTTATTTTTCGATCCCAAGAAATTCGGAAAAGATCACGCGTGGATGAGCGGCATTACGCCCAAGAATTAAACGGGCAACGGTCAGCGGGCCGCGGACCCGGCCGCTGATTCTGCGAGCGATAGAATCCGCATCATCTCGTCGTGGACCAGCCCGTTAGAGGCGAGAATTGCTTTTTGATAGATGTCGAACGGTCCCCCCAGGAAATTGGTCACCCGTCCCCCCGCCTCTTCGACGAGGAGCGCGCCGGCGGCCGTGTCCCACGGATTGAGGGAAACCTCCCAGAATCCATCATACCTGCCGGCCGCGGTATAGGCGAGATCGATCGCCGCCGACCCCATCCGCCGGACCGCCTGCGCGCACGTCAGGAAACGGACAAAATGGTCGATCGCATGGCCCGGATTTTCGGCAACGTCGTAGGGGAATCCCGTGACGAGCAGGCTCCGGATCAGAGAGTCGATTCCGGAAACCCGGATTCGTTTGCCATTTAAAAAGGCGCCCTTCCCGCGTTCCGCGACGAACAGTTCGTCAAAGTTTGGATCGTAGATGACCCCGAGGATGATCGTACCCTTGTGTTCGAGGGCGATCGAGACGCAGAACACGGGGAAGGCATGCGTATAGTTCGTCGTCCCGTCGAGGGGATCGATCACCCATGTGAAATCCGACTCCGGCCCGCCTTTTCTTCCGCTCTCTTCGGCGAGAATGGAATGAGAGGGATGACGGCGGCCGATGATTTGCTTTATAACGTCTTCCGACTGCCTGTCGATCTCGGTAACAAGATTCTTTTCCTGCCCCGACTTCTGCCGGATATCCTTCACCCTGCCGAGATGCAGCTTGAGAAGTTTGCCGGCCTCTCTGGCCGCCTCGATCGCCGTGTCGATCATGAAGCGGTTTTTGGTTTTTTTTGAGTCAGCAACCTTCTGACCTGCTCGCTATTCCGTTCGCTGACCCGGAAGCGCACCTTCACCGAGTTGTCTTCGTATTCCTTCCCCAGGACTTCCGCCAACTCGTGCAGCTTGGCGATCGTGCGGTAATCAGATTGCTTCACCAGAACCGTCTGTTCGGCCGTCTTACTCTCGAGGAGCTCGAGGAGGGATGCCTCCAGGGTCGAGATGTTGATGCCCCTCCGGGCGGAGATGAAGACCGACGGCCGGTACGTCTCGGCGAGGCCTGCGGCGATCGAGCGGTCGGTCACCTTGTCTATCTTATTGAATACGAAGATTGTGGGTTTGCCCTCCGCCTCAAGTTCGCTGAGCGTGTCGTTGACGACTTCGATCTGTTCGTGAAATGCCGGATGGCTCACGTCGATGACGTGCAGGAGGATATCGGCTTCCGCGGTTTCGACGAGCGTGCTTCGAAAGGAGGCGATGAGATGGGATGGAAGCTTGCGGATGAAGCCGACCGTGTCCGACAGCAATATTTTCTTCCCGGGCCCGATCGAGACGAGCCGGACTGTCGTGTCGAGCGTCGCGAAAAGCCGGTCTTCAATCAGTACGTCGGCGGAGGACAGGAGCCTAAGGAGCGTCGACTTGCCCGCATTCGTGTATCCAACCATCGCGACCCGCGGCAGGTTTTCCCTGCCTTTGCGCTGGACCTCCCGTTCTTTTTTTATACGTTCCAGCTTCTCCTTGAGATGGCTGATTCTGGTGCGGATTGCACGGCGGTCGGTTTCGATCTGCTGTTCTCCGGGCCCTTTGGTGCCGACGCCGCCGTATTGTTTCGAAAGGTGGGTCCATTGTCTCGTGAGGCGGGGGAGGAGATACTGAAGCTGCGCGAGCTCGACCTGCGTCATCGCTTCCTTCGTCTTGGCCCGCAACGCAAAAATCTGCAGTATCAGCCCGCTCCGGTCGATGATTTTGCAAGGGATGAATTTCTCCAGGTTCCGGACCTGCACGGGCGAAAGATCGTCATCGAAGATCACGGTGTCGATTTTTTCCTCTTCGACCCTGGCTCCTATTTCCTCCGCCTTGCCCTTGCCGATCAGGAGAGCCGCATCGATCCGCGGGCGTTCCTGAATGATCGTATGCCGGACCGCGACGCCGGCGGTATCCGCGAGGAGGACAAGCTCGTCCAGATACTCCTCCACCTGCCGCCTCTCCATCCTTCCGGTCACCAATCCCACAACGATCGCGTTTTCACGTTTGGCCGTTTCGACCAGTTTCATGAGAGTGCCGGCGCCGATTGTTGAGAAGACCTGGCGTCGCGCGCGACCGCCATTTCTAGCAGCGCCAGCGCGAGCGCCAACGCGAGGCAGTGTTTCCAGAGCTCGACGCCGAATCTCAATTGCAGGACGGTCGACTGAAGCTCATCGGTCGGCGCAATCACTCGCACTGCGGAGGGATTAACGGCTGCATTTTGCCAGAATTTCGCGAGCTCGTCCGCCGAAACCTTCCGGGGATCGGATTCCCGGGGATCGACATTCATTGCAAAGACTGTGAGGGGGACGCTCCCGCCCCGGATCTCGTAGAAGCCCGGCGCCGAGAGCCGGTTGAGCCTGAACGAAAGGACCGATGAGGCAATCCCTTCCGATTGGCCGGCGGGCCGGATCAGTTCCGCCGATCCGTCGGGCGACACCAGCGTATATTGGGCGCCATTTGATTGCGATCGTTTCGCCGAGACCGCCGGCTCCTCCCCGACCGTGAACGACGGGACCGCTTCTCCGAGCGAAGACAGGTAGATCATCGAACGGTACAGGAGCGGTGCGAAGAGACCTTTTATCGGAAAGTCGGACCATGCCATGTTCGGTGCGACCGAAAAGACGAGAACCCTGCCTTCGCCGATTTTGTATTCGGAGAGAAACGCGTTTCCGTCGGTGAGGGAGATGAGGGTCCGTCCTTGCTTCCCCGTCTGCCGCCGGACAAAGCTCGTGATCGCGGGCGACTCGATCCGGCCTGCCCCTGCGCGTTTCGATTGATCCGGGGGTTCAAAGATCGTGGCGAAGAGCGGATGATCAAGGTCCACGTTCTGGAAGGAGAGGCTGCTCTGGGCGTCCGCCCTGGAAATTCCCTCGAACGGAGGAATGTTGAGAGCGCGCAACAGCACCGTGTTATAGTTTTCGGGCTGGATTTCACTTCCCGGAAAGAGGATGAGGCCCCCGCCTCGCCTCACATAGCGCGCAATGCGGTCCGCATCCCCGGGTGAAAACGACGGGACGTTTGAGAGAAGGAGCACATTGGTGTTCTCAATATTCAGAAACGGAAATTTCTGCATCGAGGTTTGTTGAATATCGAGCAGCGTCCGGTTTTCTCCGCTCTTCCCTGCCTCCGTCGCGAGCGTGATGAACCGGGTGTCTGCGGGCGAATTCGCGACCATGGCGACGTTAATGCGTTCGGGGACATACAACGTAAAAAACCTGCGGTTGTCGGGCTCCAGCGCATCGCTCTCCAATTCGGCATAACCCTTGATGAAGCCGGCGCGCTTTGGCGTGGCGCTGAATTCCTTCGACGCCGATCCCCAGGCGCCCGCAGAGAGGCTTCCCTGCGCTGTGCGATTCCCATCCAGATAGACGCTGGTAACGTAGTCATGAATGGCAGCGGCGCCAAAATTGCTCGCCGACACGAATATTCTGACGGGCTTCTCCCGTTCGAAGATCTGCGTCCTGATTTCGATCGAGTCAATCGCGACATTCGCAACGGGCTTCGAGCCGAGCTCCACGAGGAAGAATTTCACCTGGGAATCGAACGTCGAGTCGGCGAGGTCCCGGCCCTGCCGGGATCCGGGGCTCAGGAGGAAGAGCGTGCGCTGCATGTCGCTGACGATATAAACTTCCTTGTTGGCATTTTTTGAAAGCAGAAGGAGGCGGCCCGCAACCCGGAGCGCCTCGCTCATGGGACGGCGGATGCCGGAGACCTGCGACTCATCCACGGCGGCCTTGAGCGCCGCGAAGTCGTGAGTCGCGGGCTCGACCGAAGCTTTCGGCAGGTCGGAGAGACGGATCAGGAAGGCCTCATCCCCCTCCTTGAGGAGTTCAAATAGCCGATTCATGGCATCCTTCGCCTGTTTGAATAACTCCCCGCGCTCGTCTGCGGCAGCCATGCTGAAGGAGTCGTCCAGGATGAAGACGATCGTCGAATTTGCGTGGGATCCGAACCCTCCGAACATTGTTCCGTGAAGAGCGGGTCGTGCAAACGCCAGAACGATGAAGACGATGAGCAGCGTTCTTATAAGAAGCAGCAGCAACTGCCTTAGTTTGAGCCGGCGGATTTTTGTCTGCTGCAGCTCTTTAAGAAACGTCAGGGTGCTGAACTCGATGGTCCGAAGTTTCCGAAGATTCAGCAGGTGGAGGATAAGAGGGATCGCAGCCGCCGCCAGTCCGAGGAGGACGAGAGGATTGAGGAAAACCATCCTTTACATCGTTTCGGGAAAGTGCATTGGGGTGTTATAATGAGTCAAAAAAACGTGTAAAAAGCAACGCCGGATATCGCAAAGTGAGACGGCGCTCGTCGAGACCTACTTTCCCGCCGGCTACTACTCCGCGACGCGGGATGCGGCCGGTTCGGGTTTCGATGCGTAACCGCACAGGATACTTGCCTCTTCGGCGACAAACATCTATATTGCTCCGGATCGATGTTCCAGAGCTCAAGCGGAACATATCGCGTACGATACCTCCTCGCGCGGGGCGCTCTGATCTCCGCCTGCCTCCTTTGTTTTCACCCGCCGGCCGTTTCACAAGTTTTTTTGAAAAACCGGTTCCCAAACATCTCCTTCAGCTCCCCGGTCGGGCTTTACCATCCGAATGACGGTACCGACCGGCTTTGCGTGGTCGAGCAGGCAGGGGTCATCCGGATTTTCCCCGACGATACAACGATCACATCCACGAAGGCGTTTCTCGATATTCACGACAGCGTTGTGAGCGGAGGGGAGCTGGGTCTCCTCGGGCTTGCATTCCATCCCAGCTATGCAACGAATGGATACTTTTACGTCGATTACACGCGGGACCATCCGTTGCGGACGGTGATCTCGCGGTTCCGCGTGAGCGTCTCGAACCCCGACTCCGCCGATCCGGCGAGCGAGTTTATCATCCTCGAACAGCTACAGCCATTCGACAATCATAACGGGGGCCAGCTTGCCTTCGGGCCGGATGGATATCTCTACATCGCGTTCGGCGATGGCGGGAGCGGCGGCGACCCCTTTGGCAACGGTCAGAACAGGGATACGCTCCTGGGCAAGATTCTTCGAATCAATGTCGATTCGGCGACGGGACAGCGGCACTATGCCATTCCTCCCGACAACCCCTACTATGGGGATACAACCAAGAAACAGGAGATCTTCGCCTACGGAATGCGCAACCCGTGGAGATTCAGTTTCGATGGGAGTGCGCTCTGGTGCGCCGACGTGGGGCAGGGCTTATGGGAAGAAATCGACACGGTCACGAGCGGCGGAAATTACGGCTGGAACATCATGGAAGGGCATCACTGTTACTCCCCGTCCTCGGGGTGCGACACGAGCGGTCTCACGCCTCCGATCTGGGAATATTACCACGAGGCGGGACGTTGCGCGATCGTGGGCGGGTTCGTTTACCGGGGGGCCGCGCTTCCGGCATTGTCCGGCCGATATATCTATGGCGACGATTGTACCGGAGAGATATGGGCGTTAACTCCCGTCCCATCCTCTCCTCCATCGAATGAGATTCTGATCAACTCAGGGATGAGCATCTCCTCTTTCGGGGAGGACAGGCTTCAGGAAATCTACGTCTGCGACCTCAACAGCGGGAAAGTTTACAAGCTATCGGGAACGGCAACGGCGTCCGTCGATTATCATATGATGAAGTCGTGGAATCTCATCTCGCTGCCTGTAGGCATCGCGGACAGCCGTAGGAGCATCTTGTTCCCATCGGCCGGTTCTCCGGCCTTCGAGTATGATCCTGCGACGGGATACAGAGTCCGCGATACGCTCGTGCCGGGTACCGGATATTGGCTGAAGTTCGGCGACACTGCGACGATCGGACTCCTGGGGACGCCCCGAAACGCGGATACGATCGATGTCGCTGCGGGATGGAACCTGATCGGATCGTTGTCACAATCGATTGCGACGGCTCAAGTGTCGTCCATCCCGGGCGGGATGGTGACATCGCGATTCTTCGGGTATCAGGGATCGTACACGGTGAGCAACACGATCGATCCGGGACACGGATACTGGGTGAAAGTGAACCAGACGGGGAAATTGATTCTCGTATCAGGGGCAGGAGGGGCGCAACCGGGCGCGATACGGATCGTGCCGACGATGGATCTTCCGCCGGGGCCGCCGTATGACGATCCCAGCTCGACAGGTAGCGGTGTACCAAATGAGTATTCCCTGGCACAAAACTATCCGAACCCCTTCAACCCGGCGACGACGATTCACTACACCCTGCCCCTGACGGGCTTCGTGACGCTGAAGGTTTATGATGTGCTCGGCGAGGAAGTCGCGACGCTCGTTCACGGGTTCCAGGAGTCAGGATACAAGTCGGCAACCTGGGACGCGACAAACTTCCCGAGCGGAATCTACGTTTATCGGCTGACTTCGGGAGGCTTTGCCGACACGAAGAAGATGATGGTGGTGAGATGACTACATCTGTCCGGAGTAATCCGATGAATGTGACTGCCTGCCGGATCCTGGCGTTACTCCTTTTCTCCGCCTCGCAACTCTTCGCTCAAAGCGTCTGGCTGGATGAGCTCGATTTGAGCGCGATGGAGATCGGCTGGGGAACTCCCAATTCAAGAAAATCCGTCGAGGGCCACACGCTGAGCGTCGGCGGCCGGAAATTCGACCGCGGTGTCGGAACCCACGCCGTGAGCACCTATCTATTGAACCTCGATGGGAAAGGAAAGAGATTCTCCGCATTGGTCGGCGTCGACGATGAGGTGGATACGAGCATTGCAAGCATTGATTTCTCCGTCCTCGGCGACGGAAAGGTGCTCTGGCAAAGCGGCGTGATGAAATGGCGCGATCCGCCGAAGATCGTGGAGATCGATGCGTCGAACATCAAACTGTTGGGATTGCTCGTGACCGATGCCGGGGATGGCATCGGCTGGGATCATGCAGACTGGTGCGATGCGAAGCTTGAGTTGGCGGAAGGCGCAGCGGCCGCAAGTCTCGTCGTAAAGCGAACGATCAAACCCTACGTGCTGACCCCGCCTGAGTCCGAGAGGCCCAGGATCAACGGCGCCAAAGTGTTCGGCGTCCGGCCCGGCAATCCGTTTCTCTATACGATCGCCGCAACGGGAAAACGGCCGATAACATTTGAAGCCCGGCGCCTGCCGGAAGGATTGCTGCTGAACCGGTCCACGGGACGGATCACCGGAACAATCAAGCGGCGAGGGGAATACAAGGTCACCCTCGCGGCCCGGAATAATCTGGGGAAAGCAGAGCGGGAGCTCAGGATTGTGGCCGGAGACCAGATCTGTCTTACGCCGCCGATGGGTTGGAACAGTTGGAACTGCTGGGCGTGCGCGGTCGACGACCAAAAGGTTCGCGCCTCAGCCGATGCGATGGCATCCTCGGGGCTCGCAAACCATGGGTGGAATTACATCAATATCGACGACTGCTGGGAGGTAAAGCCCGATGCGACCGACTCGACACTCAAGGGGGATCCGAGGGATAGCAAGGGGATGATCAATACGAACGCGAAATTTCCGGACATGAAAGCCCTCACGGCGTATGTTCACGGCAAAGGGCTGAAGCTCGGAATCTATTCCGGGCCGGGACCCTTAACCTGCGCGGGATTCACGGCGAGCTACCAGTTCGAGCAGCACGATGCGCAGCGCTATGCCGAATGGGGGATCGATTATCTGAAATACGACTGGTGTTCGTATTCACGGATCGCCCGGGACCGCAGCCTACCGGAGCTCAAGAAGCCGTATGAAGTCATGCACGCGGCGCTTGAGAAGGTTCCGCGCGACATCGTCTACAGTCTTTGCCAGTACGGAATGGGGAACGTGTGGGAGTGGGGCGCCGGCGTCGGCGGAAACTGCTGGCGGACCACCGGCGACATCACCGACGGGTGGTCGAGCATGTCCCGGATCGGGTTCGCACAGGCGGGACACGAGAAATTTGCGGGGCCAGGACACTGGAATGACCCCGACATGCTTGTCGTGGGGCTTGTCGGCTGGGGTCCCGACCTCCACCCTTCGCACCTTACGCCCGATGAGCAGTACACTCACATCAGCCTCTGGAGCCTGCTCGCCGCTCCGCTTCTGATAGGGTGCGACCTGGGCCGGCTGGACGAATTTACATTGAATCTTCTCACGAACGACGAAGTCATCGATATCAACCAGGACCCCCTCGGCAAACAGGCCTTCCGCCTCTCTTTTGAGAAGGGGAAAGAAATCTGGGCCAAAGAGATGGAGGACGGCTCACGGGCGGTAGGACTCTTCTTTACCGATGATCGTGAGAGGAAAACTCCTGCCGACTATTTCGACTGGTCGCCAGCAGAAAGGGCCGTAATCGGTTTCAACGGCGCCGATATCGGAATCACCGGCAAGTTCAGAGTCAGGGACGTCTGGCGCCAGAAGGAGTTGGGTGAGTTCGACGCGCACTTCGAGACCGAGGTACCCTATCATGGCGCCGTGCTCCTGAACGTGCGCGCGGCGGGGAAGGACGGCCGTTGAGCTCGACATCGGGCGCGAGCGTCCGCCGCACCCCGCGAACTCTGATCCGCAACAAGAGTTAAAGCTAGCGCCTCCCCGGCCGCGGGAGGGGGTGGAATTCCACCCGTACAAGCCCTCATCAGCAAGCTTACCGGTTTTTGCCCACCCGGAAGGAATGTTCGTTCAATGAAGCGTGAGCGCGTTCCAACCCTTCCCTTTCGAGAGGCGTCTTATCTGTGAGGAAGGTTCAAACAACGAGAGCATACAACTGTGGAGCTATTGTTGGGAGAACATAAGAAGATAGAGGCGCAGGATGCGGAATTTGTGGCCCGGGCCCAAGGAGGCGATCGACTAGCCTTCGAAGAACTGTATCGCGGCAACGTCGATCAGGTTTATGGGTTGTGCCTGAGACTCTCTGCCGACGTTTCCCTTGCGGAAGAACTGACCCAAAAGACGTTCATCCGCGCTTGGGAAAGGCTCAAGAGCTTCCGCGGAGAAAGCGCCTTCTCTTCCTGGCTGCATCGGATCGCGGTGAACATCGCCATATCCGATCGTCGATCCCAGGGGCGTTGGCTGGCACGGGTCGTGTATACCGACGACCTCGAACGCTTCGACGGTTCGAATGGAAGCGAATCGCCGGAGAGCAACGTTGATCTCGAACAAGCGGTTTTGTTGCTACCCGCCGGGGCGCGGACGATCCTCATCCTCCATGACCTCGAAGGGTACCGGCACGAAGAAATTGCCATCATGCTCGAGATTACACCCGGGACCTCCAAATCGCAGCTCCACAGGGCGCACCAACTACTGAAGGAGCGATTGCAACAATGAGCAAAACAGCGTATCACAACCAGCTTGACGATCACATCCTGGGAAATCTGACGCCTGCTGAAGAGAAGGAATTCGAAGAGCACCTGCGTCAATGCCGGTCCTGCCAGGA
>Ga0137396_10000590_pt1 | contig 17553 bp, 20 predicted proteins | sample czc16metaG_FD_108284 | JGI IMG/M metagenome (GOLD analysis project Ga0137396, IMG submission 108284) | Vadose zone soil microbial communities from Angelo Coast Range Reserve, California, USA - czcobulk3.16 metaG | ecosystem: Environmental > Terrestrial > Soil > Vadose zone | place: USA...
CACCTCAGTTGATGCGCTTGTCGCGCGGGTAGAGATGGCGCACACGCTCGATCCGCTCCTGGGTCTTTGTCGCGTTGCGTAATATCTGGACGACAGACTGGTAACGTAGATCCAGGCTGTCCATCTCGAGGAGCTGTTCCTTGAGCTCCGGCTCCGCGTTCAAGTGCAGCGCCACCGTATTCAGGACCGACTCCGGGCTCATGCTCTGCCCGAACATCTCGGTCCAGAGGATCGAGGCCCCCTGCCCTTCGTGGACCTGGCGGAAGAGGCGGACCAACTCCGCGGCCTCTTCGGCCGCGCGCTCCCCGCGCGCCCACGCGGAATCGTCCTCCACCGCGGTGACGCGCACGAGCCGATACGGCGTGAGTCGGACCGAGGAATCGATCCGAACCTTGGTCTGCCCGTCGAGCGTGATGTTGTAGCGGCCGTCCGGGAGCTTTTCGTGCTGCACGATTCTCCCGACGCAGCCGACAGGGTACACTTCCGGAGACCCGTAGTAATCGGACTCCCAGCCGGGCTTCAAGAGCGCCGTGCAGATGGCTTGGCCCTGCGCCAGCGCTTCCGAAGCCAGCTCGCGGTAGCGCGGCTCGTAGACGTGGAGCGGCAACAGCGTCTTCGGGAAAAAGACGACGTCGGGCAGCGGGAAGAGGGGCGTTACATCGAATGATTCCGTCACAGGCGAATGCTAGCACAGCGGCGGCCGGGCGCGCATCCGGCCGGAAGGAATCCTCGGGCGGCGCTCCGCCGCCGGCGCCCTCGGACGCGGGCGAGCTGAAGCGGCGCATCCATGAGGAAGCGATCGCGCTCGGATTCAGCTCGATCGGCTTCGCGGAGGCCACCGAATCGCAGCACGGGGAGCGGCTCCGCGCGTGGCTCGCCGCCGGGCGGCACGGCACGATGCGCTGGATGGCGCGTGATTCCGAGCGGCGCTCAAATCCTCGCGCGGTGCTGTCGGGCGCGAAGACTGTGATCTCGCTGTCGGTTCCCTACTACCGCGGAGGATGGCCCGCGGGCGAAGCCGAAGGTGACCCGCGCGGACGCATCGCGCGCTACGCCTGGGGCCGGGACTATCACAAGCGGATCCGGCGCAAGCTGAGGCTCCTCGCGCGCGCGATCGCGGCGATGTGCCCGGAGGCCAAGTGGCTCGCGTACGTGGACACCGGCCCCGTGCTCGATCGCGCGTGGGCGGAGCGGGCGGGCGTCGGCTGGATCGGAAAGAACACGAACGTAATCCTACAAGGCCGGGGCTCCTGGTTTTTCCTCGGGGAGATCCTGACCGATCTCGGGATCGAGCCGGACGCCCCCGCGCGAAATCGCTGCGGCACCTGTGCCAAGTGCATCGCGGCATGCCCCACCGGCGCGATCGTGGGGCCTTATCAGCTCGACGCCCGCCGCTGCATCAGCTATCTCACGATCGAGCATCGAGGCCCCATCCCGGCGGCGCTCCGGCCGCTGATCGGAACCAGGATTTTCGGATGCGATGATTGCCAGGAAGTGTGCCCGTGGAACCGATTCGCTGTCCCGACCTCCGACCCGGACTTCGCCGAGCGCCCGGAGCAGCAGACGCCGGAGCTGATTCCGCTATTATCCCTGGACGAGGAGGCGTTTCGCGCCCGCTACCAGGGCACCGCGATCCTGAGAGCCACGCGCTCGGGCTTCGTGCGGAACGTCGCGGTGGCGCTGGGGAATCTGGGGGATCGGCGTTCGATCCGGCCGCTCTCCCGGACGCTGACACGCGACCCCGACCCGATCGTCCGCGGACACGCGGCGTGGGCGCTGGGCAGGATCGGCGGAACCGTCTCGCGCGCCGCGCTCGAAGAAGCGGCGGCGCGGGAATCCTCGCAGGATGTGCTCGCGGAAATCCGCGCGGCGCTCGTGCCTCACTCGGGCGTCGCGTCCACCTCCCGCATGGAAGGAGATTCAATATCATGAATCGAACCACTCGGGCGCGCGGCCTTCGCGGCCTGGCCGCGCTCTTCGCCGCGTGCGCCCTGGCGCACGGCACGGCTCCGGGCGCCACGCCTCCGCCCGGCTACATCGGCAAGGGAAGCATGATCACGGCCCGGGCCGGCGATATCTCGTTCAGCGGATATCTCTCGCTCCCCAAAGGCGCGGGTACGCACCCGGGAGCCATCCTGGTCCAGGAATGGTGGGGGCTCAACGACTGGGTGAAGCAGCAGGCGGACAGCTTGGCCGCGCACGGGTACGTGGCGCTCGCGCCCGATCTCTACAAGGGGAACGTCGCGTACGACGACGCCACCGCGCATCAGCTCATGAGCGGTCTCGTCCCGGAGGACGCCATCGCGACCCTCCGCGCCGCGGCCGAATTTCTTCGCGGGCGTCCGGACGTGCGCGCCCAGGCGATTGGCGTGATCGGCTGGTGCATGGGCGGCGCGTACGCGATCCGCCTGGCCGCGGCCGATCCCGGGATCCGCGCGTGCGTCCTGTATTACGGCGCGCCGATCACCGATCCGAAGGCGATACGTGGAATCCAGGCGGCGATTCTCGGGAACTTCGGCGCGAAGGACCAGGGCCCCTCCCCCAAGCAGGTGAACGAGTTCGAAGCGGCGCTCCGCAAGGCCGGCAAGAAGGTCGACTTCAAGATCTACCCCGGCGCGGGGCACGCGTTCGCCAACGAGAACAATCCGTGGGGAGGCTACCGCCCCGCGGCGGCCAAGGACGCCTGGGCCCGCACCCTCGCATTCCTGGATCGCGAGCTGAAGCGCGCGTCCCTGCCCGGCAAAGCGCAGTGAGCGTGTCCGTGCGCCTCTACGAAGTGGCCGCCGGCATCCTCTGGAACGGATCGGAAGTGCTCATCGCGCGCAGGCAGAGCGGCGATCACCAGGGCGGACGCTGGGAATTTCCGGGTGGGAAACGCCACAGTGGGGAAAGCATCTCGGAGTGCCTGAGGCGGGAAATGCTGGAGGAGGTCGGGATCGAGATCGAGGTTGGCCCGCTGTGGCGCGCCCTGACCCACGTCTATCCGGACCGCCGCGTCAGTCTCTACTTCCACTTCTGCGATCTGCTCCGTGGCACGCCCACGCCCATACAATGCGACGAGCTGCGCTGGATCGCTCCGGCGCAGCTCGGCAATCATCCATTCGTGGAGGGAGACTTACCCGTGCTCCCGGATCTCGCCCGGGACCTCATCGCCAAGGCCGTCTGAGGCGGAGCGCCTCGACGCGCGGCGCGCCTCCCTACTTCCCGCTCTTCGCGGTCTCCTTCTTTTCCACCTTTGGCCTCGCTTCCGCCTTCGGATCCTTCGCGGGCGCGCCCGGCGTGGGTCCTACCGCTTCGATCTCGAGGTTGATCAGCACGTCGTCCCCGAGAAGCGTGCTGGCCTGATCGAGCGCCTTGTTCCAAACGATCCCGAAGTCCTTGCGATCCACCTTCGTCGTGCCCTCGAAGCCCGCGCGCGTCACGCCGTCGAGCCCGGGACCCGCGCCGAGGAAGGCCGCATCGAGAACGGCCGGCTTCGTGACGCCGTGCATCGTGAGGTTGCCTTCGACCTTGAACTTGCCTTCCGACACCGGAGTGACCTTCGTGCTCGTGAAGGTGAGTGCGGGATATTTCGCGACGTCGAAGAAATCAGGGGATTTGAGATGACCGTCGCGGCGCTCGTTGTTGGTGTCGATGCTGCTCGCGTCGATCTCGACGCTCACCGAGGAGGTCGCCGGAGTGGCCGCGTCGTAGCTGATCGTTCCTTTGAACGCGCCGAAGTTTCCGGTCACCTTGCTGAACATGTGTCGGATGGTGAACTCCACCCGCGAATGCACGGGATCGATTTCGTAGGTCTGCGGGGCCGCCAGAGCCTGCGTAGCGACGAGGAGGAGCGTGAGCGTCAGGAACGATGCGGCGGTGGAGCGGAACCGTTTCATGGCGTGTTCATCCTCCGGGTTTACGGTGGGACCGGGAGCGCGTGACCCGTCCCGGGAGCCGGGAGCCGGGACTCTATCACACGATCCTTTTGGGCCGCTGACCGCGTCCAAGTAGTACATTGAACGGGCTGTGTCCATTTCCTATAGTGCGTAGAGCGTTTGGATGCGGCGCTCACCGCCGCGATTCCAGCGCCCGCCCGACGCGGCCTCAGCACTGCTAACCCTAACCCGGAAGGGGAACATCGGTTCCATGGTCGACACACGCCAGGTCATCATCGTGGGCTCAGGCTCTGCGGGGTTGACTGCGGCGATCTACGCCGCGCGCGCCAACCTGGCCCCGATCCTCTTCGAGGGGGCCCAGCCGGGCGGCCAGCTCACGATCACGACCGAAGTCGAGAACTACCCGGGGTTCAGGGACGCCGTCATGGGACCGGACCTCATGAAGCGCATGCACGCGCAAGCGGCGCGGTTCGGAACGCAGATCATCCCGGCAGTGGTCGAGTCGGTGAATCTCAGAACGAAGCCGTTCGAAGTGGTTGCCGACGCCGTGCGGTACACGTCGCACGCCCTCATCATCGCGACGGGCGCCGAGGCGAAGCTCCTCGGCCTCAAGACCGAGGAAAAGCTCATGGGACACGGCGTGTCGGCCTGCGCCACCTGCGACGCCTACTTCTTCAAGAACAAGCGCGTCGTGGTCGTGGGCGGAGGGGACACCGCGATGGAAGAGGCGAACTTCCTCAGCAAATTCGCGAGCCACGTCACCGTGGTGCATCGCCGAGACGAGCTGCGCGCCTCGAAGATCATGCAGGAGCGCGCCATGCAAAATCCAAAGATCTCCTTCGTCTGGGACTCCGCGGTAGAGGAAGTGCTGGACGTCGACCTGGGCAAGGTCACCGGGGTGAAGCTCAAGAATCTGAAGAACGGACGTAAGACCGTCCTCGAGACGGAGGGACTCTTCATCGGCATCGGCCATCAGCCGAACACGAAGCTCTTCCATGCGCAGCTCGAGCTCGCTCCGAACGGCTACATCCGCACGTTCGGCGGCACGCGCACGAGCGTGCCCGGCGTCTTCGCCGCGGGTGATGTCCAGGATTCGATCTATCGCCAAGCGGTCACCGCGGCGGGAAGCGGGTGCATGGCCGCGCTCGACGCCGAGCGCTACCTCGAGGAGTTGAAGCACGCCTCGCACACGCTGCCTCCCGCTGTCGCGGCCGAGGGGGAGAAGGCGCGCGCGAAATGAGCGCGGAGCGGGACGTCCTCGAAGTTGACGTCCTCTTCGTCGGCGGCGGGCCCGCGGGTCTCGCCGGCGCGCTCCGGCTCACCCAGCTCGTCGAGCGGCACAAGCAAGAAGCGGCGGCGGGAGGTGTCCAGCCGCTCGGCGATATCTCGATCGCGGTTCTCGAGAAGGCCTCCGAGATCGGCGCGCACGGAATCTCGGGCTGCATCCTCGATCCTCGGGCATTACAAGAGTTACTCCCCGACTTTCTCGCCAAGGGCGCCCCGCTCGAAAGCCCCGTCACCTCCGACGACCTCTTCTTCTTCACCAAGGGTGGACAGGCTCGGTTCCCCGTCATGCCCCCTCCCCTCCGGAACCACGGGAACTACGTCGTCTCGCTGGGCAATCTCGAGAAATGGATGGGCGAGTTGCTCGAGGCGACGGGAGCCTACGTGCTCCCGAACATGGCCGCGGTGGACGGGCTCTTCGAAGGCGACCGGATGGTCGGCGTGCGGACCGGCGACAAAGGGATCGACCGGCGCGGAAACCGGAAGCCCAATTTCGAGCCGGGCGCCGATATTCGGGCGAAGGTGACCGTCCTCTGCGAAGGCGCGCGCGGGTCTTTGACGAAGCGATTGACGGCTCCCCTGCGTCTCGAGGAGAACCGCCCGCCGCAGATCTACGCCACCGGGATCAAGGAAGTCTGGCGCATGCCGGAGGGCCGCGTGCCCAAGGGACGCGTCATCCACACCATGGGATTCCCACTCGATTCGAAGACGTTCGGCGGCGGCTTCATCTACGGCATGGGAAAGGATCTCTGGTCCGTGGGCTTCGTCGTCGGCATTGACTACTGGAACCCGATCACCGATCCGCACGCCCTGATGCAGCAATTCAAGCTGCATCCCTTCGTCGCGAAGCTCCTCGAAGGAGGCACGCTCCACTCCTACGGCGCGAAGGCGATTCCCGAAGGTGGCTACTACTCGGTTCCGCGCCTGTCGTGGCCCGGCGGGCTGCTCTGCGGCGACAGCGCCTCGCTCTTGAACTCCGAAAGGCTTAAGGGCGTCCACACCGCGATGAAATCGGGAATGCTCGCCGCCGAGACCGCGTTCGACGCGCTGGTCCGGCAGGATTTTGGCGCGGATGCCATGGCCGTTTACGAAGGGCGAATCCGCGCCTCCTGGATCTGGTCCGAGCTCTACAAGGTCCGGAATTTCCACCAGGGTTTCGAGCACGGGCTATGGATGGGGATGGCCGACGCGGGATTGCAGCTCCTGACCGGCGGCCTGGGTTTCGGGAACCGGCCGACGTGGAAGGCGGGACACGCACGGATGAGGAAGCTCGCCGAGGCGGGCGTGAAGCCGGTGTCCCTCGAGGAGACGCAGCGGAGCTACGACAACGCGCGCACGTTCACGAAGGTGAACGACGTGTTCCACTCGGGGACGAAGCACGACGAGGACCAGCCGAGCCATCTCCTCGTCGCGGACCCGAACATCTGCGCCACGCGCTGCAAGGAGGAGTACGGGAACCCCTTCCAGCACTTCTGCCACGCCAGCGTCTACGAGATGGTCCCCGACGGTCCGGGCGCCGTGAAGCTGAAGCTCAACCCCTCGAACTGCGTCCACTGCAAGACCTGCGACATCGCCGATCCCTACGAGATCATCACGTGGGTGCCGCCCGAGGGCGGCGGCGGTCCGAATTATTTGGATCTGTAGCAGGACGAAGCCCGAGCCCGAATCAGTACTTTGGCACCTCGGGGTCGATCACCTCGGACCAGAGGTCGATTCCGCCGGAGAGGCTCCGTACCTTCCGGAAGCCGGCGTCCCACAGCAGGAGACAGCCGTCCACGCTCCGGTCGCCGACGTGGCAGTAGACGACCGTCCAGCTCTCGCGATCGAGCTCCTCGAGGCGGTTCTGGAGCTCGGAGAGCGGGATGTGGATCGCGCCCTCGATGTGGGCCTTCTCCCACTCCCAGTCCTCGCGGATGTCCACGAGGACGACCTCCTCCCCCGAATCGATCATCTCGTTCACGATCTCGGGGGAGATCTCGAATTCCTGGAAATGGTCTCTCATCGCCGCGTGCCTGTCCTCTGCCCTTCGATCCGCGCCGCGCGGGTACGAAGCGAAATCAGATACACGACCCAGATCGCGGCCGCCAGCGCGTATGCCGCCACCGCGTAGGTCATCGCGCCGCCTCCCCGCGGTCCACGGACGCGGTGGCGTTGCGGAGCGCCTCGAGCCGGAGCCGCTCCAAAAACGCCGCGGCGAAGAATACGAGCCACGCGGCCATCGAGAGAAGAAGGGTCTGGCGCATCTCGCCGGTCATCGTGACCGAGCGCGGATGCAGCGAGCCGCGCCACCACGCGACCGATTTCCACACGATCGGCAGGTTCACGAAGAGCACAATCCCGAGCACAGCCGAGATGGTGCGCTTCGAGCCGCCGGAGACCGAGGCGCGCACGACATGATAGCCGCCGTAGAGGATCCACATGACCAAGAACGTGGTGAGCCGGGGCTCCCAGGTCCACCACGTGTTCCACGCCGAGCGCGCCCACAAGGGCCCGCTCACGAGCACGATCGTGGCGAACACCATTCCTAGCTCGCAGGCCGAGGCGGCGACCGCGTCCCAGATCCAGCCGCGGGTCGCGAGATACGCGATGCTCGCGGCGAAGGTCAGTCCGAAAGCGATGAGCGTCGCGATGGCGCTCGGCACGTGGATGTAGACGATTTTCTGCACGATGCCCATCTGGGCTTCCACGGGGGCTCGCCCGACGACGGCGGCGAGGGACGCGGCGAGCAGGATGAGCGCGGCGGCCCACAGCGCCGCCCGGGCCCTGGACAACCATGCCGGCATCGCATCCATCACTCCTCCGCTTCCTGGATCGCTTCGTAGAGCCACGCCGCGAGCGCGACCCCCAGCACGTCCACCACGATCATGATCTTCACCCAGTCCCGGACCGCGTCGATCGAGCCCTCCGCCCAGAGGGAGCGTGTCAGCTTGACAGCGCCGATCCAGAGTGGAATCAACGTGGGAAAGAGTAGGATCGAGAGCAGAAGCTCGCGCGCCTTCACCCCCCGCGCGAGCGCGGCGAACAGCGTGCCCCACGCAGCATAACCGATGAGGGCCAGCGCGGCAACGCCGGCCACCGCCGGGAGAACGGCGAGGTTCCCCACGTCGAAGAAGACGGCCGAGCAAGGGAGCACCAGCGCGAAGAGCACCGCCATGAGGAGAACATTGGCCGCGGTCTTTCCCACGTAGATCGAGAAGGGATCGGCGCCCGTGAGCCTCAGCGCTTCCCCGCCGCCCGACTCCGACTCGAGATCCAGGGCGCGGGTGAGCCCCAGCACCCCCGCGAAGAAGAGGGCCGCCCAGAGCGTGGCGGCGGCCTCTCGGGCGGGATCGTGGAAGAGCGGCCCGAATGCGACGCTCAGGATCAGGACCAGCGACAAGCTGAAGAGCGCGAGCGTCGCCAGGAAGCGCGCGTCGCGCGCATGGAGCTTCAAGTCCTTCGAGAGGACGCGCAGCGCCGTCACGGCGAAGGCTCGATCGCGCCGTTCACGAGCGCGCATGCCCGCGTGATCCCAGGCACCACCCGCTCCCGGTCGTGCGAGATGACGAGGGCCGCGGCGCCGCGCCCGCGCGCCTCCCCGAGCAGCGCGTTCAGCGTGGCCGCCCCCTCGTCGTCCAGACCCGCGTAGGGTTCGTCGAGGATGAGCACGCGCGGCTCGGGCAGCAGGGCCCGGATGAGCGCGACCCGCTGGAGCATCCCGCGCGAGAAACGCTCGACCGGAGTCTCGGCCCACTCTGTGAGTCCGAAGCGCGCGAGGAGGCGCTCCGCGCGAGAGCGCGCGTCGGGGACACCCGCGAGCGTTCCAAAGAGCTCCAGATTTTCGAGCGGGCTCAAACCGAGATAAATCAGCGGACGGTGGCTCAGGAATCCGATCGCGCGGCGCGCGGCTTGGAGCCGGCGCTGGACCGGCTCGCCGTCGAGGGTCAGCTTCCCCGCGTCGTACCCGAGAGTCGTGGCGAGAATCCGGGCAAACGTCGTCTTGCCGGAGCCGTTCTGGCCGCGAAGGAGAATGATCTCTCCGGGCTTGAGCTCGAGGGAGGCCTTACGGAGAACGGCGCGACGCTCGAAGCGCTTCTCGATGTCGCGCGCGCCGAGCGTCACGCGGGCGGGTCAGCGGACCCCGCTCGCCGGTTCCTCGGCGAGCAGAGCTTGGAGCCGCCGCTTGAGATTCTGACGTATCAAGGTATGGGTCTCGCGGGTGAACTCGCCGCGTTCGAGCCCCTCGTCGAGCGCCGCGATCAGGAGAAGGTAGGCCTTCCGGAAATCGGCGTCGCTGGAGGGCGCGCTCGGCGGCGGGGTCAAAGGCAGCGTGCCCACGGGCGCCGGCGTGCGCGCGGCGGGCTCGGCGGCGGACGCTCCCCTGCGCGCGGCGGGCTCGGCAGTCCCCGTCGGGCGCCCGGGCCCCGCCGCGGCGCGGGCTGCAGCGCGGGCGCGCTTGCCGCTTCGGGCCGCGATCCAGAGCGCGCCAAAGATCGCGAAGGGTGCGATCAGCCACGGATAGACCTTGGGGTTCGACCAGAATCCCGCGCCGCCGATCCGGATCGGGATCTCCTGCCCTACCCCGAACGTCGCGCCGCTGTAGACCGCGTACTGCTTTCCGCCCTGGTCCCGGACGCCGCCGTATTCGAGCTGCTTCGATTCGAGCTTCAGCTTCGGATCGTCGAGGAGCACGACGAAGGAGGCGGTCGGGAAATAGAGCCTGTGGCTCAGGTCGATGCGCCCCGAGAGCGGGATCCGGTATGTGAAGCTGAACGGGCGCACGCCAGGAGGGATCGGCCGCTCGCTCGAAAGCTCCCGTCCCTTGAGATGGCTCGTCTGAGGATCGCCGCCCATCCCCTGCTGGAAGCCGTCGATCGATGCGGGCAGACCCACCCGCGCGCCCGCGTTCTCCGCGTGGTCGGGCCCGGTGCCCAGATAGGCGGTGCGCCCCTTGTTCTCGAAGATCAGGATCTCGGTGACGTGGAAGGCGTCGGGCTTCCGCTCGATGATGATGTGGTGGTTCTTCACCTGGACCGCGGAGATGTCGCGCCCGACGTCGTAGACCGTGAAACGCTGGGTCACGTCGGGGCCCTGGGCCTGGAGCGGACCCTCCGTGTAGAAGGCGTTCTCGTATTCGGTCGAGACGTAGTAGGAGAGCGCGGGATCCTGCTTGAGATCGGCGAACCGGTACTCGCCCCGGGCGTCCGTCACGGTCGTCGATCCTTTGAGCTCCTCCTCCCCGCGGATCACGTGGAGCTGCACGGTCTGTCCTGGGACCGGGCGGGCTTCGTCCCCCTTGACGACCGCGCCCTGGATCGTGAGCGCCGAGGCGGCGCCCGCGAGGCCGAGGAGAACCACCGCCGCGAGCGCGGCGGCGAGGGCAAACGTCGCCCGTGTCGCGAGGCAACCAGCGCGCGCGCGTCTCAAGGCTTGAGCGCCCCCGGGTCCCTGCGGCGCGTGCGTTTGTAGTCTTCGATCATCCGCTCCACGGTGTCCCCACCCTCGATGACGGCGGGGCTCGGCCCGCGGCCTTTCTCGAGCGCATCCTCCTCCCGGAGCACCTCGAGCACCTCGTTCATCGCCTCGTTGCGCATGCGCCCGTGGTCCTCGGGCGAGATCTTTCCGGAATCGCGGTCGAAATCCAGCTCCACGATGGTGGAATAGAGCCGGGCCTTCCGCTCGCCAATCCCCCTTCGGAGGGCCTCCTCGCCGGACTCGGACCAGGCGCGCTCTCCGCGCCTCCGCACGATGGGGGAAACCACGAACCACGCGACGGCCGCGACCAGGAGGATCTGTGCCGCGAGGACAGGCAGGTTCGCGTTCATCGCCTGAGCTGCCGCAGCTCCGCCTCGGCGCGCGCGCGCAGCGCGTCGAGATCCGCTTGCAGCGCGCGTCCGGACGGTCCCGCTCGCGTTCCCGCGCGACCCCCCGCAGCCACGCCCTCAAGCCCCGGCGCCGTGAGCGCCGCGCGGCGTCTCACCATGCGCTGGAGGATCAGGAACGCGATCCCGAATCCGGCGAGGGTGGCCGCGAAGGGCGCGACCCACACGATGAGATTGAAGCCTTCCGCCTTGGGCGCGCCCCGGATCACCTCGCCGTACTGAGCGACGAGCGCGCCGACGATCTGGTCCTTGCTTTTCCCCTGCTTGATCCCGTTCTCGACGGTGCCTTGCATGGACTTTCCCGTCTCGCACGTGCATCCGCTCAGCACTTCGCCGCAGCTGCAGGGGCAGATCAGCTGGCTCGTGATCGCGTGCGCGGGATCGCGCGGCTTCGCCACGGCCGCGGGCACGGCCGAAAGGGAGAGCACGAGGGAGAGCGCGATCGCGGAGAGAAGACGGCTCACGGAGCGGACTTCTCCTCGCGGCGGAGCCGCATCTTGTCGCTCAACGCGATGATCGTCCCCAGCACCATGATGAGCCCTCCCACCCAGACGAAGCTCACGAGGGGATTGATGTAGGCCTGGATGGAGGCCGAGCCGTCCTCGTTCACGCCCCCCAGGATCATGTACAGGTCCTCCATCGGCGTGGAGTGCAGCGCGACCTCCGTCATGGGCTGTTGCGATTTGGTGTAGAGCGCCTTCGAGGCGTGCTCGGTCCCCACGAATTTCCCGCCGCGCTGCACGTCGAGGATCGCGGTGGTGAGCGAGGCGTTCTGTTTCTGGCGCTCGGTGACTCCGCGGAGCGTCAGCGTGTACGGACCCACCTGGAGCGCCTGGCCGTTCCGGAGTGGCGCGTGCGCCTCCTTCTGGAACACCGAGGAGCCCAGCACGCCCACAAAGAGAACCACGATCCCGGCGTGGACGATGTATCCGCCGTAGCGCCGCTTGTTCTTCTGCACGAGGTGCGCCACCTGGACCGGTAGCCCCGCCGCGGCTTCCGCGCTCCTCCGCGCCTGGATGCCGCGCGCGAACTCCATGACGATGGTGGTGATGACGAACACCGCGCCGAAGATGCAGACCAGGGAGTAGACGCCGGTCACGCCGAAGGGGAGCGCGATCAGAACCGCGAGGATTCCCAGAAACGTGGGCAGCACGAAGTTCCGCTTGAGCACCGAGGCGGTCGCGCGCTTCCACGAGAGCACCGGACCCGCGCCCGTGAGCAGAAGGAGCGCGAGCGCGATCGGAACGTTCACGCGATTGAAGAAGGGCGCCGAGACCGAGATCTTCGTCCCGGTCACGGCCTCGCTCAGCACCGGGAACGTCGTGCCCAGGAAGGTCGCGAACGTGAGCGCGACGAAGAGCACGTTGTTGAAGAGGAACGAGCCCTCGCGCGAGACCATGGCATCCATCCGGTTCTCGCTCTCGAGGAGCGCCTTTCGATACAGGATGAGTGCGGTGGCGGCGGTCCCGCTGATCAGGATGAACCCCAGAAACCAGGGGCCGATGTTCGATTCCGCGAAGGAGTGCACCGAGGTGAGCACCCCCGAGCGCGTGAGGAAGGTCCCGAAGATGCTGAGCTCGAACGTGAGCGCGATGAGCGCGATGTTCCAGGTCTTGAGCATCCCGCGGCGCTGCTCGATCATGACCGAGTGCAGGAAGCCGGTCCCTACGAGCCACGGCATGAGCGAGGCGTTTTCGACCGGGTCCCACCCCCAGTATCCGCCCCAGCCCAGCTCGATGTACGCCCAGCGAGCGCCGAGAAGAATTCCCACGGCGAGAAACCCCCAGCAGAAGAGCGTCCACCGCCGCACCTCCTCGATCCACCGCGTGCCCGACCGGTTCAGGAGCAGGACGGCCATGGCGAAGGCGAACGGGACGACGAAGCCCACGTAGCCCGTGTAGAGGATGGGCGGATGGATCATCATGCCCGGATCTTGCAGCAGCGGGTTCAATCCCATCCCGTCGGGAGGGGGCGTGGCGAGAATGCGGAACGGGGAGCAAACGAAGGTCAGGAGCCCCGTGAAGAAGACCATCACCGTGGCGATCACCATCGCGACCGCGTCGTAGAAGGGGTCGAGCCGCTTCCGGTACGCGAAGAGGAATACGGCGCCGTAGGCGCTCAGGATCAGGAGCCAGAGGAGGAGCGATCCCTCCTGCCCGGCCCAGAGCGCGGTGAAGGCGTAATGGAGCGGGAGGTCCCTGCTCGTGTGCTCCGCGACGTAGCGGTAGCTCATGTCGCGGGCCAGGAGCGCGCGCTCGAGGAGGATGAGCGCGAGGAGCGCAAGGGCGCACACGGTCCACACCGCGCGCCGGCCGCTCCTCAGGGGTCCCGAAAGACCCGTGCGGAGTCCCCAGGCGATGCTCCCCACCGCGAACAGGGAGCAGACGAAACCGAGGAGAAGCGCCAAGCGTCCGAGCTCGCTCACGGGCAGCCCCTCCGCCTCACGATCGGTCCTTCCCCAGCCCCTTCGCCTCGTACTTGGATGGACACTTCGTGACCAACTTGGAGGCGTAGAGCGCGCGATCGGCGTGCCGGTAGGCTCCCTCTACGACAACCTCGCGACCGTCCGCGAAGGCATCCGGCATCAGGCCGTCGTAGACCACGGCGATCCGCTCCTTGCCGTCCGTCATCTTGAACTTGAGCTTCGGCTCCCGCTGGTCGTAGACGACGCTTCCGGGAGCGACCACTCCGTCCAGCCGGAATCCTTCGGCCTGAGGCGCGTGGTCGAGGCGCGCGAGCTCGGTAACGGTCATGTAGTGCATACCGGTCTGTTTTACCCCGGTGAGGATCAGGTATCCCACCGCGGCGATGACGACCAGCGACACGACGGCCAGACGAATCCGGTTACCCATCGACATTCCTTCTACTTAGGGATGATTCTGGCGGGAAGGGCACGGAGCCAATTGTGGCAGAGCGTCCCGTGGAGTCAAGGGAGGAACCCCCGCGGGAGTTCCATGCTCCGCGGGCCGGCGTACCGCTAGATGGTCACTTTTCGGGGCCGCATGAAGAGCAGGAGGAAGATTCCCGTGACGAACCCTCCGATGTGCGCCCACCACGCGGTCCCGCCGCCCCGCATCGGGCTCATCGCGTCCAGCGACCCGCTCAGAATCTGGAGCAGGAACCAGTATCCGAGCAGGATCAACGCGGGCAGCTCGATGATCTGGAGGAAGAAGAAGATCGGCACCAGGGTGACCACGCGCGCTCCCGGGAAGAGCACCGCGTACGCTCCGAGTACGCCCGCGATCGCGCCGCTCGCGCCCAGCATCGGCAGGGTCGATCCGGGCTGTAGCGCGAATTGGGTCAGGGCCGCCCCAAAACCGCAGAGGAAGTAAAAGAGGAGGTAGCGGAACGCGCCGAGCGTGTCCTCGACGTTGTCCCCGAAGATCCATAGGAACCACATGTTGGTGATCAGGTGCATCCAGCCGCCGTGGAGAAACATCGACGTGAAGAAGGGCGCCACCGTATCGGACAGATTCACCGCTCCGTAGCGCAGGCTCCCGGTCACCTCAGCGGGGACCAAAGCATAGCGCTTCAGGAAGGGGGCCACCGACGGCCCGAGCTGGACCTCGTAGAGAAACACGAGGACGTTCGCCACGATCAACGTGAGCGTGACGATGGGGAAAACACCCGACGGATTTCGATCGCGGAGCGGAATCATGGAAGGGAGAGCCTAGAGAGTCCGCGAGCCCTTTGGCGAGCGAAATCCGCTATTGTGCCCGGGATGCCACGCGCTCGCCGCCTGCCGGGTTCCGCCGCCCGTGCCTTCGAGCCGCTTCGCGACTATCTGGAAGCGCGCATCGAGGAGGGACTCGTTCCGGGCGCGGTCGTCGCGATCGGACGGGGCCGCGGCCCGGTGCATCAATCGGCGCTGGGCCGGCGCGCGCTCACGCCGCGCGTCGAGCCGATGACCCTCCGCACGATCTTCGATCTCGCCTCCCTCACGAAGCCCATGGCGACCGCCCCCCTTGCGCTGGAGCTCGCGTCCGCGGGAACGCTCGGCCTCGACGACGCGGTCGAGCGCCACATCGAGGAGCTGCGGGGGAGCGAGGCGGGAGCGGTGCCCTTGAGCTCGCTCCTCACGCACACGAGCGGGCTGCCGGCGATGAATCCCCTCGACGATTACCGCGGCGGCAAGGAGAGGCTCTTCGCCGCCCTCGCGAAGGAGCCGGCCGAAGCCCGGCCCGGGGAGCGCTTCGTCTATAGCGACGTCGGCTACGTGCTGCTACAGGGTGTGATCGAGAGGACGACCGGGCTGCGCCTCGACCGCGCGGCGCGGGAACGAATCATGGCACCGCTCTCGTTTCGCGACACCCGCTTCGGCACCCGCGTCGCGGATCGCTCGCGCGTGGCGCCCACGGAGCGGGAGCGTGGGAATCACGGGCCCTGGCTTCGCGGCCGCGCGCACGACCCGCGCGCGCGATCGCGCGCCATGGCGGGGGTGGCGGGACACGCGGGGGTGTTTGGAACGGCGGAGGAGGTCGGCCGCTTCTGCCAGATGCTCCTCCGCGGCGGGCTTTCGAGCCGTCGGGGAGGCCGGCGCGTCCTCGGCCGCGAGACGGTGCGCCTCATGACCACGAACCAGTGCGGTCCGGGTCTCGGCGTGCGCCGCGGATTCGGCTTCGACATCGAGAGCCCGTACGACGCTCCGCGCGGCGAGCGCTTCTCGGGCGATTCCTACGGGCACTCCGGCTACACCGGTGTGTCGATGTGGGTCGATCCCGTCAACGACGCCTACTTCGTGCTTCTGACGAACTCACTCCACGCGGGCGGGCACAAGGATCTGAAAACGTTCCGCTCGGAAGCGGCCACGCTCGCGGCGCGCGGTCTGGGGATCTGAGTCAGAACTGTGCTTTTTCCGTCGAGCCCTGGAGCGCCACGGTCGACGAGGCCCCTCCGGTGATCACCTGGATCACCTGATCGAAGTATCCCGTGCCGACCTCGCGCTGATGGCGGGTGGCGGAGTACCCGTGCGCTTCCGCGGCGAACTCCCGCTCTTGCAGCTCGGAATAGGCCGCCATGCCCCGCTCGCGGTAGGCGCGGGCCAGCTCGAACATGCCGTGGTTCAGGACGTGGAACCCGGCGAGCGTCACGAACTGGAACTTGTAACCCATCGCCGCGAGCTCCTTCTGGAACTTCGCGATGGTGGCCGGGTCGAGCTTGGCCTTCCAGTTGAACGAAGGAGAGCAGTTGTAGGCGAGCATCTTTCCCGGGTGGTGGGCGTGCACGCCTTCGGCGAATTCGCGCGCCTCGTCGAGGTCCGGGGTCGAGGTTTCGCACCAGAGGAGATCGGCGTAGGGAGCGTAGGCGACCGCGCGCGCGATCGCGCACGTAAGGCCGCCCTTCATGCGATAGAAGCCCTCCGGAGTGCGCTCCCCGGTCAGGAACTCGTGGTCGCGCTCGTCCACGTCGCTCGTCAGGAGCCTCGCGCTGTCGGCATCGGTCCGCGCCACGATGATCGTCGGCACGTCCATCACGTCGGCAGCCAGTCGGGCCGCGACCAGCGTGCGGATGAAGGCCCCGGTCGGGACGAGCACCTTGCCCCCCAGATGCCCGCACTTCTTCTCGGACGAGAGCTGGTCCTCGAAATGGACACCCGAAGCACCCGCCTCGATCATCCCCTTCATCAGCTCGAATGCGTTGAGCGGCCCGCCGAAGCCGGCTTCCGCGTCGGCGAGGATGGGAGCGAGCCAGTGCCGCATCGAACCCCCGTTCGTCTTCGCCTCCATCGCCTCGGCGTGCTCGATCTGATCCGCCCTGAGGAGCGCCTGGTTGATGCGGCGCACGACGCTCGGGACGCTGTTCGCGGGATAGAGGCTCTGGTCGGGGTAGGTCTGCCCCGCGAGATTCGCGTCGGCCGCGACCTGCCAGCCGCTCAGATAGATCGCCTGGAGCCCGGCCTTCACTTGCTGGACGGCCTGATTGCCCGTCAGGGCGCCGAGAGCCGCCACGTAGTCCTGCTTCGTGATGAGATCCCAGAGGCGCGCCGCCCCCATCCTCGCGAGCGTGTGCTCGACGCGCACCGTTCCCCGAAGCCGCGCGACATCCTCGTCGGAGTACGGGCGCACGATCCCCTCCCAACGACCCCGGAGCATGGGCTCGGGCTTCGCCGCGCGGGCGTTCTTCGCCGCGTTGCCGGCCGTCCCGGCGTGGCCGTTCGTGCGGACCCGGACGCCCTTCGGGGCGTGGCCGTTCTTCTTGGTTTCGTTCCTGGTGATTCGATTCACTTGGTGTCGCCCTTCGCGCGTTGCCGGCATGGGAGCTTCTCCTCTGGCTGGGGCACTGTGCTTCGTGCTCATCGGGATTTATCTCGAGCGGACTCCTGGGAGCCGCGGTCCAGTGCTTCGTAGGCGGGGAGGGTCAGGAACGGTTCGAGCGATGGGGCGGTCGAGATCCGTTCGAAGAGCGCGCGCGCTTCCGCGAACCGGCCCTTCTCGACCCGGGACGCCCCGATCTCCCCTTCGATCCTCTTCATCTCGTCGTCGATGATGGTGCCGATCAGCTCGGGCGTGACGCGCCGGCCGTCCTCGAGC
>Ga0137396_10000591_pt1 | contig 17551 bp, 15 predicted proteins | sample czc16metaG_FD_108284 | JGI IMG/M metagenome (GOLD analysis project Ga0137396, IMG submission 108284) | Vadose zone soil microbial communities from Angelo Coast Range Reserve, California, USA - czcobulk3.16 metaG | ecosystem: Environmental > Terrestrial > Soil > Vadose zone | place: USA...
ACGGCCTGGCCCAAAGACCGCCTGGGCCTAAATGTAAGAAGCCCTGCCGTTTAGGCCAGGGCTTGGGTAGGGACTCTCTACCTTGGGGGAGTTATTGCTGCCTTTTGGGCAGTTTCATAGCCAGCTTCCCGATGATCCCCCCACCCCGTTTCTTCTCATCAACCTTTCGCAGCGGCTCATCCTTGTGTTGCTTGTTAACCCACACTTGCTGGGCTATTGATAAGAGGTTGAACATGAAATAATAAAGGTTCAATCCGGCCGGGAAACTGTTGAACATCATTGTGAGCATCACCGGCATGAGATAGACCATCATTTTCTGACGGGGATCCTTCACACTCATCTTCTGCTGCACGAACATCGTGATTCCCATCAGCAGTGCGAGGCCGCTTACTTCGTTGATGTTGAAAAACGGGATCCTGAAAGGAAGCGTCGTAACAACATCCGGCGACGAGAGGTCTTGAATCCACCCGACAAATGACGCTTGCCGAAGCTCGATTGTTGCGCTGAAAACCGCCCAGAGCGCATAGAGGATCGGCAACTGCAGGATCATCGGCAAACAACCGCCTGCAGGATTCACGCCATACTCCTTATAAAGCCTCATGATCTGCTGGTTCATTTTCTGCGGATCGTCCTTGTACTTCTCGCGAATCTCCGCCATCATCGGCTGAAGAGCCTGCATTTTTCGCATCGAATCCATGCTGGTCTTCGTCAGGGGATAGAGCGCGATTTTCACAATGATCGAGAAAATGACAAGGATTACGCCATAGTTTGAAATGAACAATCGCAGGAATTGGAACAGCGGAATAATCACGTATCGCGATATCGGCCGGATAACCCAGACTGCCCCGAGGCTCATGATGCGATCGAGCTCGACGTTGTATTGCTTCACGACGTCATAATCAAGCGGGCCCAGGAAAACGGTAAAGCGGTCGGTTTCGACAGGATTCCCGATGAAGGGCATTTTCAGGGAGATGCTGTATGTCTCTTTCGCGCCGTTGTCCGGAAGCTTGAGGCGATTTCCTTCGAGGTAGGCGCCCTGACTTACTTTCTCGCGCGGGATGATCGCAACGGCAAAATACTTGTTCCTGGCCGCGACCCACGCGGCGCTGCCCGAGATGCTCTGCTTGACCGGTTCGTTGAAATTGTTTGCGTCGACATCGATCAGCTCACCCCCTGCGAATGCGGAAGCCTTCGCGAAATTCGATTCGTTGATCGAATTGCGCTCCTGGTACCGGATCCCTGATTCCCAGGCAACCTGGTATTCAAAATTGGAGATGATGTCCTCCATCTCTTCGAACCGGTAGGACGCGTCGAACGAGTAGAGATTGCCGTAGAAGACGAATGACTTAATGATCCGGCTTCTCGCGTTGACGGGCAGCACCAGTTCGACTCTCACGGACTCCTGATCTGCGACATGGATCACTTGTCCGTCTTGAAAGTTCGACCGGAAGACGAGATTTTTCGTATCGATCAGCTTGCCGTCGGAGGAGTAAAATATCAGATTGAAATCCCGCGTGCCGGTTCCATCGATCAACTCGACCGGGTGTTGATCCCAGCTCTTGTATTGCTTCAGCACCCACGATTGGATGGCGCCCCCGGCACTGGCGAGCTCCGCCCGATAAAGCCCCGTCTCGATTGTGAGCACGCTCCTTTGACCGCGGCCGAGCGCCGAAAAGTACTTTCCGAGTGTGTCTCCTCCTCCTCCGGTGGGCTCAACCCTCGCGGGGGTCCTCGGCTGGCTCTGAACGGTCTCGGGAACGGTCTGATGAAGAGCGCTGGAATCGCTTGCGGAGGGCGGTTTTGCCGGTGGGGGTGCGTTTGTCCACATCCAGATCATCAGGATGAGGCCGATCAAAATAAATCCGATTATTGCGTTTCGATCCATCGAATTATTGGCGAATTATCGGTTTCAGAATTTCACACGGGTGGTCAGGGAACCGGATCATAGCCGCCGGGGTGGAGTGGGTGACAGCGGAGAATCCTCTTCAGCGTCAACCATAACCCCCTCATGGAGCCGTATCGGGCAATTGCCTCGAGTGCATATGAGGAACACGACGGGTAAAACCGGCACCTGTTTGCGGAGACGGCCGGGGAAACAATCTTCTGGTAAGCACGAATCATCAATGTGATCATTTGTCACCTTCGAGCCGCGCTTGCGCAACAGATTGCAGAATTCTCTTCATGTCCTGTTCAATTTCAGAGAAGGTCGGAAACCTTGGTGAATGGGCGACCTTTTTGGAATAGACGAAAATCAGCGCCAGCGGTCGCGGCGAGCTCTGCATCCTTGGGAGGATGATCGCCTTGTTGAGCCGGTAGGCTTCGCGCGCGAGCCTTTTCAGCCTGTTTCGATCGACGGCACGCTTCAGGGCGCCCGGGGCCGTAAATCCGACGGCCTTGCGCGCTCCACCACGGAATTTCAGCCGCTCATCCGCCAGGAAGAGGCACCGGAGGTATGTTCCCTCAAATTTCCTCCCCTGCTTGAAGACAAGCTGAAAATTGTTCCGCCCTCGTAAGATGTCCGCTCGTCCAAGCGTATGGCGCACCCGCTCGGGACCTCGGACTTGCCGGCTGGTGGGCCTCCGACGTTTCTTTCCTAGTTCGGCCACGGAACGACGATCCCGCCCTGCGGGATTCCGTTTGAGCCCACGTGGTGATTCGATGGGTTTTTGCGTGTCCTCCGGGTTTCGGTGAACACCGCCCGGGCTGCACTAGCGCTCGTCACTAACGGTGAGCTTCCATCGCCCTTTTGCCCGGCGCCGCGAGAGAACTTTCCTCCCATCTTTCGATTTCATGCGCTCGCGAAATCCATGCTTATTTTTGCGTTTTCGTACACTCGGTTGAAAGGTTCTCTTCATCGCGTATTACTCCAAATTAGAAGGGTTCTGCCGGGTAATGCAAAAAGAGGATTGCTGTTGACAATCCTCTACTCTTGAACACGCGCGATCAGACAGTGACCGCCAATATAAAGAAATCGGCCGGGAAAAACAAACCCTCTGAAAAAACAAAAATTTTCCTTGCGATGGCGGGAAAAACTTTGTATAATAATGACGCAACCCGAGGCTTTTCCTTCTGTCGATAAGATGTGGATAACCGTCAGCGCCCCTGAGCCCACTCATCCCTGCCGACAGAAAAGCCCCACGCAGGTCAAAAGTTCGCTGTGAATAATCGCGCCGCATGAGCCTGTCCTTAAAATTTTGACTTTGAGGAAGAGATGGATCGATGTCTTCCCGAATCGTCCCTCTCTGTCCCGCCGGTTGCCCTTGTTCACATAACTGTTGGTAAGATGTTGATAGAAGTGTAAATCGCGCTAACCCCTTTCGGTTCAAAAGGTTACAAAGGAATGCCCATGAGTGCCCCACACCAGAGCAGCAGTTCCGATCCGAACGGATTTTCCGGAAATGTCGACAACCTTCATCTGCCCGAACGGACATGGCTTGAGTGCCTTAAGCTCGTCAAGGGACGGGTCAATAATCAGAGCTTTCAGGCATGGTTTGAGCCGATCATTCCTCTTCAGGAAAAGGACGGGAAGTTTGTCATTCAGGTGCCGAGTCAATTCTTTTATGAATGGATCGAAGAACATTACTATCCGCTGCTCATCGAAGTTCTGACGCAGGTGATCGGCAAGGAGATCTTGCTGGATTATGAAGTGGCATCTGAAGAACGTGAGACTCGTGTCGGCGGACCCGCCACGCTTCATTACTCGCCGGAGTCTCCCGGGCCGCTCTCTTCGGAGCAGCCGAGTACCGCGGGCCAGCCGGCAGCCGATCCCACAGCCAGCGCTATGACGAGACACTTGGGCGTGCATTCACTAAATCCGCGTTATACGTTTCAGAATTATATCAAAGGCGAAAGCAATCAGTTTGCCTGTGCGGCCGCGCTTGCGGTGGCGAACACGCTGGGCGGCACGTCGTTCAACCCGCTGGTTATTTACGGAGGCGTCGGCCTGGGAAAAACCCATCTCGTGCATGCGATCGGCAACCATGTGCTGCAGTCCGACAGAAGCAAACGAGTGCTCTACGTTTCGAGCGAAAAATTTACGATCGATTTCGTCGAGGCGATCCAGAAGGATCGCGTCGCAGAATTCTCGAATTTTTACCGTCGCGTCGATATCCTCATCGTCGACGATATCCAGTTCTTTGCCGGAAAGGAAAAGACGCAAGACACATTCTTTCATACATTCAACGAGCTCTATCAACTCGGCAAACAAATTGTGCTTTCATGCGACAAACCGCCAAAAGAGCTGAAAGGACTCAATGAGCGGCTTCTATCCCGTTTTCAATCGGGCCTCACGGCAGATGTCCAGCCTCCCGATCTGGAAACGCGAATTGCAATCCTTTGGAAAAAGAGCGCCGAAAACGGCGTTGAGCTTCCCCATGAAGTGGTCGAATTCATCGCGTTGAACATCACGTCTAATATCCGGCAGCTTGAAGGCTGCTTGATCTCTCTGCTCGCCAAGTCTTCAATCAACCACCGGAAGATCGATCTCGAACTTGCAAGGGAAGTCGTTCGCTCGATCATCGGGGAAGTGAGAACACATATCACTGTCGAGGAAATTCAGCATGTCGTCTGCGAACACCTGGGGATTCCGGAGGATCTTATCCGGGCGAAGACGCGGAAGCAGGAGATTGTGAACGCACGGCAGATCGCGATGTACCTCACGAAGGAGCTCACCAATTCATCGCTCAAGACGATCGGACTCCATTTCGGCGGCCGCGATCACAGCACCGTCATTCACGCCTATCAGACCGTAGAAGACAGCATGTCGACCGATCCGGTGCAGAGAAACCTCGTGCACCAACTCAAGTCCAAGCTGGAACTGAGCATCCGGTAGCGGAATCGTATGAAATTTAAACTCCTGCCCGATCACAATCGGGCATTTTTTATTTTTGGCATAGCGCTGTGGAAAATTGTGTGGAGCATGGGTGATTGACTGTGTGTGGAGTGTGAAAAGATTCGATGAATTGGTATGCGGGGAGGCTTGGGTCCGGGCCTGTGGAAAAGAACCGATGTATCCGCCGGGGATACACATGTTTCCAACGCAGAAATGACGCTAACTTGCTCTGTCACAGGGCCTTGTCAGGCTATCAACATGTCCACAGCCCTTATTATAAGAAATCTCTCTTTAAAACTTCTTTAAGTTATTGTAATAATAGGGACTTAGTAGAATCTACCCGTTGAATTTTACGCATAAATTTCGTAAATTTAGTCCACGGTATCAGGCCTCAAACCACCATCCAAACAAGGGGAACTCATGAGATTTACAGCCTTGACCGTCGAGCTTCAAAAGGTCCTGGGAAACGTCGGAGGCGTGATTCCATCACGCTCGACGCTTCCGATTTTGGAAAATTTCCTCTTCGAAGTCTCGAATAATCACCTCCAGATCACTGCGACGGACCTGGATACTTCGATGTCCATGAGCCTTCCCGTGAAGGACACTGAATCCGGAACGATTGCGGTTCCGGCGAAGCGGCTGGCCGAGACTATTCGGTCGCTTCCCAACACAGAGATCCAATTCACGGCACAGGGTGACAAGAATAAGATTTTATTGAAAACGGAAAACGGGGAATATCGTCTGACGGGCGAATCGAGCGAGAATTATCCGACGGTTCCGAAATTCAAAGCGAACGAGGAATTAAAAATTAAAGCCGAGACCCTCAAACGGCTGATCATGAAGACGTCGTTTGCGGTGAGCTCAGACGAGCTTCGTCCGGCGATGATGGGAGTACTCTTCCAGATCAAGAAAAATGAAATCCGCGCCGTTGCTACGGACGGCCATCGACTGGTCCGCGTGATCAACTCTTCATTTTCATCCGGGATCGGCGACAGGGAAGTCATCGTCCCGGCGAAGGCGCTCAATCTGGTTCTCAAGTCATTCGAGGATGCGGAGAGCAGCGTCTCATTCAGCGAAAACCACGCAATGTTCACGACGGGCACGACCCGGCTCGTCTCTCGCATGATCGAAGAGAAATTTCCGAACTACGAGAGCGTCATCCCGCTCGATAACGAGAAGGAGCTCCTTGTCGATAAGAACCAGCTTCTCGCGTCAGTTCGGAGAACGGCGTTGTACGCAAGCTCGACGACCCACCAGGTCCGGTTCGCCTTAAAGAAGGGATCGCTGGCAGTTTCAGCGGAGGATATCGATTTCGGCAGCGAGGCAAGGGAGACGCTTGCATGCGAGTATTCGGCGGATCCTATGGAGATCGGGTTTAACTCCGCATACATGCTCGATATGTTAACGCATATCGATACCGATGAAGTCCAATTGATGTTGAGCTCCCCGACGCGGGCGAGCATCCTGAAACCGACATCGCAGAAGGAAGGGGAGAATCTGCTGATGCTCGTCATGCCCGTACGGCTGAACGACTGATTTCCCAGACTCGATGCATCTAACGAATCTCAGACTCCGGCATTTTCGAAACCATGTTGATTCTTCTTTTCAGTTTGGCAGCGGAACGAATCTCCTGCTCGGTGACAATGGCGAAGGGAAGACCAACGTTCTCGAAGCCATCTCGTACCTGTGCCTCACGAAGAGTTTCTATGCCTCCAGCGATGCCCTAGCCCTGGGGTTCGGCGGTGAGATGTTCGAAGTCGGAGGAACGTTCGTGTCGGGTGGAGGCAGCGAGCATCATATCCGGGTGGCGTACACAAGATCCCCTGTTGTTGAAAAAGTGGTGACCGTCGACAGGAGGCACGTCGAACCGTTCACGTCGATGATCGGCCGGTTTCCCATCGTTATCTCCTCACCCGAGTATGCCGCGATTATCGCGGGGGCTCCCATGGAGCGGAGAAAGTTCATCGACCTTGTGATCTCCCAGTCCAGCAGCGCTTACCTGCAGCACCTGATCGATTACCGGAAAGTGTTGAGGCATCGCAACCGAATACTAAAAGAGGCGAGGATTGAGGGAAGAGATTGTTCCGAATTGCTCGTGCCCTGGGATGAGCAGCTCATCGGCTCCGGGAGCGCGCTGACTCACCGGCGCGCGAAGTTTGTACGGGAGTTTCAGGAATTTGTGAGCTCATCGTACCACCATCTGGTGGGATCGGCCGAAGAGCCGGCGATTGATTATAAACCGATGATACGGATCTCCGGGGGATCGACCGAGGCCGAGATCGGAACGATGCTCGAGGCAAACCTCGAGCAGATGCGCTCGATAGAAATGCGGGCCGGGGTGACGCTGATCGGCCCCCAGCGGGACGAGATTGTTTTTAAAATCAACGGCCTGGACGTCCGCGACTATGCGTCTCAGGGTCAGCAGAAGACGTTTCTGATCGCGCTCAAGATGGCCGAGTTTTTTTATCTAAAGGACCGCAGCGGGGAAACTCCCATCCTTCTTCTGGATGACATTTTCAGCGAGCTTGACGAACATCGGGCCAAGGAACTCCTGCACTTCGTCGAAGGATTGAGTCAGACGTTTATCACCTCGACGACCCCGCGGTTCTTCGAGAACGGGGCAGCGATGGATGACTCTCACAAACGCTTCTTGATCCGCAAAGGCGCTGTGATCGAAGAGGGGGTTCCTGTCTGAGAAAATCGGCTACAAGATCGATCTCGAGCGGGATTTCCGCGGTTCTTGACGAGCTGAGCCTCGGCCGCACCATCAAGCAGTATGAGATCCTTGACGCCTGGCCGCGGATCGTCGGCTCTCAGATCGCCTCTGTGTCGAGTGCCGAACGGATGCGCGATGGAAAATTGTTTGTCCATGTTTCCCAGGCGGAGTGGCGGAACGAGCTGATTTTTCTGAAGAAGGACCTGATCGAAAAGATCAACACAAGCATGCATCAGGATATTGTCAACGACATCATTTTTCGATGAAAAAAATCAACCTGAAAAATACTGAAAGCGAGAAAAAGGAAGCACGGGACAAGAGAGAAACCGCGGAGAAGAAGGAATCCGGGAAGGTGAAAGCAGAGCAGCAGACGGGAAAGAAGAAGTCAAAGCTCGACTACACAGCCGACGACATTACCGTCCTCAAAGGACTTGAGCCGGTCCGGCAGAGGCCAGCAATGTATATCGGCGATGTCTCTGCGCGTGGGCTTCATCATCTTGTGTACGAGGTGGTCGATAATTCGATCGACGAAGCGCTTGCGGGGTATGCGCACAGCATTAACGTGAGCATCAACAAGGAGGGATCGGTGACGGTCACCGACGACGGCCGGGGAATTCCGACCGATATCCATCCCGAGGAGAAGCGATCGGCGCTCGAGGTCGTGATGACCGTGCTGCATGCGGGCGGAAAGTTCGACAAGAACACCTACAAAGTCTCCGGAGGTCTGCACGGGGTCGGCGTCTCCGTGGTCAACGCGCTGTCCGAATGGCTCGAGGTCGAAGTCTACCGTGAGGGGAAGGTCTGGTTCCAGAAATATACACGCGGCGCGCCCAATGCGGATGTGAAAGTGGTTGGCAAATCCGAATCGGCGAAGACCGGCACCAAAGTCACATTCCTGCCGGACTCGCAGATATTCAAGAACAGGACATTCAAGTTCGAAACAATTGCCGAGCGGCTGCGAGAGCTCGCCTTCCTAAACCCGGACGTGACGCTTCGCATCGTCGATCTGCGCGACGGTGAGGAGCAGGAAGAGACGTTCCACTTCAAGGGGGGAATCGCGGAATTCGTCCGCTACATCGACGCCACCCGACCGTCGATCATGAAAAAAGCCGTCTATATGAAGGGACAGGACAAGGATGAAGCGGGCAGAGTCGTCGAAGCGGAGATCGCACTCCAATACAACGACCAGTACAATGAAAACGTCTTTACCTACGCCAACAACATCAACACCCTCGAGGGTGGCACACACCTCATAGGATTCCGCACGGCTCTCACGCGCACGCTCAACACCTACGCCGCAAAGAATAATCTGGTGAAAGAGAACAGCGTGCAGCTCACCGGCGACGACTTTCGCGAAGGGTTGACCGCCGTCCTGAGCGTGAAGGTTCCGGAGCCTCAGTTCGAAGGCCAGACCAAGACGAAGCTCGGCAACAGCGAGATCAAGGGGATCGTGGAAGCGATTGTCAGCGACCAGCTTGCAATCTGGCTGGACGAGAATCCCGGCGATGCCCGGAGGCTCATCGACAAATGCCTCCGCGCCGCAGAGGCGCGTGAAGCTGCCCGAAAAGCGCGCGATCTCACCCGCCGCAAGAGCGCGCTCGAGTCCTCGAGCCTGCCCGGTAAACTCGCCGACTGCTCGATCAACGATCCCGAGCACTGCGAGCTGTATATCGTTGAGGGAGACTCCGCCGGCGGAAGCGCGAAACAGGGGCGGGACAGGCGGTTTCAGGCAATTCTGCCAATAAAGGGAAAGATCCTGAATGTCGAGAAAGCCCGGCTGCATAAGATCCTTGAGAACGAAGAAATCCGCTGCATCTTTACGGCGATCGGAGCGGGCGTCGGAGAGGATTTCGATGCTGCAAAAATCCGGTACGGGAAGATTATCATCATGTGCGATGCCGACGTCGATGGGTCGCATATCCGCACGCTTCTCCTGACGCTGTTCTTCCGGTACATGAAGGAAATCATCGAGCTCGGACACGTGTACATCGCACAGCCTCCGCTGTACAAGATCAAGAAGGGCAAACAAGAGCTCTATGCCTTCGATGAAGAAGAGCGGGCGGAAATCATTAAGAGATTGAACGCGGAGAAAAAGAAGGGGAGCGAGAAAGGGGAACCGGCTGAAGAGGCGGCAGAAGAAGGGGTGGAAGTTGTAGTCGAAGAGGGGACCACGCCGAGCATGAACGGCATCATCCAGTCCCGTTTCAAGGGTCTGGGAGAGATGAATCCGGAACAGCTCTGGAAGACGACGATGAACCCGGAAACGCGCACGGTATTGCTCGTATCGATTGAAAATGCCGCCGATGCAGACCGGACATTTTCCATTCTCATGGGAGATGAAGTGGAGCCGCGCCGTAATTTCATCGAGAAGAATGCGAAGTATGTGAAAAATCTGGATGTGTGACGGACTCGGTTGACATTATGAATAAAACGGTTAAAAAGAGGGCACGGATTCTCATTCTGGATCATGACGATCCAAGGAAGGAGCTGGAGTTTGAAATTGAATTTCAGCTTTCTCTCAGCCCTGTGGAGCGTTATGAAGCGATGCATCAGCTTGTCGAGGCCGGACTTGAATTAATCGGGCGCAATGGATATTCAAAGACGCCTGCGATCGTTACTCGCCTCTGACGTCAAATTCCTGGTGATTGGCGCTTGGGCCTTTCCTGCCTACGGCTACGTCAGGATGACTCAAGATATCGATATCTTCATCGAGGCGACTCCTGCGAACGCCGAAAAGACCATCGCCGCCCTCAAGGCGGTCGGTTACGACGTGGTTGATGGGGTTGGCCCCGAAACGTTCTTGAATAAAAAGGTTCTGCTGCGCGAGTACATCCTACAAACCGATATCCATCCGTTCGTGGCAGGTGTGACGTTTGAGGAAGCGTGGGCGAATCGTGTACTGACGGAGATCAAGGGGTGCAAAGTCTACGTTCCCTCACTTGCACACCTCATCAAAATGAAGAAAGCCGCGGGTCGTGAAAAAGACAAGACGGACCTCGAAGCGCTGCGAGAGATTCAAAAACAATTGAACCAGAAGAAGGTTGGAAATTGAATGGCAACCAGTAACGAAAAAATAGTCCCGGTCGATATTGAAGAAGAGATGAAGGGCTCATACATCGATTACGCGATGAGCGTGATCGTTGCGCGGGCGCTTCCGGACGTGCGCGACGGATTGAAGCCGGTTCACCGGCGCGTTCTCTTCGGGATGCAGGAGCTCGGATTGGCGAGCAACAGGGCCTATAAAAAAAGTGCCCGTATCGTTGGCGAGGTCCTCGGGAAGTATCACCCGCACGGAGACTCTGCGGTCTACGACACGATGGTTCGCATGGCGCAGAGTTTTTCCCTGCGCTATCCGCTCGTCGACGGTCAGGGCAATTTCGGATCGGTCGACGGCGACTCGCCCGCGGCCATGCGGTATACGGAGGTGCGCCTCTCGCGGATCGCCGAGGAAATGCTGCGGGATCTCGAGAAGAATACAGTGGATTTTATTCCCAACTTCGACGACTCGCTCAAAGAGCCGACCGTCATGCCGGCGTTAATACCCAACCTTCTTGTGAACGGGACATCCGGCATAGCCGTCGGGATGACCACGAACGTCCCGCCCCATAATCTCACGGAAGTCGTCGACGGTTGCGTTGCGGTGATCGATGACCCCAGTCTTCCGGAGCAGAAATTATTGAAAATAATCAAGGCCCCGGATTTCCCGACCGCCGGCATCATTTACGGCTATGAAGGGGTCAAGGCCGCGTATAAGACCGGCCGCGGGAGGATTATCATCCGCGCGAAGGCTAGTATTGAAACAGGGCGGGCGGACCGTCAGTCGATCGTGGTTACCGAGATCCCATATCAGGTGAATAAGTCGGGCCTGATTGAAAAAATCGCCGATCTTGTCCGCGATAAGAAGATCGAGGATATCTCCGATATCCGGGACGAATCCGACCGTGACGGATTGCGCATTGTGATCGAGCTGAAGCGGGATGCCAATGCCCCTGTCGTCCTCAACAATCTCTTCAAGCACACGCAGATGCAGACCACGTTCGGCGTGATCATGCTTGCGCTTGTCGACGGCCGGCCGCAGATGCTCACCCTGCGCGAGATGATCGACCACTTCATCAAGCACCGGAACCAGGTCATCGTCAGGCGGGCAAAGTATGAGCTGAGCGAAGCAGAGAAACGGGCGCACATTCTTGAAGGATACATCATTGCGCTCGATAACATCGACGAGATCATCAAGCTCATCAAGAAGTCGAAGGATGTCCCCACGGCCCAGGAAGGCCTGATGAAGAGATTCAAGCTGTCGGAGATTCAGGCGAAGGCGATTCTCGACATGCGGCTCCAGAAACTCACCGGGCTCGAACGCAAAAAGGTTGAGGAAGAGTACAAAGAGGTCATCAAGCTCATCGAGCGGTTGCGGGCGGTCCTGGCGAGCAAGAAACTCCAGATGCAGATGATCAAGGACGAGCTCCTCGAGATCAGGAAGAAATACGGGGATGAACGCCGCACCGAGATTGTGTACAAGGCGGAAGAGTTCAGCGTCGAAGACATGATCGCCGAGGAAAACGTCGTGATCACGATCAGCCACGGGGGATTCATCAAGCGCTTTCCGGTTTCGGGATACCGGCGCCAGGGGCGCGGCGGAAGAGGCGTCACGGGTGCGACGACGAAGGAAGACGATTTCATCGAACATGTGTTCATTGCGTCCACGCACAATTATATCCTGTTCTTCACCGACAAAGGCCGCTGCTACTGGCTCAAGGTTCATGAAATTCCCGAATCAGGCCGCGCATCACGGGGGAAATCCATTGTCAATCTGGTCGCAAAGCAACCGGACGAAAATATCGCCGCATTCGTTCCGGTCCAGGAGTTCGATGACAAGCATTTCGTCGCCATGGTGACGGTGAACGGAATTATCAAGAAAACGACGCTCTCGGAATTCGGCAATGTGCGGCGTAACGGCATTACGGCCATCAGCATGCGGAAGGACGACATCGTCAAGGATGTGAAGATGACGGATGGAACGGAGGATATCATCATCGGCACTCACAACGGAATGGCGATCCGGTTCTCTGAGAAGGAAGCCCGCCCGATGGGGCGATCGGCTTCGGGGGTCCGGGCGATTACCCTCAACAAGGGAGACAAAGTTGTGGGCGCCGTTGCGATCAAACGACGGACAACTTCGATCCTCATTGTTACCGAGCACGGCTTCGGGAAGCGCAGCGAGCTTGACGAGTATCCGCAGAAGCACCGAGGGGGGAAGGGCGTTATCACGCTGCGAGTCACGGAGAAGACGGGAAAAATGATCGGGATCAAAGAAGTGCTGGAAACCGATGACATCGTGGTCGTGACGTCAAAGGGGGTCATCATACGCCAGCCTGCAAAAGAGATCCGGATGATCGGACGGATCTCTCAGGGCGTCAGGCTAATCCGGCTTGAATCGGGAGACCAGGTGGGCGACGTCGCGGTTGTGCCCTCCGAGGAAGACAAGGAGGAAATGAAGGAGGCGGCGGCACCCCAGCCGGGCGGAGAAACTGAACAGGCCCCGCAGCCCTCGCTTTTCGAATCAACGGCTACTGCCTCAGGGAAGCCGCCGGCGAAAAAATCGAAGGGGGGCAAAAACGAAAAGCAGCCCACTGCACCGAAATCCGGTCAGAAGAAGTCTGGGGGCAAAGGGAAGAAGAAATAACCGTCACAGCGCAATGCTCAATTAACGCCCGGCCATCCAGTCGGGCGTTCGCGTTTATCTCCCCGGGAACGGGCAAAATGGTTGAATTGAAGCCCGCGCCAGAGGGAGTGGGGCCGATGGGTAGTCTAGTTGGATAGTGATCCAAATCAGCAACTTTTTCCATTATGTAAGAAATTTAGCATTTGGCTTACATTGTTCAGTTCGTTATATTATAGGCAGTACATCGGAAAGGATCATCCTATGGAAACCACAGCGACTCAAAAGGGCCAAATCGTCATTCCTTCAAGCATTCGGCGCAGGTTCGAGATCAAGGAGGGAACGCGGATCCACATTGAGGTGGATGAAAAGGGTCATCGTATCATACTGAGGCCGATTACACGTGAGTATATTAACAGCATCCGAGGGAAGTTCAAGGGCAAGGGGTTGATGAAAGAGCTCATGGAGGAGAAGAAACGCGAGCGGGAGACTTGATGGCAATGAAAGCGAAATCACTCGTTCTGGACACGTGGGCGATCATTGCCTTCTATGAGGAAGAGCATGCGGCTCAGCAGGTCGCCGATATTTTTACTCAAGCGAATGAGGAAGGCATCCCTCTTTGTATGAGTGTCGTACATGCCGGCGAAGTCTGGTATGTAACGGCACGCAAGACGTCGGCCGCAGAGGCTGACGAAACGATTGAGGAACTCCGGTCGTTCGGTATTCAACTTGAGGACGTGGATTGGAAAATCTCCCGCCAGGCCGGGGTGTTCAAATCGAAGTATAAAATATCGTATGCGGATGCGATTGCTGCGGCGCTTGCTCTGCACAAGAACGGACACCTGGTAACTGGTGACCGGGAGTTCAAGCGCGTGGAAAATGATGTCAAGATTGTCTGGCTAACATGAGAGTGGAATCTATCAGGGCTCATCGATAGGTTGACTCACGAACTCGTGTCCAAGATAAAGCGTCTATAGGGTTATCGTCAAAGTCCCGACGGCCCGCCGCCTCAGAAGAGACCCTCCGAAAATCTCATAGTGTTCGCGGTTCAGAAGGTTTGACACGTCGAGACCAAGACTGACATTTGGCGCCAACCTGTAGCGGGCCGCAAGGTTCACGATCGTGTAAGCAAGAATTCTTCCCGCGTAAATTCCCGCCGCCCAGTCGAAAGACGGGACATACTTGACGGTTAATCCCACTTCCAGTTGATTGCCCTGTCGATAGGAAAATCCCCCGTTCAGTTTGTGTTTCGGAGTGTTGGGGAGGAGCTCGCTGTTAGCGCTTTGTTGGAGGATATGGAAGTCGAAAAAGGAATAATTCGCTTCCAGCACCCAGCTATCGGACAAGAAATAATTCAACCCCAATTCAAATCCGGCTTCCGTTACCTTTCCGGCATTTCCGTAGGACCAGACAGTCCGCAGTGTCCCTCCGATATTCTCCTGGCCGTGATATGCGGGATTGACGCCGGGAGTGAGGTCGGTGATGAAATCACTTAATTCGTTGTAGTACCCGTCGAGCGTCACGAAAAGCGTATTGCGAAAAATTCCCTTGTAGCCGAACTCATATCCGTTGATCTTCTCGACAGTCAGGTTGTCGTTTCCAAGATATGCCAGCGCGCGCGAAGGATGGAGAACGTAAAGGAATAGCTCCGAATAATTCGGGGCCTGGAATGCGCGGTTGAACGTCAGTCGAAAACTCTGGTTGTGATCCGGCGTCCAGACGAGAGCGGCCTTGGGAGAAAACTGACTTGCATAAAGCGTGCTCCGGTCCCATCGCGATGCGGCAACGGCCTTTATATAGTCTGAAAACCGGTATTCGATCTGGGCGTACAGTCCGCTCATATTGTCTTTGTGGTCATCGAGCATGAGCGTTTCGCGGGTATCGATTGTCTGGTAACGATACGACAGGCCCGTTGTCACAAAGATTTTCTCGTTTAAGAGCGAGATGTGATATTGGTAGTCGCTTTGTAAAGTAAGCGACTGTTCGTGGAGCGGCAGACCGGTGGAGAGGGAATACTGCGGCTCACGCGAATCCCGGCCGCTCGCCCAGACCTGGGCGCTCGAATGATCATCAGAGTAATTCACTCTGCCCCAGGGCTTCAGCGCGCGGGTCACCTGAACTCTTCCGATTCCGGTGATGTACACCTCGTTCTCCACCTGTGCGAGGCCGGCTTCCGCTACCGCGAATGCGCGGTTGTTCACTTCATAATCCACCCTCGCAGAACCATACGTCGAAGTCACCGGGTTTGTGTTCAGCCGGCGCACCTCCAGGTTCAGGAAAGGGTTAAAACCCTCGTATTCGAACGGACGCGGCTGCGATGTATCGCGCGGAACACTCCACGTGTCGGCCTGAGATCGCCCGATGTTTATCTTATAGCTCCATTTGTCCGATGTGCCGGCTTGTCTGAGATCCCCGCGAACCGTATGAAGTTCGCCCGCGGCCAGAGTGAATTTTGTCCCCAGTGATTGTCTGGGAGTAGGAGAAATAATATTGAGCACGCCGTTAAAGGCGTTTGCTCCATAAAGGGCGGACCCGGGCCCTCGCACGATTTCAATTCTCCCCAGATCCTCCGCAGGCACCGAGAGGCCATTCCATTCCTGAGCCCCGAGAAAGACGATCGCAAGGTCGCGCCCGTCAAGGAGAACGAGCAAACGCCTATTAAGAGAGCTGTTGAAGCCCCTTGTGTTCACGTTAAAGTCGAACAGCCCGTTCTGTGAAATGTCTATCCCGGGCACCATTTCGAGCAGCTTCGGCACCTGCCCTTGCCCTGAATTAAGTGTAATCTCGCCCGACTCGATCGTCGATACGGCGGCGGGCGCCTCCGTGATCCGTTCACGCCTGAATGAAGCTCCATAGACGACTACTTCTCCGACCTGGATGTTGCTTTCCTTTAACCGGATAGATTCCGACGTAGTGTCGTTCGCCCGGACTGAGACATTTGGTACCTCGGCTGTCTCATAACCAACCGCTAATGCCGAGAGGACATACGTAGCAGGAGGAATATTCGCGATGATGAATTTTCCCTCGTTATCGCTCACGCCTCCGAGGGTCGTCCCCTTCAGCACAATGTTGACGTCGGCGAGCGGCTCGCCGTTCGATGCGTCGAGAACGGTTCCCTTGATTGATCCTGTCGGCTGGGCGAACACTTGACAATTTGGAAGCAAAAGGAGGAAGAGAATCGGAATTGCAGAGAAAGGAAGCTTGGAAGCTCGACGGAGCAAAATCCTCATCAGCTAAACGGCGATCGTTTGACTCTATGCTAGAAGTTCTTGTCCTTTAAAACCCGGAAGTGCCCGTAATTTTCCGTGTCGCCAGAGATATTCACTTGTACGGGACCGATGTTAGCCACGAGCCATAACTTTGCCGTTGTGGCGTCGTCCTGAACCACGAATCCGCCCGCAGTAATTTTTCGCCAGGTGCGGATTCTGTAGGCGTTTGGATAGACGGTATGGCTCGCGGAGCTGTCGGTTATGGAAACCTTCGTCTCGATCTCGCCGAAAATCTGAAGGCGGACGTTGGCGGTGCCCACTCCAGGAATGTTCCCGGTGACCGTGGTATCGAATGCGCTCCACACAACTCCGATTCCCATGCTCGGCCTTGCGATTCTGATCCAGACCGCCGTGTCCGTATAGGTTGCGTGAATCGCCCGGTAGAATGGTCCAAGCGTCTGGCGGAAGGAAAAATCGCCTGTGGTTGTATCCTTGGAGATTTGGAAGAACCGGGTCGTCGTCGTGGAGTCGACCGTCGTGGAGTCCTGAATCAGCCACGTACCCGCCGGTCCCGGGTTCACGTTCCAGACTGCCTGATAATGACCGATTGACGAAGCGACGGGGGTCTCGACTGTGTTTGTGTCAATAAGAAACCCGGTATAGGCAAACCTTCGGCCCGCGATGAGCGGGAACAAATCTTCGGTGATCGGTGTGATTACCGGGGTGATGGGGCCTTCGTCCTTCTTGCATCCGCCAACCGCGAGGATCAGAAATTGCGCCGCGAGCATGAGGAGAAAGGGAACGGTGCTTCTCAAATTGATCATGGTCGACTCTCGAGAGTGATGCGTAAAGATAGAGAAGGATTATCATATTTTCAAATGAGGTATCATTCGCGATTGGTATCAACATACCCCCGATGGAAAGCACATGCCTAGTCGCCCCTCGCATCAATATAACCGCGATCGCGCCGTGATTCATGCATTTACACTCATTGCATTTCAGGGCGGTTATTTGTAAATTCGTGCAGATTTTCCGGAAAATCTCCTGTGGAATCCCTAGTTCTCGACGGCAACACCCTCACCATCGAAGAAGTCTATCGCTCTTCCAGGAGCGTCTCAAAGATTTCTTTCACGCCG
>Ga0137396_10000592_pt1 | contig 17545 bp, 17 predicted proteins | sample czc16metaG_FD_108284 | JGI IMG/M metagenome (GOLD analysis project Ga0137396, IMG submission 108284) | Vadose zone soil microbial communities from Angelo Coast Range Reserve, California, USA - czcobulk3.16 metaG | ecosystem: Environmental > Terrestrial > Soil > Vadose zone | place: USA...
CTGGACGCCGCGGACATGAAGGACGTGCGTGGCGCCATCGGTCGTTCGCTCGACGCGAGCCTCGGGCGCCTCGGCCTCCCGCACGTGGACCTGCTCCAGCTCCACAACAACATCGTGGGTGAGCGCGGGACGGGCCCCGTGAGCGTGGGTGCCCTGATCGGCGAGGTGATCCCCGCGTTGCAGGCGCTCCAGTCCCAGGGCAAGACACGCTTCTGGGGCATCACCGCGCTCGGCGACACCGGGGCTCTCCACCGTGTGCTGGACGCCGCCTCGCTCCACACCGCGCAGGTCTGCTACAACCTGCTCAACCCGAGCGCCGGCGTCGAAGTGCCGTCGGGGTTCCCCGCCCAAGACTTCCGGCGCCTGCTCGAGCACGCGCGGGAGCGGCGCGTCGGCGTCGTCGTCATCCGCGTGCTCGCCGCCGGCGCGCTGAGCGGCGTGACGGCGCGGCATCCCGTCGCGGTGCCGACGGTCGATCCCATCGCCACGGGGCCGGACTACGGGAGCGACGTCGAGCGCGCCCAGGCCCTCCGCGCGCTCGTGACCGAGGGCCAGGTCGCGACCCTCGTCGAGGCGTCCCTGCGCTTCGCGCTGAGCCATGAGGCCGTCTCGACGGTGCTGCTCGGGTACTCGAGCCTCGAGCATCTCGAGTACGCCGCGACGGCCGTGGCGAAGGGTCCGCTGCCGGCGGCGGCGCTGGCGCGTCTCTCCACCGTCTGGGCGGGCTTCGGGCGCGGCGCGGAGGCCTAGCGGAGCATCGCCATCTGGCTCGGCTCGAGCTCGAGCCAGACGTGCTCGTTCAGCTCGAACACCTCATGGGGGCGCGCCGTCACACGGAGCTGCAGTTCGGCGTCCTTCGGCCTCACCACATAGTCCCAGTGCTCGCCGAGGTACGCGCGCTGGACGATCCGGCCCGGGATGACGCACGTGCGCTCCGACGCGGCGGGGGGCCGGCGGTGCAGGTGAATGCTCTGCGGACGAAGGGAGAACGCGACCTTGCCGCGGAGGGCCGGCGGCTCGACGAACCGGGCGAGCGCGATGGCGAAGTGGTCGAAGACGACCTCCGCGCCGTGGACCTCGCCTTCGAGGAAGTTGGTGCGGCCGATGAAGCCGGCGACGAAGCGGGTCAGCGGCCGCGCGTAGAGCGCCCGCGGCTCTTCCACCTGCTCGATCCGCCCCTGGTTCATCACGGCGATGCGGTCGGAGGTGACCATCGCCTCCGCCTGGTCGTGGGTGACGTAGACCGTCGTGATCTGGAACTCGTCGTGGAGACGCCGGATCTCGTAGCGCATCTCCTCCCGGAGGTTCGCGTCGAGGTTGGAGAGGGGCTCGTCCAGCAGGAGCACGGCCGGCTGCACGACGATCGCACGTGCGAGCGCGACGCGCTGCTGCTGCCCACCCGAGAGCTCCGCCGGATAGCGGTCCCGAAGGGCGGCGAGCCGGACGACGTCGAGGATGTGGTCCACCTTGGCGCGGACGGCCGCGCGCGAAAGGCGGCGCACCTCGAGGCCAAAGGCCACGTTCTCCGCGACCGTCATGTTGGGCCAGATGGCGTAGCTCTGAAAGATCATGGACATGTTTCGCTTCTCGGGCGGCAGCGCGGACGCGGGCGAGGAGATCATGTCGCCGTCCATCTCGATGGTGCCGACCGACGGGTTCAGGAATCCGGCGATCATCCGCAGCGTGGTCGTCTTGCCGCAACCCGACGGCCCCAGGAGCGAGACGAACTCGCCCGCCTCCAGCTCGAGGCTGACGTCATCCACTGCGGTGATGCCGCCGAATCGGCAGCTCACGTGGTGGAGGGCGAGCTTGCTCACGCGGCCGTCCGCTTCAGCATGAAATCGCGCCCGACCAGGCGGAAGCCCGCCAGCACCAGCGCCACCGTGCCGATCACGAGAATGAGCCCGATCGCCGACAGGTACTCGAAGTTCCCCTCGTCGCTCTTGTCGAAGAGGAGTACGGACAGCACCTGCGTGCCCGTCGTGTACAGAAAGATCGCCGAGCTCAGCTCGCGCGTTGCCGGGATGAAGACCAGGAGGAACGCGCCGGCGAGGCCGCGCTTCAGGAGCGGCCCCACGACGCGGCGGAGTGCCAAGAGCCGGCCGCCCCCGAGGATCCGCACCGCGTCCTCGAGCTCGGGGTTGATCGCGCGGAGCGCCGCGTTGCTGTTGGCGTAGGCGATCGGGAGGAAGCGGGTCGTGAAGGCGAGGATGAGGATCCAGGCCGTCCCGTAGAGGACGAGCGGCGGCGAGGTGTAGGCGGCATAGAACCCGATCGCGAGAACGATGCCCGGGATGACGAACGGCGCCATCGCCACATACGAGAGCGCGTTGCCGAATGGCACGAGGCGGCGGTGGACGATGTAGGCGATCGCCAGCGCGAGTCCGAGCGCGAGGGCGGCGGACGCGCCGCCGTAGACGAACGTGTGCAGGGTCGCCGCGCGTGTGATCGGCTGGTCCACGACGACGAACTTGAGATTGGCCAGCGTGAGGTTGTCGAGCGAGAACCCGCGGCCCCAGGCCTTCGCGAAGGCCGCCTGGAGCACGACCACCATCGGCAGGAAGAACGACAGCGAGGTGACGAACAGGCAATAGGCGAGCATCACCCAGCGCCACGAGCCGAGCTTCACCATCCGGCGCTCGCCGCCCTTGCCGGTGAGGGCCACGTAACCCTTGCGCGCGATGAGCCGCTGCTGGAGCCAGAAGAGGAGCGCGGTGATCCCGAGGAGGGGCATCGCGTACGCGGCCGCCACCTGCACCCGCGGTGGAAACTCGAAGAACTGCCAGAGCGTGGTCGTCATGAGCTGGATCCGTCCCGGCAGCGCGATGAGGGCCGGAACCCCGAAGAGCGCGATGGCTTCGAGGAACGCCACGATGAACGCCGCCATCATGGCCGGCAGCGTCAGCGGTAGCGTCACGCGGAGCGTCGTGCGCAGGACCCCGGCGCCGAGCGTGGTGGCCGCCTCTTCCATCTCGGAAGAGATCAGGTCGAGCGCCGAGCGCGTGAACACGAACATGTAGGGGAAGGAGTAGCAGGCGATGACCAGCACGAGGCCGGCCTTCGTGTAGATGTTGAAGGGCCCCGCGGCCGCGCCGGTGAGCCCCATGTAGGCGCGGTTCAGCCAGCCGGCGTTCGGGCCCGCCAGCAGGATCCAGGCGACGGCGCCGAGGTACGAGGGCATGATGAATGTGCCGAGGATCGCCGCCCACACGAGGCCCTTGCCGGGCATGTCCGTCCGCGACACCGCCCACGCCAACGGCACACCGAACACCACGCACACCGCGGCCACCGCCAGGCCGAGGACGACCGAATTGACGAGCGCCTCCACGTACCGCCAGCGCCCGTAGGCCGCGACGTAGTTGTCGAGGGTGAAGGCGCCGGTCGCGCCGTGCTGAAAACTCGACCAGACGAGCCGCGCGAGCGGATTGATCACGAGGAGGAGCAGCGCCGCGACGAGCAGGAGCCAGAGGAAGACGGACTTGTCGAGGTGGCGCCAGCGCACGCGCTCAGATCCCGAACGTGTCCCGGAAGAGCTCCTTGACCTCGGGGATGCCCTTGTCGATCTCCTCGTACGTCGGGCGGATCGTCTTGATCTCGGCGATGGACCGGGCGCCGGGCAGCGGCTTGACGGACTTGTTCACCGACTCCTCGCGCTGCTTCACCATGATCTCGTTGCACTCACGGCTCAGCAGGTACTCTTCGAAGAGCTTCGCGGCGTTCGGCGCGGGCGCATTTTTCAAGATTCCGGTGGGGGAGACCATCAGTATGGCGCCGTCCTCGGGATAGACGAGGGCGAGCGGGTTGCCCTTGTCCTTGCTCTGGAGCGTCGTCGCGGAGGGCCCGGCGGCGACCCAGCTCTCCTTGGCGTTGAGCATCGTCACGGTGTCGTTGATCGAGCGCCCGATCCGGGGCTTGTTCAGCTCGAGCTTCTTGAAGTAGTCCCAGCCGTAGGACTTGCGCATCTGGACGACCCAGGTGCCCACGTAGCCGCTGAAGCTCGGATGGCCGATGGAAACGTGGTCCTTCCACTTCGGGTCCAGGAGGTCCGTCCACTTCTTCGGTGCGTCCTTGGCCGCGACGACGCTCGTGTTGTAGGTGATGAGCACGAGCCCCGCGGCGGTGGCGACGAACATGTCGTCCGGGTCGTTGTAGGGCTTGAAGGCGTCGATCAGCTCCGCGACGTTCTTCGTCCGGTAGGGCTGGAGCCAGCCGTCCTGCTTCAGCCGGCCGTAGTGGCTGGCGTCCGTGGAGCTGAACACCGACGCGACCGCGAGCCCCGCCTTCTGGTCCTGGGCCAGCCGCTGGTAGGCGACCTGCGCCGTCGTGCGAATGTAGTTGCACTTGATCCCCGGATACTTCTTCTCGAACCCGTTGCATACCGCCGCGGCGGTCTCGGAGCCGTAGTGGGCGGTATACCACGTGAGCTCCTTTTCCTTCTTCGCGGCCTCGTAGAGCGTCTGCTCGCCCTCGAAGGCGGAGGCGGGCGCGGCGCAGGCCAGAAACAGTAGCGGCGTGAGCACGATCCACTTGATGGATGAACGAGCGATGTCCATAGTGAGAGAATGTTAGCCGCACTCGAGGCCAGCGCAAGCCTGAATTCCTCCAGAGGGGTTCAGGCGCCGACGGCGGTAGACTAGGGCATCGTGGGCGCCAGGCGAGCAGGAACCAGCCAACGCGGATTCGGCATCATCGAGATCCTCATCGTGCTGGTGGTCGTGGCGCTGGCGGGCGTGCTGCTCATGCGCTACGTCGGCTCCACGCAGAAGACCGTCGAGAAGTTCCAGCAAGAGCGGCCGCTCGCGAACGCCAAGCTGATGGCCGACCGCGCCACGCTGGAGGCGATCAGGACCCTGGTGCGGAACCATCAGGCCCAGCGTGGCCAGTGGCCCCCCGACAAGGCGGCCGTGCTGTCGCTCCTCATGTCGACGCCGAAGTTCCAGTGCGCCGGGAATGACTTCGAGTACGACCCGACGACGGGCGCCCTGCAGCTCCTCATCACCGACTCGGGCCGCTGCTGACGGTCCGCCGGCCGCGGGGCGGACACTCTCGAGGCCGCATCGACCGAGACGGCGTGGTGATACCATCTAACGGATGAGCGTGCCCGAGAACCCCAGGCCATCGAACTTCATCCGCGACATGGTCAAGAGGGACACGCTGTCCGGCCGGTTCGGCGGCAAGGTCGTCACGCGCTTTCCGCCGGAGCCGAACGGCTATCTCCACATCGGCCACGCCAAGGCGATCTGCATCGACTTCGGCATCGCTCAGGAGTTCGGCGGGCGCTGCCACCTCCGCTTCGACGACACCAACCCGACGAAGGAGAGCCAGGAGTACGTGGACGCCATCATGGGCGACGTCCGCTGGCTCGGTTTCGACTGGGGCGAGCACCTCTACCACGCGAGCGACTACTTCGAGCAGCTCTACGAGTGGGCGGTGAAGCTCATCAAGGCGGGCAAGGCGTACGTGGACGATCTGACACTCGAGCAGATGCGCGAGCACCGTGGCACGCTCACGGAAGCTGGGACGGAGAGTCCGCACCGTAACCGCAGCGTCGCGGAGAACCTCGACCTCTTCGAGCGCATGCGCCGTGGCGAGTTCCCGGACGGTAGCAGGACTCTGCGGGCGAAGATCGACATGACCTCCGGGAACATCAATCTGCGCGATCCCGTCATGTACCGGATCCGCAAGGCCACGCACCAGCGCACGGGCGACAAGTGGTGCATCTACCCCATGTACGACTGGGCCCATGGCCAGTCCGACTCGATCGAGGGCGTGACCCATTCCATCTGCACGCTCGAGTACGAGGACCACCGTCCGCTCTACGACTGGTACCTCGATCAGCTTGGCGTCCATCACCCGCAGCAGATCGAGTTTGCGAGGCTGAACCTCTCACATACCATCATGTCGAAGCGGAAGCTCCTCGAGCTGGTGAACGAAGGACTGGTGTCTGGCTGGGACGACCCGCGCATGCCGACCCTCGCGGGCCTGCGCCGGCGCGGCTACACGCCCGAGGCCATCCGTGACTTCTGCGAGCGCATCGGCGTCGCCAAGGCCGACAACCTCGTGCAGATGGCGCTGCTCGAGCACTGCGTGCGCGAGGACCTGAACCGGCACGCGCTGCGGGCGATGGCGGTGCTCCGGCCGCTGAGGCTCGTCATCGAAAACTACCCCGAGGGGCAGGTGGAGGAGCTGGAGGCCGTCAACAACCCCGAGGATGCGACGGCCGGGACGCGAAAGGTGCCCTTTTCGCGCATCCTTTACATAGAGCAGGAAGACTTCCGGGACCCTCCGCCCCCCAAGTATTTCCGGCTGTCCCCCGGCGTCGAGGTGCGCCTGCGCTACGCCTACATCGTCAAGTGCACCGGTGTCACGAAGGATCCGAAGACGGGGGAGGCGACCGAGGTGCGCTGCACGTACGACCCCAAGAGCCGCGGCGGCGACTCGAGAGGGCGGAAAGTGAAGGGGACCATCCACTGGGTTTCGGCGCCGCATGCCCTCGGCGCCGACGTGCGCTTGTACGACACCCTCTTCACCGTGCCGAAGCCCGACGAGGCGGAAGACCTCAAGTCGGTGCTCAACCCGCGGTCGCTGGAGGCACTGCGCGATTGCCGCGTCGAGCCCGCGCTGGCCGGCGCCCCGCCTGGCTCGCGCTACCAGTTCGAGCGCCAGGGCTACTTCTGCGTGGACTCGCGCGACTCGGCGCCGGGGCGTCTGGTCTTCAACCGCACCGTCTCCCTGCGGGACACGTGGGCGAAGATCGAGAGAGGTGGGAACTAGCCGGCGCGCGCGCTGCCGGCGCGGGCTACTTCGCCGCCGCTCGCGCCTCGTTCGCGGCACGCCAGAGATACCACGCCGCCACGGAGCGATAGGGCTTCCAGCGTTCGCCGAACGCCCGCAGCGCCTTCGGCGTAGGCCGGGTGCGGCGGCCGTAGGCGACGCGGAAGCCCTCGCGCACGCCGAAGTCGTCCACCGGCAGTACGTCGAGGCGGCCCAGGGTGAAGATGAGCAGCATCTCGACGGTCCAGCGGCCGACACCGTGGATCTGCGTCAGGCGCTCGATCATCTCGTCGTCGCCGAGCCGGCGGCAGGCGCGCCGTGTCGGCACCGTACCCTTGGCCACGTGGCGGGCGATGTCCTTGATGGCGCGGACCTTGGCCCGCGAGAAGCCGGCGCGGCGAATGCTGGTCGCCCGCACCGCTAAAACCTCCGCCGGCGTGGGGAAGCGGCGGTTCGGGAAGAGGGCGACGAAGCGGCCGAGGATCGTTTGGGCCGCGCACCCGTTGAGCTGCTGGTGGGCGATGGCGCGCGTCAGCGTCTCGTAGGGCGAGGACCCGCGGTGCGCGAGGCCGCACGGGCCGTGACGGCGGATGAGCGCGCGCATCACGGGGTCGCGCCCGAGGTGGCGATTGGCCTGCCGAGTCGCCGTCCTTGAGGTCACGGGCGCGATCCGGGCTCCAGGCCTTTCGACTTGATCACGGGCACGGCGGCGGGCGCCGTCAGGAACTGGAGAAGGTCCTTGGCGAGCCCTGGTTCCTTGGCCTGCGCGCCGACGCCGCCGGTGAGGACGATGTAGTTCTGCACCTCCGCCGGGAGCGGACCGACGAGCACGGCGCCGGGTACCGCGATGAGCTCGGTGATCAGGAGCACCGCCATCTCCGCCTCGCCGGCGACGACCAGCTCGGCGACATTGCCCGTGCCGTACTTGGTCTTGGGCTTCATCGCCTCGGCGATCCCGAGTCGCTCGAGCAGCCCCGCGAAGTAGATGCCGCTTCCGCCCTCCTTGGCGTAGGTGATCGACTTGGCCTCGAGCAGCGCGCGCTTGAGCGCGTCGACCGAGCCGATATCGGGCTTGGGCGCCCCCGCGCGCACGCCGATCCCGATGCCGCCGCGGGCGACGTCGGCGCGCGTGGCGGCGACGAGCTTACCCTGCTTGATCAGGTCGTCCGCCACGCCGGCGGTCACGATCGCCAGGTCGAAGGTCTCGCCGGCCTCGATCTGTCGCTTCAAGACGCTGGCGATGCCGAAGGTGATGGCGAGCTTGTGTCCTGTTTTCTGTTCGAACTGCGGCGCGAGCTCTTCGACCATCGACTTGACGCCGATCGTGCTCAAGACCTTGATCTCGGCGGCATCCGCGATCGCTCCCCAAGCCAGGGCCGGGAAGACTCCAAGCCCGACGGCGGTCGACATCATTGAACCGAGTGCCATGGCGCGCTCCTTCGTCGATTTTTCATATTCGAGTGTCTTCGGCTACTCGCGCTCCGGGTGTGTGACGTGGGCCGCCATCCCGGGAACCGACATCACCAGATGGAGATAGCCGCCGAGCGCGTTGATCCTCTCCATATCCCGGGCAATGAACGCCGCCCGCTCGGCCTCCGTCAGGTCGAGGCCGGCCAGCGCCGCTTCGGGGTCGGCGTTGAAGCGCGTTCGAAAGGCCGCGTCCTTCTTCAGCCGATAGAGCAGGCTGTTGACCTCGTATCTGCTCATGCGAGCCTCCACTCGACGGCCGCGAGATTGATCCGCCCGAGCTCGCCGAAGTACCGGACGTCCGCCCGCGCCGGGGTGACGGCTCCGAGCAGCACCATCCAGTTCAGAAATTCGTGCTCGCCAGTCTTGTGCAATTCGCTCGTCGTCAGCGACAGCAGCGGCTCGTGCTCCCCGGCCTCGAGCCAGTGCAGCAGCTTCTGATCGAAGACCACGTCCGACTCGCCGACGCGCGGCAAGAGCAGCTCCGGAAAGTGGGAGAGGCCGCCGGTGGCGATGACGCCGACGCTCCAGGGGCTCTTCGCGACCACCGCCGCGATATGCCGACCGAGGGCGAAGCAGCGCGCCGGCGTGGGCTGGGGAGCGATGAAGCAGTTGACCCAGATCGGGACGAGGGGCGTGACCGGCCGCGAGCCGTGCATGGTCATGACAGGGCTGAGGAAGGCGTGGTCGATCGGCGCCTCCCACGACAACGCGAGATCGAAGCCGGCGCCGAGCCCGTCCTCGAGGATCCGGTTTGCAAGCTCCTCGTGCAGGGCGTAGCGCTCCGGCATGCCATCGAGCACTTTGTCGAACGCCTCCGCCTCCTCTTGGAACATCCTGTTGACGTGCCGACCGATCCTGACGCACATCGCCGGGACGGCGTTGAAGGAGAATGCATTGACGTGGTCGTCGGCGACCACGATCAAGGCATCGGGGCGCCGCGCGAGAAAGGCATCGCCGAGCTTTCGGATCTCGGTCATACACGCCTCGACCTTCCGTCGACCGCTGAGGCCACAGGCTGCCTGATAGTAGTCGGGGTCGAGTACGTGTGACATGGCGGCGGCGAAGACGATCCTGCCCATCGAGCCTCTCCTTCCCTCTGAGCTCAGAACACCGCGAGCGGGTTCGCGGGGGAGCCCGTCCCGCCCACGACCCTCAGCGGCGCGATCACCAGCATGAACTCGTCGCGTCCTTCCTCCACGCAGGCGCGCGCCAGCGGCTCGAGGAGCGCGTTGTCGAGGAGCGCCACGCCGTAAGCGAACAGGACGGCGTGCACGGCCCAGGGAATATCGTAGCCGATCGGCAGGTGGTCGAGCATGTCCCAGACCAGCACGCTCACGTCGTGGTCGCGCAGGAACGGCAGGCAGGAGACGTGGAGCCCCGGGCGCTGGAGCGTGGCCGTGGGCCCGAAGGGCCTGCTGTACGGGCGCTCGGGATCCTGCGCCTGCCACGCCTCGCGGCCGGCGTAGACGCAGATCGCGTCGCCGGGTTCCAGCCGGATGGCGCGCCTCACGAGGATGTCCTCCAGCTCCCAGCCGTGGACCGGACGGTCCTGCGTCACGCACGGCACGCCGCGATGGCGCGGCACGTCGAGCATCACGCCGCGGGTGATGATGCCCTCCGCCCAGTGCTCGATCGACCCGAACCGCGCGCCGTCGAAGGTGATCTCCTTCTTCGGGTCGCGCCCGTTCCACATCGCCTCCTCGTCCCAGGTGTGGCAGAGCGCGTCGATGTGGGTGGAGGCGACGCCGTGATAGAAGATGCCGTAGTAGTCGGCGGCGAATCCGCCCTTGCCGCGCGGGAGCGTCTTCATGTAGTGCTGCGCGGGTAGCGCGTTGTTCGGCCCGGGCTCCTTGGGGAACGGCCGGCTCAGCGAGACGCTGCGCCCGTTCTTCACGAGCCGGGCCGCCGCCGCGCGCTTGGCCGGCGTGACGAGGTTGAGCGCGCCGACCTGATCGTCCTTGCCCCAGCGCCCCCAGTTACGGCGCTCGCGGATCCAGCCGAAGACTTCCTTCTCCGTGGGTAGCGGCCGTTCGGGCATCATCGCCTCCGTGACGTGGGTGGGTGACGGCCCGCTATGGTATCAGGCCGACGAGACGAAAGGGCTACGCCGGCGGGAGCAAGTCTGCGACGGTGAGACGGGCGTTGGGCGCGGGGAGCGAAGAGACCGCCGCTACAGGTACTTCGTCGGCCAGATGATGGTGCGCCACATGTGGGCCGACGGGCTTCCGTCGAAGCCGAGCCCCTCCTTCGGCTGCTTGAAGTTCCGCCCGACGATGTCGGTGAACTCCTCCAGGCGCACCTGCACGTTGGGGTCGAAGGAGTAGAGATCGTTCACGGTGATCAGTCGCGACGTCATGTACCACTTGTGATTGCGCGCGTACTCGTGGGCGTGCTGGATGTAGGGCTCGGGTTTGTAGTCCGGGCCGAAGAGCTTGATATACATCTCCGGGTACTTGTATCCGACGGACTCGTCGGCGAAGAACCGCAGCGCCTGGTGATACCGGATGGCCCAGCTCACCTCTTCATCCACGTACGGCTCGAGGAGCTGCGCACCCCAGTAGCCGTGGTCGGCCCGGATGAATCCGACGATGGCGATGTCGTGCAGGAGGCACGCCAGGACGACCTTCTCACTCGCGCCGCTCTTCATCGCGAGGCGCGCGCTCTGCAGGGGGTGGGCGGAGGGCCCGAAGCGATGCGTGAAGAAATCGAATAGCGTCGGCTTGTCGGGCATGCGGGACAGGCGCGGGTCATGGCCCATCATGTAGAGCTTGCCCTGGTCCGGCGGCCGCTGGACCGGCACCCTCGGATCGAGCTCGCCCGAGGTGTAGATCACGGACTTCACGACGATCCGATCGAGCTCCTGGCTCAGCGCATGCTCGGCGGCCTCCGCCCGCTGCAGCGTCGTCATGAATTGATCATCGTTCTGCGGGCCGCTGGCTGTCAAGCTTCAAGACGCGTGGTGGAGGATAATGCGGCTGATGGATGCGGCGGATCTCAGAGTTTTCGAGGCGGTGGCGCGGCTGGGTGGGATGAACCGCGCGGCGGCCGAGCTGAACACCGTCCAGTCGAACGTGACCGCCCGCATCCGCCTGCTCGAGGATGAGCTGAAGACGCCACTCTTCGAACGTTCCAGCCGCGGAGTGGTGCTCACCGCCGCCGGGCGCCGTTTGCTGCCGTACGCCGTCCAGGTCAGGCACCTCCTGGACGATGCGCGCCGGGCTGTCGAGGACGACGGCGCTCCCACCGGGTCGCTGACCCTAGGCTCGCTCGAGACAACGGCCGCGCTCCGGCTCTCGCCCATCCTCTCGGCGTATGTCGCGAAGTATCCCGAGGTGGATCTGGTGCTCAAGACCGGAACCACCGCGGAATTGATCGACGAGGTGCTTGAGCACCGCGTGGACGGGGCCTTCGTGTGTGGCCCGGTGGACCACCGCGAGCTCGAGGCCGAGATCGTTTTCCGAGAGGAGCTCGCGATCCTGACGGCCCCCACGGTGGGGAGCCTCGACGAGCTGTTCGAGACGGGTGATCTCAAGATCGTCGTCCTGCGCGCCGGCTGCTCCTACCGCCGGCGACTGGAGGATATTCTGGCGAGGCGCGGTGTCGTCGGCATACGCCTGCTCGAGTTCGGAATGCTCGAAGCCGTCTTCGGCTGCGTCGCCGCCGGGATCGGCGTGACCCTGCTGCCGAAGGCCCTGATCGGTCCGGTCTGGCGAGACGGTCGAGTCGCCGTCCACGAGCTGCCTGCGTCCGAGGCCATCGTCGACACCACCTTCATCCGCCGGCGCGACGCCTTCGCGTCCAGCGCGCTCACCACCTTTCTGCAATTCGTCAGACCGCAGAATCCTTATCGCTGAACCAGATGGCTCTTATCACTTAAAAGCGTTTCTCACCCTCCTCCTGCGGCGCTAGCCTCCGGTCTGGGAGGTGCTCCACCGTGTTCGAGACTGCTCTGACCCGGCGCTTGAAACTGGTCCATCCGATCATCCAGGCGCCCCTGGCAGGTGGCGGCGATACACCGGCGCTCGTGGCCTCGGTCAGCGAGGCGGGAGCGCTCGGCTTCATCGGCGCTGCCTACTTGATGCCGGCGCAGATCATCGAGGCTTCGCGAGCGGTGAAGGGGAGGACGGCTCGACCGTTCGGCATCAACCTCTTCGTGCCCCTCCGCGCGCCCGAGACACCGCGAGACCTGGGGCCGGCGCTGGAACACGTAGCGCCGTTCTACGCCGAGCTCGGCTTGCCACCGCCGACCGTCCCGCTATCGAGCGCCGACATCTTCGGCGAACAGCTCGCCGCGGCGCTCGAGAGTGGCGCGTCGGTCTTCAGCTTCACGTTCGGCATTCTGCCGACCACGGCAATCGGGGCCATCAAGGACCGGGGCATGTTCCTGATGGGCACCGCGACGACGGTTGCCGAAGCTGTCGCGCTCGAGAAGGCGGGCGTCGATGCCGTCGTCGCGCAGGGGAGCGAAGCCGGGGGCCATCGGGCCACGTTCGCCGCCGATTTCGACGCGGCCATGGTGGGGACGCTGGCCCTCGTGCCGCAGGTGGTGGACGCGGTGACGGTGCCGGTGATCGCGTCGGGCGGGATCATGGACGGCCGCGGCCTTGCCGCCGCGCTGGCCCTCGGCGCGAGCGCCGTGCAGCTGGGCACGGCCTTCCTGACCTGCGACGAGGCCGGCATCCCCGACGCGTACAAGGCGGCGATCCTCAGAGCGCGCGAGGATGAGACACGTCTGACGCGGGCCTTCTCCGGACGCTGGGCACGGGGTATCGTCAACCGCTTCATGACGGAGGTGGAGCGCGCCGCGCCGTCCGAGGCGATCCTCCCGTTTCCCCTTCAGAACGTGCTGACGCGGCCACTCCGGAATGCGGCCGCCAAGCAGGGCCGCGCCGAGTTTCTGTCGCTCTGGGCGGGCCAGGGTGTCCGACTAGCGCGACGCCAACCGGCCGCGAGCCTCATCGCGCAACTGGTGACCGAGACCGACGCGGTCGTGCATCGGCTGGCGGCGTCCAGGTAGAGGCTCACGGCATCACCCAGCCGCCGTTGGGCTGGAGCACCTGGCCGGTCAGAGAGTGGGCATCCGCCGTCGCCAGGAAGACCGCGCAGTAGGCCACGTCCTCCACCCCGCCGAAGTGGCGCACCGGTAGCTCCCCGAGGCGCCGCGCGCGGTACTCGGGCGTCATGACCGCGCGGCTCATGTCGGTGTCGATCCCGCCGGGCGCGATGGCGTTGACGGTGACGCCGTGGGGGCCGACCTCGTGGGCCATCGCACGGGTGAACGCCTCGATGGCGCCCTTGGTGGCCGCATAGGCGGCGAAGCCGCCGGTCCCGACCGACGCCCGCGCGAGCTGGGAGGAAAGGTTGATGATGCGCCCGTAGCGCGCGGCGACCATCGGGCGCAACGCCTGCCGGGTACAGAGGAGAGTGCCGGTCACGTTGATGGCGAACATCGCGGCGTAGTCCCCGACCGGCACGTCGAGGAATGGGCCGCGCGTCATCACGCCGGCGTTGTTCACCAACACATCGAGTCGCCCGAAGCGCGCCAGCACGCGCTCGACCATGACGCGCACCTGGTCCTCGCGCGCGACGTCGGCCCGCACGGCCTCGGCGCGCCGGCCCATCGCGTCGAGCTCGGCCACGACGTCCTTCGCCGCGGCCGCGCTGGCGTTGTAGTTCACGGCGAGGTCGGCGCCCGCGCGGCCCAGCGCGAGGGCGATCGCGCGGCCGAACCCGCGCCCGGCGCCGGTCACGAGCGCCACACGGCCGTCGAGGTGTCCCATGCCCCGGGGCTATACCGCCCCGGTGAAGGAGCTGTCAAGACGCGCCCGGATGGTACGATCACCCGTCATGTCCGGCGAGGCCCGTGCGACGTTCTTCTCCCTCACGCCGGACCGCGTGCTGGAGGCGGTCGAGGTCGGCGGTCTCCGCTGCACCGGCCGCTGCCTGCCGCTGCGCGCCTTCGAGAACCGCGTGTACGAAGTGGAGCTGGAGGACGAGCGCCGCCTCGTCGTGAAGTTCTACCGGCCGGGCCGCTGGTCGCGCGAGACGATCCTCGACGAGCACGCGTTCCTCGCGGACCTGGCGGCCGCCGAGGTGCCCGTGGTGGCGCCGCTCGACCTCGGCACCGGCGCGACGCTCGGTGAGATCGCGGGGATTTATTACGCCGCGTTCCCGAAGGTCCGCGGGCGCACGCTCGACGAGCTCGACGCCGAGAACCGCCGCCGGATCGGCCGGACGATCGGTCGCATGCACGCGGTGGGTGCCGCGCGCCGCGCACCGCACCGGCTGCGGCTGGACGCAACGACCTACATCCGCGAGCCCGTCGAGGTCTTGCTGAAAGGCAACTTCATCCCCGAGAACCTGGCACCGCGCTATCGCGACGTCGCCCTCCGCATCGCGGATGCCGTCGACGCGCCACTGGGCGCCGCGCGGATCCAGCGCATCCACGGCGACCTGCACTACGGCAACCTCCTCTGGACCGCCGACGGCCCGATCCTCGTGGACTTCGACGATTGTCTCATCGGCCCACCGGTACAGGACCTCTGGCTCCTGGCCCGCGGGCACTCCGAGGAGGCGCGCCGTGCCCGCGAGGATCTCGTGGAAGGCTACGAGCTCTTCCGCGAGTTCGACCGCTCGACCCTCGCCCTCAGCGAGCCGCTGCGCGCCTGCCGCATCATCCACATGTCGGGCTGGATCGCGCGGCGATGGGACGATCCCTCGTTCCCTCAGGCCTTCCCGAACTTCAGGGACCATCGTTACTGGATGCAGGAGTACGAGGAGTTGATCGCGATCAGCGAGGCGCTCGGGTAGCCCCGGCCGGGGCTGACAAGTGTCCCACATGTCTGGCTTTCCCACGAATCCAGCGGCCAGCGGTCGGCATCCCAATGGTGGAGGATGACCAAGATGGCGAAGCGGATCCTGGCACCGATGGATGTTCACGAGCGCGGCGAGACGATCATCCCGATCGTCGCTGCCCTGGCGAAAGGCGCGGGTTCGGCCGTACGTCTCCTTCGCGTTTTTCCAGTCCCGGATCGCGTGATCGGGTCCCACGGACGGACGGTCGCGTACTCCGATCAGGAGATGGCGCGTCTGACGGCCGAGGGGATGAGCGACCTCGGGCGGATCGAGGCGCAGCTGGATGGAATTTCGGTGGAGAGCGTGGTTCGCTTCGGCGAGCCCGTTGAGGAAATCCTGCTCGAGGCCGAGGCCTTCGAAGCCGATCTCATCGCGCTCGCGGCTTCCAACCGCGGGCGCGTGCGCAGCGTGCTCATGCCCGACGTGGCCGAGCGGGTCGCCCGCAAGGGACCGGTCCCCACGCTGACGCTGAGCGGATAGACCCTACCGCCCTCCGAACGTCGGCGCCCGCTTCTCGACGACCGCCTGGATGCCCTCGCGCGAATCGCCCGTCTTCAGGCAGACGTTCTGGGCGAACGCCTCGAGGCACCAGTAATCACTCATGCGGACTACCGCGACATGGAAGTATTCTTCGAGGTAAGGGGGGTGTATGCGCCACAAGCTCGCGGTGATTCCCGGCGACGGGATCGGCAAGGAGGTCGTGCCCGAAGGCGTGCGCGTGCTCGACGCCGCCGGCCGCCGGTTCGGGTTCGACGTCGAGTGGAAGTGGTTCGACTGGAGCTGCGAGCGCTTCACGAAGACCGGTCGCATGATGCCCGAAGACGGTCTCGACCAGCTCCGGCGGTTCGAGTCCATCTTTCTCGGCGCCGTCGGCTACCCCGGCGTGCCCGACCACGTCTCGCTATGGGGGCTGCTGATCCCGATCCGCCGCGGATTCCGCCAGTACGTCAACCTGCGCCCGGTGCGCCTGCTCAAGGGCGTGAAGTCGCCTCTGGCCGGGCGCGGGCCCGGCGACGTCGACATGCTGATCGTGCGCGAGAACAACGAAGGGGAGTACTCGGAGATCGGCGGGCGCCTCTACGTGGGCACGCCGGAGGAGCTTGCGGTCCAGCAGGCGGTCTTCACGCGCAAGGGCTGTGACCGCGTCATGCGCCACGCGTTCGAGCTGGCCCTGAAGCGGCCGCGCAGCCACGTGACCTCGGCGACCAAGTCGAACGGGATCATCCACAGCATGCCGTACTGGGACGAGCGCTTCGCCGCAGTCGCCAAGGAATATCCGAGCGTCAAGACCGCGCAGTACCACATCGACATTCTCACCGCCCACTTCGTGCAGCACCCCGACTGGTTCGACGTCGTCGTCGGCTCGAACCTCTTCGGCGACATCCTCTCGGACCTCGGCCCCGCCATCGCGGGCTCGATCGGGTTGGCGCCGGGAGGCAACATCAACCCCGAGAAGGAGTACCCGTCCATGTTCGAGCCGGTGCACGGTTCGGCGCCCGACATCGCCGGCAAGGGAATCGCGAATCCGATCGCCCAGATCTGGACCGGCGCGATGATGCTGGAGCACCTGGGCCACCCCGAGGCCGCGCGCGCCGTCGTCACGGCGATCGAGCGCGTGGTCGAGGAGGGCAAGACCCTGACGCGTGACCTCGGCGGCCACGCGTCGACCGGTGAGGTCGGTCAAGCGATCGCGGCGCTGCTCTAGGCCGGAGTGTAGGTGGTCCGCACGGGCACGCGGTCCTCGCGCCGACCAGTTCACCGTGTTCGGAGAGCCTGACTAGCCGATGAGGCCTTCGAAGACCGAGCGCGCCAGGCGGGGCAGTTCGGGATCGCGCGCGCCCATGATGAGCACGGTGTCGCCAGGCTGCGCCTCGCGCACCACCCACTCGCGCGTGGCCGCGTGGTCCGGGGCGTGGCCGCAGCGCATCTCCGCCGGGAGATCGCCCGCCAGTGTACGGCTCGAGATGTCCTTCGCGACCGTGCCGCCCGCGTAGAAGATCTCGGCGTAGCAGAAGCGGTCCTGAGGCCGCAGCAGCCTCGGCAGGAGCGCCTTCAGCTCCGGGCGCAGAAAGCGCGCCGGGCCGAACCCGTGGGGCTGGAAGACGGCGACGACGCGCGGGGCGCCGGCCTGGGCCGTCGAGACGGCCGCGCGGATCTTCTCGCCGTTGTGCGCGTAGTCGTCCACGACCCGGATACCGCTCGGCGTCGTACCGAGCACCTCGAACCGGCGCGAAACGCCGGGGAAGCACGCGAGGAGCACCTCCACGGCGGACGGCACGACGCCCAGCTCGAGGGCGACCAGCGCCGCCGCGGCGGCGTTCTCGAGGTTGTGACGTCCGGGTAGGGGGACGTTCAGCGTCACGTTGCGGTCCTCGAGGCTGAGCACGCCCAGGGCCCGGTCGGGGCCCACGCTCGTCACCGTCAGGCGTGCGTCGGCGTCGGGCGA
>Ga0137396_10000594_pt1 | contig 17537 bp, 16 predicted proteins | sample czc16metaG_FD_108284 | JGI IMG/M metagenome (GOLD analysis project Ga0137396, IMG submission 108284) | Vadose zone soil microbial communities from Angelo Coast Range Reserve, California, USA - czcobulk3.16 metaG | ecosystem: Environmental > Terrestrial > Soil > Vadose zone | place: USA...
TCGACCACGGCGATGAGTACCGTCAGGCCAGAAAGTAGCTTGCTGTCGAAGGTCATAATATTCCTGACAGAAACTCACGACTATCTTCACATAAACGCTGTTGTAGCACGAATGGCAACGCGGGATATTGATACCTACCGCGCCAGAGCGTGATTTTTCAAGGAGTAGCGAATATGTATGCAGTTACCGGTATCACCGGGAAAGTCGGGGCTGCGGTGGCCCGCAGTCTTCTTTCCGCGGATCAACTCGTCCGCGCGGTCGTCCGAGATCGAGACAAGGGCGCCGAATGGGCAAACCTTGGCTGCGACATTGCGGTCGCGGATCTTGTGGACGCGGGGGCGCTAACCAAAGCCTTCGCAGGGACGGAGGGTGTCTTTGCGATGCTGCCACCAGTATTTGATCCGGCGCCCGGATTTCCCGAAGCCAGGGAATTCAACGCGTCGATGTACACAGCTCTTGCCGCAGCGAAGCCAAAAAAGGTAGTGGCTCTCTCGTCTATCGGCGCCGACGCGCTGCAGCCGAATCTGTTGAACGCCCTCGGTCTGATGGAGGATGCCCTTAAGACCCTGCCTATGCCCGTTGCATTCCTGCGCGCCGCATGGTTCATGGAAAACGCCGCATGGGACATCGCCTCGGCCAGGGAAGGGAATATCCAGAGCTACCTTCAGCCGCTGGCTCGTCCCATTCCGATGATCGCCCCGGACGACGTCGGCCGCACCGCTGCAGCACTCCTGCAAGAGCATTGGGAGGAACGGCGCGTGGTCGAATTGGAGGGTGCACAGCGCGTGTCGCCGAACGCCCTGGCCGATGCATTCGCCAAGGTGCTTGCGCAACCGGTGCGGGCCGAAGTCGTGCCGCGCGAACGGTGGGAATCGATCTTTCGCGCCCAGGGCATGAAGAATCCAACGCCCCGCATGCAGATGATCGACGGATTCAACGCCGGCTGGATCGACTTTCCGAATCGCGGCGCGAACGCCCGCAAGGGCTGCATCGGCATCGATCAGGCCATTGCCACCATGATCCAAAGAGCACTCACATGAACCAAACGACCGTTTTACTCAACACACGCCGTGTCGCCGCTGCCTCCCTGCTCGCACCATTGGCAATCAGAAGTCCAACTTGATGCAGAATAATTTCACGCCTCATTCCACCTGCCAGTCGGTTTGCGCGCGGGCAAACCAAAATGAGAATGAACTTCGACCGGCTCGACCAGCGTCCGCTGGAACACTTCGTACGAGATCGATACGTCTGCTGCGGCTCCCGCAGGTCATGCGGCAGACGGGCCTAAAGAAAACCAAACTCTACGAATTGCAAAAGGAAGGTGCCTTCCCAATGCGAATCCAGATCACGTCGCATTCTGTTGGATGGATTCAAGAGGAGGTAAACGCGTGGATCGCGGGAAGAGTGGCTGCAAGCGAGCCGCTACGCAGCAAGTAATAAATCACGCCGCTTTCAAGCCAAAGCGACTGGGGCGAGTGGGTTACACGGAAAATTCCGCGAAACTGGCGACGGCGCTACTCCTTTGTTGGAATATTATGGTGAGAAGATTGATATTGTCTCCCACTACGTTCGGGACGTAGGAGTCGCAGGTTCAAATCCTGTCAACCCGACCATTGAAATCGCTATATATTTTTTCGACTCCTGTCTGACTGGGGTCCATAGTGATTAACCGTCTGGGGTCCAATTGGGGTCCAGTTTCGCAACCGATCAGGTAGGCCTTGGAAGGCGAGACTGCACACGGCAGGCCCCCGGTCTCGCGCACACCATGTCGGCGTTGAAGATCGTGCCCGCGTCGAAAAGTAAGCGGTCCAAACGCTGCGGACCCGGGGCCATTCCGAGACGTGACGACGGGTCGACGGGTCACGGATTTCGCTGCATGGATCAACGCTGCTGAACGAGTAGCAGTGTTGGCACCCGGACGCGCCGCCCCCGACCCGACTGGCAGGACGATCCAGGGCGTGGCGGCATGAGACGGAGCGCCACGCCCGCCTTAGACAGATTGCTGAAACAGGTCTGCGGCCCTTTCAGCGACGGCGTGCAAAAGGCGCGGCTTTTGCTCGCCTAGTCTTGACCACCGCCGCCCAGTGCCCTGATGAGGCTCACCAATGCGCTCAATCGACCAAAGTGCGTCTGTAGCACCGAATTTTGCAGGTTGAGCCAGGTGTTCTGAGCGTTGAGCATCGTGATCGCATCGATGGCCCCGCTCCGATAACGTATTTCCGCTAGCTCGAATGCGCGTTTTGCCTGCCGCTCGGCTTCCCGTAGCAGCGTCTCTTGGGCATCCAGTTTCTGCACATCCACCAGCGCACTTTCGACATCCCGCAAGGCGGCCAGAATCGTCTGCTGGTACTGTTGCAGTACTTCATTGTACCGCTCGGTAGATCGGTCGACGTTGGCTCGCAGGCTGCCGCCATGGAAAATTGGCGCTAGCACGCTGGCGCCCAACGTCAGCATACCGTTGGAACTCCTGACAAGACTGCTCAACTGATCGCTGACGTAACCACCCTGCCCGGTCAGCAGTATGCTCGGGAACAACAAGGCGCGGGCGGCGCCGATATTCGCGTGCGCCTCCATGAGAATCGCCTCCGCCTGTCGGATGTCGGGCCGGCGCTGCAGCAACTCGGACGGCATCCCAACATACACTGCCGCCGGCACCGCCAAGTGGGTCAACGGAGGTGGCTGAACAGTCAGCTCGGACGGGATCTTGCCGACCAAGATCGCCAACTCGTTCAGCGTCTCTCGCCGGCTCTGTTCCAACGCCGGCACGGCCGCCTCAATGTTCGCCAGACTGGTCTTCGACTGCGCTGCGTCCAACTCCGAGACCGCGCCAGCGCGATAGCGGGTCTCGACAATTGCGTCGATTCTCTGTGCCGCCGCTACATTTTGATGCGCCAGGTCGATTCGCTGGTCCAGCAAAGCCAGCTCCAAATAGGAACCGGCCACGTCCGACGTCAGCACCAGTGCCACGTTCGCGCTGGCCTGGGAGGCGGCCAGCACGCCAGCTTGCGCGGCCCGTCGCGAACTGCGCAACCCACCCCATAGGTCCGCGTCGTAGACGGCACTCAAGTCTGCGTCAAAGACATTGGATCGGGCCGCTCCGGACAGTCTGCTCCTGCGCTCACCGTGCAGCTTGGCGTCCACGGTCGGGTAGAGAGTCGAATCCGCTATCCGCGCCGTGGCGCGTGCCTGCGCTATACGGCTCAATGCCGCCTTGAGATCATGATTGTTGGCGAGCGCCGTCTCCTCGAGGTCGTCCAATGTGACGTCGCCGAAGTCTAGCCACCAGGCGCGACTCGGCCCCGCCGGCTGCGTACCGCCCTGGGCTTCAGCACCTTGCCAGCCCTTCGGCATGGCTACTGGGGGTCTCACGTACGCCGGTTGCATGGTGCAGCCCGCTAGCGCAAGAGCCACGAGCGAGACGCCAACTATTGCGTTCAGGGTCACGATCAGTCCCACGCGAGCGCCTGTACCGGATTCAGGCGCGCCGCCTTTCTGGCCGGCAGATATCCGAAGGCGATACCCGTGATAAATGCACAACCAAACGCCAGCACTGCAGGCGCAGCGCTGATGACGGTAACCCACCCCATGGACCTCGACGTCGCGACAGCACCCCCGATGCCGAGAACGACGCCGAGCAATCCACCGATTGCACACACTACGACCGCCTCCGTCAGGAATTGCAGTAGCACATCCGAGCTCCGGGCGCCGACCGCCATGCGGATACCGATCTCGCGGGTGCGCTCGACGACCGACACCAACATGATGTTCATGACGCCTATGCCGCCGACAATCAGGGAGATGACAGCGACAGCAGCCAGTAGACTGGTAAACGTATCCTGCGTTTGGTTGGCGGTGTCGATCAGGTCCGCCATGTTGCGGATGTTGAAATCTTCCGCGCCGTGACTCTTGATCAAGACTGCGTGAATGGAGCGCTCCACCTGTTTCATCACGGACGCATCGCTGACTTTTACATTGACGTCGCCGAAGTACCGGTACCCGAAGAGGAGAGTGGTTGCAGTGGTATAGGGGACCCACACTTGGTAATCCTGATCGTAGCCGCGACTCGAAATGCCCTTCGAAGTCATGACCCCAGCCACTTGGAAGGGAGAGTTGCCAAGAAGCACATATTTGCCACTCGGGCTCTCGCCCGTCGGGAACAGCTGTTGGGCTACGGTGTCGCCCAGTACTACAACCAAGCCGTAACGCTTGACGTCGCCCGAGGTAAAAAACACGCCCGACTGAAGCGGCCAGTTGCGCACGATTGGAAACTCGTCGCTGGTACCCACCGCCGGAACCTCCAAGTCCCTGTTCCCGTAGCGGAGAAGCACGGTGCCGTTGGTTTCGGGTACGGCAGAGACTACCCCAGGCAGGCTCGTCAGCAGCGGAAGATCCTCTGGCGTCAGCGTCACGATGCCCTTACTGGAGCCGCGCACGGCTGCCAAACCGCGTTTGACGTCCAAGAGATCCGTTCCCATCGCCTGAATGCGTTCCAATACCTCCTTCTTGGCGCCGCTTCCGATGGCTAGCATGGCCACCACCGAGGCGACCCCGATCACGATGCCTAGCATCGTGAGCGCCGTGCGCAGCCGATTGTGCAACAGGGACCGCAACGCCATGCGTAGCGCCTCACAGAACACCACCGCAGCGGACGCGGACACGTCGTCGTGATTGAGGCGACTTGGCAGAGCGACTTTGGGCAACGCAGCCCTGGCAGGCAGCGCCTGATCTGAGATCACGCGCCCGTCATGCAGCCGGACGATTCTGCGCGCATGCCGCGCGATTTGCTCATCGTGAGTGATCAGCACGACTGTCCGGCCCCGAACATTCAACTCATCCAGGGCTCGCAGCACTTCGTCTCCGGTCTGGCTATCTAAGGCGCCTGTCGGCTCGTCAGCGAGAATTGTCGTCGCACCGTTCATCAAGGCGCGCGCAATGCTGACTCGCTGCTGCTCGCCACCGGAGAGCTGGCCCGGGCGATGGTGCAGTCGGTTGCCCAGTCCCAGGCGCTTGAGCAATTCCATCGAGCGCGGCGTGCGTGTCACTCCGGGTACGCCGGCATAGACGGCCGGAATCGCGGCATTCTCCACTGCGTTCAGATCCGCGAGGAGATTGTAGCGCTGGAAGACGAAGCCAAACGTATCGCGGCGCAGCTGAGCGAGGGCATCGGGATCCAACAGTGCGGTATCCTGCCCGTTGACTCGGTAGCTCCCGGTACTGGGACGATCGAGGCAACCCAGGATATTCATCAGCGTCGACTTGCCAGACCCGGACGGCCCCATAATGGCGACAAACTCGCCGGGATGGATCGTCAGATTGATATCCCTCAGAATGGCGATGCGGCCAGTCGGAGAGCGGAACTCCCGCCCCAGACCCGACAGTTCAAGTAACCCGTGGCTCATCGTGGGTTGACTTTGTGAACGGGGCCCGTCTTGTTGCGGCTCCCCATGGGATCCACTTGTCCCACAACAACGGTGTCACCCTCCGTCAGGCCCGACAGAATTTGCGCTGCGACGAGGTTCCTGATGCCCACTTTGACAGCCCGGTTCTCGATGCGGCCGTTGCCTTGAAGGAGTCGCACCGTAGTTTGGTCAGCCTGCTCTGGCTTCGACGCCCCTAACGCCGACAACGGCACATAGAGAGCGTTGCTCGCCTGCTCGAGCACAAAGAACACTTGCGCGGTCATCTGAACTTTCAATTCCCGCTGCGGATTCTGGACATCGAATAACGCGTTGTAGAACACCACGTTGCTGATAATTTCTGGGGACGGCAATATCTGCCTGAGCCTGCCGTACCAACGGCGCTCGCCCTGCCCGAGTACGGTGAAGTACACTTCCTGGCCGATCTTCAGGCGTGACACATCGGCTTCGGGAACCAGCGCCGCAACTGTCATGGTTTGCAGTTCACCGATGCGCAGGATGTTCGGCGCCTGTTGGTTCGCATTCAGAGTCTGCCCTTCCCGCGCGCTGATCGATACGACTTCACCGGCCATCGGGGCGGTTATACGCGTGTAACTGAGATTGGCGCGCGCGGTCTCGAGGGCCGCCCCGGCCTCATTGATTTGCGCATCGAGCCCCGCGAGTCCGGCGCGCCCCACTTTGTAGTTCGAATTCGCGATCTCAGAGTCGCTGGCCGCCGTCGCGCCTTGCCTCAATAGTTCGTCACTGCGCGCCTTCTGCAGGCGCGCCAGTTCCAGTTGCTCTTTCTTGGCATCCCATAGAGCTCTCAGATTGGCAAGCGTTGCCTCTGCTTCGACCACCCGCGAGGCGCTGATGACTGGGTCGATCTCCGCCAGCAACTGCCCCTTCTCGACTCTATCGCCCAATCGCACGTGTAAGCGCTTGAGCTGTCCCGAGATTTGAGCGCCGACGTCGACGAACTCAGACGGTTGCAGCACGCCAGCAGCCAGCACCGCATTTTCGATGTGACCACGCACCACCGAGGCGGTCAGGAGTTGGGTCCGCGGCGCAGGGCCGGCGTGCCAATACGCTCCGATCGCGCCCAGTATGGCAACACAAGCTGCGGCCCACCACCAACCGTGACGCACGCGACGGCCATTGACAGCATCGGACCGCCGCTGAACGAGACTGGGCGTAGGCAGCTGCGCCGACCTCGGCTCGAGAGGGCGGACATGAGCATCCCGTAGGCTGAGCCAGTGGTTCATGCGAAAGCCCCCGTGGCGCGACTGAGCGAGCGGACCCAACGCCTCACTCGCACGCAGCGCTGGCAATAGATCAAGAGCGCCGGTCGGGCAGTCATCACGTTGTGCCCCTCAATCTGACGCGATGCACCGGCGGGGCGCTGACGCAGATCTTGCGATCTCTCAGTGTGAGTATTTGATCAAAGTCGCTGTCGGGCGACATCTGATGGGAAATCATGAGTACGGTCTTGCCCGCTTGAACCCTGTCGATCGCATCGTGAATCATCGACGCCGATGCCGGGTCGACGGCCGATGTCGGCTCATCCAGGAAGGTCTTGAGCTGGCCGGTGACCTGAGTGCCCACATCCACATCTACATATTGCACCGGCTGCAACGTACCCAGTGCGGACACCGTATCCTCGATATCGCCGGGCTCCACTCGTGCCGCGAGGTAGCCTTCCGCGCGGTGACGGTCATGGTTCTGATACCAGACCATCCCAGCCCCGCCGATCAGCAACGGCAGTAGCATCACTTTTGGGAATGACCGCTTAAGATCTTTCACGGTGAGAACTGCTTGGGCACTGCCCTGATGCGCTTGGCACGATCGCACGCCTTCCTGCTGAGGATTGAATTCCCCTGAGGTTGTTGGCCGTCACTCGTGTCCATCCCCGTTTCAAGCTCAGAGGGCTGTTTCTCCCGGCGCGGACGGCGCTCAACGCTGCCCGCGCACGCGTAGCGACGTGCGCCACGAATGCGGGCCAGCGTGCGTCCCGTTCGGCGGGCGGTACCTTGAACAGGAAGGTCAGCACTTTGCGAATCAGCGTCATGCTGTAAAAGAAAGCAACATTGCGGGTTGGAATATCCGGCATCGCCTGCAGGCAGGAATGGTGCATCATTGTCACCAGCTGCGGCGCTTGTGCCTCGAATGCGGGCAGGCCCAGACACTCGTATTCCAGCCTTGCCAGCAAGTATCCGGCGTCATACGCCGGATCGGCATAGCCGTAGGTATCCAGGTCGAGCAGCAGCCACCGCCCGCCGTCCAAGAGGAAATGTCCCGGCCCGGCATCGCCGTGCACAAGGGCAGACGATGAAGGCTCAAGGCGTAGCAGAGCTGCTTGCAGAAGATCGACAAGTGGCATGACGAGCTTGCGTGCCTCGGGAAAACGCTCGTAGTTCAGATTCCAGCGCTCCACCGTGAATTGAACCATTGCCCGAGCCGTGGTCGGCGCTTCCGGCACAATCTGGCTAGCGTGCAGTTGTGCCAGGGCCCGGGGTGCATGGGCGGTGGCGTGCCCGACGATATCGACACGTGCAAGGCGGATCGCTTCGGCCAGCGATATCCCGTGCACCCAGGGTATCACCAACAGCCGCTGGTCGCGGATGTACCCCAGAGGCTCGATCACCGGACATGGCTCGCCGCGTTCTGCCCAGTAGCGGGAGAGCGTCCGGTAAAACTCACCGACTTGGTCACCGCACCCGTCAACATAGCCCTTCAGCGCATAGGTGGCTCGGGTGCCATCGACCATCTCGATGTCCACCCGCACTACGAAGCGGTTCCGCGCCTCTCTTACTGGTGAGCAACGCGCGCGAATCGGCGGCCTATCAGAGGGAACGTAGCGGCGGATCACTGCGAGGGCGGCCTCTGGCTCCAGGAAGTCTTGCAAACGCTGGCGTACGGCCGCGCGCTGCTCCGTGGTTTCCTTCACCGGCTGGAATCGCATAGCTGCCCCTCAGGCAATTGGCCCAACTCCTGTAGAGAAATCCGAAACAATTCGCAGTAAGGCCCACCCAGCCCTATCAGTTCCTGGTGCGTACCGTGTTCGACGATGCGTCCGCGCTTGAGCACCAGGATCAGGTCGGCGTCCCGAACCGTGCGCATCTGATGGGCCACCAAGAGCAAGGTTTTACCGGCCTGGACGCGCGCCAAGGCGTCTCGGATCAGGGCTTCGGATTCGGCGTCCACGGCCGAGGTTGGCTCGTCCAACATCAGGATAGTGGGCTGCCTGACGAGAGCACGCGCAAGGCAAAGGCGCTGACGCTGACCGCCGGACAGGTTGGCACCGCCCTCGCCGAGCACCTCGTCGTACCCGTTGGGCAAGGCGGCGATGAATTCATGGGCGTGCGCCTGGCGCGCCGCCTCCTCGATCTCCTGATCCGTGGCGTCGGCCTTGCCGTAGGCGATGTTCTCCCGGACAGTAGTGCCAAACAGCAGGCTGTTCTGGAACACCACTCCGATCGCGCGGCGCAGCGATTCGCGCCGGTAGCGGCGAACGTCGATGCCGTCGATAAGAATGCGGCCCCCGGTTACGTCGTAAAGGCGGACGAGTAGATTGGCGATGGTAGATTTGCCCGCTCCCGAGGCCCCCACCAGCGCCACCCGCGAGCCCGCAGGGATGTGGAACGACACCTTATCCAGAACGGGTTTGCCTGGTTGGTAAGCGAAGGTCACAGCTTCAAAGCTGATGTTGCCCTGGAGCTCGCGGGCCTCGATGGCGTCGGCGGCGTCCTGAACTTCCGGGGCGGTTTCCAGCATTTCGTTGATGCGCTCGACGCTCGCCGAGGCCTTCGCCAAGCGTGCCGACAGCTTGGCGAGCGTCCGGACGGGCTTGTACATCTGTTGGACGTAGGTCAGGAACACCAGCAGGTCGCCCGGAGTCATGTGGCCGTAGAGCGCCCGCAGCCCGCCGAAGACGAGCACTACGGCACTGCCGACGGCGGTGATCACGTTGACTAGGCGGGCTCCCGCCCGCTCCATGCGAATGACGCGGATGCTCTCCTCCGTGAGTCTGGCGCTCTCCTCGTCGAAGCGCTCCCGCTCGTAGCGCTCTCGGCCAAAGGCCTGCACCAGAGACACCGCCCCCAACATCTCACCCAGACGGGAAGCCAGATTCCCCTCGCGGGAGCGTTGCCGCTCGGTCGCGACCTTCACTCGCCGCAAAACATGAAACAGGGTTCCTGACAGCAGCGGAAAGGTCGCCAGTATGACAAGCGCCAAGCGCCAGTCGATCAACAGCATCACGGTCATCATGCCGACCACAAGGAGGACACTGCTCAAAAGAGTCAGCAGGTACTCGGTGTACATGTCGCGCACGGTATTGGTATCCGCAGTGATCTTGTTCATGAGTTCGCCCGTGCGCGCCTGGGCGTGGAAAGACAGGGGCAGCCTCTGCAGATGGTCGAACAGTTCGCCGCGCAGCTTGTAGACTAGTTGGTAGCCGATGCGGAAGGTGATGAACTGTTGGCCATATGCGAAGGAACCAGTACCCACGACAATCAGCACCAGCATGGTCCCCAGCACTGTCAGGGCGGTAGCCGCATCCCCATGGAGGAGGCCGGAAAGAACGGCAAATCGATGCGGCAGGGGCTTGGCCAAGAGCAGATAGTCCACGACGATTTTGAATGGCCAAGGCTCCAGCAGTGCCATCGCACTTGACCCCGCGAGGCACAACAATCCGAGGGTCAGTTGGCCCCGGGCAGCCCGCAGTTGGCCAAAGACGAGCTGGTGGAACGGGGATGGCCGCCTGAACATGGGTTAGCGCATCCTTACAGGCGCGACAGGCATTGTTCGCCCGCGGCGATAAACTTGGAGATGTCCGACCGCCAGCCCGGGTGCTGCTCGCGGAAAGCCTTGCACGCTCGCCGCAGGCAGGTGAACCCTTCGTACAGAGGCGATCGCCGTACCACCACCGCCTCGCCACTCTCAAGGTAGCCCTCGCCGAAAGCGGCACGGCCCGCCGCTGCCTGCCCTGCCAGGTGGTTGTCCAGGTTGTGCAGGAAATTCCCTATGTCCAGTGCCGGATCGCCGCACGCTGCAAGATCCCAATCGATCACCCACACCTGCCCCCGTCCGTAAAACAGTTGACCGATGTGAAAGTCCCGGTGCAGCCAAGCCGGAGCCCAATTCCCGCCCCAGGCGGCCTCGGCGCGCAACATCGCTGCCACCAGGGCTTCGACCTGAGCGCGCAGTTCGGGCACCGCTTTAGTCAGTGCAAGCGGCGAGGGCCGCATGAGCTCTTTCATGTGATCCTGTAAGCGCTTGCCCGGCCCCGCTGCTACGCCAGGCAGGCGGTGTAGCCGCGCCAGAGCACGTCCTGCCTGCCGAAGGTAGTGGCGATAACGGGGCCCTTTCAGGAGGTCCTGATAAGGCATACCTGGCGCAGCCTCCTGCACCAGCATTCGCGCGGCCGGGTCGTAGAACAGAGGACGTGGCGCCGCCAACAGGCTGTCGTTCTGGGCTTCCAGCTGCCTTTCCAGAGTCTGCATCAACGCAAAGGTCACACTGCCTGTGGTATCTCCGTACCACTTGGCGATCACCCGTTGCCGTAAGGAATGCGCATCGGGATGACGCAGGGCGCAGTCCGCGATCAGACGTTCCTCTTCCCGCCACTGCAGGATCCTGAACTCCCAGCGCCATTTTGCTTGCGTGGGCCACGCGCGCCGCAGAGCTTGTTCGCCCCTCGCGAAGGCTCTCAGTTCCATGGCGTCAGCTCGCGGCGTATGTTGAGTCCGGGCATGAGGTGGCCAAGACTGTGGCGATTAGAAACGCGCAGCAGGAAACGCACCTTCTCGCGATTCATGGTGGCGTCCCGAGCGCGCTGTGTTTTTCGGGGGCTGATTGGGCAGCAACAGCCTGGAACGGCACCTCCCCTGCCGCGCCGATGGCTGCGGGATCCGGCTGCATCGATGGACACTCTGCTCGGCGATGGCTCGCGACAAGCATCAGCAGCTCGTCGAGCAATCGCAAGTCATCGCAGGCGATGAGCGAGTGGTCGAGGATAATGCCGATACGTTCGTGGCAGGCCGCCGCTACTGCAATCCGCCGAACGAGAGCGCAGATCGGCGCGGAACCGCTATGCAGCGGCGCCGGACAATCCTCATCCAACGAGTTGCCCCGCGGGTGGGCATTGACTGCAAGATCAATTGGTATCTGGTGGCTCGCGAACACGTCGAGCATAGCGTGCAGGGAACCGGAGTCCGAGACGTCACCGTCGTCATGAAAGAAGAACCGTACTTGTCGGGACGATTCGTCGAGAACGCGCCGCAGCGGATCGAGCCAGTCTTTCATATGAAAGCCCCGTCGGTGCGACTGAGCGAGGCGACCCGATGGCTCATTCGTACGCAGCGCGGCTCGATCAGGCCATGACGCTCCAGCCCCAGAAGTTCCTCCAGGATGAACGTTGCCGCACTCTTGGAGTAAGTTTTGACCAGAAACCCAAGCTTCGCGCCTGAAATCATAGATTGTGTTGCCACGGCCGGAACCTCCGCTACGTCGTCGAGGCCCTGGAAATGGCAGTGTTGTCGTCCAACAGGGCGTACAGACTACGCGCGACGCGCGACATTCCCTCCATATCCACTTCGTAGCCCATTCGCGCCCCGCCGTCGTCCGCATTGAGTTCCTCTGCGACCGCGAGCATCAGCTGCATCGGTGTGACATGGTCCGGATGGAGCGTGCGGAGCAACCCCAGTCGCGCCATACGCTCCGCACGCATCCATTGCTCCTGCACCGGCCTTACGCGCGGCACGACGATCGCTCGTTTGTGCAGGCTCAGTATTTCGCAGATGGTGTTATATCCGGCCATGGAAACGACCAGATCGGCTGCGTCGATACAGCCCATCATGTCGTTGTTGAACTCCTGGATCACCAGCTGTGGATGGCCCGCGGCGGCGTCGCGGATACGGCGCCGATGCTGCTCGGACATTTCCGGCCCGCAGATCAGCAGGGTCTTGATCTTCGTCCCCTTGGGAACATTGTTGAGTCCCTGTATATAGTTGGCCAGCAGTTGGTAGCCATCTTGGCCGCCGCCGCCGGTGACCAGCACCAGATGTTCGTCGCGAACTCCGAGTTCGCGCCTGATCTGGTCGCGCGTCTGAGATCCGCGATCGCGCCGTAGATAGCCGCAGAACTGCACCTTGGATTCGCTGGAAGCGGGGAATTTGTACTCCGTTGCGAGGTCGAAAATATCCGGAGAGCCGACTACGAGGATTCGATCGTAGAAGCATCGCACCGCTTCGTGATAATCGTTGCGCTCCCAAGCAGCGGTGGTTGTTTCCTGGTTATCGAGGATGTCACGGAGTAGCAGAACTACCTTTGGCAGAGCGCCGCGCCCGTGCAGGAGCCGTAGCCCCGGCGATAGTTCATTGCTCAGACCGAACGGCTTCTTGTCGACAAGAATCAAGTCAGGTGAGAAGTCCAGTATCGCGCTTGTGATCAGAGTCGTCCGCAGGCGGACGGTCTCATCATAGGTAAGTCCAAGGAATTTCACGTCATAGAAGCCGTCGAGCGTTCGGGTAAGGCAAGGGAGTTTGATGTAGTCGATATGTGGTGGGATACGAAACGAGTGCACAATCGGTGAGCCGGAAATGATCAGCACCGAGACATTGGTATAGGTGGCAACCAGATGCTTGGAGATGTCCAACATTCTCTTGATGTTGCCAAGCCCGAACGTGTCATGCGAATAGACGAGAATCCTTTTCAGTTCCACGCTGGCGCAAGCCTGGGCCGACGAGACACGCGGGTTACCGTCGGTGCCACTGAGGTGCGCTTGGGTAACGCCGGGTGTTCGCGGCGAGCCGGACACGGCATGAGGAACGCTGTCGCGCTCGCCCGTCTGGGTACTGCGATAGCTGATTGGAACGTGCACGTCACTCATATCGGTCCCTGCCTGAGGCGGACTCTTTGTCGAGGCGGCGACACTGCAGCGCCGTGTAATAAAGATGTAACACAAATGAAACCCGCCCCAGCCCATGTGGAAGTCTGCATTCGATGGGTTGAATTCAGTAGACCTCGAATGAGGTCGAGACCCTGGACGGGCCGGTTATGCCCGTCGAAGAACGTTAGGCGTACGCTCGCGAGGTGTGCGCGAGCATTGTGGCCGTGGAGGCCAACACCTGGGCTCGAGGCGGATGTGCCAAGCGGCCCGCCGTCAGCGTCCCGCGAACTTCGCCTCTCTGCCGATCGGTCAGGGTTCCAGCACCTGACGGACCACCGCTATGATCTCCGAGGCCTCGAACGGCTTGGCGAGCACTGCGTGCGCCCCCGCTCGCTCGGATGCCAGCAGGTAGGCAGAGGTGGTAATCGAACCCGGCAGATAGTCCGAGGGGCCGAAGTTCCCGCCGCCGGACATGGCGATCACGCGGGTCGAGGGGTATAGCGCGCGGACCTTGGCGATGACGTCGACGCCGCTTTTCCTCGGCATGATGACATCAGTGATTACCACGTCCGCTGCCTCTTGCTCGAGCAGCGTCAGGCCTCGTTCTGCGCTGTGTGCCGTGCGTACGCAGTAGCCTGCTCGCTGCAAGGTGCCGCTCAACGCAGTCAGCAGGTTCAACTCATCGTCGATAATGAGGATACGGACTGCGCCACTGGTCTGGGACCTGTCAGGTGAACCCTCAGGAGATGTCATGTGGTACCTCCGCTCGCTGCGACGCCGTCTGCTCTTCCGCGGCCGGAAAGAGCACCCTAAAGTCCGTTCCGACTCCGGTGCTGGAGTCGACCAACAAAGTCGCGTCCAGGCTCTCAACGATGCCATGGACAACCGCCAGCCCTAATCCGGTTCCTTCGCCTGCATCGCGGGTGGTAAAAAACGGCTCGAAAATTCGGTCCATTGTTGCGGCATCCATGCCGTGGCCTGTGTCCTGCACGCGTAGCTGCATGTAATTCCCCGCCGCGACGCCGGCGGGCTCGAGACCCGTTGCCGTCAGCGGCGCAAGGCTCACCGTCAGAGTACCCCCGGTGGCGCGCATGGCCTGAAGCGCATTAGTACAGAGATTCATTGTCAATAGGTTGATCAACGTCGCATCCGCAATCACTGGCAGGCAGCGCCCTTCAATGCACTTCACAACCGAGATACTGGCGGGTGCCAAGGCACGAAATAAGCGAACGACTTCCTCCACCGGTTCCGTGAGGTCGAGGCGCTCGCGCTTGCCAGAGTTCATCTGCCGACTGAAGGTGAGTACCTTCTTGACGACTTCCTTGCTGCGACGCGCCGAGCGCAGGATGCCGAGAAGGTCCTCGCGACTGGCGCTGTCCGGGGGCAGGGCGTCAAGGACGGTCTGCGCAAACAACATGATGGGCACGAGCGTGTTGTTGATCTCGTGAGCGACGCCGCCAGCGAGCGTGCCTAGCGCTTCCAGTCTCTGGCGGCGGCGCAGCTGTGACTCCAGCGTCTGCCGTTGCGCCTCGACCCGTGCGCGCTCGTCCATCTCCGTCCGCAGTTTCGCGTTGACTCCGACCAGTTCGGCGCGCATCGCCTCCAGATCTGCGGCCAGATCATGCACTTCGCGTATCGTCGTGTTGGCCGATAAGTGCCGCTCATGGTCGCCGGACGCGACCTGCCGGGCGGAATCGCCGAGACGTGCCAGCGGACGCGTCAGATAGTGCACAGACATGACTGCAATGGCGAGTAGCAAAGCGGCATACGAGGTCAGCACCTCCAGGATCCGCCGGCGCGCCCGGGCTATGTCGTCCAGCGTCGGGCGCTTATCAAAGCCCAATCTCACCTCAGCGTCGTGACCGGACTTGTCGATCGGCAGGACGATGAAATAGGTCGCATCCGGATGCTCCGAAAAGTCCAGGTCCTGGCGACCGGAGTAGGAGATGCCGGGAGGATTCAACGCACTGGTCGTGCGGTGCCCGTTGTCGACCAGCTCCGCGTAGACCCCCTCGCCCGTCAGAATAACCGAATCGAGCAGCTTGCCGGTGTTGTTTGTATCGCCGAGCACAGGCGCAATCTCGAATCCATCGGCGACTCCGCGCGCAAACGTTCGGACATGCTGCACGAAGTTGTTGGTCTGGGTTTCCCGCACCACGACCAGCAGTACCCAGGTTACGACCGGCAACGTCAACAGGTGAACGGCCAGGCCCACCAGCACGACACGTCGCGCGAGACCGACGTCTACTCGTGCCATAAGACCCGCAACACACGCACATCTGACCGCTTCGCGGCCGCCGTCGCCCAGGCGTAACTGACTGTCCGCGGATCCTGAGCGACTGCATCGAGTAAGTTGCCGTCGGTGAGGAATTCCGTTGGCAGGGCACTGGCCTCCCGCAGTTTTCGGGTTAAGAGCTGCCGCTCGTACACCAGCTCTGACAGGGCTACGACGTTCTGCAGGAAGATTTTGTCAAGGCGAGAATCACTGCGATTGCGGGCGGCGCGCAATGGCACGCCGCCGCTGACTACGCGAAACCCCATGAACAGCTTGCGCAGCTCACCGGATTCAATCTCGTGAATCGGGCTTCGCGCGCTGACGATGAGGACGACCGAGTCGGCACGGGCAGTCGACACGCCGGAGAGCAGCAAGATGCCCATCAGGACCCACGGTAGGGGCTTCGCGGTATGACGACGCTTCACGGGAGGAATAGCTTTGCGTGCCCCGTATGGCACCGGCCGGCTCCGGTGCAGACCGCTATGGGACGACTGCGCTCCACTGCAGGCTGATCCTCGTGAACCGGTTGGAGAGGGTCGTGGTGCGCGAGGTCTCCAAGGTGATCGCCTGGTGCCGGGCGAAATCCCAGCGCACACCAATCAGGGAGCGCCGAACCGCAAAGCGGTTCTGAACTGCGTGCAGGTAGCTGGATTCCTGAGTCCTCGCTGAGTCCTCGTGGCGGACGAATGCCGTATACCGATCTGCAAACCGACGCTCTAGCTGCGCATACCCTGCGACGAAGCTCTCGTTACGCGCGCTCGCCGTCTCCCGCAGGGACAGGTCAACGTCGTAGACCGCGGCATGAAGACTCCACTGATCCCAGTCACCGTCCGCGTAAGCGCCGTACACCGTCTCATCAACACCGCGCGCGCCGTTGAGGAAGCCATCAGCTGCGAAATCATCCAAATCGAGCTTGTGCTGAGCGCCCAGCAGTCCGAAGCTATTGCTGCCGACATAGTCAGGCAGCAGTGCAAGACGCGCGCTCCAGCCGACTCGATGACTGCCGCCGCTTACCGGGTGCACCCAGTAGGAGCCGTGATCCTTCTGAACCGGGTTTGGCGCAACACCCACTGCGAGCGAGACTTGTACGGCGGCCGATCCCATCGGCCGGCGCGAGTCGAAAAGAACTCCAGTGATGTTCTCCGGCAGTGCCCCGGCGTCGTCCGCCCACTTTTCGATCGCCGGTGTCGAAATAGCCGTCTGCAGATAGTGACCGTGGTCGCGACCGAAGTTCCAGGAACTCGCCGGTTCGTGAAACTTGCCGAGCCATACGAAGGTGTCCGGAACGGCCTCCCATCCAATTTGGAGGCGATCGATCTCCGCATCGTCGGTCGCAACGGCACCCTCGGCCAGCAGCCGCAGTTTGCCGCGCGTATAGGTATACAGCGCGTCGGCGATGGCTATCCCGTGAGCCGGTCGACCGCTCGGCCGATCCGCGTCGAAACGCTCACTGCCTCGGGCGCTTAGGAATCCCAGTAGAGAAGAGTCATCTTCGCCGTCACTGGCACGCAGGCGCATCGGCACCAGCGCGGCAGCCAGCAGCACCACCACAAGGATTCGTCGTGTGAGAGCCCAATTCGCAAAGACCCGACCCGCCATCTGTCCTCGTTCTTCTACTCGGGGGGTTCCGGCAAATCCTACGCGTGACCAGCGGGATGTGTTGTGACGACCTCCACAGTGAACAGGAATATTCGGTGCCGTCGACGACGTGGATCCGAGGCCCAGACCCTGCCTCGTGCAGCACGGGCGATTCCCTGCTCAACGAATTGGGATGATTCAACTTAATACAGAGTGCACAGCAAGCAATTCGCGCGCGCCTGTTTATCAATCTCGGCAGATCCGTGTTCTTGCCGCGCGCGTCGGGGCGGTGTCGCATGACCGACGGACCCGTCGTTGGTCGCGTGGGACAGCGGGTTTCGGGAAACCTCGGCCGGGCGCACGCGGTGTTGGCCGCAGGCGTTTTAGTTTTAGCTAA
>Ga0137396_10000597_pt1 | contig 17497 bp, 15 predicted proteins | sample czc16metaG_FD_108284 | JGI IMG/M metagenome (GOLD analysis project Ga0137396, IMG submission 108284) | Vadose zone soil microbial communities from Angelo Coast Range Reserve, California, USA - czcobulk3.16 metaG | ecosystem: Environmental > Terrestrial > Soil > Vadose zone | place: USA...
GATGAACGCCACGCCCACCTTCGCTTCTTCGAAAACATGGATCGGATCAACCGGGCCATCCAGGGGACGAACGACCTCGAGCAGATGATGAGCGACGTCCTCGACGAAGTGCTCTCCATCTTCGACTGCGACCGGGCGTGGCTGGTCTACCCTTGCGATCCGGAGGCGGCATCCTGGCAGGTGGCGATGGAGCATTACCGGCCGGAGTTCCCCGGCGCACTGGCGCTCGGCCCGGTCCTGCCGATGGATCCCGACATCGTCGAGCTGTTCAAGGTGATGAGGGATTCCAGCGGTCCCGTGCAATTCGGTCCGGGCTCGGAGCTTCCTCTGCCGGACCGGGTGGCGAGGAGTTTCAGCATCCAGTCGCAGATTTCGATGGCAATCTACCCCAGGGCGGACAAACCCTACGTCTTCGGGCTGCACCAATGCTCCCGCGCGCGGGTCTGGACGCCGCAGGAGCAGCGGCTCTTCCAGGAGATCGGCCGGAGGCTCGCCGATGCGCTGACTTCGCTGTTCATGTTTCGCAACCTGCGACAAAGCGAGGCCCGGCTCGAGGACGCCCAGCGCATCGCGCACGTCGGCTACTGGGAGCGCGATCTCCGGAGCAACCGCCTCACCTGGTCGGACGAAACCTATCGCATCTTCGGAGTGCCGCCGCAGGACCGCTCGGTCGACTTCGCCAGGTTCCAGGACCTCATCCATCCGGAAGATCGGCAGATCATGAGGAGCGCGACGGCCGAGGCGGAGCGCGGCGGCCGCCGCTACGACGTGGAGTACCGCGTGACGCGGCCCGACGGGGACGTGAGGGTCGTTCATACCCAGGGCGACGTGAAAAGGGACGAAGCGGGCCGGCCGCAAAGCATCTTCGGCATCATCCAGGACATCACCGACCGCAAACGGGCGGAGGCCGAAGTACGCGAGAGCGAGCGGCGTTATCGATACATCTTCCAATCCTCCGGAGTGTCGATCTGGGAAGAGGACTTCTCCCAGGTCCAGGACGCCATCGAAGACCTGAAAAGCAAAGGCGTGCGCGACCTGCGCGAGTACTGCGCGCGGCATCCGGAATTCGTCGAGCAGGCCATCGCGACGGTGAAGATCGTCGACGTCAACGACGCCACGGTGGAGATGCTCGCCGCGGAGAGCAAGGACGAGCTCCTGCTTTGCCCGCACAAGGTGTTCCTGCCGGAGACCTGGGGGGTCTTCGTGGACGTGCTGGTCGCCATCGCGGAGGGCCGCACCTCCTGGGAGGCCGAGACGAGCCTGCAGACGCTGAAGGGAGAGAGGCTCACCGTACTGATGACGATGACCTTACCGCCGCCGCCCGGCCGGCTCGACAACATGCTCGTGACCGTCATGGACATCACCGAGCGGAAGCGGGCGGAATACCTGACCGGGCAAGTCTTCGAGAGCCTGCCCGATCGCGTATCCATCGTCGGAAGAGACTACCGGTACCGGCGGGTGAACCCGGTGTTCGAGCGGAAGTGGAAGATGCCGGCCGAGACGCTGGTCGGGATGCACGTCGCCGACCTGCTCGGCGCCGAGGCGTTCGAGCGGGTCGTCAAGCCGGACCTGGACCGATGCTTCGCCGGCGAAGACGTCAGCCACGCCGACTGGTTCCCCGCCAATTCCGGCCGGCAATACCTGGTGCTGAGCTATTCGCCCCTTCGGCCCGACTCGGATCGGGTGGACGCCGCGCTGGTGATCGTGCGCGATCTCACCGACCACATGCTCGCGTCGGAAGCTTTGCGGAAGGCGCACGCGGATCTGGCGCACTTCAGCCGCGTGACCACCATGGGCGAGCTGACCGCCTCGCTGGCGCACGAGATCAACCAGCCGATCGCCGCCGCGGTCACCGATGCCAACGCCTGTCTGCGGTGGCTGACCCGCGCCGTGCCGAACGTGGAAGAAGCGCGCGAGGCAGCCTCGAGGATGGTCAAGGACGGCACCCGCGCGGCCGACATCATCAGCCGCATCCGGTTGCTCTTCAAGAAGGGCGCCACTCCACGCGAGCCGATCGACGTCAACGAGGTGATCCAGGAGATGATCGTCCTGTTGCGCAGCGAGGCCACCCGGTTCTCGGTTCCGATCCGCGCCGAGCTTTCCAGGGGGCTTCCCAGGGTCAGGGCAGATCGCGTGCAGCTGCAGCAGGTGTTCATGAACCTCATGCTCAACGGCATCGACGCGATGAAGGGCATCGGCGCTGACGGGGAGCTGACCATCCGGTCGGAGCGCGCCGCGGGCGGCCAGGTCTTGATCTCGGTCAGCGACACCGGCACGGGACTGCCGCCGCAGCAGGGGGACCTGATCTTCAACGCATTCTTCACCACCAAGCCCGACGGCACCGGCATGGGGTTGCCGATCAGCCGCTCCATCATCGAGTCGCACGGTGGCCGGCTGTGGGCGGCCGCCAACGCCGGACGCGGCGCCACCTTCCAGTTCACGCTGCCGTGCGAGGTGGAGGCCCGCCGATGACCTCCGCGGACGCTCCCACCGTCTTCATCATCGATGACGACGCCGACGTGCGCGCGTCGATAGAGGGCCTGCTGAAGTCGGTGGGGTTGCGGTCCGAGTCGTTCGAGAGCCCCCAGGAGTTCCTCCACAAGCTGTCCTCGGATGGTCCCAGCTGCCTGGTCCTGGACGTGAGGCTTCCTGGGGTCAGCGGACTCGACGTCCAGCACCAGCTGGCCAAGGCGGGCATCCAGCTTCCCATCATCTTCATCACCGGGCATGGCGACATACCGATGTCGGTCAAGGCGATGAAATCCGGCGCGGTGGAGTTTCTCACCAAGCCCTTCAGGGACCAGGACCTCCTGGATGCGATCCAGCAAGCGCTCGACCTCGACCGCGTCGCGCGCCGGCGCCAGGAGGAGCTTTCGGAGCTGCACAAGCGGTACGGCACGCTGACCGCGCGTGAGCGCGAGGTCATGAACCTGGTGACCTCGGGCTTGCTCAACAAGCAGGTCGCCTCGGACCTCGGGACCAGCGAGATCACCGTGAAGCTACACCGCGGTCAGGTCATGCGTAAGATGCAGGCCGGATCCCTCGCCGAGTTGGTCAAGATGGCGGAGAAGCTCAAGCCCTCGCCCGGCAAGTGAATCTCCGTTCGTATGGCCTGACCATACCAATGGATCATGGAAAGCCTGCCCCGCCCCTCGTACGGTAGGGGCACACAACAGAGGAGACTCATCGATGACCATCAAGAACAAACTGGCGCCGTTCTTCGCAGCGGGCGTGTTGGTGTCGTCCGTCGCGGCGCGTGCGCAGACGGCGAACAACCCCGACACCAGCTCGTCGGCCACTGGCCAGACGCAGGGCTCTCAGTCGGGCTCCTACGGTGGAAGCTCTGCCGGCTCCACCGGCGACGCGGGGGCGAGCAGCTCGGATCCCTCGTCCAGCGGATCCGGGATGTCGTCGCCGGGCGCGAGCACGTCGGGCATGGGTGGAGACGCAAGCACCACCTCGCCGTCGGCGAACACGCCGAGCAGCACGAGTCCGTCCAGCGCGGATCCCTCCAGCAGCACGGGTTCGTCGAGCACCTCGTCGGACTCGGGGCTGGGCAAGTAGATCGCGGTACCGGGCCGTCCCCTACCTGCGGGACGACCCGGCATTCACGTAACTGGTCCTGAAGTTGCTCCTTGCGGCGCCCTCGGGAGGAACGATGGAACGGCAGTTGGGCGTGGTCGAGCTTCCCGGCGAGCGGGACGTGTCGGCGCAAGCGGTGGACTGCGCGGGCTTGGGAGTCTGGGAGATCGTCGCCGCGACCGCCACCTGGCGTTGCTCGCCGCGCTGCAAGGCGCTGCTCGGAATCGCCGAGGACGGCGATCCCTTGGATGCGCTGTCGGAAGAGGACCGCGGGCGCTTCAGCGAGGCCATCGCACGCACGCTGCGCGGTGGCGAATACCGTCTGGAGTTCAGGGCCGGGGCTCGTTGGCTATCGGCGGACGGGCGCGTCGTGCGCGACGGGCCCGGCCCGATCCGCATCGTGGGGACGCTGCAGGACGTCACGGCGCAGAAGGTCGCGCTCGAGGAGCGGGAGCTTCGGGTCGGCGAGGTGGCACACGAGCTCTTGAACCCGCTCTCCGCCATCCGCCTGGGCGTTCATCTGGCCCGTCGAGGCGGACCCGGAGCGCAGGAAATGCTCTCGCGAGTCGATGCGCTCATCGGCGCCGTCGAGCGCATCGTCGCCGATCTACTGGATTTCAGTCGCTCGCGCTTCGGGGCAAGCCGGCGAGGGACCGTGGCGCTCTCCGACGTCTGCCGGTCGGTCATCGCGGACGCGTCGATGGTGCACCCCGGCCGCGACATCCTGCTGGATGTGCGCGACGACCCCGTGGGGAAATGGGACGCCGAACGGCTCCGGCAGGTCCTCCGCAACCTGGTGGCGAACGCGCTTCAACACGGTGGACTCGATGCGCCCGTCGAAGTGTCGTTGACGGATTCCGGCGACCGGGCGGTGGTCTCGGTACTCAACCGCGGCCCCCCCGTCCCCGACGAGCTCCGCGCGCATCTGTTCGAGCCCTTTCGGCGCGGGACCTCGAAAGGCAGCGGGGTGGGCCTCGGCCTCTACATCGTGAAGCGCATCGTCGAGGCGCACGGCGGATCCGTCGAGATGAGCAGCGACCCGGCCAGGACGGTCTTCCGGGTCGCGCTGCCGAAGGGATGAGAGGCCGCCGTCGCGCGAGGTAGGCGATCCCTGTCGGACCCCGTGGCGTTAGAATGGGCCCGCGGCTCACGAGCCGCGAGAGGAGACGACATGGCCGTGAAACCCATTCCTGACGGGTACAATACGTACACGCCGTACTACGTCGTCGAGGGCGCCGCGGAATTCCTCGACTTCCTCAAGAAGGCGTTCGGGGCGGAGGAAACGCTCCGGATGCCTGCCCCGGGCGGCCGGATCGGACACGCCGAGGTGCGGATCGGCACCTCGATGCTGATGCTCGCGGACGCGAGCCTTCCCGAGCATCCGGTCCGCCAGTTCAACGGCATGCTCTACGTCAACGACGCCGATGCCGTGTTCAAGACCGCGGTGGCCGCCGGCGCCAGGAGCGAGCGCCAGCCGGAAAACATGTTCTATGGCGATCGCATGGGCGGCGTCGTCGACAGGTGGGGCAACCACTGGTGGATCGGGACGCACGTCGAGGACGTCTCGCCGGAGGAGATGAAGCGGCGCATGGCCGCTGCGAAGAAGACGTAGCGTCCAGATCGACTGGGGGGCTACTGGGCGGCCTTCGGGTCCGTCCAGAGCACCTCCCAGTGGTGGCCGTCCGGGTCGTAGAAGCTCCGCCCGTACATGAAGCCGTGATCCTGCAGATCGCGTTACGCGGGGAGGTGTCGCGGCAATCCGAACAGCGGAAACAGCGCCTCCGTGTCGAGAAAGGAGTTCCACGCGGCGATGCGCTCACCCGACAGCTCCAGCACGATCAGCGCCCATGGGCGGAACCCGCCCTCCGGCCCGCCGGCGCGGTAGTGTCCGAAGGCGGGCGATCCGCAGGCCGCGGTCGGCACCAGCCGCGATCCCCGGCAGCCGGCCCCGCGGCCGAGGAGCCATGTCCGGATCGCATCGTGACCGCGGAGCCAGAGCGTGTAGGGCGGCATGGACAGGATCGCGTCCTCGTGGAGGAGCGCGACCAGCGCGTCGACGTCGTACCGCAAGAAGGCGTCGACGTACCGGTCGACGAGCTCGAGCTGCACATCCGAGAGCGCTTCTCCGGCGGCGGCCACCTCGGCCACCTCACGACGCTCTAGCGTTGCGCGCGCGCGCTGCAGGGCGCTGTTGACCGAGGCGACCGAGGTGTCGAGCCCTTCGGCGATCTCGGCCGCGGACCACCCGACGACCTCGGCCAGAAGCAAGGCTGCGCGCTGCCTGGGCGGCAGGTGCTGCAGCGCCGCCACGAACGCGAGACGGATGCTCTGCCGCAGCACGGCGAGCTCCAACGGGTCGGCGCCCGCGGGCAGCACCCGGGCATCCGGCACCGGCTCGAGCCAGTGCGTTCGCGGCAGCGCATCGAGCACGTCGTCGGCGGTGCCGGCTGGGCCGGACTCCATCGGGCGGGCCCGCCGCGAGCCCTCGGCCAGCATGTCGAGGCACACGTTGGTCGCGATGCGATAGAGCCAGGTTCGCAGCGACGCGCGGCCGTCGAATCGCTCGAGGCCGCGCCAGGCGCGGACCATCGTTTCCTGGACGGCGTCGTCCGCGTCGACGGCCGATCCCATCATCCGGTAGCAGTGGCCGGTCAGGGCGGTGCGGTGCTCCTCGAGCTGCGCTGCTGGGATCGACATGACGAGCGAGATTAACGCGCGCTCGAAACGGGAGCCACCGAGCCTACTCGTGACGCAGCGCCGCAATCGGGTCGAGGCGCGCCGCCCTCCGCGCCGGGTAGAACCCGAAGAACACGCCCACCGCGATCGAGATCGCCGGCGCCAGGGCGAGCGCCCCGATCGGCACGGTCACCTGCCATCCGAGCACCTGACTGAGCACGGCGCATCCCGTCACGCCCAGCAGCAGTCCCAACAGCCCCCCGAAGAGAGTGAGCAGGATCGCTTCTCCGAGGAACTGGAGCTGCACCGCGCCGTCGGTCGCTCCCACGGCCAGCCGCAGACCGATTTCGCGCGTCCGCTCGGCGACGGAAACCAGCATCACGTTCATCACGCCGATGCCGCCCACCACCAGCGCGATCGAGGCCACGGCGACGAGCAGGGCCGCCAGGGTATGGCTGGTCTCGATCTGCGCCTTGATGATCTCGTCGGGCCTTCGGACGTTGAAGTCGTCCTCCTCGCCGCGCCCGATCCGATGCCTCTGCCGGAGCAAGGCGGTGATCTGATCGATGGCAGGGTTGACCGCCTCGGCGGTGATGGCCGAGCCGACGATGTCGTCCAGCCAGGTCTGGTTCCGCCCGCGGAGCTTCTTCTGCGCGGTGGTCCAGGGCAAGAGGATGGTGTCGTCCTGATCCTGCCCGGTGCCGGACTGGCCCTTGCGCGCCAGCACCCCGGTGACGACCAAAAGATGCGAGCCCGCGCGGATCATCTGCCCGACCGGATCGGCCGCGCCGAACAGCTGCTCCCGCACCGTCTGCCCGATCAGGCACACGCTGGAGACGCGCCGCACGTCCTCTTCCGTGTACGGCGCGCCTTCGGCGACCGGCCACCTCTTGATGTCGAGGTACTCGGGGCCGACGCCGCGATAGTGCGTGCGCCAGTTCCGCTCGCGAAAGACCACTTGCAACGTGCCGTCGACGTTGGGCGTCGCGCGCTTGATCAGCGGCACGTCGCGCAGGATCGCGTCGGCGTCCTCGAGCGTGAGACTGGTGGTGCCGTGCGCTCCCGTGCGGACCCCGCTGGGAGCCCGGGAGCCCGCCTCGATCCAGACGAAGTTGTCACCGAGGTTGCGCAGCTGCTCCTCCGCCCGGCGCGAGCCCGCTCGTCCGATCGCGATCACGCACACCACCGCCCCGATCCCGATCATGATCGCCAGGGCGGCCAGCGTGCTCCTCAGCTTGTTGCGCACGAGGGCGCGGAACGCCTCGACGCAGAACAGCGCGGCGGTCGCCTCCAACGAGGGCATCGAACGAGGTGTACGGTTGCCCAAGGGCCGGAGTCAAAACCGGGAGAGCCAGTCCGGCATCCAGGCGACGCGGAAGCTGGGATGGACGAGGCGTCCCGGGTAGGCATCCAGCTCGGCGACGAGCTCGAGGTGTTGCTTGGCGAGCAACCGGACGCCGGCGATGAGGAGCGGGTCGGTGGTGCGGCTGATCAGCTCGTATCCGTCGGTCGTCACCCGGAAGATGCCCGCCGCCCGTGTGAGACCGATGCCGAGGTACGGAGTGACGCTCGCCGGCTGGAAGTCCAGGCGATAACCGGCGCTCGCGTCGGCGCCGAGCTCGAAGTTGTCGAGCGTGTCGCGGACGACCGGATCGGTGACCGGGCTCATCGACCTCGCCACCAGGACGAACCCGCGGACTCCGAGCGCCAGCGGTCCCGGCGCATAGGCCATCTCCGCCTCCAGCGCGGCGAAGTGCGAGCTGACGTCGCGGATTTGAATCGGCGGGATGTAGGCGAGACCAACAGAGGCGCGGAAGCCCTCGGGAGCGGGCAAGCCGAGCGCCGCGCGCAGTCGCGGGAACACCGGGGTCCGATCGGAGGCGGTGATCTGACGCTTGCCGCCGGTGGTGCCGTCGATCGGCGGAATCGCGATGATCTCGAGGCCCAGGCTGAGATCGCCCTTGCGATACGCGCCTGGCGGATCGAGCGGCCCCATCGCCACCAGGAGCGAGTGGACCTCGATCAGGCGCTGCTGCTGGTCGAGCATGGTCTGCGCGCCCGCCGCTCCCGCCGCCGCGACGATCAGGCAGGCGATCGAAGCTCGCCTCATCGTGCGGGCGCCCGCGCGAGGCCGGTGAGGAAGACTCCCGCGGCGTCGAACCCCGCGTAGTACATGGCCCAGGTCGATCCATCGAGGAAGACCGACGGCGTGGTCAGCCCCGCCGAGTCGAACTGTCCCGAGGCGCCCTGCGAGAGCGCCTCGCCCGACGCGCCCGGCTGCGGGTCCTTCACCCAGGTGTTCCCGTCGTTCGACTCCGCATGGCCGATCTCGCCGCGGCTGGGCCCGCCGAATTGCCCGGGCGCCTGACAACCGCGGTACCACATCCGGTACAGCTGATCGCGCTCCTTCAACACCGACGGTTGGTACGCGCATGCCACGTCGAAGCTGCCGGGCGGCCCCAGGTCGAGGATGGCGCCCAGCGATTGCTTCCCGACCACCTTGGTCCAGGTGCGTGCGTCGGTGGAGACGGCCAGCGCGACGCGCCAGAAGTTCTGCTCGTCGTTGGCGGAGTAGTACATCTTGTACTCGGCGCCGTCCTTGAGCACCCAGACGTAGCCGACCTGCTGCGCGTCGAGCGACCCGGCGAGGCCGAGGGGAAGCACGCTGCCGCCCGGCCCGAGTCCGTCGTAGAAGCGGGTCCAGTGGACGCCGTCGGAAGATTCGGCGTAGCCGATGCGCCGGTCGTTGGCGAGCACACCGGGCAACCCATTTGCGCCGCAATTGAACGGCTTGGTGCTGCCGTTGTACCACATGCGGTAGATCGTCCCGTCCTTGAGCACGAACGGCCGGTACGCCAAATACGAGTCGAACTTGTCGGCAGCGCCGATGTCGAGGATGGACCCTTTCGCCTCGGCGCCGGGAACGCGGGTCCAGTGGACCCCGTCGCTGGATTGCGCGAGCCCCATGCGCCAGTGGGCGCTGTTGATGCCGGCGCAAGCTCCAAAGGTATCGGCGCCGCCGTAGTAGAGCTTGTAGACGTCGCCGTCCTTGAACGCGCGGACGGTGAAGTTTCCGCGCTCGTCGAAGCTTCCGGCGCTCCCCAGGCCCAGCACCGCGCCCCCGGGACCTGCCCCCGGAACTTTCTGCCATTCGAGCGGCGTGAGACCCAAGGTGCTGGCCGAGCACCCCGCGAGCAGCAGCGCGGAGAGGATCGGGAGGTTGCGCACCGCTCAGTACCCGTTGCCTGGAGCAAGAACGCTGATGCTCCCCTGGAACGCGGTAGCGGTGGGGTGGAGGCTGTCGCTGAAGTTGCATGACTTGGGGCCTGGCCCGAGCATCACGGTGGCACCCGCGCCGGCGGCCATCAAGCCCGTCTTCAGCTCGCCGCAATTCGCGGAAGTGATGTTGTGACTGACGGTATCGTTGTTCGTGAAGTGCAGGGTCGCCTGGGACAGTGCGGCGAACGAGTTGGGGTTGACCCCCGTCGAGGTCAGATTCACTTCGAAAGCTCCCGAAGGGGCTCCACCCGATCCTCCGCAGGCGGCGGCGAAAGCGAGCGGAGCGACAAGCAGGATCGCGGCGCGCATCTTTTACCTTTCCTTTCTTGGAGCGCCGCGAAGTCTAGCCGAAGCGAAGTCCCGGTGCGGAGACCCACGACGATCGGCGTGGAGACGTTGGTCGCTTTGAGCGTGCCTCTCGCTTGGCGCGGGCGCTACGGCCCGCGGACGGCGCCCGCGTTCCTCGCGAGCGCCGCCGGACGCCTGAACTGCCGCCCAGGCTACGCCTTGGAAACCACGAGCCGGCTGCCTACGCCCATTCGAGGAGGACCTTCCCCGATCGGCCCGTCCTCATCGTCTCGAACGCCTCGAGGTAGTCGTGGGCCGCGAACCGATGGGTGAGCACCGGGGAGACGTCGAGGCCGCTCGTCAGCATGGCGGTCATCTTGTACCAGGTCTCGAACATCTCCCGGCCGTAGATCCCTTTCAGCACCAGCCCCTTGAAGATGACCTGGTTCATGTCGATGCCCACCTCGCCGGTGGGGATGCCGAGCAGCGCCACGCGGCCGCCGTGGTTCATCGCCGCGATCAGCCCGCGCAGCGCGCTGGCGTTGCCGCTCATCTCCATGCCCACGTCGAAGCCCTCGGTCATCCCCAGCTCCTTCATGGTCCCTTCGATGGAGGCGTTGTTCACGTTGATCGCCCGCGAGGCGCCCATCTGCCGGGCGAGGCCGAGCCGGTAGTCGTTGACGTCGGTGACCACCACGTGGCGCGCCCCGACGTGGCGCGAGATCGCGGCGGCCATGACACCGATCGGCCCGGCGCCGGTGATCAGGACGTCCTCGCCGACCAGATCGAAGGACAGCGCGGTGTGCACGGCGTTGCCGAGCGGGTCGAAGAAGGCCGCAATCTCGTCCGGGATCTCCTTGGGGACGCGGAAGACGTTCACCGCCGGAACCGCGATGAGCTCGGCGAAGCAGCCGGCGCGGTGAACGCCCAGGCCGACCGCGTTGCGGCACAGATGCCGCTTGCCGGCCCGGCAGTTGCGGCAATGGCCGCAGGTGATGTGCCCTTCGGCGCTCACCCGTTCACCCTTGGTGAAGCCGGTCACCGCGCTTCCGATTGCGGCGACCTCGCCGGTGAACTCGTGACCGATGACCATCGGCACCGGGACCGTCCGCTGCGACCACGCGTCCCAGTTGAAGATGTGGATGTCGGTCCCGCAGATCGCCGCCTTGCGGACCTGGATCAGCAGATCGTTGGGCCCGATCTCCGGGACCGGCACTTCCGACAGCCAGAGCCCCGGCTTCCGCTCCGCCTTGACCAGCGCCTTCACTGGATCACTCCCAGCTGGCGTCCCACCTTGGCGAATGCGGCGAGGGCCCGGTCCAGGTGCTCGCGCTCGTGCGCGGCCGAGATCTGCGTGCGGATGCGGGCCTGTCCGCGGGGCACCACCGGAAACGAGAAGCCGATCACGTAGATCCCTTCCTCGAGGAGCCGGTCGGCCATGGTGGCGGCGAGCTTCGCATCGCCCAGCATGACCGGGATGATGGGATGGCTGCCGGGGACGAGCTTGAACCCCAACCTGGCCATTCCCGCGCGGAACCAGGCCGCGTTGTCGCGCAGCTTCTGGCGGAGCTCGGAGGTCCCCTCCAGCATCTCCAGGACTTCGATCGAAGCAGCGGCGATCGAGGGCGCGAGCGTGTTGGAGAAGAGGTACGGCCGCGACCGCTGGCGCAGCCAGCCGACGATCTCCCGCCGGCCCGAGACGTACCCACCGCTCGCGCCGCCCAGCGCCTTGCCGAGCGTGCCGGTGAGGATGTCGACGCGGCCCATCACTCCGCACGCCTCGTGGGTGCCGCGCCCCTTCTCTCCGGTGAATCCCACCGCGTGCGAGTCGTCGACCATGACCAGCGCATCGTGCTTGCGGGCCAGATCGCAGATGGATTCCAGGTCGGCGAGGATGCCGTCCATGGAGAAGACGCCGTCGGTCGCGATGAGGCGGACCCGGGCGTCCTTCGCCTCGACCAGCCTGGCCTCGAGATCGGCCATGTCGTTGTTGGCGTAGCGCAGGCGCCTTGCCTTGGAGAGCCGGACGCCATCGATGATGCTCGCGTGGTTCAAGGCGTCGCTGATCACCGCGTCGGTCTCCTCGAGAAGCGTCTCGAAGAGCCCGCCGTTGGCGTCGAAGCAGGACGAGTACAGGATGGTGTCCTCGGTGCCGAGGAACCGGGTGATGCGCGCCTCGAGCTCCTTGTGCACGTCCTGGGTCCCGCAGATGAACCGGACCGAGGCCATTCCATACCCCTGCCGGTCGAGCGCTTCCTTGGAGGCCTTGACGACCCGCGGGTGGTCGGCGAGCCCCAGGTAGTTGTTCGCGCAGAAGTTCAATACCTCGCGCCCGCCCTGGACCCGGATGACCGCGCCCTGCGGGCCCTCGATGACGCGCTCGCGCTTGAACAACCCTTGGTCGTGCAACGCTTCGGTCTGCTGGTGGAGGTGAGCGAGATAGGCGCCGGGATTCATGGCGGGCTGCCATAACACGGGGACCGCCGAGCGGCGAGGGCCCAGGTGACGCGCAATGCGGCCGCGGGATATCGTGCCGTCATGCCCGCCGCCGACGCCTATCTACAGAAGCCCTGGCTCAGGTTCTACCCGGGGGGCGTTCCCGCGAACGTCGAGGTGCCCGACAAGTCGGTCGCGCAGGTGTTCGACGAGGCGACCGAGCGCTGGGCGGACCGCGCCGCGGTGGCGTTTTACGGGCGCGAGGTGACCTACCGGGAGCTGCGCGACGGGGCCGATCGGCTCGCCGCCGCGCTCGCCCAGCTGGGAGTGCGCAAGGGCGACCGCGTCGCGCTCTACCTGCTCAATTCGCCGCAGTTCATCATCGCGTACTTCGCCGCGCTCAAGTGTGGCGCGACCGTCACGCCGATCAGCCCGATGTACACGAGCCACGAGGTCCGCTACCAGCTCGAGGACAGCGGCGCGCGCGCCATCGTGTGCCAGGACATCCTGCACGACAAGGTGGTGAAGTCGGGCGCGCCGCTCGACCTGATCGTGGTCACCAGCGTGGCCGAGTACCTTCCTGCGCTGAAGCGGTTTTTGGGGAGGGGACCGCTCGCCAGGTTCTTCTCGGATCTCGAGCAGGGAGCGCCGCAGATCGCGCCGGCGCCGAACCAGCACTGGCTGCAAGATCTCCTGCGCAGGTATCCGCCCCGCCCTCCGGACGTCGCCATCGATCCCGGGGCGGACCTCGCCGCGCTGCCGTACACCGGCGGGACCACCGGACACCCCAAGGGGGTCATGCTGACCCATCGCAACCTGGTGGCGGCGCGGACGGTGGCGGGCGTGATCTTCCCGGGCCTGGTCGAGGGACAGGAGGTGATCCTCGCCTTCCTGCCCTTCTTCCACATCTACGGTCAGGTCTCGATCATGCTGAGCAGCCTCGCACAGGGGCATCTGTTGGTGCTGTTCACGCATCCCGACACCTCCGCCATCCTCACCGCGATGGAGCGGTACCGGGCGACGGCCTTCTTCGGAGTCCCGACGCTGTACGAGTACCTGAAGGACCACAAGGACACCGACAAGGTGGACTGGCGGCGCCTGAAGCTCGTCGTCTCGGGCGCCGACACGTTGCACGAGTCGACCATGCAGGGCTGGGCGCGCCGCACCGGGTCGCACATCACCGAGGGCTACGGCCTGTCGGAGACTTGCGCCACGAGCCACTTGAACCCGATCGGGCGCACCAAGCCCGGATCGTTCGGCTGCCCCGTCCCCAACGTGCTCGCGGCGGTGGTGGATCCCGAGACGCTCGAATTCGTTCCGCCCGGAGAGACGGGGGAGCTGTTGCTCTCGGGGCCCAACGTGATGAAGGGCTACTGGCGGCGGCCGGAGGAGACCGAGCGCGCGTTCCTCGACCTCGCCGGCGTGCGCTGGATGCGCACCGGCGACATCGTCCGCATGGACGAGGAGGGGTATTTCCACTTCTACGACCGGGCCAAGGACCTCATCAAGTACAAGGGCCACTCCGTGTTCGCCAAGGACGTGGAGGACGTGCTGTACGGCCACCCGAACGTGAAGGCGGCCGGCGTCATCGGCGTGCCCGACCCGGCGGTCGGCCAGCGCATCAAGGCGGTGGTGGTGCTGCAGACCGAGGCGCGGGGCCGGGTGAGCGAGCAGGAGATCAAGGCCTGGTGCCGGGAGCGGCTCGCCGACTACAAGGTCCCGCAGGTGGTCGAGTTCCGCGGAGAAGTGCCCAAGACCGACGTGGGCAAGGTCTCGCGCCGCGAGCTGCGCGACGAAGGCACCCTGCCCTGAGGGCCAAAACGATGGCCGAGCCATTCTTCCGGGTAGAGCGCTTGACCAAGCGCTTCGGCGGGCTGACCGCCGTGAACGGCGTCGGATTCGAGCTGCGCCGCGACGAGATCGTCGGGCTGATCGGGCCCAACGGCGCGGGCAAGACGACGCTCTTGCGACTGATCACGAAGATCCTCCGGCCCGACCAGGGACGCATCGTCTTCGCGGGCGAGGACATCACCGCGCTGCGGCCGTGGGAGATCGTCGAGCGCGGCATCGCGGCCACCTTCCAGAACACGCGGCCGTTCCGGCACCTCCCCATCGTCGCCAACGTGATGGTCCCGCTGGTGGCGCCGCGCGCGCGCCGGCGCGGCGAGTGGCTGAAGGGCATCGAGGCGAAGGCGATGGACGCGCTGGAGTTCGTCGGCATCTCCGACATGGCGCGGGAGCCTGCCTCCGCGCTGTCGCAGGGCGACTTGAAGCGCCTGGAGGTGGCCCGCGCCATCGCCACCGAGCCGGAGCTCCTGCTGCTCGACGAGCCGCTCGGCGGCCTGGGCCCGGCCGAGTCCGACCTGCTCGCCCGGTCCATCCGCAGGCTGCACAAGGGCGGGCGGTTCGGCCGGCTGCACTCGGAAGGGCCGGCGGTGTTGATGATCGAGCACAAGCTGAAGGAGCTGATGTCGATCGTCGACCGGGTCATCGTCGTGGACCACGGCGAGCTCATCGCGGACGGCAAGCCGGCCGAGGTGGTGAAGAACGCGAAGGGGATCGAGGCCTACCTGGGGACGGCGCATGCCGCTGCTTGAGGTCGAGGACCTCGCCGTCCGCTACGACAAAGCTTCGATCCTGAACGGCGTCTCGCTCACCGTGGGCAGCGACGAGCTGGTCGGCGTGGTGGGGCCGAACGGGGCCGGCAAGTCCACCTTGCTGCGGGCCATCTCGGGCCTGGTGCGGTTCGAGGAGCAGATGAAACGCGGCACGGCGGGCGACATCGTCCTCGAGGGGCGGGTCCGCTTCGCGGGCGAGCGCATCGACGCTCTGCCGGCGCACGAGATCCGCAAGCGCGGCCTGGTTCACTGCCCCGAGCGGCGGCGGCCCTTCCGCGAGCTGAGCGTGCTCGAAAACCTGATGGCCGGCGCGTACCTGTCGCGTAGCGCGCGGGACACCCGCCGGAACCTCGAGCGCTGCCTCGCGCTCTTTCCGCAGCTCGCCACGCGCAAGGAGCAGGTGGCGGGAACGCTCTCCGGCGGCGAGCAGCAGATGCTCGCCACCGCGCGCGCTCTCATGTTCGAGGCGAAGCTGCTCGCCATCGACGAGCCGTCCTTGGGGCTCGCCCCGCGGGTCCGCGAGGAGCTGTTCGCCGCCATCGGCCGCATCCACGCCGAGGGCATCCCCGTGTTGCTCGTCGAGCAGGAGGTCGCCCAGGTGTTCAAGATGGCCAGCCGCAACTACGTCCTGTCGCAGGGACGGATCATCGCGGCAGGCACCGCGGCGCACCTCACGGCAGACGAGAGCTTGCGCGCGGGCTACCTGGGTCTGTGAGGGCCGGCGTCGGGAGCGCGGAGGCTCGCCCCCGCGCGGCCGCGTGCAGCGGCACGCCGCAGATGCGGCAGGCCGTGCGCCACGCGGCGCTCCGCTCCTTGCACCGCGGGCAAGGCGTCTCGATGCGATCGCGGACCCAGGGAGTGAGGCCCTGCGGCATGAACAGCAGCACGACCAGCACGATGAGCGCGAAGATGAGCAGCCGCATCTCGCCGAAGGCGGTGAAGCTGCCGAGCCACTCGGTCAGCGGGTAGAGCACGAACACGGCGACCACCGGGCCGTAGATGGTGGCCACACCGCCGAAGACGCCCCAGATGACCGCCTGGAACGAGAGGCCGACGTCCAGCGTGGAAGGACCCGCCCCGCGCATGAAATGGGCGTACAGCGCGCCCGCGATGCCCGCCGCGCTCGCGGAGATGGCGAAGGCCGCGAGCTTGTAGCGAGGCGTGTCGATGCCCGATGCGCGCGCGGCCACCTCGTCGTCGCGGATGGCGTGCAGCAACAGCCCGAAGCGCGAGTCGGCGATCGCCCAGAGGGCGTAGACGAGCGCCAGCATGGTGATCGCGATGAGGTAGTAGTTCGCGGTGCGCGAGGCGAAGATCGAGCGCACTCCGGAGAGACCGAGCTCGCCGCCGGAGCGCTCAGGAAACGCGAAGAGGATGCCCAGGGCGATCAGCGGGAACGCCAGCGTGGCAAGCGACAGGTACGAGCCGCGCAGGCGCAGGCAGAGATAGCCGACCAAGGCTCCGGCCGCGCTCGCCACGGCGCCGCCGAGCAGGATTCCGAGCCAGGGCGGCATGCCCAGCTCGAGCGAGGCGAGCGCGGAGGAGTAGGCGCCCGCGCCGAAGAACAGCGCGTGGCCGAAGCTCACCTGGCCGGCGTACCCCGCGAGCAGGTCCCAGCTCGCCGCGTAAATCGCGAAGACGCAGGTCATCGCCACGATGCGCAACAGATACGCGTCGTCGGAGAGAACGGGCAGGAGGAGGACCGCCGCCGCCCAGGCGAGCGCCACGGTGCGCGAGGGCAACACCAGGACGTCGTTGCGCAGGTTCACCCAGGCGCGCCGTGCGAGGAAGGAGAGCGAGGCGGCCATGGCAAGAAGAGGGCGGAAGGTCCGCCGTCAGCGTTCCTCCTCGAAGGCCACCCCGTACAGCCCCTCCGGCCGCGCGAGGAGGACGGCCACCATGATGGAGAGCGCCACCGCGCCCTTGAGGAAGGCGCCCTGCGGAAGGAGGAACACGGTGATCGCCTCGACGTAGCCGATGATCAGCGCGCCGACCAGGCTGCCCTTGAGGCTGCCCAGGCCACCCAGGACGACGACGGCGAGCACGGTGACCAGCGGCGCGAGCCACATGAACGGATCCACCACGAACACCGGCGCGACCGACACGCCGGCGACCGCGGCGAGCGCCACCGAGATGGCCATGGTGGCCATGGCCACCGTGCGCACGTCCATGCCCATGAGGTTCGCCACCTCGAGGTCGTTGGCGGTGGCGCGGATGGCGAGCCCCAGCCGCGTGCGGTGGAGGACGAACCAGACGGTGGCGAGCGATGCTGCGGCGATCGCCAGGATGAGCAGCCGCTGGTAGGGGATGCTGACGCCCAGGAAGGTGACGACTCCTTCCAGCGCGTTGGGGATGCCCAGGTAGTGGCCGCCGAAGGTGCGCAGCATCAGCTCCTGGAAGATGAGACCGAGCGCGATGGTGGCGATGAGCACGGCCGACTCGTGCTGCCGCACCGGCTCGATGAACAGGCGGTAGCAGGCGAGCGACAGCGCGGTCACCGCGGCAACCGAGGCCAGGGCGGCGAACCCCATCCCCATCCCCGTGTACGTGAGCAACGTGTACAGGCAGTACGCCGCGAGCATGTAGAAGGCGCTGTGCGCGACGTTCACGATGCGCGC
>Ga0137396_10000599_pt1 | contig 17488 bp, 16 predicted proteins | sample czc16metaG_FD_108284 | JGI IMG/M metagenome (GOLD analysis project Ga0137396, IMG submission 108284) | Vadose zone soil microbial communities from Angelo Coast Range Reserve, California, USA - czcobulk3.16 metaG | ecosystem: Environmental > Terrestrial > Soil > Vadose zone | place: USA...
GCCCGCTCGTTCCGGACGCAGAAGAACACGTGGTGGTCGACGTACGCGCTGCCGCGATCGAGCCGATTGAAGGAACCGATGATGTTGTCCTTGTTGCCGGCGTACACGTCGTCGGAGCAGATGAAGCCGAGCGTGTCGCGGAACCACTGCGCCGTCTCGACGACCTTGGGCGAGGCCATGACGCCGTGGCCGATCCGCTTGACCCGGGCCGGACCCTGGTGGATCCGCATCACCTTGCCGGCGCGCTCGAGCCCCTCGGAGCCGAGATTGAGCGGCTGGCGCTTCACCGTGATCGGCTTGAGCTTCTTGATGCCGTACACCACCTCGACCTGATAGCCGTTCGGCTCTTTCAGCCGAACCCGCTTGCCACCGCCGGGCTCGTCGATGTCCTCGACGCCCGAGGCCCCGGGGGCCCTGGCGACCTTCTTCAGGTCTTCCAGGCTCGCCGCGTAGTACGCGAGCCCGACGAAACCGGGATCGCCCTTCTCCGTGACGTGGAGATGGTGGGACGCGTCGGTGCCCCGCATGTAGAGCGCGGTGTTCGTCCGCGCCGCGCGGACCATGCCGAAGTTGGTGAGGAACTCCTCCGCCACGTCGAGGTCGGGCGAGCGGAGCCGCCCGTACGCCAGGTCCGTCACTTTGATCAGTGCCATCGCCCTGTCCTCCTGTTTTCCGACGCTCGACATGCTAGACCACCGTCAATCCCAGGGCAAGAAGCGTGGGTGATCGAAGGCGAGCGGCTTCACGACCCCGCCGTCCTGATTCACTGCTGGCCCAGATAGGCCTCGCGGATCCGCGCGTCGCGCGCGAGCTCCGACGGCGTGCCCTCGGCGACGATCCGCCCCTGCTCGAGGACGTACGCCCGAGCGGCGATCGCGAAGGCCTGGACGATGTTCTGCTCGACCAGCAGCACCGCGACGCCGTCGGCGTGGATCCCGGCGACGACCTCGAACACCTGATCGACGATCTGAGGCGCCAGGCCGAGCGACGGCTCGTCGAGGAGCAAGAGCCGCGGCATGGCCATCAGCGCGCGCCCGATCGCGACCATCTGCTGCTGACCGCCCGAGAGCGAGCCGGCCAGCGTGCGGCGGCGCTCGCGAAGGACTGGAAACGTCGCGTAGACCCGCGCGAGACTCTCCCCCCGTCGCTGGCGCGCCGCCGGCGCGAAGCAGCCGATCTCGAGATTTTCTTCCACCGTCATCGCCGAGAAGAGACGGCGACCTTCGGGCACGAGCGCGATGCCGTGACGGCAGAGCTGGTGCGGCGCCACCGACGCCAGATCGCGTCCGTCGAGGCGAATCGTGCCCGAGCGGGTCGGCAGGAGGCCGGCGATCGCGTCGATCAGCGTGGTCTTGCCGGCGCCGTTGGGTCCGACCACGGTGACCAGCTCGCGCGGGCGGACGGTGAGCGAAACGTCCCAGACCGCGACGGCGTCGCCGTGGGCGACCTCGAGACGATCGACCTCAAGCATAGGCCTTCCCGAGATAGGCCCGAACGACGTCCGGATCGCGCATGACCTGACGCGGAGGGCCTTCGGCGATGACCCGACCGCCGCTCAGCACCACGACGCGGTCGGCGAGGTCGAGGACGGCGCGCATGATGTGCTCGACGAAGACGACCGTGGTGCCGCGGTCGCGAATGCGGCGTACGAGCCGGAGCGCGTCCGTCATCTGCGCCGGCGTCAGGCCCGAGAGCACCTCGTCCAGCAGCACCAGCCGAGGCTCGGAGGCGAGCGCGCGCGCCAGATCCAGGAACTTCCGCTCGAGCAGGTTCAGCTCGTCGGGCAGCGCGTCGGCCTTGGCCTCGAGGCCGGTGAAGGCGAGCCAGGAACGCGCCAGAGTGCGCCCGGCCGCGCGGCCGTGACCGCCGCCGAACATCGCCGCGAGGGCGACGTTATCGACGACGCGCAGTCTGCGGAACGAGCGCGGGATCTGGTAGGTACGGGCCAGGCCGAGCCCGGCGATGCGGTGAGCGCGGACCCGCGCGATGTCGTGCCCGTCGAGCACGATCTGGCCGCCATCGACCCGGTAGTAGCCGCTGACCACGTTGATCAGGGTCGACTTGCCCGACCCGTTCGGGCCGATGAGGCCGAGGATCTCGCCGGTGCGGACCTCGAGCGTCACGCCGGCGAGGGCCTGGAGACCACGAAACGCCTTTTTCACCTCGACGCAGCCGAGCAGCGGCGCCGAGGTGGCCCGCGCCGGCGACTCGGGTTTCACCGTCACGGGCGCGGTGGTCACCGCGCCCGCCGCGGCGCCGGCGGCACGGCGCGCGCGCCGCCGGAAGCCGCCCGCCACGCCGTTCGGCAAGAAGACGATCACGGCGATCAGGATTGCGCCGATCAGCGCGCGGTTCAGGACCGCGCTCTCGCCGCCGGTGAGTGACTGGGTGAGGGTGGTGACGATGACGGCGCCCAGCGCCGGCCCGTACCAGAAGCGCGTGCCGCCCAGCGCCGCCATCATGATCGCGTCCACGGCCAGCCCGACCGCGAAGGTCTCGGCGACGGTCACGTACGTCACGAACATCGCGTGGATCCCGCCGATCAGCCCGGCGATGAAGCAGCTCAGCGCGAAGGCCGCCAGCTTGTACCGATAGGTGGGTACGCCGAGCACCTCGGCGACGTCCTCGTCGTCGCGAATCGCGAAGAGCCCCATGCCCCACCGCGAGCGGTAGATCGCGAGCGCGGCGAAGACGGAGACGAACGCGACCCCGAGCGCCAGATGGTAGAGCGTCGTGGCCGGCGTGCCGAACAGCGCCGGCACCGGCACCGCCGCCAGGAACACGCCCGGACCTCCGTCGAGCCGCGTGTTGAGGGCGATCGTGGACAGCACGAAGGTGACCGCGAGGGTGAGGAGCCCGAACAGCTCGCCCCGCACCCCGCGGACGCGGAAGACGACCGCCGCGATGACGCTCCCGAGGAGCGCCGCGACCAGCCCGGCCGCCGGCAGGCTCGACAGGAACGGAACGTTGAACGTGGCCGTGAGGGTCGCCGTGGTGTAGACGCCCGCGCCGAAGAACGCGGCGTGACCGAAGCTGAAGTACCCCGCGTAGCCGCTCAGGATGTTCCAGCTGGTCGCCAGCGAGATCCAGAAGAACACGAGATAGAGGAACGACTCGTAGAACGCCGGGAGCTTGAGCGCCGGCACCAGCGCGAGTGCCAGAGCCGCGACCACGAGGCCGAGCCCGGCCGGTAACCGCAACGCGCTCACAGCTCGGGCCGGAACAGCAAGATCACGATCAGCAACGTGAACGAGACGAGCGGCGCCCAGCCCGGCGCCGTCACGGCCATGGTCAGCGCCTCGCTGGCCGCGATGAACACCGAGGCGGCGAGCAGCCCGAGCGCGTTGCCGAGCCGGCCGATGATGACGGCGGCGAACACGACGCCGATCCACGAGTAGATCTGCGAGGGTGCCAGGGTGTGGTTGAGCGCGATGAAGAGCCCGGCGACCGCCGCGTAGGCCGAGCTCAGTCCCGCGAGCAGGAGCGCGAGGCGCCGGCGGTTGACGCCGAACGCGCCGGCCATCGGCCCGTCCTGGGCACTCGCGCGCGCGGCCTTGCCGAGGTAGCTCCACCGGAGCCACGCCCAGGTGGCGAGCGTCAGGAGCACCGCCGCCGCGAAGGCGAGGAGCCCGCCGAGCCCCACGAAGAGAGTACCGACCTTCAGCGACACGCGCGTATAGGGCGACTCCAGGCGCCGGAAGTCGGCGGTCCAGATCCACTGGATCAGGCTCTCGAGGATGACGGTGAGCCCGAAGGTCACGATCAGCGACGTGAGCTCGTCGATCTTGAAGCGGAGGAAGCCTTCTTCCAGGAGGATCCCGACCACGAAGAATCCGGGCACGATCACGACGAGCGTGAGGATCGGGTCGAGCCCCAGCGCGGTGGCGAGCTGATAGGTGAGGTAGGCTCCGAGGAACGCCAGCGCGAAGTTGGCCAGGTTGATGACGCGGAGCAGGCCCCACGTCAGGCTCAGACCGAGGCCGAGCAGCGCATAGAGACCGCCCGTGAAGAGGCCCGCGAGCAGCGACTGGCCTATCAGGTTCAGGCTGGGCAGTTCGCGCTCCGCTCAGCGCCTGGGCGCGACCGAGGACAGGGCCGCCGCGTCCACGTGCTCGGGCCGGAGGCCGATCCCGACGATCCGGGCCGGGATCCGACGGAGCCACGGAAACCGTACGAAGAGGCGCAGCGCGAACGGAACCGTGAGCGTTCGGGCGCGGCTGTTCAGGATCGGCGCGACGACACGATTCTGGATCAAGACCTGGAAGCGCTGCACGACACGCGTCGTCAGCGCGCGCCGTCGCTGAACGCGACGCAGCTCGTCGTCCGTCACGGATCCCCGGCCCAGCGGCTCGGCCAGGAGATTCGCGGCGGCCACCGCGTCCTGGATCGCCAGATTGATCCCGACACCGCCGACCGGTGACATGGCGTGCGCGGCGTCGCCGAGGCAGAGCAGCCCGGTGCGATACCACGTGGTCAACCGGTCGACGAGCACCGTCAGGAGCTTCACATCGTCCCAGCTCCGGATGTCGGTCACGCGGTCCGCGGCGAACGGCACGAGCGCCGCGACGCTGTCGCGAAAAGCCGCGAGGCCCGCTCGCCGGACCTCGTCGAAGGTCCCCTTGGTGATGATGAAGCCACACTGCCAGTAGTCGCCCCGATTGAGAATGACGAACAGTCGCCCGACCTGGAACCGGCCGAGGCCCGTGGCGGGGTCTTCCGGCCTCCGAGAGATCCGGAACCACAGCACGTCCATCGGAGCGCCCAGCTCTTCGATCGGGAGATTCGCCTTCTCCCGGACGACCGAATGCCGGCCGTCGGCGGCGACCACGAGCCGGGCACGCACCTGCAGGCGTCCCTCGGGCGTGTCCACCTCGACGCCCACCACGCGGCCGTCCTCCTCGAGGAGGCCGACGACCTCGGCGCGCATTCGCAGGCCGAAGCTCGGGTAGCGAGCCGCCCGCTCCACGAGGAAGTTCAAGAAATCCCACTGAGGCAGGAACGCGATGAACTTGCAGCGGGTCGGCAGGTGAGAGAAGTCCGCGATCGGCACGACCACGTCGCCGATCTGTACGGTGAGCTCACGCACCTCTTGATGCGGCAGCTTCAGGAAGTCTTCCAGCAGCCCGAGCTCGTGCAGGATCTCGAGCGTGGAAGGGTGGATCGTGTCGCCGCGAAAGTCGCGAAGGAAATCGGCGTGCTTCTCGAGGACGAGGACCTCGACGCCGGCCCGGGCGAGGAGGAGCCCGAGCATCATCCCGGCCGGCCCTCCGCCGGCGATGCAGCACGTCGTCGAGAGCGAGGCCACGGCTCAGGCCGTCGCCTGCGCCGGCGGCCGCGGTGCTCGCGTCCTCACGTGGAATAGAGGGGGAGCCGCTGGCCCGGCGGGAGGTTGGCGACCGCGTCCTCGAGGGTGCGTGCCTGGCGCCACTCGCTCGCGGGCCGCACGTAGCCACTCGTGCCGACCTGGTCGATTCCCCAGTACACCTCGAGGTTGTTGCCGTCGGGGTCCTGGAACTCCACGGCGATCTGACAGCCGGCGCGCCGGCGTCCCTCGAACACGATCGGGACTCCGTGCTTGGAGAGCCAGGCTCGCGCGCGGAACACCTCGTCGAGCGTCGCCACCTCGAATGCGAAGTGATTCAAGCTGCTGGGGTCGCTCTTCCGGGCGCCGCCGACCAGCGCCACGCCGTGGTGATCGGCGTTGCAACGCATGAAGACCATGCCGCCCGGAACCATGCTGTCGGGGTAGCGGTCGCTGATCTCGAGCCCGAGCAGGTCTGTGTAGAAGCGCACCGATCGCTCGAGATCAGCGACGTTGAGCACGACGTGACCCAGCTTGCGCAGCTGGAACTGGAGCGGAGCGTCCGACGTGTCCGACATGCGCGCTCTCCTCGGGCCACCCTATTCCGTGGCCAGGGCGTGACGCCGGCCTCGATGGTACTCGGACAGCTTCAGGTTGGCCGACGCGATCGTCTGAGCCTCCGCGGCCACTCGCGCGACGTCCTTGCCCGGAATCATCACGTAGAGCTCGTCCTCGCCGAGGTCGGTATAGACGCGGTTGCCGACACAACCCGTGCTCGCGATGACACCCTGGGCGATCGACGCCGGCAGCGCCATGCACGTCGGACGACCGAGGAGCGGAGCGGGCGCTGCGATGCCGGCGCGCAGCGCGGCTTCTTGCAGCAGCATCACGCGACCGGGCCGGCCGGCGACGAGAACGACGTCGGGATCGACCGGAGCGTCGGACAGGGGCGCGTAGATCACGACGCCGGGCGCCTGGGGCAGTCGCGGGATTCCCGGGACTTCTTCCATCTTGAAATAGCCGAGCTCGGTCATCAGCCCGAGCGTCTGGCCGAGCTCGCCGGCGCGCTCGGGCGGCAAGGGAATGTTGTGCGTGTAGCTGCCGATCGGGCAGTTGTGGTGGTCGGCCGGAATCGTGTAGAAGGTCCGCTCGGCGGCGGCGAGGCGCCAGAAGCTACAACCCGAGGGCTCTGTGCCAGTGAACTTCGGAACTCCGGCAGGCGGAGCCGATCGAAACGCGACGGCCACAGGGCGCCGCTGGAGGCCGAGGGCCCCGGTGAGCTGCCGTTCGATCGCGCGGTAGTCGATGGAACCGTTGGGCATGATGTTCTCTCCCAGCGAGATAGCGGCGGATACACCGGACTATACTGCGGCGCGCTAACTCAAGCCAGGAAGCCCGACGCGGAGCGAGGCGTGAGAGAACTGGAGGGGGCCGTCTGGGCCCCCTCCGCGCGAATCTACCGATTGAGCCCGAGCTATCCGGCTTGAGGCGGCATGGGCGGGGCCGGCGGCGTCGAGCCGCTCGGGATCCACACCCAGTAATACGGCGTGGCTCCGCCGTCACCGTACAGCTGCCAGCGTCCTTCGGGGAACGTATAGGTACGATCGGACTGCGAAACGACCGCCGACCCGGCGGGCCTCATGGGAGGCGACGGTGCCGTCGTCAGGGTCGAGCCGCTGGGAATCCACACCCAGTAGTACGGCGCGCCGCGGCCGTCACCGTAGAGCTGCCACCGCCCCTGCGGATACACGACGCGATCCGAGGGGACAGCCGGCACTGCCGGAGGCGCCGGAACCGCCGCCGGCTGAGGAGCCGGAGCCGGGGCCATGACCACGGGGCTCGGAGTAGACTTCTCGACTTCTCTGCTTCTGTACACGCAGCCCCCCAGCGTGGCCAGGAGTGCCGGCGCGATCAACATCGCGCGAACGACTCGGATGTTCATGTCTTTTCCTCCATACGCATGCGCTTGGCGATGCTCGCCTACCGAGGAATGGGGCATCTTTTGTGCCATGCGCCCCAGCGGCGAGGCGCGAATTGAAGCCGACGCGATTGCGTGCAGTTAGGGGAAAGGGCCCATCGACATCAGATAAGTGCCCCGACGGCTCGGGGGTAAGAACTACACGCGAGTTTTTTCGCAGCCCCACTCGCCCCTCGCGGGGTCTGATACCCCGCATTAGTCCGACGGTCTCAGCGACTTCGCGCTACCATCCCGCCTGACAACAACCGATAGAGCGCGCCGTGCGTGCCGCTGGCCGTCGTGGGCGTTGGCCCGCCGGCCGAGGAGGCGTCAATGCTGGCAATCTGGGTGAAGGTGCGTGTGAAGGCGGACCAGAAGAAGCGGTTCCTCGAGGCGATCGAGGCCGACGCGCTCGGCTCCGAGCGGGACGAGCCGGGTTGCCTGCAGTTCAACGTCCTCCAGGACGAGCAGGACGAGAACGTCTACTACTTCTACGAGGTCTACAAGGACACGGCAGCGCTGGAGGCCCATCGCGCGGCGCCGCACTATGCGACCTGGCGGGCGGCGGCCGACACCCTGGACGGACCGACCGCCCCGACCCGCTGCAAGACGGTGTTCCCGGCTGACCGTGCCTACTGGGGGAAGATGTAGCGGCGGCATGCAGTCGATGGCTCCGGCCGCTCGGTCGCTGTCCGCTGGGCGTCGCTGCTGTCACGACTCGATCACCTGTGCCCGGCGTCGCCGAGTGCGACAACTTTTGGAATCACGCAGTTCGAGCGCGCGCACCCTGTGGCGCGGGGATTGCTAGCTGTGGCGTCGATGCTATCAGACCGTCTCTTCGGGCTTTTCTCGTCAGATCTGGCGATCGACCTGGGAACCGCGAACACCCTCGTGTTCGTCCGGGGCCGGGGCATCGTCCTGAACGAGCCGTCGATCATCGCGATCCGCAAGACCGACAACGAGGTCATCGGGGTTGGGCACGAGGCCAAGGCGATGCTCGGCCGAACACCGGAGAACATCCAGGCGATACGCCCACTGAAGGACGGTGTCATCGCCGATTTCGACGTCACGGAGCGGATGCTCCAGTACTTCATCGAGCGGGCGCGGCAGATCTCGTCCGGGCGCAAGCGCGCCTGGGTCCTCGACCGGCCGCGGGTCGTCGTCGGGGTGCCCTCGGGGATCACCCAGGTCGAAAAGCGCGCGGTGCGCGACGCGGCGCTCCAGGCCGGCGCGCGCGACGTCTATCTGATCGAGGAGCCGACGGCCGCGGCCATCGGCGCGGGGCTCCCCATTCATGAGCCGGGGGGGCACCTGGTCGTCGACATCGGCGGTGGAACGACCGAGGTGGCCGTCATCTCGATGTCCGGCACCGTCTACTGCAACTCGGTGAGAATCGCCGGCGACGAGATGGACGAGGCGATCATCCAGCACATCCGGAAGCACTACCGGCTGCTGGTCGGCGAGCGGCGCGCCGAGGAGATCAAGATCGCGCTGGGCTCGGCGCATCCGGAAGCCCTGGAGCGGAGCTCGATCGAGGTCAAGGGCCGCGATCTCGTGGACGGCGTCCCGAAGACGCTCGTGATCACCGACGAAGAGATCCGCGAGGCGCTGCGCGAGCCCGTGATGACGATCGTCGAGACGGTCCGCACCTGTCTCGAGCGCACGCCACCCGAGCTCGCGGCCGACATCATCGAGAAGGGCGTGGTGCTAACCGGCGGCGGCGCGCTCTTGCGCGGGATCGACTGGCTGCTCCAGCACGTGACTCAGCTGCCCGTGCGGGTGGCTGAAGATCCCTTGAGCTGCGCGGCGCGCGGGGCCGGCAGGGCACTCGACGACCTCGAGCTCCTGAAGAAGGTCGCGATCCCCGCCTGATGCTCGGGGGAGCATTGCGCTCCCCCGACGTCCTGATCGACCTCGAAGCGAGGCTTCAGTCGATGCCGAAGTCGTAGACCCTCCCCGAGCCGGCCGCCGACCCGAACGTGAGGACGAAGGCGTACTCGCCGGGCTTCAGCGGCTCTTTCGGCGACATCTTGTAGAGGCCGCGCGCGTCCTTCTCCGCATCGACGTCGATCCTGTCCTCGCTGCGCACCCCGAACGACTGGGTGCCGCCGAACGGCATGAACGAGCCGCCGCCGATCTTGAGGTTCCGGTCGTCGTGGTCGCTGCCGGGCTTCATGCGCACCAGCGGCGCCTCGTTGGGACCCCACGCGCTGTAGAACACCGGCTTCTTGTCCGTCACGCGGTACTGGGCCTTCTTGCCCTTGAGCACGAGCTCGCTCTTGTTGGAGTAGAACGAGACGTTGGTCTCCATCGACGACGCCGCCGGATTCAGCTCGACGTACTTCCCGCCAGCCAGATGGTAGATCGTCTCCTTCGTGGTCGCCGTGGCCGCCGCCGCGGCCGGGGCGGCGGGCGCTGCGGGCGCGGTCGCGGCCGGCGGAGCGGCCGACGCGGACCCCGCGTTGACGACGGCCTCGATGACCTGATCGGAGAAGCCCGCGTTCTTGAGGCCGATGAGCCCCTTCGTGCTCACGTCGAACTTCGTCTGGCTCGACCGGATCTTCGAGATGATGATCGCATCCGAGAGCCCCGCCTTCTTCAGGGCGACGAGCGAATCGTTCGTGAGCACTTCCTGCGCGGTCAGCGCTGTCGCGGTGAAGAGCGTCAGCGCCGCCACCGCGAGTACGAGCGTGAGCCGAAATTTTGGCGAGACCGTCATCGGTTGAATTCCTCCCGGCTTCTCCTATAGATGGGGTCGCTTTTTCTGTCAAGAGGCGCGGCTCCCAGGACGGGCCGCCTTGACCCGGCGCCCCGGCGCGTGGTACCGGAGGGCGCGGGACAATCCGAAGGAGGGCTGGCGATGCTGGATCTCGTGATTCGCGGGGGCGACGTGGTGACGCCGCAGGGCGTAGGCCGGTGGGACGTGGCCATCGAAGGGGAGCGCATCGTCGCCCTCGGCCTGCCCGAGCACGGGCGGGAGGCAGGACGGGTGATCGACGCCAGCGGGAAGATCGTCGTGCCGGGCGGCGTCGAGCCTCATACGCACCTGGCCCACTTCATCTCGATGCAGCCCGAGGAGAATCTCTCCACGCTCGGGCCGGAGGAGGACACGCGGGGGATGGTCTTCGGCGGGACGACCACCCACGTCGACTTCTGCTTCGTCCGGCCGGGGACCGATGTCCAGCAAGTGATCGAGACCCGCGCCGCGCGCTGGAAGGGCAACTCGTACGCCGACTATTCCTTCCACGTGGCGCTCCAGGGCGCCTTGCCGCTCAAGACCTTCGATCAGCTGCCCGAGGCGATCCAGGCAGGATTCCCGAGCTTCAAGGTGTTCACGGTCGACGTGCTGCCGCCGCATCCCAAGCGCCACCCCTACCGGCTCGACTTTGGACGGATCCAGCTCGCGATGGAGAAGGTCGCTCCGCACAACGGGATCATGGTGGTGCACGCCGAGGACCACGACATCGTGCAGTTCATGTACGAGAAGTTTCGCGAGGAAAAGCAAACCGACGGCTGGCTCCTGCCGCTCGTGCACAACAAGCTCTCCGAGAAGCTCGCGTTTCGCCGCACGATCCAGCTCGCGGCGCACACCGGCGCCGGCGTCTACTTCGTCCACACCTCGGCCCGCGAGGGCGTGGAGGCCGTCGCCGAGGCGCGCGCCGGCGGCTATCCGATCTACGCCGAGACGCTCCACCACTACGCGTGCTTCACCGCGGAGGATTACAAGAGCCCGCGCGGCTTCTGCTACCACACGTATCCTTCGCTCAAGTACCCGGAGGACCAGGCCGCGCTCTGGAACGGGCTCGTGCGCGACGGCGTCTCGACCACGGCGACCGACGAGTTCCCGACCTCGCTCGAGCTGAAGCTGCGCGGGCAGGATCTCGAGAACGTGACGGGCGGCAATCTCGGCGCCGAGGCGCGGATGGGGATCGTGTACTCCGAAGGCGTCGTGAAGCGGAAGATGTCGCTCGAGCGGTTCGCCGACGTCACCGCCACGAACGCCGCCAGGATCCTCGGGCTCTACCCGAAGAAAGGCGTCATCGCCCCCGGCAGCGACGCGGATCTGGCGATCATCGATCCGACGATCAAGAAGACGCTCGTGCGCGAGGACTTTCACGTCAGCGACTACAGTCCCTGGGAAGGCTGGGCGATCCAGGGCTGGCCGGTCACCACGATCCTGCGCGGGCGCGTCGTCGTGGAGAACCGCCGGCTGGTCTCCGACAGCCGCGACGGCAAGCTGGTCGCGCGCAAGATCTCGTCCGAGGTGGTGCGCCGTCCGGCCTGCTGAGACGGCAGATCGCATCGCGTTCGTGAGCGACCTGACGACCGAACAGGTGGGCGCGCTCGCCGCGGCGCTCGGTCTGCCCGTCACCGCCGACGACCTCGCGGAGATGACGCACCGGCTGAACGCGCTGATCGAGGCCCTCGAGCCTCTGGCCGAGCTGCCGCTCGAGGCGGTCGAGCCCGTGCCGGGTCTCGGCGAAGCGTCCGCCTCGTGAGCGCGGACCCCGCCGACCTCGCCTTTCTCAGCGCCCGCCAGATCGCCGCGCTCGTGCGCGAGCGCAAGGTGTCGCCGGTCGAGATCACGCGCGTGTATCTCGAGCGGATCGAGCGACTCGATTCGCGGCTGCGCGCGTACATCACGGTGGTGCCGGACAAGGCGCTGGAGACCGCGCGCGCGGCGGAGACGGCGGTGATGTGTGGCCAACCGCTCGGGCCGCTTCACGGCGTTCCCTACGCCGTGAAGGATCAGTTCGATACCGCCGGCGTGCGCACGACGTCCGGATCCCGGATTCTCGAGGACCACGTTCCCGTCGAGGACGCGACGACGATCTCGCGCCTGAACTCGGCGGGCGGAATTCTGCTCGGCAAGCTGAACCTGACCGAGTTCGCTCTCGGCGGCACGCAGCAATTTCCGTTTGGCCAGCCGCGGAATCCCTGGAATCTGGACCACGATCCGGGCGGTTCCTCGTCGGGGTCGGGCATCGCGGTCGCGGCGGGGCTCTGCGCCGCGTCCCTGGGCGAGGACACCGGCGGCTCCGTGCGCTCGCCCGCGTCGTTCTGCGGCGTGGTCGGGCTGCGGCCGACCTGGAGCCGTGTCTCTCGCCACGGCTCGTTTCCGCTGAGCTGGTCGATGGACACGCCGGGGCCGCTCGCGCGCACGGTCGAGGACGTCGCGTGGCTCCTGCAGGCGATCGCCGGATACGACGCGAAGGATCCACTCTCGAGCCGTGCGCCGGTGCCGGAGTACGCCGGCCCGCTCGCCGACGGAGTGCGTGGGCTTCGAGTCGGAATCGTTCGCGAGCTGACCTTCGGTCCGGACACCGACGCCGAGGTGAGGGAGGCCGTCCTCGAGGCGGTGCGGTGTCTCGAGCGCCTCGGCGCCGTCACCGAGGAGATCTCGCTCCGCCTCGTGCCGTTCGCGGGCGCGATCTTCATGGCGCTGGCTGACGCGGACGGCGCCGGCGTGCACCACCGCTGGCTCCGGAGCCGGCCGGGTGACTACGATCAGGGCACGCGACGGCGTCTCTTGACCGCCAGCCTGATTCCGGCCGCGATCCAGCAGCGGGCGGCACGGGCGCGAGCGCTGCTGCGCGCCGAGATGCGGGAGGCGCTCGCGCGCCTTGATCTGCTCCTGTGTCCGACCGCGCACCAGGCCGCCCCGCCGATCGCCGCCGCCCGCGGCGCCATCACCGGCCGCCAGGAAGTCGCCGGGCGCTTCTTCACGCGACGCTCCTACGTGACTCCGGCGGCGCTGGCCGGGCTGCCGGCCATCGCGGTACCCTGCGGCTTCACGCGCTCCGGACTTCCGATCAGCCTCCAGCTGATCGGGCGCCACTTCGACGAGGCCACGGTGCTTCGCGCGGCGCACGCGTACGAGCAGCAGTCGGAATGGTCACGGCGGCGACCGCCCGGCACGAGCTGATCAGGCGGTGGCGGCGGGCAGCTCGACGATGAACGCCGCGCCGCCTTCCGGACGGTTGACGGCGCGCAGCGAGCCCTGGTGTTGCTCGACGATCGAGTACGAGACCCAGAGACCGAGCCCCGTGCCTTCCCCGGGAGCCTTCGTCGTGGTGAAGGCGTCGAAGATCCGCGGAAGCACGTTGGGGTGGATGCCGGGCCCGGAGTCGAGGACCTCGAGGCGAACGTTCGGCCCGCCGGGCTCGGACAGCCGCACCGTGATCTCGCGCTCGCCCTTGTGGTCGGCCATCGCCTGGTGCGCGTTCTGGACGAGGTTGAGCAGCACCTGCTGGATCTGACCCTCGTCGGCCAGGACCGGACGAACGTTTCCGAAGTCGGTGACCACCTTGACGCTGTCGCGGCGCAGCTGGTGGCTCTTGAGCTCGAGCACCCACTGGATCTGATCCTCGAGGCGGCAAGGGTGGCGCTCGGCCGAGTGGTGGCTGGTGAACCGCAGGAGGTTCTGGAGCATCTGCGCCGCCCGCGACGTCTCCTGGACGATGGTGTGCAGACGCTCGCGGCTCTTGACGGGACCGTCCGAGCCCATGAGCAGGAGCTCGGCCTGTCCGAGGATCGCCGTCAGGCGGTTGCGCGTCTCGTGCGCGAGACCGGCCGCCAGCTTGCCGACCGTCGAGAGCTTCTCGCCCTCGATCAGCTGAGCCTCGGCGGACTTGAGATCTTCGAGCTGGCTCCGCGTCGCCGAGTAGAGCTGCGCGTTCTGCAGCGCCAGGCCGATCTGGTTCGCGCAGGCCTCGACGAGCGCGATCTCGGATTCGGAGAACGCCTCTCGGGTCCGGCGGCCGAGCGACAGGGCGCCGAGGATCTGCCCGCGGCTGTGGATCGGCACGCACACGAAGGCGTGGATCCCTTCCTGCGTGACGGCCGCCCGCGCCGCCGGCAGGAGGTCGGCGGACTCGCTGACGTGCGCCCAGTGGAGCGTCTTGCCGGTGGCCGCCACGCCGCCGATGAGCCCTTGCCCGATCGGCAGGACGCTGTTGATCTCGCGCAGCCGGGGCCGCAGGCCCCGGTCGCCGCGCAGGTGCAGGGTCGTGCCGTCGGCCGAGAGCAGGTGGAGGCTCGAGATCTCGTGACCGGTGACGTGGGTCAGCGCGTCCAGGGCGATGCGCAGGACCTCGTCCACGTCGAGGGTGGCGCTGATCGCCTCGCCGATACGGTGCAGAATGCGCACGTGCGATTCGACGTCGACGGTCGGCGCGCCCACCGAGCGCCGGACCAGCTCGTTGAGCTCACGGAGCCGCTCGTCGCCGCGGTCCTTGAACGCGAACGCGTAGCCCTCGTCGTCCGCGCGCACGAGGATCGACGGCACCTCGAGCTGGGTCTCGCTCTCCGGCAGCGTGATCGAGAGTGTCGCCATGCCCGCGGTGCGGCGTAATCCGTTCGCCCGCACCTTGATGCCGGAGGCGCTCAGGTTGACCGAGGTCGACTCCCACTCGGCGCCGCTCTGCTCGCGGATCCGTACCGGCAGCGCGATCAACGCCCGCGGCGCGCGCCGCCGCTCGGGTGGGACCTCGTCGTCCTTCATCTTGGGCGGTGTCGCCGCGGGTGCCTCGAAGCACGCGAGCGCCTCCTGCAGGCGCCGGAGCGCGACGGGCTTGCCGATGAAATCGAACGCGCCGGCCCGCATGGCTTCCTGGGCCTGGCTCTCGGTCGCGCGGCCGGAGATCACGAGGATCGGAACGCGCAGGTCGCGCACCGCCTCGAGCTTCATGAAATCGAGTCCGCTCATGCCGGGCAAGCAGACGTCGAGGAGCACCGCGTCGGGCCGCTCTTCGCGCAGGGTGTCGAGCGCTGTCTCGGCCGTGTGCGCGATGACCGGCTCGTGGCCGATTTCGTGGAGGAACTCCCCGAAGACCTCGCAAACAGCCTGATCGTCGTCGATGACCAGAATGCGCATAGGACTACCCGTCTTTCCAGCAATCGCCGTACCAGCAGACGCTGGACCGTAAGCGCAGGTGATATAAGGCTATTCCGGAAAGGATGGGGTCCCCGGGTTGGATGATCCAGGCTCACCGCTGGGCGATTCCTGGCCACGCTTCGGGCGGCGGGATGCGACGACGGGACGCGACTAGAAGACGGTCGGACGGAGCCCCATCGGGAGCGCGATCTTGTAGTACGAAGCGAGGAATCCTTCCCACCATGCCTGGCGCTCGCCGCCGCGGGCCACCTCGGCGAAGAGGCGAAGGCTCTCGTCCTGCCACTGCTGAATCGTGTCGAGATTGGCTGGATCGTCCTCGATCAACGCCTTGACGAGAGCGCGGCCGTAGCTGATGTGGCGGGTCTCGTCACGGATTCGCGCGCGGTGATTGACCGCGGACAGCACGTCGCCGCGCGCCTCGGCGCCGTCCGCCAGCACGGTGAAGGTGCCGGGCCCGGCTGCGCCCTCGGCCACGAAGTTGCCCTTCACGAGGATCTCGATCGAATCCTCGAGCTCGAGCAGATGCCGGAAGAAGCGGCACGTCGTCCCGGGCGATTCCCACGCGGCGAGCCAGTCGCGCTCGGGGATGCCGGCCCGCTCGAACACCTCGCGGTCCATCTCGAGATGCCGCTGCTCGTCGGCGAGCTGGAACAGCGCCGACTTCTTCAACTCGTCGAACGGAGCGTTGGCGGCGGCGGTGGCCACGTAGTGCGTCGCCGACAGCTCGGAATAGTAGTTGTTGGCGAACTGGTCGACCGCGTTCGCGAGGTAGCGCGGACTCACGTTCTTGTAGTTCAGCGCGTCAGCGGGGATGGTGGCGCGTTCGGCCAGATACCGCTCGCGCTCGCGGGCCTGCATGATGACGTAGCGCTCCCAGCTGAGGTTCGCCGGGTCGCTGAACAGCGCCGTGTTCTTGAGGACGAGCCGCTGGCGCGCCATCCCGTCTCCTCTTCGTTTCTTTATAGGATAGGCGCACCTCGGCCGGCGGGGCCTCAGCCCCGCGACGGCCTGCGGTGCGCACGACTACGCGCCGGGCCCGCGCTCCATCGAGTAGGGCTGCCAGCGCACGAGCTTGCTCTTCTCGAGAACCGATGGATTCACGCAGCTCCGGGGCCAGCGGCCGCCCAGCACGAGGGCGATCTCCTGACCGACGCGCCGCTTGCGCACGGGATCGAACCTCGCGGAGGCCGAGGCGACGTGCGGCGTCAGGATGACGTTGTCCATCTTCAGCAGTGGATTGTTCGCGTCGGGCGGCTCCTGCTCGAGCACGTCGAGCCCGGCGGCGGCGATCCAGCCTTCCTTCAGCGCCTTGATCAGCGCGGCTTCGTCGGTGGTGGGGCCGCGGCCCGTGCTGATGAAGAGCGCTTCCGGCTTCATGAGCCGGAAATGATGCTCCGTCATCAGGTGGTGGGCATCGGCCGTGGACGGCGCGTGCATCGAGACGATGTCCGAGCGCTGCAGGAGCTCGGTGAGGTTCACCGGCTCGACACCGTACTGACTCACGACCAGCTCCTCGACGTACGGATCGTACGCCAGGATGTGGAACCCGAAGGCCCGCGCCCGCACCGCGACCGCGCGCGCGACGTGGCCGAAGGCGATGAGGCCGAGCGTTTGGCCCATGAGGCGCGGGAACTGGGACAGGAGCGGTCGCCCCTCGGCCCAGCGTCCCTCACGGACCACCCGATCCATCGTCGTGAGGCGGCGATAGGTGGCCAGGATCAGCATCATGGCGTGGTCGGCGACTTCCTCGATGAACGTGTCGGGCACGTTGGTGACGGGGATCCCGCGCGCCGTCGCCGCGTCGACGTCGACCGAGTCGACCCCCACGCTCCCGAGCGCGATCACCTTGCAGCGTTCGAGCCCGTCGATGAGGCGCTTGGTGATGCGGCGGCCCTTCGCGTAGAGCGCGTCGGCGCCGCGCGCTTCCTTGACGAACTCCTCGTCGGTCTTGGCCGCGATCTCGACGATCTCGGCGTCCAACGGTGCGAGGGCTTCCATCTCGAGCTTGTAGCCCGCGCCGGGACCCGAAAAGCCCGCACCGCTCGGCGTCACCACCTTGAACTTCGCCACGCTCGTCCTCCTGGGTCTAAATGTTACAGGCCGTACAGCGCGCGCGCATTGTCGCACAGGATGCGGCGCCGCGCGGGGTCCGCCACGTCCTTGAAGTTCTCCGCGATCGCGTGCTGCGAATCCGGCCACGTGCTGTCGGCGTGCGGATAGTCCGACGCCCACATCACACGGTCGTCGCCGAGCACGTCGAGCAAGCGCAGACCGACGTGATCGGTCTGGAACGTGGCCCATACCTGGCGGCGGAAATAGGCGCTCGGCGCCA
>Ga0137396_10000601_pt1 | contig 17469 bp, 15 predicted proteins | sample czc16metaG_FD_108284 | JGI IMG/M metagenome (GOLD analysis project Ga0137396, IMG submission 108284) | Vadose zone soil microbial communities from Angelo Coast Range Reserve, California, USA - czcobulk3.16 metaG | ecosystem: Environmental > Terrestrial > Soil > Vadose zone | place: USA...
AGCCCCGCGGTGATATCCACCAGGTTGCTGTCCATATGATTCGACCAGAAGAACTGCATGGAGGCAAAAGAAATGCCTACCACTAAAATTGCCGGCAGCACTTCAAAAGTTTCTTTCCATCCGACCATCGCGCGCACCAACCAGAACGGCACGATAATCGCCGTGAGAGGAAGAATCCGCCCGATCATGGCGTTCATGTCGGCTTCCGGCAACGCCGTAACGGCAGCCAGCATGTGCACGGGAGTGCCGATCGCGCCCCAGGCGACGGGCGCGGTGTTGGCGATGAGGTTCAGCGCGGCGGCATGGAACGGTTTGAACCCCAAGCCAATCATGAACGCGCCGGCAATTGCCACCGGCGATCCGAATCCCGCGCAGCCTTCGATGAATGCGCCAAAGCAGAAAGCCACCAGCAGTAGTTGCAGCCGGCGATCCGAGGAGATTCCGCCGACGGAAGCCTTCATGATCTCGAAGTCCCCCGTGCTCACCGAAATGTCGTAGAGATAGACTGCGGCCACCACAATCCACACGATGTTCATCAAGCCCGTGGCCACGCCGTAGAGGAAACTTTCACCGGCGAGACGAGCGGGCATGTGGAACACCCACATCGCCACCAGGATCGCCGTGGCCGCGCCCGCCAGAGCGGACCAATGCGGCTTGACGCGCAGACCGGCCAACAAAGTGAACAAAACAATGATGGGAAGGGCGGCTACCAGTGCCGAGAGCCACCAATGCCCCAAAGGATCATAAACTTGTGTCCAAGTCACAGCTGCGCCTCCAGCACGTCCGCAATCCTCGCGTTCCGGTCGCTGAGATACTTCGTTTACGGCGCTCTTGTCAAGCGATAACTATTTCTTCGCCGGACCTCTTCGTTTGTGAATGCCGCCAAAGTAGCGCGGCGATGGCCAGCAGAGCGGGGAAGCAGACCAGGACGTAGCGCGGCTCGCACGTTTGCAGTTGCGTAAGAAATGCGGTGCGAAGAAAAATGAAGACAACAATTAGTAAGACCCCGGGATTCACGCGGCAGGACCACGCGGCGGCGAGCGCCATCGCGACGTAAAAAATATTGAGCAGCGTCAGACCGAGAGTGACTTCAAACTCGGCGGGATTGTAGTGGTAGCTTTCCGCCAGCGGCCAGAAGCGGCCGGAAAAAGGCAGCAGCGTAATCCGCGGAGTGAACCACATTGCGGCGGCGCGCTCGATGGGGATCCAAACATAAGTGCGAATCGGATGTCGCTTCACGCGTTCGCGTGCCAACTCTGCAAATTCCAGATCGAGTGAGCGCGGTATGCCGTGCGCGCGGTTGTAGCGGTCCAGCAGGGAAGCGACGCGCGATAATTCCTCGGGAGAATCCACGGCGTACGAAGGAAGATTCTTCACGTCGATTGGCTGCGACGACAATTTCCAGGTGAAGAGATAGGCGTCGCGAAAACGGAACATCCACGTTTTCGTCCAGGCATAGAAGCCGGTCGGCAAAACGTCGCCGTACGTTTCTGCGTAGCGCGGCGCGAGAAACTGCGCGCGCCCGAGACTCACGGCATTGCGCGCGGCCCACGGCGCCAGCGGCAGCAGCACTCCAACGATCATCCACAGCGTTGCGAGTGCAAGTTTGCTCCAATATTCGCGGCGGCGATAACGAAGCCACAGGAAAATCAGAACGGCTCCGAGAAGCAACGGCGTTTCGGGCCGAACGAGCGTTCCGAGGCCAACCACGAGTCCGCCCGCGAACCAAATTTTTGTACTGCGAAGAAGATCGCGTTTGGAGGTGATGCGGCCGAACTCCATCCCCGCCGGCGACAGAAAAATCAAGAGCGCAAGCGTAGTGAAAAATGTCGCCAAGACTTCCGTGAGCGGCACGGCCGCATAGTTCGCCGTGAAGGGACAAAGCGCGGTGAGCCAGAGCGCTGCCGCTGCGACACGGGTACGCGCAGGGTCGGGCACGCCTGTGGCCAGACGATGGGCGATGCCCGCCGCCAACACGCACGTCGCAAGATCGACGAACGCTTGCGCTAGCATGACGGCCATCCGGCCCGTACCCGCCAGAAAATAAATCGCGGCGAGAAATGCCGGATAGCCGGGAGCGCGCGCATCCGAGGCAACCAGTTGCCCGTGCGAGTAGAAGCCGTAAACGCCGTGGTACAGCCAGTTGCGAGCCAGCTCTTCGTAGTAAGCCGTATCGCCGGAATAGAAGGGGAAGCGCCAGATGAAAAAGAGGCGCAAAGCGAGTCCGGCCAGCAAGGCCGGTGCGAGATGTTTGGCAAAAGTCCTGGTGAACATGGGTGCGGCCGGAGAAGAATCCGATGACCCGGGCATTGTAGCAAGCCCCTACCTGGAGGAAAGACACGGCGATAAAACCCCGGCTGACAAAGACTTGACACTCAGGGTAGAATCGCTGGAAATGGCAAACGCACCGGAAGTTGTGAAAGCTCCTGGAATGGTGCCCGACGAGCAGAAGTTTGAACCGCGCTCGAAGGGAATCACCACCGCGCGCAAGAAAAAACCCAAAGAACTGGCCGTGATCACCGAGTGCTGCACGGGTTGCGCCGGATCGCCGGCCTGCGTGGAGTACTGCCCGGTGGAAGATTGCATGTTCTGGGTGCCGGACGAGGACAATCCGCCGTTCGGGCGCATCCAGATTGACCCCATCCAGTGCATTGGGTGCAAGAAGTGCCTCAGCAAAGGCCCCGACGGCTGCTTCCTGGATGGCTGCCCGTGGGACGCCATCGTCATGGTCGATATCGCCGAAGTGGAAAAAGAAGTCGGCCCGATGGCGTACTGAGTTCCCGCCATTTCTTCGCATCTCTTCTGGGGCGTCATGATCAAATTCCTGGCAAAGATATTCCGGGGGTTCCACTTCGTGCTTGGCATATCCGCGCCTCCTCCTGGCCAGAACGAACGCGGGTTCGTGTTCGCGTGGCTCGGCATCGTCGCGTGCATCGTCGCCTTCTCCTTGGTCCTGTTCTACGTCATTCCTCATCTGTACTTCAGGCGGTAATGCGGCCCGATGGCGTATTGAAGTGGCCCTCCGGATAGAGAAACTAGAGAATTGAAACTCGAAATTGGTGTGGCCCGTGATCCGTGTTCCGTGGAAGAGAGATCTACGCGGAGGAAAGGCAAACCGGCTACTTGCGCGCGACGCGTGCAATTTGAGAGGGAGGGTTTTGGCGTAGGACTTGAAATCGGGGTCGGTGGCAAAAAAAAACAGTGGCGAGTGATTAGTGGTTAGTTGTTAGTCAGGCAAGAGAAGAAGGACTGTGGACCGGGTGACCGTTTTCCGTGTAGGCTACGCGAAAGAATAAGAACGCACGCAAGCTGTTTCAAGGAGGAGAAGCCATGATTATTTGCGATCTCTGCGGCAAAACAAAGGATCGTCTGCAAAAGGAAATTGAGGGTAAGGAATACGATATCTGCTCCGAATGCTGGACCCCGTTGGCGCAAAAGCTGAAGGGAAAAGGCCGAGTGAAAAATCGGGAAATGGTGCTTCTGCCACCGCCGAGAACGTTCAAAGAACGGGAAGATGACGAGCCGGAGCCGCTACCAGGTGAGCCGCCGAAAATCTGGGGCGCGGAGGATCGGCCGCATTGACGGCGCAGGGCAGGGGCGAAAAGACGGGGATGACGGCGTGAACTCGCCGCAAGGATGAGGATGGCGGGCTAAAGCCCGCCGCTACGTGGGGCGAAAAAACAGGCCGGACTGAAGCCCGCCGCTACGTTGATCGCGCAAGAGGGGCGCAGCATGCTGCGCCCCTACAAAGCAGAAAGGGCAAATTCGAAGGACAAAACCTGCAGGGTTCACTCGGTGATGATGCGGTCGGCCCACTCGACCAAGCCCACGAAAATTGTGGGACTGCCGAATTTTGCTCCCCATTGAGCTACGTCTGCTTCCGTGACCCCACGGGCCCGGCTGCAGGCTCCTCAAGCAAAGACGGGAATGTGTTTGGCCATGATTTTTTCGAGGGCTTCGCTGAGCGGCGGCCAGCCGACGGGCACGACAGCATTGGCGGTGACTTTGCGCATCAACGAGGTGGCTTCGCCGAGAAGAAAAATCTGAACTTCGTGGCCGGCTTCGGCGAGCGCGAGTCCGTGATGAAAGGGAAACGCAGCCTTGGTGGGGTCATCGGAGCCCCAGGCACTCTTCATCATGATTTTCAGCATTTTCTTTTTTGGCTCCTCGGCGGCCTGTGCGCTGAAGGAAAGAAAAGGTAATCCCGCTAGCTGAGCTAGAAACCGACGTCGCGCCATATTTCTCCTGTATGAACGTTGCGTGCGAAAGTGGCGCGAAGTGTAGTTGTTTTTCTTTGCGGTGTCTACACCGGAGAATTGGAAACTAGAAATCAGAAATCAGAGAAGAAAAAAGAGAGGACCCCAAGACGAAGGCAAGATGGCGGGCTGAAGCCCGCCGCTACGTAGCGCAAGAGAGCACAGCCAAGAGTGGCTGTGCCACGCGGCAAGTAACAACGCTCGTCAGGGCAACTGGGCGCCCTCGGCGTTCACGAACACGGAGTAGAGAGACTGGCTGGCGGCCATGAAGAGACGGTTTTTCTTGGCACCGCCGAAACAAAGATTGGCGCAGGTTTCGGGAAGATGAATTTTGCCGATGAGCGTGCCGTCGGGCGCGAAGACGTGGACGCCATTGGAGCCTTCGCCGGCCCATCCTGCGGCGGACCAGACGTTGCCGTCGGTATCGCAACGAATGCCATCGGAGGAGCCGGGCGACATGTCGGCAAACAAGCGGCCATTCTTGAGCCGCACGCCATCAACGACGTCGTAGACGCAAATGGGATGCGCGTCGCCGGGATGGCGAGGGGCCCCGGTATCCACGATGTAGAGCTTCTTTTCGTCGGGAGAGAAGCAAATACCGTTGGGCTTATCCATGTCGCTGGCGACGACGGTGGCTTCGCGCGTTTTGGGGTCAAGGCGGTAAACGACGGCGGGCAGCTCAAAAGAGGCTTTGTGGCCTTCGTAATTGGACATGATGCCGTAGCCGGGATCGGTGAACCAGATGGCACCGTCGGAATGCACGGCGAGATCGTTGGGGGCGTTGGGCTTTTTGCCTTGAAAAGTGTCTATCAGCACGGTGATGGTGCCGTCGTATTCGGTGCGCGTCAGGCGGCGCGTGTCGTGCTCGCAGGTGAGCAGCCTGCCCTGGCGGTCGCGGCAGTTGCCGTTGCTGTAGTTCGAGGGGCTACGGAAGACGCTGACTTCTCCGGTGTCCTCGAGCCAGCGCAGGATGCGGTTGTTGGGGATGTCGCTCCAGAGAAGATAGCGGCCGTCGCCGAACCACACGGGCCCTTCCGACCAGCGCGTGCCGGTGTACAAGCGTTCGACCGCGGCGTTGCCGACTTTGTATTTTGCGAAGCGAGGGTCAATTACTTCGACGGCGGGATCGGGATAGACGACTGGAGTTTTCTGCTGAGGTTCACCGGCAAGGGCTGACGGCTTGAATGCCAGAGCTGCAGCGGCGCTGGCGGTTAGGTTCATGAATGTGCGTCTTTGCATTCGGTCGCCCTCCTTGGCTGGCAATACCGGGAAAGCGAAATGTATCACGGCACGGTTATTCGGTGGGATAGCCGAGGAAGTGCCGCGCCTACGGCGCTCTCCAAAGTGTTTGTTCGGTTTCCCAGCGCTGACGCGCTGGGCTAAATTGTGGCGGACCTCCGGTGCTCGGAGGCTAGGCACGCAATGCCAGCCCGCAGAAGTTACTGTCGGAGGCCGCAAGCCTTCAGTGGGAGGCGCGTTCGCGGATGGATTTTTCGGTGAGGAGGGCTTGCTGGCGGACGCGATCAGAGATTTCGGGGAGTCCACGCTGGTAGGGACGGATGGCGGAGAGGTCATCGGGCTGGCCGATGAGATAGAGGGCGCGGAGCGCTTCCCAGACTTGTTCGTCGCCAGGATCGACCGTGGCGACTTCAGCGCCGGCCGTTACGCGCGAGCCCGGTGCCACGAAGAGGGAGCGAATGCGGCCGCTGATGGGAGAGCGAATCTCGAAGGAGCCCAGTTCGTTCTGGGAGGTGTCTGCGGAGGGGTCAACCTGAAGCTTGGCGATCAAGCCGCCCTGGTGGATGGCGGTGCCTACTTTGTCGGTGTCTGTGACGCGGCCTGCAACGGGAGCAGTGATTCTGGCGGGTTGCAAGAGGGCGACGATGTGGGGGCGGCCGGAGGCGTCACCGAAACGGACGAGCGAGAGGGCGGCGTTGCCGCGGACCATCGGGGATGGATCCTGGAGCATCTTGAGGAGCGTTTCGTGGAAAGTGGGGCCGGAGGTGTCCTGGCCCATGACCCAAGCGTCGGTGTTGCGCACTTCTTCGACGGGATGAGAAGCGAGGCGGACAAATTCGGGGTACCACCGCGCCGCACCAGCATCGTGGTGGCTCATGCGCTCGCCGAGCTGAATGAGGGCGTGCTGGATGTGGCGCGGATGCTTTTCGTCCTGAAGGTATTCAGTGATTTGTTTGTCGGGGAGCCGGCGGCCAAACCAGGTGTTCCACCAGAAAAGGAACGGCATCAGCACGATCAGCCAAGCGGTAACGAAAATGAGCGCGCGATTGCGCGGGGACATTTTGTGATGGGGAGAGGAGGGAGGCTTCGCGGAGGAGTCTTCCACGCGGAATTCTGACTGGTCGCCATTTTCCGGCGAGGATGGAGGACTGGCCATTTTTTCTCTGCGCCGCTAACTCTCGTCGGAGGAGGGCGCCGGTTTGGATGGTTCTGACTTACTCTTGCCGAAGAGTCCGCGGTCGCGAAGCTCCCAGAAAACGTTCAGGAAGAAAACCCCGGAGATGCTCAGCATGATCAGGCTCTCGAACAAACCATCCACGGTGGTGATAGTGCCAGAGACGACGATCCAGCCGATCCCCGCGAGAGGAATTAGGCCGAGCAAGATGGAAATCAGGAGCATCACGGGAAGCAATAGACCTCCTCGGAAAACAGTTGTAAATCGTTAGTTCTAAGTTCTCAGAGGGACCGGAAAAACTGTACGCTCCATTTCCGGTCCAGCGCGTAACCGTTGCTGTCGTAGCCCGATGACCTCAATCTCGTGAGCTTGCCACACTTACAGTTGAGATTCTTCGTGCATCCTTATCGGATGCGCTCAGAATGACACTTGCCAGTACGCGTCACGCCTCAAGGCTTGAAAGTGGCGTCCACGGACTTTGCGTCTTTCGCGGCGAGCGTGACCTTGACGTCTTGTTCACCCAGCTTTTCGTGAACGAAAGCGATGGTGTAATCGCCGGGGGGCAAGCCCTTGATCTCGAACTTGCCGTCGGGTCCGGTGACCGCGAAGAAGGGGCTCTTGGTTACGTTGACGAACATGCGCATCCAAGGGTGCTGGTTGCACTTCACGGGCAGCATAATTTCTTCGCGGGCGAAGGTTTTCTCGAGCGGGGCGGCCGAAGGAGGCTGTGATTCGTTCCACTCGCGGTTGTCTTTTGGAGTGGGATGAATGTTGTGGGTGGTCGGATCGCTATTGACGATCTTGATGGTCTGATTGGCGACCACGCCCAGCACGTGGGGATGGTATTTGCAGCCGCTCTGATCGAGCTTGATGGCTTCTTTGGGAACATCGAAAGTGCGGTTGCCGAGGCCCTCTTTCACATAGACGAACACGTTGCCGAGGTGACCGCCGGCGGCCATCACGTTTTCCGCCACGTTGGTGCCCTTGCAGGCGGGGTCTTGGCTCATGTCGATCTTGGCGGCCTTGGGAGCTTCGCCTTCAAATTTCACGGTGCCGCTAATGCTGGCGGCCGTGGCGGGATCGATTGGAGTGGCGGGTGCTGCCGCGGGCGCTGAGGCGGCGGGAGTAGCAGCGGGCTGCTCTTCTTTTTTGCCGCATCCGGCGAGGAGGACGAGGCCAAGCGAAGCGGCCAAGCCCCAAACTGCCATTGAAGTTTTCTTTTTCATGTTTTGCCGTACCTCTCTTGAAATTTGATTCCTCAAACCAAATGAAGATTAATTAGGGCGCACCACGACCAGCGTTGCCGGATGATTTCGCACCGGACGGTGAGCTGCCGGAAGCGGCGCCGGAACGACCCATGGCGGCGCCCACTCTGCGCTGCTCTTCCGGCGTGAGCTGCAGGATGTAGTCGACCAGCAGTTTTGTTTGATCCTTATCATAGCCCCGGAAAGAAGCCGGCGTCGGACCAGAAAAGACCCAGTGGCCATTTTCGCGCTTGAACAGGCCAGAAGGCATGGACGTGCCTGGGCTGATGGCTTGCGGGTCGATAATCCATCGTTCCACCCAATCGGGTTTCAGGCGGCCGCGGGCTTGCAGGAAGTTTGGAGCGGAGGCGAAGCGATCGTGAGCCGGGTCGCCGGTGGCGTGGCATTTCAAGCAGGGCGCGGCCGTGCTACCGAAGAGGCTGCGCGCCATCTCGGTTTCCTTGGTGGAGAGGATGGGAATCTCTTCCGGAATGTACGGGAAGGGCTGGCGCGACAGAGCCTGGAAGAAGCGCACCAATTTGCCAAGTTCGTTTTCAGAAAAAGAAAATGTGGGCATGCGAACCTGAAGGTAGGAGCGCACGCCGTTGCGATTGTTATCCTTGTCGTTGAGCGCGGGATTTTTCAGGAAACGCAGCAGCCAATCGGGATCGACGCGCGCGCCCTCGGTAAGCAGCTTGGGGGGAAGCAATTCCTGGGCATCTTTGTAGCGCGCCATACCCATCAGCGAAGTCTTCTGGCCGGGAATGAGTTGGTGGCAGCCCATGCAGTTATATTTCTTGACGACCCACCAGCCCTCTTGAATGTCGCGGCGGTAATCCAGCGGGCGGTACTGATAGCTGGCGGGAAGCGGGTTTTCCTGGCTACCCAACAGGAAAGTGGTGAGCGCGCGAACCTGCTCCTTGGTGAGGTGCAGGTTGGGCATGCGGAGCTTTTCGGTTTCGGGCTTTTCCTTGCCCTGGTCCCAGATGTTGGGCTCGGCGAGCTTGTGTTCGAAGAAACCTTTCTGGTCGTACCACGGCAGTTTGGCTGGGCCCTCGGGGAGACGAGCTAAATCGTCTTGGTCGGTGATCGGTTCGTGGCCGCCGCGCTGGGCGATATCGGTGAGCAGCGCGAAATCCAAGCGCTCGATGGGTTTGCTGCCTTCGATGGTCAGCTCCGTGCCAATGCGACCTTCATCCTCAAGGCCGGAAATTTCATGGCATCCAGCGCAGCCGAAGTGGCGAACCCACTTTTTGCCCTCGTCTTTCAAATTCGGATCGTCCATGAAAGAAGCATCGGCGTAGGAGGACTGCTCCTGCTTTTTCAGCGTGGTTAGATAGCTGGCGACGTCCTGGGCATCTTCTGGGGAGAGACGCAGGCTGGGCATGACCGTCATGTTCTGGACTTCGAGTTCGTGGCCGTCGTTCGGACACTTGCTGTGATCGAGGTCGAATTGAAACGGGAGGCCCTTCTTTTTGTAATCCTCGGGACCGATGTCCTTTTTTTCGTACGGGCAATAGGGGCGCGTGCGTTCACGCGCGTTGTGGACCCAACGCACGAGGTAGTCGTAGCTGTCTTTTTCACCGACGCGAGTGAGATTTGCAGCAAAAGTTCCGCCCTGGATTTGATCGCCTTCGCCGATGGAATGGCAGGCGAGGCAGCCGCGCGTTTCGAAAAGCTCTTTTCCGTGAGCAGCGTTGCCGGGCTTGTGCTTGGGCAATGGATCGGTGAGCGCCGACTGCCAGATAAAGGCAGAGATAGCCTTGATCTGTTCGTCGTTCAGACGGAAATTCGGCATTTTTGTCGTGGCGCGGAAGTCGCTAGGTTTTTTCAGCCACACCGGAATCCAGTTCTTGTTTAATTTGAGACGGATGTCCTTTAGGTTGGGGCCGACCTTTTTCATGTCTTGCAGCAGGCTCTTGGTGGAGCGGTCAAGTTGGACGATGCGCAAGTCGAGCTTGCTATTGGTTACCTTGAGAGCGACGGCGCGATCGTTCAGGCGATTGGCCTCGTCGTTGGATTCGGCCTTGTCCGCTTGCTTCATCAAGTCGCCCGCTTGCTTGTAATTGTCCTTCTTCTCTTGATCGAGTTGCTTGATCTGCTGCGCGATGGAGAGCAGGTCCTCGGGCTCTTTGTCGTAGCCCTCGTAACGATGGCACCCGGTACAGCCGCGCTGGCGGAAGAGATCCTTGCCTTCGGTGAGCGTCCAGCCGACATCGTTGGTGACGAGGACCATGTCCGCGGAGTGGCAGATCTGACAGCCAGACTCATAATTTCCCGTGGAGAAAAGAGGCCAGAGCCAGTGTTCGTAATTGCCGTGGGCTTTTTCAACACTTGTGGTCGCGCGGCCATTGCCCTGGTGGCAAGGAGAGCAGCCGAACTTTTCCGGGTCGTGAATCTTCAATAGCTCGGGTTCCGGATGGCTGGTGAAGGCGCGCGCATATTCATCCGGCTTTTTGCCTTTCAACGCCATGGAAGCCGCGGTAAGTTTCACCGGCTCACGAATACCCATGTGGCAGGACTCACAGCGGTCGACAATATTGGCGCTATCCTCTCTTTCAAGATTGGCACTGTGCTCGTTGACGTTAATCTGGCGAATTTTCGGCGTCCAGGCTTCCACGCCGTTCTGCAAGTTCACGAGCTGAGAGGGCGTGAGGTTCACCATATGATCGGAGAGGTAGGAGTCCATCAACTGCTTTTTTTCGCTTACGGGCTTGATCAGCTCTCCGAGTTCGGCGCTCAACTGGGTGCGTTCGTTTTTCAGGTCGTTATAAGCCTTTTCGAGATCGTCGTAATTCCCAAATACTTGCGGCTTACCGTCCGGCATCTCAACGGTGATGCTCTGTTTCTTGTATTCGTCCAAGCTCCTTTGCTTACTTTGTTTTGCAGAAGCGCTAGTCTCCGTCTCGATGTCATAGGTTGAGGCGCCGACATAGGCGCGGCGGTCGGTGAAGAGGTTCTGGACAGCCAATATTTTAGCGCTCAAATCGTGGAGCTTTTCGTTGATTTCCTTGATGCGCGGCGCGGCAGCCTGGCTGGCGGCGTCAAAATCCTGCTTCAGCTTCTGGTAGTCGGCGCTGCTCTGGACTTCATTCTGTGAGTCGCTGGACTGCGAGCCGGCGTTTTTCAGGAACGTCGAGTAGCGATCTTTCCATTCGTGCTGGAATGTTTTCCACGGACGCTGACCAAAATCCTCGTCCCACATAGCCCAAAAGAAAGTGGCCATGAGAATGACCATGGAGATGACGTAATGCGGGGCGAGCGACTTGCTAACTACCGGGTCGTTTTCGGGAATGGGCTTTTCGGGCACCAGTTCGCTCCTAAACGTTAAACCAAGGTGTAATCCACACGTATTTAATGTGGAAGAGCAACCGCAAAAGCATTTTGATCGGCAACCCGATCATGGTCAGGAAAAAAGTCATCAAGATCGAGTACTGCAGCAAGCTCATACGCTTGTAATCTTTAGCGTTGTTGCGCCGGAAGAAGGCGTGCACCAGCATACCGCCGATCACGAAGAAGCCTCCGACCACAACCGCTCCGAAGATGCCCTTGCCCCAGTTCGAAGTGATTCCGAAGAGGTCGGGCAAGTCGCGGTTGACTTCATAAATGAGGCGGTTGTGGTCCCACGTTTGCCCCGGCCAGAACCACTGCCATCCCGGGCCGCGAATGAAGGTGCCAATGAAAATCATCGAGACCCATAAGATGATGAAGCCGAAGAGAAATGTTCCGATGGCGAATTTGCGCTGCTTCCAGGTGTAGTAGCCTGCGCCCAGGGGGTTGGTATCTATATAAGGAATGACCATCAAGCCGAAGATGATCAATGTGGGCATGACCACGCCGGCAATCCATGGGTCGAAGTAAACGAGCATTTCCTGCAACCCTAGAAAGTACCACGGCGCTTTCGCTGGGTTCATGGTCAAGTTGGGGTTAGCCGGTTCCTCCAGCGGCGCATTGAGAGTGATGGACCAGACCATCAGGATGATGGTGACGATGATGGCGGCGAGGAATTCGATGCGCAACAGAAACGGCCAGACGTGTACTTCTTTGGCCCACCCCGGCTTGAAAGGCCACGCCTTGCGGTGATGGGTCTTGGCCAGAGCGGCATCGCCTGCGAGTTGCTCGATCAAGACGTCATTGGCATGCGCCTGTTTCCAGGCGAGATACATGTAGAAAGCCAGAAGCGGAATCATGGCGATGATCGGCACGTTGTCCGCGGCGGAGAGGATTTCCCACAGTTGTTTCCAATCCATGGCTACTTCTTCGCCTCCTTCACTTCGGAGTCGAGCACCACGGCCGCGGGGCCGGAGATGCCGCCGTCCTTACGCACACGCCAGAAGTGCAGGATCATAAAGATGGAAGCGATGATGGGAATGCCGATGCAGTGCCAGATGTAGGAACGAAGGAGCGCATTGGCGTCGACGATGGAGCCGCCCAAGAGGCCGAAGCGCACGTCATTATAAGGCGTCATGCCCAACTGCGAGCCGAAGGGGCCTTCATGACCGAGAAGGGGAGTGGCGCGCGCCATATTCGTGCCCACGGTAACGGCCCAGAAGCCGAGCTGATCGTCGGGAAGCAAATAACCGGTGAAGGAAAGCAGCAGAGTCAGCACCAGAAGGATGACGCCAACGTTCCAATTGAACTCGCGCGGCTTTTTGTACGAGCCGGTGAGGAAGACGCGGAACATGTGGAGTTCGACGGCGATGACCATCAAGTGCGCGGCCCAGCGATGCATATTGCGCAACAATTTGCCGAAGGGCACGTCGTGTTCGAGGTAAAGGACATCGCGGAAAGCCTGCACCTTGCTGGGATGGTAGTAAAACATCAGCATCGTGCCGGTGAGCGTGAGCACGATGAACAAATAAAAAGTGATGCCCCCCATGCCCCAGGTGTAGCTGTAGCGCACCGCGTCGCGATTGATTTTGGCGGGATGCAGATGCAGGAAAACGTTGGAGAGCACGCCCAAGGCGCGATTGCGCGGTGTCTCATCGTGCTTGTGGCGGAAGATGGAGGTGTAAACCTGGGTCTTGGTAGGCTTGCTCAGGATCTCTACTTGTTCTTTTGCTTTTGCAGGCAGGTCCGTCTTGAGGGACTCGAGGTCCTCCTTGACGCCGGTTTTGATGCGCCCGAGCAGGCCATCCGGTTTGCCATTCTTTCCGTTTCCCTTGTTCTCTTCAGGCATTGCTGAGCTCCGTTTTTCGGCGGCTTAACGATCCCTTGAAATACTGGTTTATGGTTACGTCGGCAAAAATGCTCCCGGATCATCGAATTTGCTCGGTTGTCCCTTGGGCCACTGGTAGAGCCGGGAGGTATCCACTATGATCTGGCCATCGGGAGCGACTTCCACGTGCGCGCGATCCATCGGCCGCGGCGCCGGCCCTTCGAAGTTGACACCTTCGCTGTCGTAGCCGCTGCCGTGGCACGGGCACTTGAACTTGTTCTCGCTGGCCTTCCAATCGGGTGTGCAGCCCAAATGCGTGCAGCGAGCGTAAATGACGAACACACGGCTCGGCGTGCGGTCCACCCAGATGCGGTACTTCTGCTGCCACTTGGTATCGACGCCCAAAGCGTAGTCCGAGGCGTAGCCAATCTTGAAAATCGTAGGAGGTTCAAAGAGCGTGCGGGGAAGGAAAAATTTAAAGAAGGCGATGAACCACGCGCCGAGAAATCCAGTGACAGTAACCCATACCAGCCGCCGCCGCTTCTTATTGATTTCACTGGGCTCGGGACCGACAGTCGCCAAACCGCCAGCCGCCGCTGCTTTGGACGTACCGACGGCAGGCGTACCGACATACTTGGTTGCATCTCCACCACCGGCAGCGGACGTCTTCGCCGCTTCCGGTTTTGGTTTGGCCGAATCAGTTTCCGGGCCCGCCATGCGATACCTCCTGGTTCTAGAAAATTACCAGCGGCCCATGAAAGCGCCGCCCCTTCCCCCTTAAGTTATAGACCCAACCGCGAACTGGATGCGGCCGAAAATGGATTGATCCCAAGTTACAGTTTGTTGCAGAAAGAATTTCGATCTATCCGCGATGAAGGCGGACGATAATCCCCAGAAGGCGAAAAGTTTTTCGGCTGAACGGGAAATACTATAGAGGAAGTGCGTGAACGCTGAGAGCGCCCGAGGCCCGCCGGATTGGAGAAGGTTGATACGAAAACATTGCGAGGCCCTCAACATTTCACCGGACCCCCCAAGAAACGAAACGGATATTACTCAAAACAAAAAAATTCGTCAATGCGTCTTTGCACCGCGGCCTGAAAAGGATTCCGAGCGCTTTTTGAAAAGAACCTTCATCGACAAGAAATAATAGATGCAAGAACCTGCTTGCGCTCAGAAGAAGCTGTGATATATTCGCGCCGTTTATATCTCCACTTCTTGTTTTGGGAATTTCAAACAGGCCTCAGTGGGGAAGGCCGGGAATCCAAATCGGGAGGGCGCGCTCGATGGGCCTGGTTCTGCTGATCGTCATCTGGCTGATCACGTTGGTAAGCACGTATTTTTTTGTGGCCAAGACGTGGTGGTTGCCGGTGGGGGCCTCCGCTGCAGCTGCGGCAATCGATCATCACTTTACCGTCAGTTTTATCCTCATGGGCGTTGTCTTCGTGGCCGCGCAACTTGCGCTGGGCTATCTGGCCTGGAAGTACCGTGAGGGTGGATCCTCCAAGGCGGAGTATTCCCACGGCAACACAACGCTCGAATTGGTTTGGACGGTTCTCACCGCCGTGCTGTTTGTCGGCATGAACCTGATGAGCAGCTCGATTTGGGCCTCCGAGCGGTTCCGGCAAGCGGAAGCCGAGGCGGTGCACGTTGAAGTCACCGGCATGCAGTTCGCCTGGTATTTCCGTTATCCAGGGCCGGATGGAAAATTCGGGGTGACGAAACCGGAGCTGGAGGATGCTTCGGCTGGCGGGGAAGCGGCACTCGGCCTCGACACGAAAGATCCGGCCTCGAAAGACGATGTGGTAAGTGGAGTCATGGTAGTCCCGGTCAATCGCGAGGTCGAGGTAATCCTTCGCGCGCACGACGTCATCCACAGCTTCTTTGTTCCGCAGATGCGGTTCAAGCAGGACGCGGTGCCCGGCCTGGCCATCCACATGCATTTCACGCCGATTCAAACAGGAGAATATGAGATTGCTTGCGCGGAGCTTTGTGGGCTTGGCCATTACAAAATGCACGGGATACTGAAGGTTGTCAGTCAGGAAGAATTCGACAAATGGTTGGCGGCTCGGGAGGCGGAGAAACAATAACCATGTCTACGCACGAATCAGCTGTGCAGGCAGCTCACGCGCACGGAGCACCACAAGGGTTCATCCGCAAATGGGTCTTCAGCCTCGACCATAAAGTCATCGGGCTTCAGTATTACTTCCTTGCGCTGGCCGCTGTTTTTGTCGGGATGTTTCTATCGCTGCTGATGCGCATCCACTTGATCTGGCCGACGGCAGTGCTGCCGTTCTTTGGCGAGATTAAGCCGGAGACTTATCTTAGTCTCTTGACCATGCACGGCACGATCATGGTTTTCTTCGTGCTGACTACCGCGCCACAGGGAGGGTTCGGCAATTACTTCCTGCCGATTCAGATTGGCGCGCCGGACATGGCGTTTCCAGTGCTGAATATGTTGTCGTTCTGGACGACGTTCCTTGGTTTCATCGTGCTGCTTGCGGCGTTCTTTGTAACCGGTGGCGCACCTCTTCACGGTTGGACTGGGTATGCGCCGCTGAGCGCGCTGCAATCCGCCGGCCCCGGCGAAGGATTGGGCGCCGATTTGTGGATCACCAGCATCGCCATATTCTGCATTGGTGCGCTGATGGGAGCGCTGAACTTCATTACCACGACGCTTGATATGCGCGCCAAGGGCATGACCATGATGCGTATGCCGCTGACGGTGTGGGCGTGGTTCATCACCGCCATTCTCGGACTGCTGGCGTTCGGTGTGCTTCTTTCGGCAGGAATTTTGCTACTGATGGACCGGAATCTCGGTACCAGCTTTTTTGTGCCGTTGGTTACGGTCAACGGCCAGCTTACCGGGCACAAAGGCGGCTCGCCGCTTTTGTGGCAGCACCTGTTCTGGTTCTTCGGACATCCTGAGGTGTACATCGCGATTTTGCCGGCGATGGGCTTGTGCTCACAATTACTCTCCGTGTTTTCGCGCAAGCCGATCTTTGGATACAAAGCCATGGTGTACGCCATGCTGTCGATCGGGTTCCTTGGATTCATGGTGTGGGGCCATCACATGTTCATGAGCGGCATGAGCCCGTACACGGCTTTTGCGTTTTCGATCATGACCATGGGCATTGGGGTGCCATCGGCGATCAAAACGTTTAACTGGCTGGGCACGATTTGGCGCGGGCGCATCCGGTTTCATTCGCCCATGTTGTTCGCCATTGGCTTTGTTTCCCTGTTTGTCACCGGAGGAATCAGCGGCCCGTTCCTGGCCCAGCCGGTGCTGGACATCTACCTGCACGAAACGTATTTCGTAATCGCGCATTTCCATCTGATTATGGGTGTGGCTTCGATCTTCGGAATTTTTGCCGCGACCTACTACTGGTTCCCGAAGATGTTCGGGAAAATGATGAATGAGACGCTGGCCAAGCTGCATTTCTGGCTCACGTTTGTGGGCGCCTATGCCATTTTCATGCCTATGCATTATTACGGCATGAGCGCGGGGCTGCGGCGCTACTCGCAATCCACGGAAGTAGCCTACATTCTTAAATTGCTTCCGCTGCAGAGATTTATCTCCATCGCGGCGTTCATCACCATCGGCAGCCAGTTCATCTTCCTGTTCAATCTATTCTGGAGCATGGCTAAGGGCAAGAAAGCTAGCGACAATCCGTGGGAAGCGACCACCTTGGAATGGATCACCGCTACGCCGCCGCCGCATGACAATTTCGGCGGACAGACGCCCGTCGTTCACAACGGACCTTACGAGTACAGCGTGCCCGGTGCACCTCGGGATTTCTTGATGCAGACCGATCCGAGCGTTGAGGACGAAGATAAAAAGAAAGGCAAGCACTGACACTCGCTATGGCCAGTATCGCCACAACAGCAACTTTAACCTGGGTTGCTCCAGACTACGCCACGCGGCTGCGCCGGGCGCGGCTTGGGCTGCTCGTCGCGCTGACGCCGATCCTCATGGTGTTCGTGTCGTTCACCAGCGCGTATATCGTGCGCCAAGGACTGCCTACGCTTGATCCGCAAACGAATCTGCTGGTCAAGGACTGGATCCCGGTAAAGCTTCCGACTCTTCTGTTGGTGAATACGTTTGTATTGCTACTCAGTAGCTTGGGTATGGAGCTGGCTCGCCGGCAGTTTCGAGGCGAAGCAGTTCTTGCGTCCGCCGGCACTGATTCAGAAGTTTCTTCCAGCGAGAACAAGATGCCTTGGCTCGCCATGACACTGATTCTTGGACTGCTATTCCTGTTCGGGCAGTGGACGGCGTGGCGCCAGCTCGCCGCATCCGGTTTTTACGTTTCTTCGACGCCCAGCAGCTCCTTTGTCTATTTATTGACGGGAACGCATGCCGTCCATTTGATGGGCGGAGTACTCGCGCTATTCGTGGCC
>Ga0137396_10000602_pt1 | contig 17458 bp, 14 predicted proteins | sample czc16metaG_FD_108284 | JGI IMG/M metagenome (GOLD analysis project Ga0137396, IMG submission 108284) | Vadose zone soil microbial communities from Angelo Coast Range Reserve, California, USA - czcobulk3.16 metaG | ecosystem: Environmental > Terrestrial > Soil > Vadose zone | place: USA...
ACACACTCGCGAAGATCGGCCAACACGGGTCTCTTATCCGATCGCGCCTCGAGCGCGCGATTCAACTGCGAGAGCGCCACGACCGGAATGTTCAGCTCCTTGGCAAGCGCCTTGAGCGACCGTGAAATCATTGAGATCTCCCGTTCCCGCGACTCGGCGGATTTCGGGCCCTGGACAAGCTGAAGGTAATCCACGACCACCAAACCGATCCCGTGTTCCGCCTTGAGCCGCCGCGCTTTTGCACGGAGCTCCAGGATGCTCAGCGCCGGCGTATCATCGATAAAAATCTTTGCTTCGGCAAGCCTGCCGACGTTCCGGCTGAGATATTTCCAGTTCTCATCCGGTAATTTGCCGGTCCGGAGCTGATGGGCGTTGACCCTGGCCTCCGCCGAGAGCATTCGGATAATCAGCTGTTGTTCAGACATCTCGAGGCTGAAGATCGCGACGCTCGTCCTCTTCTCCGGGTGCAGCGCGGCGTTGCGGCAGATAGAGAGGGCCAGGGCGGTCTTCCCCTGACTCGGTCTTCCCGCTACGATGATGAGGTCTGAGTTCTGGAAGCCGCCAGTCTTTTCATCGAGCAAGGGGAAGCCGCTGGGGACTCCCGTTACACCGCTGTGCTTGCCGTGAATCTCCTCGAGCATGGCGAACGTCTCATGCAGCGCACGGTTGATCGGAGTGAATGTTTTCTTCAACCTCCGCTCGGAAATCTGAAAAATCGCCGCTTCCGCCTCGTCGAGCAGGTCGAGAGCGTCTTCGGTGTCATTGTATGCCCGTGATGCCACCGATGTCGACGCGGAAATGAGGCTCCGCATCAGGGCCTTCTCCAGAACAATGCGGGCATGATAGTCGACGTTTGCAGAGCTCGTCATGTTCATGGTCAGTTCGGTGACGTACGCAGGATCCTCGACGGGATTGAGCTGACCCCTCCGCCGGAGCTCTTCCACCACCGTCACCGCATCGATCGCCTCTCCCTTCTCAAACAGACTGACCATCGATTGAAAAAGCTTTTGATTCGTGGGATTGTAAAAACTGGTCGGGTCGAGCAGCTCCAATGCTTTCGGAGCCGCCTCCTTATCGATCAGCATGGCGCCGAGCACCGCTTTTTCGACATCGACCGCCTGTGGTGGAACCCGTCCCTGAGATGCGGAAGATTCAACCGGCGCGTGAATATCAAGTATCGTGTTTGCCATCAGGTCAGCTTTTCTTGCTTCGATTGTTCATAGAGCCCCATGAAGAGTTTCATATCTTCCCACGCGGGGCGCTTCCAGCCCGGGTTGCGGAGAAGGGCCGCAGGATGGTAGGTGACGATGAGCGTCGACCCCTTGAAGGTGTGCGTGCGGCTCCTCAAGGCGGTCAGGCTTTCGTTCGTCTGAAGCAGCCATTGGGCCGAGATTCTCCCCAGGCAGATGATGAACTTCGGGCGGATCAGTTCGATTTGCTTCAGGAGATACGGCGAGCACGTTTCCATCTCCGAGGTTTCAGGATCGCGGTTATTGGGCGGGCGGCATTTCAGGATGTTGCAGATGTAGACCTCTTCCCGCTTCATCCCGATCGCTTCGATAATCTTGTTCAAGAGCTGCCCCGCCTTGCCGACGAATGGTTCGCCCTGTGCGTCTTCATCGGCGCCCGGCGCTTCACCGATGAACATGACATCGGCCCGAAGATTCCCTGTACCGAAAACAAATCGGGTCCTAGTTTGCCCCAGAGGACACTTGAGGCACTCGTGGATCTGGTCATACAGGTCGGGAAGCGACGCGGCACTCACCCACGGTTCATCCGGGTACGCTATCGTATCCGCACGGCTGCCGGCGGTTTTTTTGCCGGCGCCCTCGGTGTAAATTGTATTTCCAAAAAGGTCCTGCTGCTGCATGAGGTAGGCTCGGGCTTGATCGAGGAAAATCGACAACTCCTTCGACATCAACGGATCATTCCCCGCTCACAACAATTTTGATATGCGGTCGAGGATGCGGTTCGCGACATCGAACTTGTGCATCTTCTTCAACCGCTCAATATTCCCGCTCTTCGAGATAATCGTGACCACGTTCGTATCGCCGCCGATTTCTGCACCACGCTGGGTGGGGTTATTTAAAACAATAAGATCGAGCTTCTTCTCCCTGAGTTTCTTCTTTGCATTCCGGACTCCATCGCGCGTTTCCAGTGCAAAACCCACGATGACGCTCTGTTGGTTCTTTCGGGTGAGCTCTTTGAGGACATCCTTCGTCTTCTTTAATTCTAGATTAAAAAGCTCTCCGTTCAACTGTTCTTTTCTGATTTTTGTGGGGGTGAACCTCACCGGCGCGAAGTCGGAAACTGCGGCAGCCATAATCACGGCATCGACCTTCCGGCTCTGACGGATAACTGCCTGCAGCATCTCTTCCGAAGATTCGACATCAACACGCCGGACGTTCCGGGGCGTCGGGAGCGAGACCCGCCCTGCCACAAGCGTAACCGTTGCTCCGCGCTGTGCTGCTGCATTCGCCAGGGAAAATCCCATTTTCCCGGATGAACGATTGCCGATAAACCGGACGGGATCGATCGGCTCATACGTCGGGCCCGCCGTAACCAGAATTTTTTTTCCGCGGAGATCATGATGGGCGGATGCAAGCGCGTCGCTCACCGCCTTGACGATCGATGAGATCTCCGGCAGCCTGCCCGGTCCGGAGAGTCCGCTTGCGAGCTCGCCTTCCTCCGGCGGGAGGACGGTGTAACCCATCTCCCGGAGGCGTGTCAGGTTTTCCTGCGTCGCGGAGTGTCGCAGCATGTCCACATCCATCGCGGGTGAAACGACGACGGGGCACCGGACAGCGAGCGCGAGCGTGGTGACGGCATCATCGGCGGACCCGTGCGCGAGTTTCGACACAACGTTTGCTGTGGCAGGCGACACCAGCATCAGGTCGGCCCACCGTCCGAGCTCGACGTGCCAGGTACCCGCGTCGACTGAACCCGAAGCCGCATCAGGGAATGTTCCGACGATGACTCTGCCCCCCGAGAGCGTGGAAAGAGTGAGCGGGGTTACGAATTCCCTCGCCGCCTCGGTCATAACAACCCGGACGGCGGCGCCCGCTTTTTTCAATTCTCTGACAAGGAGCGGTATCTTATAGGCGGCAATTCCCCCCGTGACGCCGACGAGTATGTGCTTGTTCTTCAGCACCGTTACGCAAAAGCTCAGGCCATCGGAGCAGGCGGCGGTTCTTCTTCCTTGTATCGATAGGTGAGCCTGCCCTCCATCAGCTCCTGGATCGCAGTCTCTGTGGGTTTCGGCCGCTGCTCGAATTCCTGTGCGACAAGAATCTGATCTGGATTTGTCTGCGGCTGTTCGGTCTCCTCTTCAGGCTCGAAGACCCTGGATTGAAGCAGCTCGATCCGTTGATTGAATTCGATCTTCAACTCTTCGTTGATCTGGCGCGCGCGCTTCAGGAGTATGACGATGGCTTCGTAGATGTTCTCTGCGCGGCCCGTCAGATCTTCGATGTCTAGTGGTTTTATCGGCATTGGTCGATTCTCCGGATGATAGTCAGGTTAAACGTTACTCAATGTTCTGAAGCTGTTCTCGGATTTTCTCCAGCTCTTCTTTCATCACAACAACCAGATGGGCGATCTGCGCACTGCTGGCCTTTGCGCCGATGGTGTTTGCCTCACGGTTCATTTCCTGAACCAGGAATCCCAGCTTGCGGCCGGCGCTCTCTTCGGCTCCGAGGGCTTCCTGAAAGAACTTCGTATGGCTGCGAAAGCGGACACACTCTTCCGTAACATCCAGTTTATCCGCGAAGAGCGCAAGTTCAAGCTCCAGCCGCCCCCTGTCGATGACGCTTTTATCAGACAGAAGGCGATTCAGCCGCTCCTCCAGCCTTGCCCGTTCCTCCGGAACAAGGGTTTTCGCGATGCCTTCGATCTCATCGATGATCTCATTCAGCCTGCTGAGGCGGGCGGAGAAATCGTTCAGCAGCTCGAGCCCCTCCCTCTGGCGCATCACTCCCAGATCGTCCAGGGCCGCCAGTAGGGCCTGCCGGGCGACGGACCATTCCTTTTCATCGCCTTCTTCAAGGATGCCTATCTCCAGGACTTCGGGAAATTTCAACAGGTGGTCGAGGGTTACCCGTTCTTGGATTTTGGCTGCCTTCCGCAGACTGTTGAGCAGTTTGCCATAGGCCTTCGCGGCGGCCGGGTTGATCTTTAGGGGCATGTCGTTACCATTCTCGCGCGTGGTCGTCATAACGACGTTGACTTTCCCCCGCGAGAATCTTGACCGCACAAGGTCCTTCACGTCGATCTCACGAAGCGAGAGCGTTCGCGGAAGCCGGATGGCCACTTCGAGGAACCTGTTATTCACCGAGCGTACGTCGGCGAGAACGGTGAAGCGATCCACGGTTACTTCTCCCCGTCCGTATCCGGTCATGCTTGAAATCATGAGAAAAACAAGCTCCCTTGAGGCACAGCCCCGTTACAAAGTACGAAATATTTCCGCGCTGGTCAAGGAAAACCTGTTGACAACTTGTCCACCTTTTGTCCACAACGGGTCAGGCTCCGGCATTGAACTCATTGGCAATCGGAGCATTTTTCTCTATATTGGTTGCAATTTTTCGCCCCCTTCCCCCTGGCATGGCCACACACTATCTGACGCTCGCTGCGCTCAGCAGAGAACTCAATCCGCTGCTGCGTTCGTCGACGATCCAGGAAATATTCACGCAGAACAAGAACGAGCTGATTATTTCCGCCGGACGATCCGACGCGGGGACGCTCGAGTCAACCGGCCCATCGGTCGCCCGCTCGTCCACCGGGGATGAATCGCCGGCCGGCTTGTGGCTCCACATCTCCGTCGATCCAAAGCTGAATTACCTTTTTGCAGCGAAGCCGGGGAACCGCGCGAAGAGGAACTCGGTAGACCTTTTCAAATTGATCCTCGGCTTCACAATAGAGTCGATCGCGGTTCGTCCGTTCGACAGAACTCTCACGATCGCGCTGCGGAACAACCGGTTCATCGTCATCCAGCTCTACGGCAGCGCGGCAAGCAACATCTATCTGACCGACGAGACGGCGAAAATCCTGGACGCATTCAAGAATCGAAAGACGCTCGTCGGGACCGCACTCATAATCGGCGGAGAACGGTTTGACCCCGCAATTCTCGACGATCCCCAGCGGTTCCGGGATGCGATGAAGCAGAAAGCTTCGAAGACCGCCCTTGCGGCGCTGAAGGCCGTACTTCCCCCGTTAGGACCAATCTTCGCCAGCGAACTATTGCACCGGTCGGGCATAACCGAGCACACGCTCGTCACCGATCTCCGGGACAGCGACCTGGACCTCCTGTACACGGAAACACGCGGGATCTTTGCCGCCCCGAATGAGGCCCGGATCTACTCTCCCGCAGACGAACCGAAGATTCTTTCCGTGATTCCCCTACGGCATCTTCCGGAGGCCGGCGTCGAGAACTTTCCCGGTGCAAACGAGGCGGTCAGGCGGTTTGTAATGAAAACCTCCCGGTCGCGGACATTCGAGGACGAGAGAGCCGGGCTGGAAGGAGCAATCCGGTCCGATCTCGAACGATCGCGACGATCTCTGGAGATGGTGGAAACACACCTCGCCGCCGCCGGGCGCGGCGATGAGTATGAGCGGCTTGGCAAGCTAATTCTGGGGAACATCAGCCGGATCGGGAAGGGGACAAGGCGGATCAATCTTGCAAATCCCGCCTCGGGGGAGGAAACCGTTTCACTCGACCCCGCACTGACGCCTGCGCGGAACGCGGAAGAGTACTTTCACAAGGCGAGGAAAGCGAGGCTTGCTCTCAAAGCGTCCGGCACACGCGCCGTGAGCCTCAGGAAAAAAGTAGCGCTTCTGGAATCAATGCTTCTCAACCTCGATCGCTGCCGGACACCGGAACAGCTATCGGAATTCCGCACGGAGTACACAAGGACGCTGAAGAACGTGGAAAGCAGGGAAAAAAATCCTCAGGAGGAACACCTGCCGTTCAGGATTTTCGAGATCGCGGGTGGGTTTCAGGTTCTCGTCGGGAAAAGCAGCGCGAACAACGATTTGCTCACTTCGAAGTATGCCAAACCGAATGACTTGTGGTTCCACGCGCGCGGAGCGAGCGGTTCTCATACTGTCCTGAAAGTCGCCAGGGGCCGGGAGGTCCCGAGGGAGGCGATCCGTGCCGCGGCGTCTATCGCAGCCTATTATAGTAAAATGAGAAATGCGAGCAATGTTCCGGTTGCGTATTGCGAACGAAAGTACGTTCGCAAGCCCAAGGGCGCCCCGTCCGGGACGGTTTCGCTCGAGCGCGAACAAATCATCTTTGTTCAGCCCCGCCTCCCTTGAAAAGAGCCCTTGAAAAGAGATAGAAAACTTCGTATACTCTTGCTCTCCCGCAGTAAGCACCTCGGAGGGTTCGCACTGGGACCATGTTTCGGCCATTTAACGAAGGATTTTGTCATGAAGCGTTGCGTGCTTATCATTTTATTTCACACGTGTGTTCTGTCGCGGGTGATAGCGCAGGACGATACATCCAAGGTCAAGACTCCCGAGGTCTCGCTGGCGGCGGGTGTATCGTATCCCTATCTTCCGCAGGAGTTCAGGGACTACTGGAAAAAAGGCTGGAACACGGGAATCAGTTACGGATATTCCTTCAGTCCGGGCACGGTCGGATATAGCACGGTGTTTGTCGTTGTAGAATATGCACGATTCGCCTTCGATGTGACGGCGTTTCGCACGAAGGAGGACCTGCTCCAAAAAAATGTGTCCGTTACGCGAAACCCCGTCCGTCTGATCGATGTCCTCCTTACATACAAGGGATCCTTCTCGCCGGCGAAGAAAAGCTTCGCCCCCTACTTCCTCATCGGTGTCGGCGTCACCAACCTCTCCGCGGGATCGATCGACGTAATCGGAGACACCAGCTTCACCGTCAGCGGCCAATCCGGGTCCGCATTCGCATGGTCGGTCGGGTTGGGCGCCGAATTTCCGATCACCGAGTCGATCGGTTTGTTTGTGCAGGGAAAATCGGTCCTTGCAGTGATTGATCCGACGCGACAATACTTTCCCATCAGCGGCGGCTTCTGGTTCCGTTTCCCGAATAACGAACATCCCTAGGACCAAACTCCGCCGGTTCCGGCGGCTTCCCGATGGAACGACTGACGATCTATCAAAAGCCCACCTGTACCACCTGCCGGAAGGTGTTTGAGCTCCTCCGGGAATCGGGCGTCGATTTTGATGCTGTCGATTACTATATCGATCCGATCCCGAAGGCGAAGTTGAAAGAGCTGCTGGGGAAGATGGGAATACGGGCCGGGGACCTGCTGCGTGCGAACGAGCCAATTTATAAAACGCTCGGATTGGGAACCGCGGTGCGATCGGAGAGCGAATTGATCGACCTGATGTCGAAATACCCCGACCTCATTCAGAGACCGATCGTTGAGAAAGGGAAGAAAGCGATTCTCGCCCGTCCTCCCGAACGGGTGCGGGAAATCCTCTAGGCGTCAGCGCGCCGGATAGAAATTCTCACTCGTCAGACCGCACTTTTTTACCGCCGCATTGATAATCTGCAGAATGCGGGTCTTGTCCGCAAACGCCGCGGGCGAGATTGAATCGGGAGGTTTTCCGATCGGATGGAACGCGACGCTCGTGGCCGTGTGCTTGACGCTGTCGCGGTCATCCCTCATCTTTTCCCGGAAACTCCATACCTCGTCGTACTTCCCGTCGAATCTGGTGCTTCGAACGACAATCTGCCGCTCGACCCAGTCCCGCTGAGGATCCATATCGATGTGTATCACCGCATCGAGGGTTCCGTCAAAGTTGTCGTCCGCCCAGTGATTGAAGACGGTCTTGCAGTGGCCGACGTAATAGTCGATCTGCTGCAGGCTCAGCAGCTTCTCGCGCAGGGGGAAGTCGTCCGGAAAATCAGCCGTCTTATAGGCGGCAGCCCCGCCGACGAGAGCCATATAATCGATCCTGCCATCGCCGTTCCGGTCATACACGTACCCCCAAGTCGATACCTTGCCCGGATTCGGCCGGATTCCGTCGAAGTCAACGCTGAGTGAGATCGATTTTTGAACGTCGGTTAGGGGTTTAAGCGTGACCGCTGCAAGAAGTATCCTGGAATCCCCTTTCATGCCGATGAAGGTGATGTATCGCCGCAAAATCTTCTTCTGGCAGACTACCGTGAGTTCCTGATCGGATCGGGGAAACTGACACACCGTGTCGGCGTGGGGATAGAAATCAACAATGTTGTCCTCCTGGGCGATTCCGGCCTGCACCACCGTCAAAAACCCGAACGCGAGGGCGATGAGCATGAACACGGGATTCCTTCTCAATCGCGCGTAATCCCCCGGGCCGATTCAAGGCCCATCTTCCGCAAGTATGCGCCGCTCTCCAGCGATTTCCCCGTCGCGTCGCGAATGCGTTCCATCCACTCTTCGGTTTCTCCGGACTCGTACAGGTGGGCGGTAATCCACTCCGCGAGGCGGCGGTTGTGACACTTTTGGTCCCCGAACTTGCTCGACAACGCTTCCTGGAGCTGTGTGGCGATCATCCCGGCTAACACGTAGTTTTGATAATAGCAGGGGTATGAGGTATACCAGATCGAAGACGCGAATTGGTGCGGCTCTGTGTCATCGAGATCGACGAGCAGATATTTTTTGAACATCTCACGTTCCAGCGCCGCCATATCCTGATCCGGGTCTCCGTACATGCGATACTCGATGAAGAAATCTTTCAACAGCCGCCGCAATCGGTAGAGGGTCGGAATCCCCCGGTTCCGGATGTACCGTTCAATCTGCTTCGGTTTGAGATCGGTATACTCTGCAAGCCAGAGCGAGTCGTCGGTGAACTCTCCCTGCATATCCGCTACCCCCTCCTCGTACGCCGCGCACTGAGCACCGGGAATCCACTCATATCCTTTCAGGATCGGATACTCAACCCGGGTGTGCACGGCCTTGAGCGAATGCCCATACTCGTGGAACGCAACGGCATAGAAGCCCTTGCCTTTCGTCGGATTCACCAGGAAGCGGGAATCGGTGGGGATCTGGATGGCCAGGCTCAGGCCGCCGTAGGGGATGTCCCGAACGACTTCCCTGATGGGAAGCGAGTCGACATTAAATCCGATCGCCTTCTCAAATTGATGCAGGGTTGTGAATACCGCCTCCTGTGGGAAATACTTATCGGGGAGAAGGACCGCCTCACGGAGCGAGAAATCAAAATCCCATGGGCCGAACTCCGCGGCATGGAGCTTTTTTTTGGCCGATACGATGAAATCCTCGAACGGAGTGCGGGTCTCCTCCTCCAGGCTGTTCATTGATTGAAGAAGCCATTTTTCGTCGATCGCCTGAAGATGGAGGACAAGCGAATAAAAGTTCGGGAACCCGAAAAGCCGGGCTTTTTCGTTGCGCAGCTTCACAAGCCGGATCAGGTCATCGGCGGTTACGGACGAAATCTGAGACCCGAGCGCCCAGAGCGCGTGCCGGCGCTCTTGATTCCGCTCCTGCCTCAGGAGATCGCCGGCTTGTGCGCGCGTAACAACGGAGTCGTCCGCTTTCAGTTTAAAGTCGGTGATCGTTTGCTGCAATTGATTTTCGAGCCGCGCGATGTTCGAGTCGGCGTAAATCGTGCCGCCGATAAAGCACCGGTGCCATAGCTCGAGCCTTCTTGCAAGCTGTTTGTCGGCCAGGGACGGCGACCTCCTCCGCCACTCCTCGATAATGGCGCGAGCTCCGGTGTCGGCAAAGAGAGCGGCGAAGCCCGCCTTTCCCGCATTCAGATCGTAGGGGGATTCCTTCGAGTAGCTGTTCCAGTTGGCGATCCCCATCTTGATGCAGGCGTCTTCGTAATTCTTCTCGAGTGAGTCGAGGTAGACGTAGAGATCGCTCTTTGAATTTACCTGCAGTCTGTTCGGGTCTTGTTCGGCGTTTCTCATGCAGGAATTATTCAGAGACATCAGGATGCAGCTAACGCAAGAGGCGGCAACGACGCGATGAAGCAGCGAGACCATGTGTCCAGAGGCGTGCGAAGTCGTATGCTTGTGGCAGGTAAGATAGGGAAAATTTTCTTCAAATCAACGCACCTCTCCGCACTGTCCGGCCTTCGATCCCGCTCCCCCGAATCCTTGCTTCTCATAACCCCATTTGTTATCATACTTGAAGAGGATATCGTCTCACTCCATCCATCTTCCGTTCGATTGAGAAGAGCGCGGGGATCAAGCACAAGCAATTTTCAACGGCTGTACACGAGCTATCGCTCGAGCGTCGATCGTCGCTTGGCGTCCTTAATAAAAACCGAGGAGCCCGCGTCGTTGTACGGCCCGATCCGGTACGTTCTCGCGGGGAGAGGCAAGCGCATCCGTTCGGTGCTTTTGCTCTTGTCGTGCGGCGCGGTCGGCGGTAACCCGCTCTCGGCGCTGGATGCGGCGGCGGCGATTGAAATGCTGCACAGCTTTACCCTGGTCCACGACGATGTGATGGACCACGCCGAGCTTCGCCGGGGACGCCCGACGGTCCATAGGAAGTGGGACCCTAACATCGCGCTGCTTGCCGGAGATGAGTTGATCGCGCTGGCATACCGGTCCCTGTTGCGGACGGCGGGTTCTTCCTCGCATCAGGTCGCTCGCGTCTTCACCGATGCGTTCGTCCAGGTCTGCGAAGGCCAGGGATTCGATAAGGAATTCGAACTCCGCACGAATGTTTCGCTCGGCGAGTATATGTCGATGGTCAGGAAAAAGACGGGCGGCATTATTGCTGCAGCGGCTCGCATCGGCGCATTGATCGGTGGCGGAACGCGCCGCGAGACCGATGCGCTTTATAAGTTTGGCGAGTACCTCGGGCTGGCCTTTCAGATCCGGGACGACCTGCTGGATATTACCGGCGATCCCGCCGACCTCGGTAAAGCGGTCGGAAGCGATGTTGTGGAACGGAAGAAGACCTATCTTTTCCTCAAAGCGCTCGAGATGTCGGCCCCTCGGGATAGAGCCTCGCTCGTTACTCTGCTCGGGGGGAATGGAAGGGCAGTCCGGCGCATCAATACGATGCGGGAGATCTACCGTCGCAGCGGCGCGCTCGAAGCGGCGGAACGCGAGATCAGGCGAACCACCGGCCGCGCCGAACGGTCGCTCGCGGCGATCGGAGCGGGCCGGGGAAAAGATATGCTCCTGTGGCTCTCCCGGCGGCTCCTTCGAAGAGACTCATAGAGCCTCATGCATTTGAACCGCCGATCGTATCAGCATGATTGAGTGTGAGGTCACGATCAAGAATCGCACCGGCTTGCATACGCGCCCTGCCGCAACACTCGTGAAAACGGCGTCGAAATTCAAATCCGATTTCCTGATCTTCAAGGACGGCATGGAAATAAACGGCAAGAGCATCATCGGCGTCATGACGCTGGCGGCCGAGCAGGGATCGAAGCTGAAGCTGCGGTTTCAGGGTGAGGACGAGGAGGAAGCCGCGAAAGCGGTCGTGGAGCTTTTCGAATCCGGCTTTGATGAACAATGAAAAGCCTTGAACACATAGCCGCAAGAGAACGCGTCCTCACGGGGATCCCGGCCTCTCCCGGCATCGCATTCGGTCCTGCTTACATCTTCACAAAGGCGATTCCGCGCGTCGAGGAGCGCGAGCTCGAGCCGCAGGAGATCGAACCGGAGGTCGAGCGCCTTCGGCGGGCAGTGGAGAAATCCGCCAAGGAGCTCAACAAGATCCTGCTCTTCGCTCAGAAGAAGGTCGGAGACGCGAAAGCGAAAATTTTCGAAGCACAGATCATGGTGCTGCAAGACAGAATTCTGCTTGACACGGTTGTCGACCGGATCCGTTCCGAACTGAGGAACGCGGAGTTCATCATCAGCGATGAAATCGGCAAGTATGCCCACCTGATGCGCGCAGCACGCGACGAGTACATGCATGAGCGGGCCCACGACATGGAAGACCTGAAAAATCGGGTTATCCGGAACCTTCAACAAGAAAAGCTCGTCTCACGGCTCGAGGGTACGTTCATCGTCGTCTCCCACGCGCTCACTCCCGCCGATACGATGATCCTCTCACGAAACCACGTGCTCGGTTACGCGACCGACCTCGGGGGTGTCACCTCGCACGCCGCATTGTTTGCCCGTTCTCTCAAGATCCCCGCAGTCGTCGGCCTCGGGGCTATCAGCCGCGAGGCGGAAACCGGCGACCCGATGATTATCGATGGGTACAGCGGTACGGTCATCATCCACCCCACCGAGAAACGCCGGAAGGAATTTGAGCGGAGGCGGGAACGGCTGCTGAAGTTTGAGGCGGCCCTCGCCCCTTTGCGCGATCTTCCGGCGACAACGACCGACGGCCATACGGTCGAGCTATCCGCGAACATCGAGCTCACCGAAGAACTCGACTATTGCGTGGTGCAGGGGTCGCAGGGAGTCGGATTGTTCCGTACCGAGAGTCTCCTGATCGGGCGGGATGATTTTCCTTCCGAAGAAGAGCAGTATCTCGCGTACAAGAAGGCGGCCGACAGAATTTATCCGAACCGGGTTCTCATGCGCACGTTTGACATCGGAGGCGACAAGGTCGCTCCGGAGATGGCCGAGGAAGCGAATCCCTTCCTCGGGTGGCGGGGAATCAGAGTGAGTCTTGATCAGCCCGAGCTGTTCCGCGACCAGTTGCGCGCGATGCTGCGGGCCAGCGTGAGAAAGAATATCGGCATCATGTTCCCGATGGTGACCACTATCGATGAAGTCCGGCGGGCAAAGAAATTCGTCCTGGAAACCAAAGCCGCGTTGAAATCGAAGCACATCCGGTTTGACGAGAATATTCAGATCGGCGTTATGATCGAAGTGCCCGCAGCCGCGCTGAACGCACGATCGATCGCCGCGGAAGTCGATTTTCTAAGCATCGGTTCGAACGACCTCATTCAGTACCTGCTCGCCGTTGACCGCGGCAACGCCCTCGTCGCACGATTATATAAAACTTTTGAGCCGAGCGTCCTGACCACCCTCAAATATGTGATTAACGCCGCTCACCGGGAGCGGAAATGGGTGGGAATCTGCGGCCAGATGGCGGGGAATCCGCTGGCGGCTCCGCTTCTGATCGGATTCGGCATCGACGAGTTAAGCGTTGTTCCCGCTGTTCTTCCCGAAATCAAGAAAATAATCCGATCCCTGAACTATGCCCGGGTTCAGCAGATCAGCAGGGAAGCCCTCAACATCCGGACCGCCGAGGAAGTTGAGGCACACCTGCGAAAGTTTCTGAAGAAAGAAATCCCCGACATTCCGCTCGACGGCACACAGATCTCGTGAAAGCGCTCATCAGACAATAAAGGGCCATAACATTTATGAATGAATCCACCATCGAACGCTACGACAAATCAGGGATGCGGCGGCTCCTCTCCGGGTTCCATCGCCAGGTCGAAGACGCTGTCCGCATCGGAAAGCATACGAAGATTCCGCCGATAGGGTCGTCGGTCAACGACATCGTCCTCACGGGACTCGGCGGTTCCGCGATCGCCGGAGACCTGCTTCGTTCGTATCTCGCGCCCGAGCTCGGCGTGCCGTTCAGCGTGAACCGTCACTACCTCCTGCCCAAATTTGTGGGGGGAAAATCGCTCGTCATCGTCTCGAGCTATTCCGGCGACACCGAGGAAACCGTTTCAGCGCACCTCGACGCGCGGAAACGGCGGGCGAAGGTCCTGTGCATCAGCTCCGGCGGAGAGACGTCGCGCCTCGCAAAGAAATTTCGACAACCGCTGATTACGATCCCGAGAGGCTTGCCGCCGCGGGCGGCGCTGGGGTATTCGTTCTTCCCCCTGCTCCTCGCTCTTGTGAAGCTGAAATTCATCCGGTCGAGAGACAAGGATATCAGGGAGACCATGAGCGCGCTCGGGCGCCAGAGCCGGCGCTACAACTCCCTCGATCCGAAGCGGAACCCCGCGCTCCAGCTTGCCCAACGGCTCTACGGGAAACTGCCGATTATCTATTCTCCCGCGGACCGGTACGATGCGGTGAACCTCCGCTGGCGGGGCCAGCTGGAGGAAAACGCCAAGGTGCTCGCCTACGGGAATGTCCTGCCGGAAATGAACCACAACGAGCTCGTCGGCTGGAAGGTCCTCCGCCGCCTGATGAGCGAAATGGCCGTCATTTTCCTGAGGGACCGGTCGGATCATAAGCGCGTGGGGCTCAGGATGGACCTTACGAAAGGCATCGTTTCCGAATTCGCCTCTAGCGCCACCGAAGTGTGGAGCGAGGGGAAATCCGGACTTGCAAGAATGTTTTCATTGATTTATCTTGGTGATTGGGTCAGCTTTTACGTTGCGATGCTCAACGGCATCGACCCCACCCCTGTGAAGGTAATCGATTACCTCAAGTGGGAATTGAGCAAAGTGTGAGAGAAGGTGTGGGATTTGTCGCTGAAAACTCCTCTATACTATCTGGTTCTTTCGCTTACCTGCGTTAGCCCCGTTTCTGCGCAGTTCTTCTACTTCGGACAGAATAAGGTCCAGTACACCGATTTCGACTGGCACGTGCTCAAGACCGAGCACTTCGACATCTATTACTATCCGGAGATGCGGGATCTTGCCGAGCGGGGGGCATTTCTCGCAGAGGAAAGCTACAGGGTTCTCGAGCAGAAGTTCAGTCACAACGTCACCAACCGCATCCCGCTCATCTTTTACAGCTCTCATCTGCACTTTCAGCAGACCAATACCACCCCCGGATTTATCCCCGAAGGAGTCGGCGGGTTCTTCGAGTTTCTCAAGGGTCGCGTCGTGATCCCCTACGACGGGTCGATGTGGGATTTTCGCCACGTGATCCGGCACGAGCTCGTCCACGTCTTCATGCACAGCAAGATCAATCGTGTTCTCCTCGACCACCGCATGTCCCAGGACCATCTCCCTCCCCTCTGGTTTGTGGAGGGGCTGGCGGAATACTGGTCGACCGCCTGGGACGCGCAGGCCGAGATGGTCATCCGCGATGCCGTGGTCAGCAATTACCTTGTCCCGCTGAACGACATGGATCAGATTTTCGGCACGTTTCTGATGTACAAAGAGGGGCAGAATGTCCTTCAGTTTGTTTCGGAGCGGTATGGCGAGGAAAAAATTCTTCTCTTAATGGAAAATTTCTGGAAGGCCTCGTCCTTCGACGAAATTTTTAAATTAACGATCGATCGGAACTATCGGGAGTTTGACCGGGAGTGGACGTACGGGCTGAAGAAGAAGTACTATCCTCTGCTCGCTGCATCCGATCAGCCGAGCGCCGTTTCAAGGCCGATCGTCATGGAGGGATTCAACTCAAAGCCGGTCTACTATCACCGTGGAGACCGCAAGGATATATATTTCATAGGCAACCACACCGGCTACACGAGCATTTTCAGGATTGCGCTCGACAGCGCCTCCGAGAAGAAAGCGGCCACCGTCCTCGAGGGGGAGAAAACGGACGAATTCGAAGCGTTTCATATTTTCCAGTCAAAGCTCGACATCTCGCCCGACGGCATCCTCGCCTTTGTCACGAAGAGCGGCGAGAACGACGCCTTGCATCTTTATGACGTGAAGAGTGACCGGGTCGTCGAGACGTATCATTTTAAAGACCTCGTTGTCCTCGGCTCGCCGTCATGGGCTCCGGATGGAAAGCGTCTGGTCATGAACGCCGTCGACAAGTCGGGAACAAGCGACCTTTATATCTGGGATGTTGAAAAAAGCGTCCTGACGAGGCTGACAAACGATGTGTACGACGACCGGGATCCCGACTGGTCTCCTTCCGGCGACGAGATTGTCTTCGCATCCGACCGGTCATCCTTTGGCGAGCGTGGAAAATACAACCTGTTCGTCTATCACCTCCGGAAACACGACATCACCTATCTTACGTACGGCGGCGACAGCTACTCTGCCCCGCGCCTCTCGCCCGACGGCCGCTCGATGGTCTTTACGTGCGATCACGACGGCGCAAGAAATATCTGGATGATGAAAATCGACAGCACGGGCGCAGGCTCAAGGGAGATGCGGAAGATAACGGACTTCACGACGGCCGCATTCGATCCGACGTTCGCCGACAGCACGCTCGTCTTCGTTGCATTCGAGAATTTCAGATTCCAGATCCGCTCCATACCGGATCTCTACGCCGCCTACGACTCGTCGGCGACATCCCAGCCCCTGGACTTCGTCGTGAAGGATAAACCATGGACGCCCGGCTCGGTCGGCGGCGAATCGGAAGTCAAGAGCCTCCGCTACACGGGTGAATACAGCCTCGACATCGCGCAGAGTCGGATCGCCACCGACCCGGTGTTCGGAACCAACGGCGGTGCGTTTCTCGCGCTCAGCGATCTTTTGGGGAACGAACAATACTATTTTCTTATTTTTAACACCGCGCAGTCGTCGGATGAACTCCTTTCGAGTTTCAATATCGCGATTTCGCGCATCTCTCTTCAGCAGCGGACCAACTTTGCCTACGGCATCTACCGGTTCAGCGGCAGGCGGTATGACCTCACCGACCCGGACCAATTCTTTTTCGAGAAGGTGTTCGGCGGCTATTTTACATTAAGCTATCCCATCTCGAAATTCCGCAGGATCGCCGCAGCGATCAGCCTCAGCAATTCTCAAAAGGATGCGTCCGATCAGGCGCTCGCCGGCTCCGAACCCTCGAATATCGACCTCGCCCGGAGGGCATTGTTTCTTTCAAACTCAATTTCCTTCACGCACGATAACTCGCTGTGGGGACCGAGCGGACCTCTCGATGGAAGCCGGTTTAACGCAACCGTCGGCTACACAACCGACATCCAGTTCTCGAACGCAAATTACTATTCCGTGATCTTTGATTACCGCCAGTATTTCCGGATTGCAGAGCGCTCGGCATACGCCGCGCGCTTCTGGCTCTTCTTTAATGACGGAAAGGAAGCGCGACGGTTTTTCATGGGCGGAAGCTGGGATCTCCGCGGATACGACCGGTTTTCGTTGCGTGGCAAGAAACTCTGGCTGACGAGCCACGAGCTTCGATTTCCGTTCCTGGATCAGGTGGCAGTCCGGTTTCCCTTCGGGGGCCTGACCTTGGTCGGGATCCGCGGTGCTCTCTTTTTTGATGCCGGCAATGCGTGGGACGACGAGTATAGCGAAACTCTCGGGAGCATCGGCGCGGGGGCGCGCCTCAACCTGGGCGGCGCCCTTGTGCTCAGGTACGATCTCGGCAAACGGATCGAAGGGAATTTCACGCGACTGCAATCCGGGTTATTCAGCCAGTTCTTTTTTGGATGGGATTTTTAAATGCCGAAGTCGGTCGGGATCCTCCTGTTCATCTGCCTCCTCGGGGGCTGCAGCTACCTTCGGCTTCAGCAAATCCCGGTCCCTTCTCGCGAGGATTGGACGATGTACGGCGGAGGGATCGGGCGAACGAATGTCGCCCACAGTTCCGTCAACCCCCCGCTGGCGCCGTTGTGGGAGTATGATGCCTCCGCCGGCTTCAGCCCCTACTCCGGAGCGATTATGGGCAACTACCTCTTCGTCGGAAACCTGTCCGGGGAGGTTCACGTCATCG
>Ga0137396_10000603_pt1 | contig 17407 bp, 8 predicted proteins | sample czc16metaG_FD_108284 | JGI IMG/M metagenome (GOLD analysis project Ga0137396, IMG submission 108284) | Vadose zone soil microbial communities from Angelo Coast Range Reserve, California, USA - czcobulk3.16 metaG | ecosystem: Environmental > Terrestrial > Soil > Vadose zone | place: USA...
CCGCGCCAAGGGGCGGGGGACACGAGCAGCCCGCAGGTGTACGGCAAAATCAAGCCACAGGAGTACTCCTTCGACTTGCTGTTCGATGGCACCGGGACCGCCATCGCGAAGGTGAATGTGCATGACGCGATCGAGGCGTTCCTCACCGTCACCGGTAAGCACGACGGCGAGATCCATCGCCCCATGTACCTCCTGCTCACGTGGGGCCGGCTGCTCTCAAAATGCGTTCTCAAATCGGCGGACATCACCTACACCCTGTTCGAGCCGGGTGGGGCTCCACTGCGAGCCCGCGTCCGAGCGCTATTCTCGGAGAATGTCGCGGACGCCTTGCGAGTCGCGTCGGATCGGCGCAGCTCCCCCAACCTCACGCACGTTCACATGGTCACGGCGGGTGAGCATCTCTCGCTCCTGACCGATCGGTACTATGGCGACCCGTCGCGCTACCTGCAGGTCGCCGAGTACAACGGCCTCACGAACTTTCGCCGGCTCGAGCCAGGCCAGCAGCTGCTCTTTCCCCCGATCCTGGACGCCGCTCCATGAGCGACGATCGGACGATACCGACCCCCGCTCCCGCGGACCGTCCGACCTTCAGCATTCTAGTGAGCGGGACCGCCGTGAGCGCCGCGTACCAGGTCCAATCGATTGTCGTCAGTCGCGAATTCAATCGCGTGGCAAGCGCGGAGATCTTCGTGCTCGACGGTGACCCGTCGGCGGAGACATTCAGCGTGAGCAACGCCGCCGATTTCCTTCCCGGCGCCGACATCGAGGTGCAGGCCGGCTACCACGGCACCGAGACCACCGTCTTCAAGGGTATCGTCGTGCGGCATGGCGTGAAGAGCGTGCCGCGGCGGCCCTCGGTCCTGCGTGTGGAATGCCGAGATGCCGCCGTGAAGCTCACGGTGGGGCGCAAGAGCGCCTACTTCTACGATCAGAAGGATTCCGACATCATCGACACCATCGCCGGGGCCGCTGGTCTGACGACCGATGTCGAAGCCACGCACGTCAGCCACCACCAGATGGTGCAATTCTATTCGACAGACTGGGACTTCATTCTCACGCGGGCCGAGGCCAACGGGCAGGTCGTGCTCACCAGGGACGGGAAGCTCGTCGTCAAAGCGCCGACGGCATCGGCCAGCCCAGCGGTTTCGCTACGCTTCGGTGGCAACCTGATCGACTTCGAAGCAACGATGGATGCCCGCACGCAGTTCAGCTCGATCGAAAGCGTAGCCTGGAATCCGGCGAACCAGGCGCCGGTGTCGATGCAGGCCGCCGCGGGTTCAGCGTCCGCCCCCGGCAATGTCAGCTCGAATGATCTCGCCTCCGTGATCGGTCTTTCCGCCCTGGAGCTCAAGCATGGAGGTCAGGTGAAAGACCAGGAACTGCAGGCCTGGGCCGACGGCCTGAAGGCGCGAAGTGAGTTCGCCAAGGTGCGTGGTCGCGCACGGACGCAGGGATTCCCGGCGATTCAACCAGGGGACGTCATTGAGCTGGCGGGAGTGGGGGATCGCTTCGCGGGAAAGGCGCTGGCAGCCGGCGTGCGGCACGAGATCACCACGCACAACTGGGAGACCGACATCGAGTTCGGGTTGAATCCAGAGACGTTCGGAAGTCGCGAGCGCACCGTCCTTGAAGCGCCAGCCAACGGGCTCGTACCGGGCGTTAGCGGCATGCAGATCGGGTTGGTCACCGCGCTCGAGGGTGACCCCGATGGTGAGGAGCGTATCCAGGTGCGCATTCCGATGATCGACCCCGGCGAGCAGGGGACGTGGGCCAGACTGGCCACCCTGGATGCGGGGTCAAGCCGCGGCATCGTGTTCCGCCCGGAGATAGGCGACGAGGTCGTATTGGGCTTTTTCAGCAGCGACCCCCGCGACCCGGTGGTGCTCGGGCAGCTGCACTCCAGCGCCAAGACATCGCCGATACCTCCATCAGACGACAATCACAAGAAGGGATTGGTCACACGCAGCGGGATCGACTTGCAGTTCGATGACGACAAGAAAGTGGTGACGCTCAAAACCCCCGGCGGAAACACCGTAGTCGTGAGCGACCAGGACAAGGGCATCCTCCTCGAAGACCAGAACGGAAACAAGGTGACACTCGATGCAAATGGGATCACGCTCGACAGCGCGTCCGACGTGACGATCAAGGCCGCAGGCGACGTCAAGGTCCAAGGCTCCAACGTTGAGGCCGCGGCGCAATCGCAGTTCAAGGCGGAGGGCAGTAGCGGCGCCGAGCTTTCATCGGGCGCCAGCACCAAGATCAAGGGCTCGATGGTCCAGATCAATTAGAGCCCCCGGAGCGCCAATGCCAGCAGCAGCGCGAGTGACGGATACCAGCACGCACGGCGGCACCATTTTGGGCCCCGGCGTTGCGACTGTATTGGTCGGTGGCATGCCGGCGGCGGTCGCCACCGATCAGCACGTGTGCTCTCTGCCACCCACCGGCCACCAGCCGACGGTCAGCCCCTTTCCATCAGGCAGCAGCTCGGTGATGATCGGCGGGCTGCCGGCACTCAGGACCAGCGACACCTGCCTCTGCGGTGCCGGCGCCGCGGTGGGTGAGCCCACCGTCGTGATCGGGTAGGGAATGGCCGAGACCCGCTCCTTTCTCGGCACGGGCTGGGACTTCCCGCCGACGTTCGAGCGCGGGCCGGACGGCGTTCGCATGATCTCCGACGAGGCCGACATCCGTTCGAGCCTGCGGATTCTGCTCTCGACAACGATCGGCGAGCGTCGCCTGCAGCCTCGGTACGGATGCAACTTGCACAAGCTCGTGTTCGAGCCGACCGATACCACGCTGACCACCTACATCAAGGATCTCATCCAGACCGCGATCCTGTACTTCGAGCCCCGCATCATTCTCAACGACGTCACGCTCCAGCCGGCTCCGCTCGAAGGTCGCATTGACATCAGCGTGACGTACACCGTCGCTACTACGAACACGCGCTACAACTTCGTCTTCCCGTATCACAAGGTAGAGGGCACGGAGCTGCGGCCGTGAGCGATTGCGTTCTGCTCAATCCGCTCCGGCGCGACGGCACCAGTCAGCGCCAACGTATTCCCACGGGATTGAAGCCGGGATTTGTGCTGACAGATGAGCGCGGCACGGCTGACCTGCTGCTGTACGCTGGGGAGCTTGCCCGGCTGCTGCGTTACTACAACGAGGCGAATGAGCCGGCGGGCAACTGGGCCGAGTTCATCGAGCGCGACGTGAGCACCCTGGCCGCACTGGTCAGCGCGTACGACACCGCCGCGCTGAAAGAAGGCTTCGACCAGTCCCGTGCCTTGGCGGCGGCTGACGCAACCGCGTTTCCGGGTGCCTTTGCCGCGCTGCTGGCACACGTGTTCGCGGCCGCAGCGACCTTCGAGCGTTGGCGACGGGGATCGGCGGAAGGATCGCTGTTGCGGTCCCGGCTTGAGCAGCAAATCAGCTCGGTGCTCGCCGATGCCTTGCAAGATGCGATGCGCTATGGCCGACGCGCGAAGGAACTCTCGATTCCCGTCACCCTGCCGGATCCTCTGACCTTCGGCCCCCGCTGGGGCGACTTAGCCGTCTCTCCGGACGCCTCACTGTTTCCGTCGAATTCATTGACGTCGGAAGAGCGATCGGCCGCGATCGAGCTGGTGCGGCGCGCGTTCGAGCGATTCTACGAGACCATCAGACGCGTCGTGGGGGAGGGCCCTGCTTTCCTGGAAGACACCCTCGCGAACTACCCGCGACATCAGCCCCACGCGGCCCTGTTTCTGGCTTTTCTCGAGCTATTCGGCCACGCGCGCGAGTCCCTCAATGTGCTGACCAGCCGCCACCTCGACTTTTATTACCGCGAGGTATTGCGGCTGACGCCGCGCCCGGCGATCGCCGACCGGGTACACGTGATCTTCGAGCTCGCGAAGAGTTTTGAGCGCTTCCGGTTGCCGCAGGACACCGCTCTCAGCGCCGGCAAGGATGCGACGGGCGTTCCCCTGGTGTTCGGGCTGGACGCGGAGCTCGTTGTGAACCGCGCCGCTTTGGATCCCGTGCACGGCCTCAAGACCGTACTCGTCGAACCAGGCGACGGCAACTTCGTGCGCAACGTCTACGCGGCACCTGACGCCGACTCGGCCGACGGGTTGGGGGCGGCCCTCCAAGGCGACGAGCCACGTTGGTCGACATTTGGCAGCACGGCCATGCCCTACGCCCGCATCGGATTCGCCATCGCCTCGCCGATGTTCTGGCTCTCCGAGGGCACCCGCACTGTCACGGTCAAGTTCTCGCTTGATTCCGACAATTTCCGCTGCGGGCGCGCTGTTGCGGACGTCCAAAAGGAATTGAAGTGGAATGTGGTCGTGCAGGCTACCGGAGAAAAAGGGTGGATTGACGTCGACGCGGTAAGTACGCAAGTGCAGGTAAGCGTCGAGGCGGTCCAGTACACGATCGAGCTTCCGGCTTCGGCGGGTCCGGTCGTCGCGCTCGATCCAGCGCTTCACGGCGATCCCCTCGACACACGGTACCCAGTGTTGCGTTTCATCCTCGACAACCGCGGGCTTCCCGCGGAGCTACTCGTCTGGGGCCGGCCAGCGATCCCGGACTACTCCGACGATATCGAGTACAACCAGGACGAGCTGGTGCGATTCAACGATCGCATCTATCAGGCGCAGAAGAACGGCATCCAGACAAGGTTCAGACCAGACTCACATCCCGACGAATGGCAGCTGATCCCGTACGCCTACGCCTACAAGTATTTCGAGCGCATGCGCGTGCGGATGCTGAATCTCAACGTCGATGTTAGAGACATGCGAAATCTCATCCTGGAAAACGATCTCGGCGTCGTGAGCCCCGCGAAGCCCTTCTTTCCGTTCGGCCCCACACCCCGGATCGGAGCAAGCTTTCTGGTCGGAAGCCCCGAGCCGTTTCAGAAGCGATTGACGAGCCTCACACTCAAGGTGACTTGGGCCGGTTATCCAGAAGCCGGCTTCTACAGCCATTATGACGCCTACAAAAACAATGCAGGTCAGCGCATCGTCAGCGACAACGAGCATTTCATGGCTGACATCGAAGTTCTGCAAGAGCGCAAATGGAAGAGCAAAGCGTCCGATGTCCATCTCTTCACACCAGTCGGCGGAAAGCCTAATGAAACGCGCGACTTCCCAACACTCCCGTTCAACACGGTCACGACGGACTTCCCGCGCAACCCCGCTACCGAGACCTTCAACCGCTTCGTGTCCGGATTGGAGCGGGGGTTCATTCGACTCAAGCTGAAGACCAGTTTTCTGCATGAAATGTTTGCGGCCGCCCTGGCGAAGTTTGCGAAAAACGGCGGGTCCGCGCCGAATCCCCCCTACACCCCGACGCTGTCGGGCTTGACTCTTGATTACAACGCGACGGAGACCGTCGACTACTCGAGTTGGAAGCGCGAGGACATCGAGAAACGCGTCGAGCGCCTCTTTCAGATCGGCCCATTCGGGCAGCAAGAGGTGGTACCGGCGCCAGCATCTGCCGCATTGCCTGGCGTAGTCCTTGCCCATACTCTCGTTCCCGAATTCAGCTTCAATGCCACAGCTGATTCGCCCAGCGGCCCAGCTGAGGGCACGCTGTACCTCGGCTTGTCGGCACTAACACCGCCCGAAAACCTCGCGCTGTTCTTTCAGCTCGCGGAAGGCAGTGAAGATCCGTCACTGTCAGCGCAGCCGGTCAATTGGTCATATCTGACGGCAACGGGATGGTATGACTTTCTTCCCGCCGAGATCGTTGGTGACACCACCAATCGCCTGGTCGTCTCGGGCATCGTACAGTTCGCGGTCCCCCGGGCGGCCACCAACTCCGCCACGTTGCTCCCCTCGGGCCTGCAGTGGCTGCGCGCCACCGTGCAAGCCAAATCGGCGGCGGTGCCGAAGATGATCGCCGTGCACGCACAGGCCGGGCGCGCCACCTTCCGGGACCATGGCAACGACCCGACACGGCTCGCGGTGCCGCTGCCCGCTGCTTCGATCGCCAAGCTCATCGCGCGCGAAGCGGCCATCAAGAGCGTCGCCCAACCGTACGCCTCGTTCGGCGGGCGGCCCGCGGAGAGTGACGAGGCCCTCCACGTACGCGTGGCGGAGCGCCTCCGGCACAAGCAGCGGGCGATAACAATCTTCGACTACGAACGCTTGGTGCTGGACCGATTTCCCGACGTGTACAAGGCCCGCTGCATCAACCATACCGACGCAGAATCCGAATACGCCCCAGGGAGCGTGCGGCTCGTCGTTGTCCCCGATCCGCGAAACCGAAACGCCATGGACCCGCTGCGACCCCGGCTGGCGCTCGCGAAGCTCACGGCCATCCGCCAGTACCTCGAGGATCTGGCGTGCGACTTTGCGAGCATCGAAGTCGTGAACCCGGAATACGAGGAAGTACGAGTGCGTTTCAACGTCCGCTTTCTCCCCGGCTATGACAAAGGCTTTTACACGGGTCAGCTGGAGAAGGACATCATCCGCTTCCTGACTCCATGGGCATTCGACGAATCTCGGGATCTGGCGTTCGGGGGACGGGTGCACCGGTCCGCGATTCTCGACTTCATCGACGAGCGCGAGTACGTGGACTTCGTCAGCGACTTCGAGATGGACCACATCATTGGAACAAAGACGCGCCGCAACATCGAGGAGGCGGAGCCGACGCGTTCGACCGCGGTCCTGGCATCGGCGCACGGGCACGAGATCGGAGACGACATCACGTCCTGCAGCGATGCGCCGAGCCCCGCGGCGCCCGCCGGCGGCGCCGCGACGTCGCAAAGCCCACACAGCCCGCCCGGACCGGGTCCGGGAGGTGCGACAGGCAAGCGCTATCTCGGCAACGCGCATACCCGCGAGTTGCACGACCTGCAGAAGGTGACGCCGCAATGTCAGATCGACGAAATCCCAGTCGATCGGCGCTTTGTCGTGTCTCGCATCGAGGACGCGTTGGCATTGGGCTACGATTATTGCGCCTACTGCTTCGGGCGCGCGGCATCCAGACGATGACTGTATCCACCGCCGGTTTCATCCCCCGCTCGGTGTCGCGGCCGCGGGGCCAAGATTTCAATGTCCTCAGGAACGAAGGCCTGGGGCACATCGAGCGCCTCGCGCACGACGTGTGGACCGACTACAACATCCACGATCCCGGCATCACGCTCCTCGAGCTGATGGCGTACGCGATCACCGACCTCGGGAGGCGCGCTGCCTATCCGGTCCGCGACATCCTCACGGAGATCCGCCAGGGCGTCGCCATCAGCACCGGAGACTTCCACCTCGCCCACCAGGTGCTGGTCTGCAATCCCGTCTCGTTCGACGACCTGCGCAAGCTCCTGATCGACATTCCCGGCGTACGCAACGCGTGGATCGAGCGCCACGAGTCCGTGACCTGCGCGCTCGATGCACAGCACCATGTGCTTCGCGATCCCGCCCCCTTCGGGCTCCCCGAGGCGGCCTTCCACATCTCGGGGTTGTTCGACGTCTTCCTGGAATATGAGGAATTCGTGTCCGGTACAGACCCGGTGTTTCGGTCGGAAGCTCACGTCGGGCTTGCGGACAACGCGAACACGGGGGGATACATCGCACCAGACGCCAAGGGCATCGACTTTACCGCGGTCTCAAACAGCCGCCTCCGTTCCGTCGTGGTCTATGCGGATGAATCGAAGGATGTCACGATTCGTCTGACCGACTCGCTTGGCAACGAGCTGGCGAAGAGCCCCGCTACGCCGGCCCAAAAAAACACCGCAACCCGCGTCACCCTGAACTTCGAGTTGGTGGCCGGCAAGAACTATCGGCTCGACGCCAAGGGAACCACGGTCAAGCTGTATCGAGACACGGACGTGACCTATCCGAAGGGGCTGGACAAAGTAATCACGCTCACCGGGGGAAATCCCACCGCCGGGCACTACTTCTTCTTCTACGATTGGGTGGTGGCGTACGATCCCACCGGGCTCACCAAAGGTGAGGTTCGCACCGCCGCCATCGAGCGCATCCATTCGCACCGCAACCTGTGCGAGGACGTCATCAACGTGTGCGGCCTGAATCCGGAAGAGATAGCGGTCTGCGCGGACGTGGAACTTGCGCCCGAGGCCGACACGGCGGCGGTGCAGGCGGAGATCCTCTATCTCATGCATCACCACGTTGCTCCAGCGGTGCGCTTTCACTCGATCGACGAGCTGGTCCGTCGCGGCCGCACGATGGACGAGATCTTCCAGGGACCGCTGCTCGATCACGGGTTCATCGACGACGCAGAGTTCCGAGCGATCCGGCGACAATGCGAAATCCGCACGTCGGACGTAGTTCAGCTGATCATGGACATCGCGGGCGTGGTTGCCGTCAAGAACATTCGGCTCCTGAGCTTCATCGACGGGAAGTTGCGGTTGCAAGCCGATTGGCTGCTGCCGTTGTCCGCGGACCGCTTCCGCATCGCGGCGTTCAGCCCCGACCGCTCGAAGCTGATCTTCTACAAACGAGGTCTGCCGTATTACGCGAACCGCAAACTGGTCGAGACCCTGCTCAAGGAGAAGAAGGCGACGGACGTCGAGGCCAAGCTCAAGGGCCATGTGCGTGAGTTACCGGTGCCGGTGGGAGAGGCACGGGAGCTCGCCGAATACTACCCGGTGCAGAACGAGCTCCCAATGACGTATTGCGTGGGCCGCATCCGGGTTCCGCAGTCTGAGACGCCGCTCCGCAAAGCGCAGTCCCGTCAGCTTCGGGCCTACCTGATGTTCTACGAACAGATCCTGGTGAATTTCCTCGCCCAGTTGGCGCACACATCGGATCTGTTCACCTGGCGCGGCACCGAGCGCGCGACCTACTTCACTGAAGAAGTGCAAGGCATTCTCGACTTCGCCGATCTCGACAATGCCGCTTACCGCGCTACCAAGGGTTGGGGGACTTTCCTCGAGGGACTCAAGGCGATCATCGAGAGCCCGGCAGACGCCGACAAGCGGCGAATTCGTCTGCTCGATCACCTCGCGGCCCGCTATTCCGAAGCCTTCGACGAATACGCCGCGCTCATGCGCGCAATGCCCGCGTATGCGGCACCCGCACGGCTCATCGCCGATGAGCGGGCTTTTCTGCACGACTATCCCGCCGTGGGGTTCGCCCGCGGGACCGGGTTCGATTGGCGATGGCCCGACCTAGCCGACAACGTCTCCGGTTATCAGCGGCGTGTTTACCGGTTGTTGGGAATCAGCGATGTCACTCGGCATCAGTCGGGACTCAGCGATGTCATCCGGCATCAGCTGGCCGGACATCGCTTCGTGATCGTCGAGGTGACGACGGGCGGCGTGTCACAATGGCATTTCGAGCTCCACGGCGTGGCGCAGAACGGCGACCCGCCGGTGCTGTTCAAGAGTATTTCGTGCGAAACGAAGAGTGCGATCGAGGGTTTACTCGACCACGCGCTCGAGCTGGGCGGTGACGCGACGAACTACGTCGCTCCGACCGCCGGCGCCAACTTCCAGCTGATGCAAAGATGCGCCCCAGACCAGGACCAAGAGGCGATCGGTACCGTCCGGGCCGGAGTCCCGCTGGCCGACGTAGTGGCCTACTTCGACCGCTATGAAGGATCCGAAGGTTTCCATCTGATCGAGCACGTGCTGTTGCGACGGCGCATCAAGAAAGACCCGTTCCTTCCTGTTCAGGTGCATCGCGTCGATGACCCTTGTGGCTGTCCCGAAGCGCTCGATCCGTACTCCTTTCGGGTCTCGATTGTGCTGCCTTCCTGGTCGCCGCGATTTCGCGACACCCGGTTCCGGCGCCTGGTCGAGGACACGCTGCGGCGTGAGGCCCCCGCGCACGTGTATGCCCGCATCTGCTGGGTGAACCACGACCAAATGCGGGAGCTGGAAGTCGCTTTGGAGGACTGGCAGGCGAAGCTGGCAGCCCTCGCGTCGCAACCCGCCGAATGCGACAGCGGTGACCAGAGCACTCGCACCGGGTTGCGGCCGCTGCCTCCCAGCGCGGGAGACGAGGACACCCAATACACGAGCGCGTTGCAACGGCTGATCGCGATTCTGTACGGGCTCACGACCGTTTACCCGTTGGCCCGCCTGCACGCATGCGAGGAAGCCACCAGCGATGCGCCGCAGGTCACGCTCAATAACACCAGTCTCGGCACACTCTGAATCGGGTGATACGATGACGGCGACAACGTTCTATCCGGAGTTCGTACCGAACCAGATTCTCACCAACACGCAGCTTAACCAGCTGCGCGACCACCTCGACCAAGAGGACCGGCTCACGCGGAAGCGCTTGACGGGGACTGGTATCATCTGCGGCTTCAACTGGAAGGTCGTCACCAGCACTGCACCTGTGATCCAAATCGGTAAAGGGTACGGGGTCACCTCAGACGGCGACGTGATCGCGCTATGCGATCCGATGGTCTATACCCATCATCGTGGCTATACGGATCCGGATAGAGAAGAGGGAGAGCTCCGTTACCCACCTTGGCGGGACCCCGCAGACTCGGGCAACGAAACGCAACGTGACATCATCGAGTTGATCGATGAAACAACCATGGCGGGGGACGACGCACCGGAGGACGCTAAGCAGTTTACGGTAGCCGAGCTGACCGGAGGAATCACTAAGGACCGCGTTCTGGTGCTCTATCTTGAGCACCAACCGGTCGATCTCAATTCCTGCCTGGTGACCTCCTGCGACAACAAGGGGCTCAATATCAACGTGCAGGTCCGCGCGCTACTGGTGAAGGAAAGCGATCTGCTCACGTCTCCGAGCTGCGCGCCGCCGCCCAACCTGGAGCGCATGCCTCGACCCTACACCATTCACCAGCCGGAGGAGATTTCCACGGCGACGCTGTTGGATGACACATTCGCCCAAATCGTCGCGGCGCGCGCGCTGCCGTTGCTGAACAATATCAAGACGTTGTTCGCGGCTCAGGCCGCTCTGCTCGATCTGGACCCGCTCGACATACCGCCCGGGCTGGAGAACACTCTCAAAGGCAGCGCTCCGGCACAATACCGCTACGACGCACTGGTTGATTTCGCCACAGCCCACAACGAGGCTGCTTTGGCCTCGTACGCCATGGTCCGCGAGTGCTGCCCTGCAAGCAATTACCCTCGCCACCTGATGCTGGGCGCCTTAGACGGAACGACCGGCTATCGGAACTACTTCGAGCCCAGCGCCATTCGCAACGTCGCCCTCGGCGAGATGGACTTCGTGCGGACGCACTTCGTGAGATTGAGGGCGCTGATCGAGGGCCTGGACTTCACTAAGCACCCGAACTCCGCGCTCAGCCAGCCCAGCCACACCGCCGAGCATTCGCTGGGCCGGCGCGCGGTGCCGTTCTACTTCAGCGCCGTTGCGCTCGATGTCTGGCGGCCACGATCCCGCTGTGCAGTGGACGCGGACTGGCCGTGGCGCAATCCATTCGTGCCGGTCGCATTCGATACGGACTTCGCTGAGGTCACGTGGCTGCGCATCGAGGGTCACGTCGGGCAGACGCATGCGTCAGCGGCAACGCAGATACGCGCCGCGCGCGACGCCAACAACGTCGAATTCCAACTCTTGCGCACGTACTTTGCGGACCGCCAGGAAGAGGAGAAGGATCAACGGAAGACGATCGCCAACCTGCTCGCTGTGCAGCTCAGGCGGGACGACGCCCGCAGGTCAATCGAGGGCGCCCTGAGGGGGGACGGCGTGCAGATCGAACCGATCAGGGTTCTTGCGAAACAGCGTTTCGAGCAAGTCAAGAGTATTGCGACCGCCTCAAGCCAATGGCGGGCACTGCGGGACGAGCGCGCTCTGCATTGCGACGTCGCAGCACTCATAGAGGACTATCTCGAGGCGCGGAGCGAGTTCTTTTGTGTCGCCGCCCGCGTGCTCGGCATGCTCGAGCGGCTGCGTGTCATCGTCGACGTGGTCGAGAAGGAAAGCCTGCTGCTTGAGGGGTTGGAGGCGATGGCGCGCGGTGCCACACGCATGCTGGTCGACCGCTTCGTGGCATTGGTCGTGGCGACACCCGAGCATTGGGACTCCCCCGAGGAAATCAGGCAACGGCTGGACCTCCCGAAGCTCGACGATCTGCAGCGACTACGCATGGCCCTGGGCGTCGCGCTGGAGGTGCTTCAGGCGCAAGTGCGCTTCCTCATCGGGAATTACCTTCCCAAGTCGCTTGCGGCTTTCGACTACGAGGTATTCGCGGCCGCGTACCGCGAGGTGGCGCGAGGCTCGCTCGAGTTTTGGGCGTGGACGCGGGCGCTCGGCACCATTCTGACCACCACCGCTGAGACGCCGCCCAAAGAGGGCGACGCACCGCTACATCCCGCCGAAGCTGACAGTATCTCTGCGGATCTTCTGGCATTGGCGCGCAGCTGCATTCCCGCACGCCTGGCGACCGCGTATGTCGCCTACGAGGCGCTGCGGAGTAGAGACCTGAGCCTCTATCGCAACTTGGCGCAGTTGGACGGGCTGGAACACTTGGCCGGTGTCGCCAAAGGCGGCTCCTTCATCCTCGTGTGTGATACGTCAGCGGCGATTGGAAAAGTGCTGGCTGATTTCTCACTCGCGGGCCAGCTGCCGTGCTGTTGCGACGTCGATCCCGACAAGATCTGCGTACCTCCGCTGGCGCTCCCCGACGTTCGCGTCATTACGCTGATTCCGAAAAAAGCCGGCGGTGGCTACGAACCGCTTGTGCTATCCATCCACGTCGGAGCAAACGACTACGACCCGAACGCGACCGACAAGCCTCGCGCTGTCGGGATCGCGGCGCTGCCAACGAGCGAACAAGGGGCGAAGCTGGTGGCGGATTCCGCCACCATGGCGGTCCAATACCGCCTCGATGAAGCGGTTCCCGGCGTGGTGGATCGCTTCACGTACCGGTTGGACATCGCGGATGACTGCCACGGCCAAGCGTTCGGAGAAGTCGCGATCGTGTTCGCCGTTAATCCGGCGCTCACGGGAAGCATCGTCGGTACTGTGTACTCCGATCCAGCAGGCGGAGCAGCCCGCGGAGCAACGGTGCAACTGCAGGGCACCAATTTCAGCGCCGTGGCCGACGAGAAGGGCGAGTTCGTCTTCCCTTCGTTGCTCCCCGGCAACTACACGGCTCGCGCGTCCCTCGGTGCTCGGACAAGCGATCCTAAGACTGTCCAAGTCGTAGCGGGACCGACACCCGCTATGGTCACGTTGGTCCTCAAAACCTCGGTCCCGCTCAACGGCACTGTGGACGTCGTCGTCGTCAACGCTGCTGGCGCGCCGATCAGGAACGCACTTGTGCGGCTGATCGGTCCATCGGGTCCCACGCCGAATCTGACCGACCAGTTTGGCAAAGTCGTCTTCATGAACGCTCCGATCGGGAGCAACCTTACTCTTACAGCTCAAGCGCAAGGCTACATCAACGGCGCCGCGGGGCCATTCCCGCTGGCAGGCGGCGAGACGCATGTGGAGACGATGGTACTCACAGCGGCGGGCGTTGCGACGCCAACGCTCACCGTCAACGACGTCGTTCGCAGACTCGGGATCAACGTCGCCGAAGCGACTCTGAGAGTGCAAACGGCGTTTGCAGACCGGTATTCGCGGGTCGTCGTGAAGTTCAACGCAGCTACCGACGACCCGAGAATTCTCGTGTCCGATCCCTATGCTAGAGCGGCCAACTTCCTGGCGACGGGAGTTGGCGACCCCGGGAAGCCCGATGAACAAATCGCGGCAGAGTACAAAGAGGCATCAACCGCGCTCATCGCCGCCGTGCGGCAGTCCACGGGCGAAGCGAAGACGGCGTATCAGGAGATGCTGAGCGCCGTCAGCATGGCGTACCTGGATCGCATCGCGGGATCCAACCCACGCGCCCTGACAGCCGGGGCGGCGACAGAGGTCAATGCAATAACAACTGCCTTGAAGAACGCCGAGATCAGCCCGGCCGTCGTAGGAGCGCAATGGGCGGGTGAGGCCCTCTCAAACACGCTCGGCGTCGAAACACCGCCGGCAATCACGGCGATGTTGCAATGAACGGGCGACACGTCGTGCGCAAACAGACGCTCGAGCTGGGCGTGACGTCGGAGGCCGAGGCGCGAGACCTTCATGTCGAGCTGTCCCAGACCTTGGCAGGACTTCTCGCCCCGCGCTTTGACGAAGTGTTCAGTGCCGCTTGCCCGAGCGACGCGATCCTGGAGGTTGACCGGATCGAGCTCGATCTTGGCACCCTACCTCGCGAGGGTATTGCGGCGATATTGGCGGAAACCGCCAGCGAGCGGCTTGCGACGATTCTGGGCACGTGGGCGGACCATCCGACAGACGCGTCGATCCCTTCGACCACCGAATGCCCCGTGCTGGTACGGCGTCTTACTATGCGCGAGGCGGCTCTCGACCGACTTCTGGAGTTCCTCGAATCGGGCGCGCTATCCGCGCGCGACGGGCCAACCGGGAACGCAGATCTCGAGGCCGGTCTTCTGTTGCTGCTGGAAGAGGGTCCCACGGTGCTCGCGCAAGCGCTGCGCATCCTGCCTTCAGCCGGCACGGCGCGCCGCTTGGCGAGGCAGTTCACCGGCCGGACGGTGCTGCGACTCGTCGCCATGCTCGACGGTATCGAGAACTCGAGGCTCGAGACGCTGATCGCGGAATGGGTGACGTTGCTGACGGCTCACGCGATTTCCCGAGAGGCCATCGCTCGGTTTCACCATGAGCGCAGCTCTCAATTCTGGCGTGAATGGATCGTCGAGAGGCTACTCGCGACGGTCCTCGAGGCTCACGGCGCGCACGCAAGCGACATCCTAGTCGAGCGGCTGCTGGTCGAGAGCACTCCGGGGCGCGACGCGTTGGCACAAGACGACATCGAGAGCCTGCTCGCGGATGCTGAGCGCCTATTACCAGCCGCGAGCGAGGTTCGCGAGGTTCTCGTACGGATCGCGCGGACTTCAAGAATGCCGACCCATGTCGAAACCCCGCCTTCCAAGGCTCCAGCAGGTGACGCAACTACTTCAAGGCAGGACTCATCAGTGGAGCTCTCACCTCGCGGCGCAGGTCAGCCCGCGCCGCCCACGGATCGGCCAACTGCGCCAGCAGTCTTGAAGCCTGCCGCTGCTACTCCAGCGGGAGTTTCGGAGGCGAATCGCGAATCGACGAATGCGCTCACGGCGGAGGCGACAACGCGCTCGCAGGAAGCTGGTGGGTTGCGCACGAGCCTAGCGTCTTCGGCAACTCGAAAACCCGACGGATCTCCGACTCGTCGCTCTTCCGCGCAGCAGGACGCGTTTTGGGTGGGAAATGCCGGCCTCGTAATCTTGTGGCCCTTTCTTGCGGATTTCCTTACCGCGGTTGGCCTCGTCGAGCGCAGGCGTTTCGTGGACGAGGCGGCCCGCGAACGAGCGGTGCTCCTGATGACACATCTGTGCGACGGTGCCGAGGAGTGGAGCGAGCCTGACTTGCTCCTCGGGAAGATTCTGTGCGTCTATCCGCGGTCCCAAACACCGGCCACGCGCATCGAGCTCGCCATGGCCGAGCGAGAGGAGGTACGCAGGTTGCTCGAGTCCGTGCCGACGCACTGGGCGGTTCTCAAATCCACATCTATCGCAGGTCTGCGTAGCGCATTCCTGCGTCGCGCCGGAACGCTCCGGATGCAGGAAACGGGATGGAAACTGGAGATCCCGCGCGCCGCACACGACGTGCTGCTGGACAAACTTCCCTGGGGAATTGGGTTGGTGCTGCTGCCGTGGCTCGACCAGCCGGTGTACGTCGAGTGGTAATTGCTCAGGGAGAGGCCCGGCTCGCGGGCAACGCTACGACCGGCGCCCGAGAGTTAGACTGGCTCGCCCAGGTGATCGCGCTCCGTACGGCCGCGACTGACGAGGCCGGATTCGCGCGGCTGCCCGAGCCGCCGCTCCTCGCACCAGAGGAATCGCCGTACGCCGACTTGCTGGACCGGCTGCGCCTGACCAATCCGGAACGCCTCATTGTAGCACTGGCGTTGGCGCCGCACGTGCGCCCACAAATGCTCGATCCGCTGTTCCGGACCGACGGCAATCTCGGGCGGGGCTGCACCGCAGTAGGCGGTCTGCAGGGGCGCTCGCATGGCGGATTCATCCCGACCGCGGAGACGGCCCTCTTTCTCCTCGCTGGGGGCGATTTACGTTCGCGCTTTGAATCCCAACAGCTACTGGATTCGCACTACCCGCTCGCTCGCCATGGCGTCGTACGTCTCGATGACCCGGCTCCGGGAGAACCGGCGACGAGCGGCGCGTTGGTCATGCCGCCGGATGTGCTGGGCCTGCTGACAACGGGCAGTCTGAGGAAGCCCGACCTGAATCGGGACTTTCCGGCTCGACTGGTCACCACCCAGCTCGAATGGGAGGACCTTGTTCTTCCTCCGGCCACCCACGAGCAGCTGCGCGAGCTACAGGCATGGATCCGTCACGAGGGCCGCCTGCTCAACGGGCTGGGTCTCGGACGGCGGCTGCGGGGCGGGTACCGCGCACTGTTCTACGGTCCGCCCGGCACGGGAAAGACCCTCACCGCCACGCTGATCGGCAAGCGCGTCGGACGTGACGTGTATCGCGTCGCGTTGTCCGCGGTGGTCTCCAAGTACATCGGTGAAACAGAAAAAAACCTCGAGCGTGTATTCAGCCGCGCCGAAAGTCTCGATTGTATCCTGTTCTTCGATGAGGCTGATGCGTTGTTCGGCCGGCGCACCGTCGTGGGCACCGCCCACGACCGGTACGCGAATCAGGAGGTGTCCTACTTGCTGCAGCGGGTGGAGGACTACCGCGGCGTGATGATCCTCTCGTCCAATCTCGAATCCAACATTGACGAGGCCTTCCTGCGACGATTTCACGCGCTCGTCCATTTCCCGCTGCCGGCACCGGAGGAACGCCTACGGCTGTGGCGGGAGTCGCTGCCGACGGGGTGCCGACTCGACCCGGCCATCGACCTCCAGGCGATCTCCACCGCGAGCGAGCTATCGGGTGGCGCGATCATGAATGTCGTTCTGTACACGACATTGATGATGTTGGATGCGGGATCGACCGTGGTGCGTCGCGATGACCTGTTGGCGGGCATCCGCCGAGAGCTTCAGAAGGAAGGCAGGACATTGTGAGCGAGCACACCAACAGCGCTGCCGAGCTGCGCGGCACGACGGGAAGCCGTCCCGCGGCCCAGCGCATTCAGACGAAGCTCGCGGTCAGTGACCGCCACGACCCGATGGAGCACGAGGCTGACGCCGTCGCAAGTCGCGTCGTAGCCGGCCAGCCGGCGCCCGCGGTATCACGGATGGCGGGGCTCGAGAAGAAAAAGGAGCCCACAGCACAGCGCGCCGCCGCACCAGAAAAGAAGGAACCTAAGGGCACTGTCCAACGTGCCGCCGCTCCCGAAAAAAAGAAACCCGACGTGCAGCGCGTCGCGGTGCCTGAAAAACGCAAGCCCGAGGCGCCGGTGCAGCGGCAAGTGGACGAGCTGGAGAACGTGCAAACCAAGTCCGCAGGCGACAG